>Ga0209069_10001154_pt1 | contig 13208 bp, 10 predicted proteins | sample Str013_2_FD_187202 | JGI IMG/M metagenome (GOLD analysis project Ga0209069, IMG submission 187202) | Freshwater sediment microbial communities in response to fracking from Pennsylvania, USA - Straight Creek_MetaG_SC_2013 (SPAdes) (version 2) | ecosystem: Environmental > Aquatic > Freshwater >...
CCATTGAGCGCGGCCGCTTTGCCGAGTACCGCGCCGCCAATGGCAGCAGTAGGCGCAGCGCTCCGAGCAGGCGCCCGATGGCCTCGGGCGCAAATAGGCTGGGCGTGCCGCCGCCGAGGAACACGCTGCCGATCTCACGCCCCGCGACCAGCGGCGCCTGCGCGGTGAGGTCCGCCAGCAGCGCGTCGAGATACTGCTGCTGCGGCAGCTCACCGTGCAGTGTGTGGGAATTGAAGTCGCAGTACGGGCACTTGCGCACGCACCAGGGAAAATGCAGGTACAGCGCCAGCGGCGGTGCGGCGCCCAGCAGGCTCTTCATCGCGCGCCGCGCAGCGCCGCGACCAGCGCCTGCAGGGCGATGGCACGATGGCTGAGCGCATTCTTCTGTTTGGGCGGCAGCTGTGCTGCCGTGCACTGGAAGCCCAGCGGAATGAACCACGGGTCATAGCCGAAGCCGGCGTGCCCCGCGGGCCGCTGCGCAATGCGCCCCTCCCAGCTGCCATGCGCCAGCAGCGGCGCCGCCGAGGCGGCGGGCTGCACCAGCGCCAGCACGCAGCAATAGCGCGCGCCGCGTTGCGCATCAGGAACGAGTGCAAGTTCGCGGCTCAGCAGGGCATTGTTGTCGGCGTCGCTGGCGCCAGGTCCAGCATAGCGCGCCGAGTGCACGCCGGGCCGGCCACCGAGCGCATCGACCTCGAGTCCGGAATCGTCGGCAAGCGCCGGCAAGCCGGAGTGCGCCGCGGCGTGGCGCGCCTTGAGCAGTGCGTTGGCCTCGAAGCTCGTGCCGGTCTCCTCAATGCTGGCGATGCCGAGGCTGGTCTGCAGCAGCAGTTCAATGTCCAACGGCGCTAACAGCGCTGCGAACTCGCGCTGCTTGCCGGCATTGGCCGTGGCCAGCACTATGCGCACGGCCTCAGTCCGCGAGTGCCTGTGTCTGCAGCGCGCACAGCTCACCGATGCCGGTGACGGCGAGATTCAGCAGCGCATCGAGTTCATTGCGCCGGAAGGCGTGGCCCTCGGCGGTGCCCTGCACCTCGATGAAACCGCCGCCGTTGTTCATCACCACGTTCATATCGGTCTCGGCTTCCGAATCCTCGAGATAGTCCAGATCGAGCACCGGCTGGCCCGCGACGATGCCCACCGACACCGCCGCCACCTGTCCATGCAGCGGGCTGGCCTTCAGCGCGCCGCGCCGGCGCAGCGCTTCCACGGCATCGGCCAGCGCCACGTAACCGCCGGTGATCGCCGCGGTGCGCGTGCCGCCATCGGCCTGCAGCACGTCGCAGTCGATGGTCACGGTGCGCTCGCCGAGCGCGCGCAGATCAACCACCGCACGCAGCGAGCGGCCGATCAGGCGTTGGATCTCCTGTGTGCGCCCAGTCTGCTTGCCGCGCGCGGCCTCGCGCGCTGAGCGAGTGTGCGTGGCGCGCGGCAGCATGCCGTACTCGGCCGTGACCCAGCCCTGCGACTTGCCACGCAGGAATCCGGGTACGCCGTCCTCGACACTGGCAGTACACAGCACGCGCGTATCGCCGAACTCCACCAGCACCGAACCCTCGGCATGGCGGGTGAAACGGCGCGTGAAGCGCACGGCACGCAGCGCGTCCGCGCCGCGTTCGTCTCGACGTTTGCTCATCGGTATTACTCCAGAAAACGCAGGACCACGGCCGAAGTGTTGTCAGCCGTCGGGCCGCCAAGCGACACGGCGCGCTCGCTCAAGGTCTTCAGTGCAGTGGCCAGCGGCACCTGGGGATCGGCGAAGGCGCCGCCGATGATGTCATCGTCCAGGTGCGCCCACAGGCCGTCGGTGCACACCAGCAGCACGTCGCCGCCCTGCAGCGCCTGGCGCGTGCTGATATCCATCTCGGGCAGCAGCGCTTCGCCGCCCAGGCACGATTCGACGAAATTGCGCATCGGGTGGTGCTGCGCCTGGTCGGCGCCGATCACTCCTTCGCGCACCAGCAGCTCCACATGACTGTGATCACGGGTACGCGCCACCACTTTGCCGCGACGCATGTGATAGGCGCGACTGTCGCCGACATGCGCAAAATACGCCGAGGTGCGCTGCACCAGGCACAGCGCAATGGTGGCGCGCGGGCGATTCTCCAGCGGAAAGTCGACGCCGTGACGCACGATCTGCTGGTGCGCCGCGCCCAGTGACAGGTGCAGAAAACCCAGCGGGTCGAGCAGCGGACGCGGCGCCGCCCGGAAGCGCTGGCCGATCAGCTCCTGTGCGATCTGCGCCGCACGCTCGCCCTCGGCGTGACCGCCCATGCCATCGCAGGCAATCAGCAGTGCCGCCGCATCGGTGATTTCGGCACCAACCCGGTCCTGATTGCTCTCGCGCGCACCCAACAGGCTTAAGTCTGCATGTTCAACGCGCAAGCGGGCTCCATATCAATGAGTTAAACTGGCCGCGTCTTATAGCATTCCGCGCAACACGAAGTAAGCGCCTGCCACGACCCGCCCGCCAGGTTCAGCCATGATTTCGAGCATGACCGGTTTTGCGCGCCAGGAGAGCAGCGGCGCCTTCGGCACCCTGGTGTGCGAGATTCGCAGCGTCAATCACCGTTTCCTCGATGCTGCAGTGCGCCTGCCCGAAAGCTGTCGCGCGCTGGAAACGGAGCTCCGCCAGCTGCTGGCGCGCGACCTAAGGCGCGGCAAGGTCGACTGCACGCTGCTGCACCGGCCGGCGGTCGCCGCCGGCGGTCTGCAGGTGGACGAGGCGGCGCTTGCGCAGCTGCTGACGCGCAGCGCCGAACTCGCCAAGTCGCTGCCCGGGCAGGCGCGCGTCAACGTACTCGAATTGCTGCGCTGGCCGGGCGTGCTGCGCGATGAGCAGCAGGATGCCGAGGCGCTGTTCAATGCGGTGCGGGCGCTGTTCGCCGGCACGCTGAACGAACTCTGCGCTGCGCGCAATCGCGAAGGGCAGCGGCTCACTGAACTGATCGCACAGCGCTGCGTGGCGCTGGAAGAACTCGTGGCGCAGGTGCGCGCCCGGCTGCCCGAGGTGCTGGCCAGGGTGCGGGTGCGGCTCGAGGAGCGCCTGCGGGAGCTGGGCGGCGAGCTCAACCAGGAGCGCATCGAGCAGGAGATCGTGCTGCTGCTGCATCGCCTCGACGTCGCCGAGGAACTCGATCGCCTGACCGGCCATATCGAGGAAGCTCGGCGCACCGTCGCGGCGCCGGAAGCGGCCGGCCGACGTCTGGATTTCCTGCTGCAGGAGTTCAACCGCGAAGCCAACACGCTGTCATCCAAGTCGCAGGACCTGGAGACCACGCGCGTCGCGGTCGAGATGAAAGTGGTGATCGAGCAGCTGCGCGAGCAGGTCCAGAACATCGAATAGGTTCCATGGGCGTTTGGGGTCGGTTGGTCGTCACGCGCATATCTCGATAAATCAGCCAGTTATTAACCACTGACGTCCATGGACGTCCAACCCTGTCTGCGCTAGAGTTGTAGCTGGATGTGTAGCTACATGGCTAGCTACAATGCCTCCAGACGGCGTGTTCCTGGTATAGCTACAACCGACGGGTGGCGCGTGGCGCGCGATAAACTGACAGCATTGCAAGTCAAACGAGCGCACGACAAAGGCGATCCTGTATTGCTCGCCGACGGCGCGGGTCTATACCTGCGCAAGCAGACCTCTGCCGGCACCACCTGGACCTTCCGCTATCGCTTCGGCGGGCGCGATCGCTGGATGGCACTCGGCAGCTACCCCGACATGGAATTGGCCGAGGCTCGCAAAGTGGCGCGCCTCAAGCGCACGCTGGTCGATGCGGGCCGTGACCCACTGCTCGAGAAACAAACCGAGATCGAGGCGCAGCTCAAAGCCGTCGAGGCCAAGAAGGCGCGCGGCAAATTCAGCGAGCTGGCCGAGGACTGGTATTCGACGGAGATAAGGGGCGGTCGCCTGAAACATCCGGAGGTACCGCGCCGGTATCTGGACAAATACTTGCTACCCGAGTTCGGCGATGCCGTGCCCGCTGACATCACACCGGCCATGGCAGCTCGGTTGCTTGCGCGCGTGGCGCGCCGCGCGCCCACCGCGTCGAATGATTTGCTGCGCTTCATGCGCCGCGTGTTTCGCTTCGCCGTCCGCCGTCGATTGATTGCCACGAGCCCCGTCGCGGACTTCAACCTCAGTGACGCCGGCGGCCAGGAGTCCGCGCGCCAGCGATCCTTAAGCCGCGACGAGCTGGAGAAACTGTTCAAGGCGATGCGGGAGGCCCCGAGCTTCGGAGGCACCAACCTATTGACCGTCAAGTTGCTGCTGGCTCTTGGCGTGCGCAAGGGTGAGTTGCTGCGCGCCAAGTGGAGTGAGTTCGATCTCGATAGTACGACCGATACCCAAGCGACTAACGGGGGGCCGTTGTGGCGCCTGCCGGCAAGCCGCACCAAGACCGCCGCGCCGCTGTCGATTCCGCTCGTGCCCGCGGTGGTCGGATGGCTCAAGTCCTTGCGGGAAATCTCAAGCGGCAGTGAGTTTGTTTTCCCAAAGCGACGCCGTGATCACCGCCAGCGCGCGCTGCATGTCGGCATCGACACCCTGAACGCCGCGCTTGCCGCGGTCGATCACGGACTTGAGGCGTTCACGATTCACGATCTTCGGCGAACCATGCGCACGCATCTGTCGGCGCTCGGCGTCCGAACTGAAGTCGCTGAGCGATGCCTGAATCACAAGCTGCCTGGGATTCAGAGCGTTTACAACACGCACGACTATTTTGCGGAGCGCCGCGCGGCGCTCGAATCCTGGACGGCGCTATTGCTCGAGATCGAGCGGGGTGAACGGATGGTCGCGCCCCTCAAGCGCCTGTCGCGCACACGCCTAGGCGGCAGTGCGTTCCGGAAGACCTCATGATCCCGGCGGTTGGCGGTGGGCGCCAGGAGCCTGTAAGGCGGTTTAGGTGGGGTTGTGCATGGCGTTTTACCCTTCATAAGGGGTATATTGAATTTACCCGTCGTAGAGGGTATATTAACTTTACCTTGTATAAGGGGTAAGTAAGCAGCATAGCGAGTGCACCATGGAAACCATCGCGAGAACACCGCAGCAGCTGGGCCAAGCCCTCAGATCGCGGCGAGCCAAGTTGAAGCTCTCCCAGACGGATGTCGGCAGCAGAGTGGGCATCAAGCAGGACACCGTGTCCACGCTCGAGATCCACACGCCCTCCAGCACCGTCGAGTCTTTATATAAGGCGCTCTCCGTCCTGGGCCTTGAGTTGGTCGTGCGCGAAAAGGCCCAGAGCGCCCACTCTGCCGAGGAGTGGTAAGTGCCCAGGCCTTCGAAGTCACGCACGCTGCATGCGTGGATGAACGGCGAGTACGTCGGTGAGTGGGTCAATCCCGCCAGCAGGCCGCAGGAGTTCGTCTACGCCGGGGAGTGGCTGGCCTCGCGCAGCGCCCGACCCTTGTCACTCTCGATGCCGCTCACGGAAGGTGCAGCCTACAAGGGTCCCGTGGTCGAACGCTATTTCGAGAATCTCCTGCCTGACAGCGGAGAGATCCGCCGACGTATCGGGCAGCATGTCGGCGCGCAGTCCGACACGGCTTTCGACCTACTCGAAAAAATCGGCCGCGATTGCGTCGGCGCCTTGCAGCTGACTGTCGAGCAGCAACCCGCGCCCAACGTTCGCGCCATCAACGCCTCGCCCATCAGTGACGATGACATCGGGCAACTGCTGTTGAAGACCTCGGGCTCGCGCATTTTCGGCGCGCCCGAGCTGGACGATGACTTTCGTCTCTCCCTCGCCGGTGCGCAGGAAAAAACGGCGCTGCTGTTCCAAGACGGTCAATGGTTCCGGCCCCATGGGGCCACGCCATCGACGCATATCCTGAAGCTTCCCCTCGGATTGCTCCCCGGCGGCATCGATCTGCGCACTTCCGTTGAGAATGAGTGGCTGTGCGCCGAGATCCTGTCCGCGTACAGCGTCCCGACGGCCAAGTGCTTCGTTGCGCAGTTCGCCGGCCAGAAGGCCCTCGTGATCGAGCGCTTCGATCGACGCCTGTCGAGTGACGGGAGCTGGATCATTCGGCTGCCCCAGGAAGATTTCTGCCAGGCGCTCAGCGTCGCGCCGACGCAAAAGTATCAGGCCGACGGCGGCCCCGGAATCGAACAGATCATGACTACGCTCCTGGGCTCCGAGGTGGCCGAAGATGATCGAAAGGATTTCTTCCGCACACAGATACTGTTCTGGATGCTATGCGCCATTGACGGACATGCCAAGAATTTCAGCCTGTTCCTGAATGCCGGCGGCAGCTATCGCCTGACACCTTGCTATGACGTGCTCTCGGCACATCATGCGTTGGGCACGAAAGCAGGCACCCTCTCACCGCACAAGGTGAAGATGGCCATGGCCGTTCGCGGCAGCCAGGCGCTGCACTACCACTGGAACGATATCCTGCCTCGGCACTTTGAGCAGACCGCTCGGCGCTGCGGCCTGGGCCGCGAGATCGGCCGCATGATGGAAGAGTTGATTGAAATGACCGACCCCGCCATTCAATCGGTGCAGCGCCTGTTGCCTGCCGATTTCCCCAAGGAGCTGGCCCAGGATGTGTTGACGGGTCTGCGCTCCGCTGCAGACCGGATGAAGATCAAGTCTGAGTGAACGTGGGTCATTCTGCGGCATACCGCATTCGGCCGTACGCAGGTTCAATATTCGGCTGTTTGCAAGTCTAGGTGCCGGCTATCTGGAAGGTCTTGGCGCGTCCTCCACGAAAGTGCGCCGATCACCCTGCGCGAGCATAGCCGCGAGCGACCGGGCCAGATTTTCGAGTGCAACCTCACTGGGCAGCGTCACGGTAAGGCGCGGACGACCCTGCTCATCGCGATCGACGCATTCGTCGAGGCGGGCCTTGAACTCGCCAGTGAGTGCCGCGGCGCCGTCAGTCGGCTCCCGCTGCGGGAGCATCTCGCCGAGGAAGCTGAAGGCTGCAGCGACGAGTTGACCGCCCGCCTCGGCGACGCGCTGGCGGCGGCCAAGCCGCTCCGCCTCTTGTTGCACCCGCTGTTTCTCGCTCTCGTCCGCCGGAGCGTGGACCTTGGCGCCGAGCAGCACCTCGAGCCGGCGCCGGAGCTCTTCGACACCGGAAGTCAGGGCGATCTCTTGGACTTTCGACTCCATGTCGAGAGCGGCGAGCGCGAGGTCCTGTTTCGCGGCCAGGGTCGCGAGTAGCTTCTCCTCGATCGTCGCTTCCGTCACGAACAGGTAAACCTGCACCGGGCTTTTCTGCCCCATCCGGTGCGCCCGCGCGATGCGTTGTTCGAGAACCGCCGGGTTCCAAGGCAGGTCGACATTAATGACGGTGTTGGCGGCCTGCAGGTTGAGTCCGGTCGAGCCCGCATTGGTCGTAAGGAAAACCCGGCACCGCGGCTCGCGCTGGAACTGGTGCACCAGCAGCTGGCGCTTTTTCTGTGGGACCGAACCGTCCAGCCGCACGTAGCCAAGCTTGAGGCGCGCGATCTCGCGCTCGATCATGGTCAGCATCGTCGTCCATTCGGAGAAGAGCACAATCTTGCGGTCCTCTTCCAGCGCCAGCTCCTCCAGAAGCTCCACCAGGCGCTCAAGCTTGCTCGAGAAGCCGGGCGCCTGTTTGTCCACTAGAAAGGTGCTGTCGGCGTTCATGCGTGCCAGCAGCAACGCCTTCTGCAAGCGCAGCAGATCCATCTCGGAGATGTACTTTTTGCGCACGATGCTGCTCACGATCTGCATCTGTGCCTGTTCGATGCCGGCCTGCTCGTCCGTAGGGGCCACGCGGACGATCTCCGTGGTGCGTGTCGGTAAATCCTTCATCACGGCGCTGCGGGTCCGGCGCAGCAAGACGGGCTTCAGCCGCTCGCGCAGGTGATCCAGATTCTTGTACCCGAGCACCTTGCCGCGCTCGTCGGTGACCCGATGCCGGTTGTAGAAGCGGAACGCAGGTCCGAGCTGTCGCGCGTCAACGAATTCGACGACGGAGAACAAATCGTCTAGGCGGTTTTCCAGCGGCGTGCCCGTGAGCACGAGCGCGAAGGGCGAGCGCAGACTCTTGATGGTCTGCGAAGTCTTTGCCTCCCAGTTCTTGATGCGCTGACCCTCGTCGAGAACGATCAAATCCCAAGGGTTGCGTTCGATGGACAGGATGTCGCGCAGAACCTGCTCGTAGTTGCAGATCGTGAAGAAGCAGGCATTCTCGTACTGCGCGCTGCGCTCCGCCGCGCTGCCCAGTACGAGCTGGCAGTCACGATCGGAAAACCGCTGGATCTCGCTGCGCCACTGCGCCTTGACCGACGCGGGGCAGACCACGAGGACCTTGCGGATGTCGGCCTCGCGCGCGAGGAACTCAGCGACTCCGATGCCCTGCAGCGTCTTGCCGAGCCCCATGTCATCGGCGAGGATCGCGCGCCCAGTTCCAGCCGCGAAGGCGATCCCATCGAGCTGGTACGGCAGGATCTCGGCTTTCAGCAATCCGGTCCGGAGCGGGTGTCCCTTCGGATCGCGACGGATCTCGGCGGCGCGGTCGGCAATGCGCTGCTGTAGGAGCCGGGTCTGGATGTATTCCTCTGCGTCGGGATAGACCGTCACCGGGTTGCCCAGTACTTCGAGTCGCCGGATACGCTGCAGTAGCGCCGGCAGATCGGTAATCGGCCTGTCACGCAGCGGAAGGACGATGGTGGCCACCGCCTGATCGAGCTTGTCGGGGGCCAGCAGGCGAAGTTCCAGGTCTTCCCCGTAGGCCAGATGCACGCACAACTCGCGCTGCCGGTAAGGCCGGACGCGCGCGGCGCCCGGAAAGCGCCGCCGCATTTTCTCGAGCGCATGCAGGATGTGCTTGCACGTGCCGAGCGTATTCTTGCGAAAGTCCGGGCAGGAGCAGTACGACTCACCCCGTTCCCAGCCCCGCAGCGCCACGCGGTAGGACTTGCCCGACGCCGCGTTGGTCAGTGTGTAGTCGGTCCAGAGCTGCTTGGAATCCTGGGAGAGCAGCCGCATGCGCTCCGTTCGGGCACGTTCCGCGCGCTCTGCGATCGCCTGAGCGACGAGTTGTTCCTCGCCGAGGGTCGCGACACTCGCTGTCTCGGGCGGGATACCTGCCAGACCGAGCGCGAGCTTTTCCTCGAGGATCAGCGAGAAGGCGGCGCCGGAATGCTCGCACGGCGCGCTGCAGCTATCGCAATGCCAGCGGAGGCGATCGCGGGCAGCGGGGTCCAGCGCGAGCGTGACCGTCGAGCCGCCAAGACTTAGGCGAAACTGACGCTGGTCAAAGCACACCTGGCTGGCAATGTCGATGTCATAGCGGCCTCCCGCAGCGATGAGTCGGCTGCCCTGCGCGCCGAGCAGCTTCGCCGCCCTGGTGAATGTCAGGCGCGAGAGCGTGTCATACAGTGTCAGTTGGGCACTCGATTTTGTCGGCATGGGATCGACGGTCCTTGGGGTTTAAGGTTCCACGGGCGGGATGAATTGCACTTCACATCCGAACGTCTGCACGTCGAGGATGCGGCTCGGGTCGACAATTCTGACTTCCGACTCGCCGGCGAAGAATGTAATGATGCGGAGGTTGTTCAATGGCGTTCTCACCCGCACGTATCGCGGCCCGAACTTGCCTGAGCCGATCTCGGGGTCGAGGGAATAGGACTGCTGCGCGCTCGCCCACAGATCCTGAGCAAATCCCGGCGCTTCAAGCTCGAGTCCGGCGCGCTGGGCGAGCGTGTCGGCGAGCCAGGTGCCGTCGAGCAGGCCCCCGGTCTCGCAGCGTTTTATACGATCGTGAATCGTGTTGAATGACCGGACCGAGTCGGACAGCATGTCTGCCTGCAGCACGATATACCGTCGCCAGACCTCGAAGTTCGGCGCGGACAGATCCGCAGAGCGAAATCGCAGTTGGCGGAACACAGGGGCATCGCCGAGGCCGCGATACAGGAGAACCTCGCCCTCTGCAAGATGCGGCTGATCCTCCGCCGGAACCCACTGGTAGCTCCCGTGCTGCATCAGCACGGCGCCGGCGATGCGAATCGGTTTACGGATGTGGTGATAGGCGGCCAGCGGCGTGTGCAGCTCATCCTTCGAAACCCGCCCCGGCTTGTCATAGAGAGGCGCGGCTGCGCCTGGTTCGCGGCGCGCGTCGGTCCAAAAATCGAATAGGAAGCGCGCGTTATCCTTGAGCGGACTGCCGAAATAGCGATGCCGACGCAGATTGACCTCGGGACTGAAAATGCCGGGTAGGACCCAGGTGTACTGGAAAAAGTAATCCCTGGGAGGCGGCTTGGCTGGTGTATACGCGAGCGGTCCCGCCGCCGCCAGCCATGGCACGAGCCCGTTCGAGTCGACTACCGTGGACGTGGAGAGGCGCGCGGGAGTGCTCATCTATGTCCTCGGGCGGTCAGAAATGTTACAACGGTACTGCGAGTGTCCGGACTCAGACGAGAGAACTCCTCGTCGGTCAACAGGCCTTCGGCGTGCAAGCCGGCGAGCATCGTCATTGCCGTCGAACGCCGCGGGTCGTTGAAGAGTCGGGCTATCTCGCGATCGCGCTTCTGGACGAGATCGAAGGGAGCTTTGTAGCGCGCGTGAGTACCCATGGAGATGTCCTGAACAACTCGTTCGACCTCGCGGAGCACTCGATCACAGCACCGCTCCAGGGCGAGCGGATGCACGGTGCGCAGCAGTTTCCAGTCGGCTTCCTTAATTGCGTGCTGCATAGGGCGATTGATTCGGCTCAGATCGAATCCTGTCTGACTGGTGACGCAGCTGGGGACCACTATCCGACGGACAAGTTCGCACGGCGGTGCCCGCGAAATTCGCTATTCGCGAATAGTGAAAGCTTGCCGGGGACTAGGCCCGGATAAAGCGCACCCATGCTCATGAATCGAATTCAACAGATTGCTGTACTGTAGCGAAATCGTCATTGGCGTTCACTCGATAGCCCATGACCCGGTAGCCTCGTTGGCGCTTAATCCACATTCGCAGCAGCGCCGGGTGGCCCGCATCGACGAAGTCGATGATCCGGACGTCGCTCTTGGCAGCGTGTTCCCGGTGCAGCCGACCGGCGTATTGCTGCAGCGTGCCCCGCCAGGAGATTGGCATGGCCAACACCATCGTGTCCAACGCCGGGTGGTCAAACCCCTCGCCGACGAGCTTGCCGGTGGCCACAAGGACGCGCGCGGCATCCGCCGGCCACGTCTTTAGCTGCTCGATAACCGTAGCGCGTTGCTTCTTGGACATCCGCCCATGGAGCACCAGCGGCGCAGGTACTAGGTTTCCCAATGCAAGTGCGATTGCGTTGACATGTTCGGTGCGTTCCGTCAACACCAGTACCTTGCGACCTTTCTGAACGGCTATTGCAACTTCCTCGGCGACCGCCCCAGTCCGTGAAACATCGTTGGCAAGATGGCGAAAAACATCCTGAATGCCCGCGTCCGCAGGCACATCGATCCGTGAGTGGCGGAAACGAGGCATAACGGCCAGATCTCGGGGCGCGTCCTCAGATCGCTTGGCCGTGTACCGGATTGGGCCACACTGCATGAAGATGATCGGCTGCTGACCATCGCGGCGAATCGGTGTGGCGGTCAGGCCCAGCACAAACTTCGCTTTGGCGCGCCTAAGGATGCCGTCGAAGGAGACGGCGCCCACATGATGACACTCGTCGACAATCACCTGACCGTAGCGCTCCACCAACGAATTGACCTCGCCATTCCTCGACAGCGATTGCATGACCACTACGTCGATTCTGCCCGTGGGCTTGGCCTTGCCGCCGCCGACGGTTCCGACGACTCCCTTGCCGACTCCCAGAAACGTTTGCAGCCGCTCCTGCCACTGCTTCAGCAATTCGGTTCGGTGAACCAACACAAGGGCATTGACGCCGCGGCGCGCAATCACTGCGGCAGCGATGACGGTCTTGCCAAAAGCGGTCGGCGCGCACAGGACACCGGTATCGTGCCTGAGTATCGCCGCGACGGCCACTTGCTGGTCCTGCCGTAACGATCCAACGAAGGTGACATCAAGCGGATCACCCGCAAGCCGCTCGTCATGGAGTTCGCACCGGATGCCGTTATCCCGCAGCAGCTCCAAGGCGGCATCCATACAGCCGCGCGGCAGACCGATGTGTTTTGGGAAGTTTTCGGCGCAGCCGATCACGCGAGGCTTGTTCCAGACCGACATCCGCATCGCCTGCGCCCGGTAGAACTCGGGATTTTGAAAGGCTGCCAGGCGGATGAGCCGATTGGCTAGAGTCTGTGGTAGTTGCGCCTTGTCGAAATAGATCAGGTTGGCCAAGGTCAGCGTCAACGCCGCCGGCATCTCGCCCGTTAGCTTCCGCGCCTGTGCGAGCGCGCGCCTCCAAGGCGTTGACAGGTCTTCGTCGTCGATGAAGGTGACGTCCAAAGGATGGGCACCACCGGTCGCACGAAGGATCGTGGGTTCGATGTCGTGAGGCGCCATGCGCGCTACCGTGGCAAGAAAGGCCCACTGGTCGGCATAGGCGCGCAGTTCTATGTCGACGAATACGCTATGGCCGCTTTCTCGTGAAGCTTTTTGCAGCGGCAATGCGATCAGATTGCCGAATCCACCTTTTGGCATGGTGTCCTGGTTTGGAAACAGGCGGTCGTAGGACGCCAGCCTCAACTGTCGCGTGCGCGCACAGGTGTGTGTGATGATCGCCGTCCCCAGCCGGCGTGCGTCTCGGGCCGACACGGGATTCGTGAAGAAGATCCAAGTATGCGCTCCCTTGCCCGAACGGGAGATTTCCAGAGCGACCGGCACGCCCAATTCCTCGCACGACTGCGCGAAGGCCCGCACGTCCTCCCGCCACTCCGCCTCGTCGAAGTCGACGGCAAGGAGATGACAGGTGTCATTCTGCAGCAGAGGATAGATCCCGACGGTGTGCTTGCCGGCGAGGTGGGCAAAAATAACTTCGTCGGTCACAGGAATCAGCAGACGGTGGCCACAGTCACCACACTTGATGCGTGGCTTTTCGCATACGCCGGGGCGCCACTCGTTGCCGCAAGCAGGGGCGTAGCCAGACTTGCCCGACGTCTTGCTTTCCCAGCGGATTGGGTAGACGTCTACACGGCCGCGAAACAAGCGCCTGAACAGCGCGACCTTTTCATCCGGGGAAAGATGCGTGGATTCAGGTTCCCGGACGGCGGGTTGGGACAAGGCCGGTTGCCGCCATTGAATTGCATGGGAGTCCAGCAGCGCGGCGAGGCGGTCGTTTTCCGCCTGAAGCGCCGCGAACCG
>Ga0209069_10001155_pt1 | contig 13197 bp, 12 predicted proteins | sample Str013_2_FD_187202 | JGI IMG/M metagenome (GOLD analysis project Ga0209069, IMG submission 187202) | Freshwater sediment microbial communities in response to fracking from Pennsylvania, USA - Straight Creek_MetaG_SC_2013 (SPAdes) (version 2) | ecosystem: Environmental > Aquatic > Freshwater >...
GTTCTGGAACGCCAAGTTTTCCACCAAACATTTTTCCACTCCATCACCGGAACCACCTTGCTGGTGAGCGTTCCGTGTCTTAAAAGGGTTAGCTTTCGAGTCAAATTGTAGGCCAGAAGCGCCGGGTGAGTCAAAGAAACATTGGAACTTGAGTAACTTAGCGGCCATGGGGATTAGGTTCTTTAATAAACCCTTAGGATTCAAAGGCTTCCAATCAAGCTGGCTAGCAGGGCTGTACGCCGGGGAAATTCCTCCAAAAGGATCGACTCATGGGCCGCGTGAGCGCCTTCACCCACGGCTCCCAGGCCGTCCAGGGTGGGCACGCCCAGAGCAGAAGTAAAGTTGCCGTCAGATCCGCCGCCGGTAGAAGCCTCGTCCAATGCCAGCCCCATTTTTTTGGCTTGCTCCTGGGCGAGATGGAAGAGCTTCACGGTGCCGTCAGTGCGCTCCATGGGCGGACGGTTCAGGCCTCCGGTAATTTCCACGGTGCAGTTGGGATTGACCGGCTTGAGCGCCGCGAATCTGGCTTCGAGTTCGTGGGCATCAGCGGCGCGGGCAATGCGAATGTCGACCTCGACGGAAGCTTCGGCAGCGACCACGTTCGTCCGCGTGCCGCCGTGGACCACGCCCGGGTTTACCGTAATGCCCCGTGAAAGGTCAGTAAATTTTGTGACCTCAAGAATCTGGTGGGCCAGTTCAATGACCGCGCTTTGTCCTTTTTCAAAATCCACACCGGCGTGGGAAGCGCGTCCGCGCACGCGGATGGTGAAATCACCCACGCCTTTACGCGCCGTCTTCAAATAACCTTGCAGGCCTTGCGCCGGTTCCAAGACCAGCGCAGCTTCGCAGCCGCGGGCCGTGGCTTCCACCAAAGGGCGTCCGGTGATGCTGCCGATTTCTTCGTCGGTATCCAGCAACACGGTGACCGGGCGATGACTTGCGCCGCTCGTGGTGCGCAGGGCACGCAGAGCAAAAAGCATCATGGTAATGCCGGCTTTCATGTCATAAACGCCGGGACCGTAGGCGCGTCCGTTTTCGATGCGGAATGGCATGTTGTTGAGCGTACCCAGCGGCCACACGGTGTCAAAGTGTCCAAGGAGCAGCACGGGCTTGCCGGACGTGCCGGGAAATTCTACTTTCAAGTTGTCGCCGGCTTCTTCCTGCGGATCGAATGTGACCTTGCCGCCCAGATGCTCAAACTCCTGGGCCAGATATTCTCCCAGTTGGTCCAGCGCAGGCTTGTTATCACTGGGAGACTCCATCTCCACCAGACTCTTCAGTGTTTCCAGCATGTCCGCCATGTGTTCCTGGCAGAATTGCAGGTAGGCAACGGGTTGTCCGGAATTTTGGTTGGTCATGGGCGGCGAAGAACATGATAGCCGCAGCAACGCATGGTTGAGAAGGCTGGTTGAGAAGGTTTGTGTGGCAGGCCAAGCGTTTCTGCGTCGGAATTAGAGACGTGGCAGTGCCACGTCTCTACGTTGCATGCATGTCTCCAGGCGCGACTGTCGCGCTCAGGGCCGAGAGTGAAGCATGTTGATCAAGACCAGCCGATAGGTTTTTGGCGGCTCAATCCTCTATAATCTGCGCTTGGCATGAGCGAAATAGCGAACATAAAAGCCGAAACCGCCAGCGATACGCTAACCGGACCGCTGGACATCACGCAGATCCAGGCGATCCTGCCGCATCGCTATCCTTTTTTGTTGATCGATCGGGTATTGGAAATTGAGCGCCGCAAAAGGATCGTCGCGATCAAATGCGTCACTATCAACGAGCCGTTCTTCCAGGGACACTTTCCCGGAATTCCCATCATGCCTGGCGTCCTGCTGATGGAAGCCATGGCCCAGGCGGGCGGTGTGTTGCTGCTGAGTGAAGTGGAAGACCGCAGTGACAAGCTGATCGTTTTCACCGGTATTGAGAAGGCGCGCTTTCGCCGTCCCGTGGTTCCAGGTGACCAGGTGCGTTTTGAAGTTGAGTTACTGGCTTGGAAAGCAATGGGCGGAGCGATCATCGTGCGGATGGCCGGCAAGGCGCTGGTGGAAGGCAAGGTGGCGTGCGAAGGTACGGTGAGCGCGCAGATGGTGAGCCGCGACCGTGGCCGCAAGACCGCCGAAGCAGCGCCGGAAAAATAGAAATTGACGCCTAAACAATAATGATTCATCCCACCGCAGTCATTGATCCGCACGCCAAAGTCCCTGCTTCTTGCAACGTGGGACCGCACTGCCATGTTGGCGCGGGCGTTGAATTGGGCGAGAACTGTGAGCTCATTTCGCACGTGAGCATACTGGGACCGGCGAAGATCGGCGCCCGTAACCGCTTCTTCCCTTTCTGCGCGATTGGCGGTGAACCGCAAGACCTGACCTACAAAGGCGAACCCACGCGGCTGGAAATTGGCGATGACAACGTGTTCCGCGAATTCGTCACCGTGAACCGCGGCACCAGCAAAGGCGGCGGATTGACGCGGGTTGGCAACCATACTCTGAACATGGCGTATGCACATATTGCGCATGATTGTTTTATTAGCGACCACGTAATCATGGCCAACGCGGCCACGTTGGCGGGACACGTAACCATTGGCGAGTGGGCATCTGTAGGCGCGTTTTCTGCGGTGCACCAGTTTGATGTTGTGGGCGCGCACGCTTACATTGGCGGCGGGACGATCGTCACCCGCGATGTTCTGCCTTTCTCCAAGACGGTGGCCGCGCGTGACGCGAAAGCTTATGGCGTTAATTCCATCGGACTGGAACGGCGCGGGTTTGACAAAGACCGCATCAAGCGAATTCAACATGCGTTCCGCGTGCTGCTGAATTCCAAGCTCAACACCACGCAAGCGCTGGAGAAGTTGAGGTCCGAAGGCGACCAAGGTGAAGACGTGGCCCTGTTGATTGAGTTCATTGAAAAGTCTGAACGCGGCGTAATCAAGTGACGACGCGCTCCGCAATTTTGTTTCTGCTGCTTTGCGCAAGTGGGAAACTACTTGGGCAAGCTACGTCGTCGCAACCCGCGCCCTCGCAACCCACTACGACACCTGCCAAGCCCATCCGCACTCGCATCCGATCGGTCCAGGTCCCGTTTTCCACGGTGCATCCTTCGGCCACTTTCAAGCGGGGAGGACATCCCGACTGGATGCTCATCACCACTGACTCGGTGTGGGTGGCCAACGACCAACTCAAAGCCGTCCAGAGAATTGATCCCAAGAGAAATAAAGTGGTGGCTACGATTCAGTTCACCGCCGAGCCGTGTTCCGGACTTGCCTATGGATTTGGCAGTGTGTGGGTTCCGCTGTGCGGCGAGCCCGCAGCGCTGGCCAGAATCGATCCGGCGACCAATAAGGTGACGGCAACTCTGCCCTTTGGGCCGGCGGATGCTGAAGGTGGCATCGCCGCCAGCGACGACAGCATCTGGCTGGTGATCGATAAGAATGGCACGCTGGCCAGGGTTGATCCGGCAACGAACTCCATTCGTTCAAGGGTTGCGGTGCCGCCAGGGTCGTTCAATCCTATCTTCAGCAACGGAATGATCTGGATCAGCGGAAACACTGCCAACATCTTGACCGCCATTGGTCTTTCATCCAACGACCTTTCACCCACCAATCTTGCACACTACGACCCTTCGCCGGGCGGCGGCGCGGTAGAAAAAATCGTCGCTACAATTCCCGTTGGGCCAGGGCCGAGATTTCTGACGGCCGGCGGCGGATCAATCTGGACTCTGAATCAAGGCGATGGGACCATTTCCCGCATTGACGCCAAGACCAGGCGCGTCACTGCCACGATCAGGGCGGGAATCCCCGGCACAGGTGGCGAGATTTGTTACGGCACGGGCTCGGTCTGGGCCACCGTGTTTGATATTCCGCTTACTCGCATTGACCCAAAAACCAACAAGGTCGTACGACAATGGGCCGGGCGCGGCGGCGACTCGGTTCGCTACGGCCACGGATCGTTGTGGCTCACGCATTACAAGAAAGGCTTGCTGTGGCGAATTCCGTTGAGCCAGCTAACAAAGGCTTCAAAAGCACCCGCGAAATCTGGGCGATGAGTAACTGAGTTGACATTGAGATCTCTCGCTGTGCTCCAAGAAAGAACAAGCTAAACTGTGACCGTGCCAACTGACAAAAAACTGGGGCTCATTGCCGGGAACGGCAGCTTTCCGCTGCTGCTGCTGGATGCCGCACGCGCGCAAGGCGCCGAAGTGATTGTTGCGGCCATCAAAGAAGAGACGTCGCCACTGATTGAGCAGCGCGGCGCCGCGGCCGTGCACTGGATGTCACTCGGAGAGCTGAGCAAGTTGATCGACACCTTCAAGCGCGAAGGCGTAACGCGAGCCATCATGGCCGGGCAGGTCAAGCACAAACAGATTTTTTCCAGCATTCGTCCGGACTGGAAGCTAGCCAAGGTCCTGTTCTCGCTCGGCACGCGCAATACGGATTCGCTGATCGGCGCAGTGGCCAAAGTCCTGGAAGAAGAAGGTATTCATCTCATCAGTTCCACTTCGTACCTTGAGCCGTTGTTGGCGAAACCGGGAGTGCTTACGCAGCGCGCGCCGAATGAAGTGGAATTGAAAAATATTACATATGGCCGCGACGCCGCGCGGCACCTTGCGCAATACGATATCGGCCAAACCGTGGTGATCGCCGAGTCAGCCTGCGTGGCGGTGGAAGCCATGGAAGGCACGGACGCTACTATTCTCCGCGCGGGAGAAATCATGAAAAGCCTGGGTGGCTGCGAAGAATCTGGAGCTGATTCGGGTTCAGGCCTGAGCCGGGCTTTGACTGTAGTCAAGGTTGCCAAGCCAAATCAGGACATGCGGTTTGATGTTCCGGTAATCGGCCTGAAGACCATCGAGACCATGCGGCTTTCCGGCGCGACTTGTCTGGCGGTGGACGCCGGAAAATGTTTGCTCCTTGATGGCGACAGGATTGTTGATGCGGCGAACGGGACGGGGATTGCGATTACGGCCGAATAGACACAGCAGCACGAAGTTGCGTGTCAGAACGAACGTGAAAGCTTGTGTCGCCCCGCCGGGGCTCGATTTTTTTTGCACCCTACCCACCCTTACAGCTTCGCTTTCGCTCGCCTAGGAGGTGGGCTAGACTCTGTCGCGCCTACGGCGCTGACTCCCGGTGACACTACGGTGAACCGGTTTGGGCAATGGCACGCAGCGGATGGCACTTGATATCCTTTGGGACGAGGGAAACTAACCTTTTTATGCGCCGACTTCCGATCTTTCGAACTGTGACTCCTTTCGTGCTGACGCTGGTCGTAGCAAGCACGCTCAACGCCCTGGCCCAGAAACCGGCTGCCGCTGCTGCGAAGAAGACTGCCGCGGCAACCAAGCTGGCGGCGCCGGCCGCGTTTCCCATTCCGGGCGAAGCCGAGCTGAACAAAATGGCCGCGCGGTTTGCCCCAACGGAAATGAAAGTGGATACCTCCGGACTTTACGCCGGCGATAAGCAGGCCCTGGCGCGGCTGATACAGGCGGCACAACTGGTGAACCACATCTTCATGAACCAGATATGGACCGGTGACCACGCCTTGTACGAAAAGCTGTTGTCGGACAGAACGCCTCTAGGCAAAGCGCGCTTGCATTATTTCTGGATCAACAAGTCGCCATGGTCAGAGATCGACGGCCACAAGGCTTTTCTCGCCAGCGTTCCGCCGCGCAAACCCGCCGGGGCAAACTTCTATCCCGAAGACATGACCAAGGCGGAGTTTGAGACCTGGGTGAAGACGCTTTCGCCGCAAGAGAAAGCAAACGCCGAAGGATTTTTTACCGTTGTCCGCCGCGATAAAGACAAAAAACTGAAGCTGGTTCCCTTCAGCACGCAATATGCGCCTGAACTTGGACTGGCCGCACGGCTGCTGAAGGACGCCGCGTCGCTCACGGACAACGAGTCCTTGAAGAAATTCCTCAACACGCGCGCGGACGCGTTCCTATCGAATAACTACTTTGACAGCGACATGGCCTGGATGGACCTGGACGCGCCGCTGGACATCACGATTGGTCCTTACGAAACGTACAACGACGAGATTTTCGGCTACAAAGCGGGGTTTGAGGCGTACATAAACTTGCGCGATGACAAAGAATCAGCGCGGCTGGCCTTCCTGGGCGGACAGTTGCAGGCCATTGAAAACAATTTGCCGGAAGATCCGAAGTATCGCGTGGCCAAGCTGGGAGCGCTGGCGCCCATCCGCGTGGTGAATGAAGTGTTTGCCGCGGGCGATGGCGCGCATGGCGTCCAGACGGCGGCTTACAACCTGCCGAACGACGACAAAGTAGTGGAACAAAAAGGCGCCAAGCGCGTAATGTTGAAGAACGTACAGGAAGCCAAGTTCGCGTCCACGCTGGTGCCGATTTCCAAAGTGGTGCTCAAACCGGCCGACCAGAAAGACCTGAGCTTTGATTTGTTCTTCACGCACATTGTGGCCCACGAGCTTACGCACGGACTGGGACCGCACCAGATCAAAATCAACGGGCGCGATACGAACCCACGCATGGAACTTAAGGAAGTGTACAGCGCGATTGAAGAAGCTAAAGCCGACGTGACCGGACTTTTCGCGCTGCAATTTCTTATGTCGCAGGCTGACAAAGGCGCGTTGCAGATGCCCATCCCGCACGGCGCGGACGCCGAACGGCAACTTTACACCACATATCTGGCGTCGTCATTTCGTACCCTGCGCTTTGGATTGCAGGACGCACACGCCAAAGGCATGGCCATCCAGTTCAACTGGTTTCTGGATAAAGGCGGATATGTGGCTAACGCGGACGGCACGTTCAGCGTGAACCTGGCCAAAATGAAAGACGCGGTCAATTCGCTGGACCACGAGTTCCTGACGCTGGAAGCCACCGGCGACTACGCTGGGGCGAAAAAGATGTTGACGGACTTTATGAAGATTCGTCCGGTAACGCAGAAGGCGCTGGACCGGCTGAAATCCGTTCCCACGGATATTGAGCCGATCTTTGTGACCGCGAATGAGATCACGGCAGCACAAGCGGTTCAGGATAAAAACAATTCCGCAAAGCCGAAAGGCGAGAAGAAGTAGCGGAAAACCGTTTCTAGAATTGGCTCAGGGTTTGGTTGCGCTCTTGGCTTTCTTAGCCGCGGCAGGTGTCATCTCCTTGCGCAGGTGCTGGACCAGAGCCTTCACTGTCCCCTTGGTGGACTTGGTGCAACTAGCGGCCTGGCTCCACAGGATAGCTTTGTCCGAGTTGGCGAAGATCTGCGCAACGGTATGACAGACTTCGTTCGCCGGCAAGAAGCGCGCGTTAATCCAAAGAGCTACGTCGGCCTGGGCGCAATCGTCCACCAAAGTAAACCGGCCCCAGGCTTTTAGCTCAGCGCGGGCTTCGCCCGCGTCCGCGGCGGACGACTGCATAGGGTTGATGCACATGGTCTTGGCGGCCAAGAGACGTTCCGGCAAAACAGCTTTTGCGGCCGCGGCTTTCTTGGCTGAAGCTTTCGGAGCTGGCGCAGGCGCTAATTTTTCAGCCGGCTTCGTGGTTGTATCCTGGGCAGGTTCCCGGACCGGAAAAGCAGAAGCTATCGTCGTAACCCCAAACGTCACTACTCCGAATGTCACCAAAAGCTGAAGGGCTTTAGTCATAGACAACATTTTAACCGGGTTGCCAATCTGGTCAATCCAGGAAGAAAATTCCACCTGTTGACTTTCCAGGAAAGACATTTCATAATGCGGCTACACGGGAAAGGAGGGCGATCTAAAAAATATGACAAGTTCTGATTGTAGTTCCATACGTGAGGTGGCTGAGGCTTAAGGCGTGAGTCTTTAAGTCCTAGCGAGTTGTGGTTCGCATCAAGGCCTCCGCGCCTTCAGCCAATCCCAACAGTCTACCGGCAGACCCCGCAGAATTCCCTGCGGGGTTTGCTGTTTTTGAGCAGTTAGCAATTGGCAACCAGCAATTAGCTTGAGTGTTTTAGATTCAATGTTAGTCGGGTCACGAAGAATTTCAGGCTTCTTGCTTCAATCTTCGCGAACGCCCGACCCAAACAGCAATCACTATCTGGAAGAACACTGCGCCGGTCATGTCCAGCACAACGTCATGCGAGCTTCCCGTACGCGACGAAACAAACGTCTGGTGGAATTCATCCAGACTCGCGGCCAGCAAGGCGGTTGCCAGGGCCAGTCCACACCAGCGCCAAGCCCACCGAGCAGATTGCATGAAAGTTCCACGCCAGGAGAAGAACGCGAACAGGCTCAACATTCCATAACTGCCAAAGTGAGCGGATTTGCGGACCAGAAAATGGATTTGCTCAAAGCGGTGATGGGAAATTGGTCCGTAGACGAAGCGGATGATCTTCATCAGGATCACTCCGGTGTGCGCGGCAGAGAAAAAGTCAGTAGAGAATCCGGCCAGCAAGCCCAACCAGAGGAACGTAGGTAGCCAGACCAGCAGCAAATAACGCCGTGGGGCCATGACGGGCCGGCTCGAAAAAGACCCAGCAGAAGACAACGAAACTTCAGCCGGATTATTCAAGCCGGTAGTTGGGAGCTTCACGCGTGATGATCACGTCATGCACGTGGCTCTCGCGCAATCCAGCGCCGCTGATGCGGATGAACTTGGCTTTCGTTTGCAATTCAGCGATGGATCGCGTGCCGCAGTATCCCATGCCGGACCGCACACCGCCTACGAGCTGGTACACCATGGCGGCCAGAGTTCCGCGATAGGGCACGCGACCTTCAATGCCTTCCGGAACCAATTTGTTCAGGCGATTGCCACTGTCACTATCTTCCATGCCGGTGGCGGAAGAGTCGTCCAATGTTTGCGAATAGCGTTCGCTTGATCCTTCTGACATCGCGGCCACACATCCCATGCCGCGGTAGGACTTGAAGGAGCGTCCTTGATAAAGGATGGTCTCTCCCGGACTTTCGTCGGTGCCCGCGAAGAGTGAGCCGATCATCACCACGCTGGCGCCGGCAGCGATAGCCTTGGTCACATCGCCGGAAAACTTAATGCCGCCATCGGAAATTACGGGGACGTGAGCGTCATGGCAAGCGCGCGCGGCTTCCGCGATGGCTGTAATCTGCGGTACGCCAACGCCGGTAACGATGCGCGTGGTGCAGATCGATCCCGGTCCAATGCCGACTTTTACTCCGTCAGCGCCGGCTTTCACCAGGGCGCAAGCTCCTTCATGCGTACCCACGTTGCCGGCCAGCAAGTCAATTTCCGGCAATTTTGATTTGATGACTTTCACAGCTTCCAGCACGCGGGCTTGATGTCCATGCGCACTGTCAATCGCCAGAATGTCAACTTTGGCTTTCACCATTTCCTGCGCACGCTCCAGAAAATCTCCGGTGGCGCCGATGGCCGCGCCCACGCGCAAGCGGCCGTGTTCGTCCTTGGCCGCGTTGGGATACTTCAGTTTCTTTTGGATGTCCTTTACCGTGATCAGGCCCTTGAGGTTGTACTTGTCGTCCACGACCAGCAGTTTTTCCACGCGATGTTCATGCAGAATTTTTTCCGCGTCTTCCAGCGTGGTGCCCACCGGAACCGTGATCAGATTGTCCTTGGTCATGACCTGGCTGATGGGTACATCTGTGCGGGTTTCAAAACGAAGATCGCGATTGGTGAGGATGCCGACGAGTTTCTTGTTCTTGGTGACCGGAACACCGGAAATTTTGTAGCGACGCATCAGGTCCAGCGCATCGCCGATTCTGTGCTCGGGAGAAAGCGTGATGGGGTCCATGATCATCCCGCTCTCTGATCGCTTCACCTTGTCCACTTCGTCGGCTTGCACGTCAATCGACAAATTGCGGTGGACGATCCCCAGTCCGCCCTGCTGCGCAATGGCAATCGCCAGGCGCGATTCCGTTACCGTATCCATGGCCGCGCTGATGATGGGAATGTTCAGGCGAATATTGCGCGAAAGCTGGGTCTGCGTGTTGACTTCTGCCGGGACGACCTCAGAGTGCGCGGGTAAAAGCAATACGTCATCAAAGGTCAGGGCCTCAGGAACAGGAAAATGAATCATAATGTTTTAATCTCGGAGGAAGGACTCGTCTTGGCTATTGTAAATGGTTTGATGAAACGCGTCAGCTAGACGATTCAGACGGGCCAAATGTGGAACAAAATGTCCGGCAAACGCAAGAAAATCGCGGTCTCCTGCTCACTTAAGGGCCATTTCCACGTGCCAAAACACGAAAGTAATGTTGACCATAAATGGGAGTACGGCAATACTCCTAGGTGACATGCAAGCGAACCAAGGTCTCCCATTCTCCGTAGGATCCTCAGCCACGGCCCTAACCGGCAGCCGGCGCGAAGAACGCCGCCTGCAGGTTGTTGTCCCAGTGAAAGTATTCCCTGACACCAAAAGCATTGAGTCTCAGGCCTGCTGTACCTATGAAATTTCCACGCTGGGCGCCCGGCTGTCTGCACTGCCGACTCTTACGGAAGTAGGCCAGATTATCTATATTCAGCGCCAGAACCGCAGGGCCAAGTACAAAGTGGCCTGGATTGGCGAACCGGAAACATCGCAAGCTGGACAAGTAGGCGTTGAGTGCCTGGAACCGGCCAACATGATCTGGGAAAACGAGATCAAGTCGCGCATCGCCTGGACGCGTTAATTCTGTCGCTGGCGCTCCACACCGCTTAGGCCGTCTATTCCACTTCGACATTCTTCTGCCCTGTTACACGCGGCTCGACACGCTAGTCGGTCTCGCCGATTTATTTGATCGCCGCTAACGCGGCACACCGCTTGAAATTCATTCCACGCCGTTTTCAATGTCCCGCCCCCGTTGCCACGGGCTCGGCGCGCAAGTCGGCCTCGCCCTTAACTGTTGTTGTTACGCGGCACACTGAGCTTTTTCTTCTCAACGTCTGCGTAGGCAACCACCATGCCGCCCCTACCCTGTCATGCTGAGCGCTGCTCGGGCTGAGCAAAGCGATGCGAGAGCAAGTCGAAGCATCCCGAGGATGCTAAAGTCGCGATGCTGTTCCAGGGAGTTCTCACCCATATCTTTGCCCGCAGCCGTGTTCGATGCAATTTGGGAGAACTCCCTAAAGCGGCATAGATGAGGACAGATCCTCGGGATCCTTCAACGCGCCCTTCGTCGCTCCGCTCCTGCGGCCTTGCTCAGGATGACAGGGTTAGAGGAGTATCGAGCGCACCGCAGCGCTTCGTCGGATGCCTTCACTGATCGCCAAAATTGCCCCCGCTCGAGCCCGCATGTTACCTTCTAACTTCTAACCACCATGCTCCGTCCATATCAGGGAATATCACCCCGCATACACGAGACTTGTTACATTGACGAGTCGGCGCAGATCATCGGCGATGTGGAGATCGGAGAGAACTCCAGCGTCTGGATGAACGCCGTCATCCGCGGAGACGTGTTTGCCATCCGCATCGGCACCCATTGCAGCGTACAGGATTGCAGCGTGCTCCACGGCATGCGCTACAAGTACGGCGTGATCATGGGCGACTTCGTCACCGTGGGTCACTCCGTCACTTTGCACGGCTGCACCATTGGCGACCGGTGCCTCATCGGCATGGGCTCGGTGATTCTGAACAACGCGAAAATCGGAGAATGTTCGATCATCGCCGCCGGGACCGTCATCCCGGAAAACACCGTGGTGGAACCTTATTCTCTGTGGATGGGCGTACCGGGCGCGTTCAAGAAGAAAATTGACGACGAAAAAACGCAGCAGATGATCCTGATGTACGCGAACAATTACTACGATTACACGCAGATCTATCGCAAGGAGTTCCCGCGCAAGTAATGTCTAACCTCATCAAAGCCGTGCGCGGTACCCGCGACATTCTTCCTCCGGACACTGCCCTGTGGCAGCACGTGGAAAAAGCCTGCCGCGACATTTTTCATCTCTACAGCTTCCACGAGATCCGCACGCCCGTATTTGAAGACACCCAGTTGTTTGCGCGCGGAGTGGGCGAAGAGACGGACATCGTTTCAAAAGAGATGTTCACCTGGGAAGACCGTCCGCGGGCGCAAAGCGAGAAAGCACAGTCGCTCACGTTGCGTCCCGAAAATACTGCTGGCGTGGTGCGCGCTTACATCGAACACAAGATGGGCGACACCGGCAAGTTGCAAAAACTGTATTACATTGGCCCGCAGTTCCGGCGCGAGCGTCCGCAGAAAGGGCGCTACCGCCAGTTTTACCAGATTGGCGCGGAAGTACTTGGCCCGGTGGCCGCGGGCAGCGAATCGCCAGCGCGCGATGCGGAGATCATCGCCATGCTCGCGCACTTGCTGCGGGAAGTCGGCATCAAGGAATGGACGTTGCATGTGAACTCCGTGGGCAACGCCGACGACCGCGCGCGCTACAACCAGGCGCTACGCGAAGCCTTGGCTCCGGTGAAAGACAAAATGTGCGGCGATTGCCAGCGCCGCGCGGAAACCAATCCGTTGCGCGTGCTGGACTGCAAACATCCGGAAGATCAACCGATCATAGATGCTCTGCCCAAAATTTCGGCGTATCTGGGCGAAGACAGTCGCGATCACTTCAACGAAGTGAAAAAGATCTTGAACCACGTAGGCATTCAGTACCACGTAAACGAGCGCATGGTCCGCGGCCTGGACTACTACACGCGCACGACATTTGAATTCACGCACGGTGGACTCGGCGCGCAGAGCGCACTGCTTGGCGGCGGACGCTACGACGGACTTTCAGAAATGCTCGGCGGGCCAAAAGCTCCCGGCATTGGCTTCGCCCTGGGACTTGACCGTTTTGTGCTGGCCCTTCAGGCAGAAGAGACAGTGGCCGCTGCCAACTTGAATCCCGCTGTTTTCGTGGCTCCGTTGGGGCCAGGCATGAACGCCGAAGCAGCCGTCATCGCCCGCGACTTGCGCAAGCACGCGATTGCCGCCGAACTTGGCGACGATTCTTTCCGCGTAAAGAAATCTTTCGAGGCCGCGGAACGCGCAGGAGCAAAATTCATTTTGTTCGTCGGCGAAAATGAAGTTGCTTCCGGACAATTCGCGATCAAGAACCTGGGCAGCGGCGAACAAGTGAACGTAGCACGGGCGGAAATCGTGGACTGGCTTAAATCGCAGTCCTGAGTTTGCGCTGGTCACCCGGTGATGATCGTCCGACCCGCTTCACGGAAACTTGTCGCGCAGGTTTTGCCGACGAGTTTCCCAATGAACTCCAAAGATAGATAGCCGCATAGGCGCGCCACGGACGCCACTTTTCCGAACGTTCTTCGAGTTGCTTCGGCGATTTCAATCC
>Ga0209069_10001156_pt1 | contig 13194 bp, 10 predicted proteins | sample Str013_2_FD_187202 | JGI IMG/M metagenome (GOLD analysis project Ga0209069, IMG submission 187202) | Freshwater sediment microbial communities in response to fracking from Pennsylvania, USA - Straight Creek_MetaG_SC_2013 (SPAdes) (version 2) | ecosystem: Environmental > Aquatic > Freshwater >...
CTGGCCCGCGCGCGCGGAACGGGTGAATCCTCGATGAAGTTCAAGCCCCGTCCGCGGCCGACCGGCGAAGCCGCCCGCGTGGTGTGGACGACCTATGACCTGCCGCTCAACCCGGATGCCGGCATCGGCACCAACGCGAAGTACAACCCCAATGGCGGCACCGATTGGACGCTCGGCACCACCTCCAAGCTCGGCGAGCTGCCCCATGATGGCGGCATGGGGTTGGACGGCAACCTCTATTTCACCTCGAACAATCCCAACAGGTTGCTCACGGTCGGCAGGGTCGACACCAAGACCGGCGACGTGAAGTTCCTGAAGGTGGACGGCCCGGGCGGGCGCGCCGCGACCGCCCATGGTCTGGTGCGGGATGGCGAAGGAAACTTCTGGTTCGACGTGAACCCGGGCCGTCGCGGCCTCGGCAAGCTCGACACCAAGAGCGAGAAGATCACCGTCTATCAGACCCCCAACACCATGTCGCCGCTGGGCGGCGCCGTGACCATGGATGTCGACGGCAAAGGCAAGATCTGGGCTTCGGCCCCGGACGGCGTGCTGCGCTTTGATCCGGCGACCGAAACCTTCTCCGACTTCAAGTCTTTGACGCCCTTCAAGAATGCGAAAGGCACCAACAGCACCTACGGGGCTGCCGGCGATCGTGACGGCAACGGCTGGTGGGCCCAGATGGCGTTCGACACCATCGGCAAGGCCGACACGACGACCGGCAAGACGTCGGAAGTCGCGCTGCCCCTGCTCAAGAATGAGATGGACCGGCTGACGCCGGCCCAGAAGGCGTTCTATGACAGTTTCGACAACGTCACCAACGGCAACCCGCTGCCATGGTCGGAAGGACCGCGCCGCATGGGCACCGACAAGAATGCCGACGTGTTATGGGTCGGCAATTCCTGGGGTGCGAGCCTGGCCAAGATCAACACCAAGACCATGGAGACCACGATTGTTCCGTTCCCCGAGAAGACTATGCAGGCCTACCACCTCGTGGTGGACCAGAATCACAATGTGTGGGGAAATCTGTGGACCTCCGATCAGATCGTGAAACTCGATCCGGCCACCAACAAGTTCACCATGTTCGACTTGCCGGTGCGCGGGACTGAAATCCGTCACATCTCGCTCATGGAGCACGACGGCAAGACGCAAGTGATCGTGCCGATCTACCGGGCGAGCGAGATGGGCGTCATGACGCTGCGCAGCGAGGCCGAAGTGGCCGCCCTCAAGGCGCAGGCGAAGTAACGCAGGCAAGGCTGGCGCCGCCGGCAGCGGCGGCGCCACACGCAAGATCTCGCGGGCGGGTCCTGGCTTCTTGCGGAGCGGGCCCGCCCGCAGTCTTTTTGAGGCCGCCTTCATTTCGCCGGCCCCAATGCGCGCGTCACATATTTCCTCTATGAGGGTCCGCCATAAGGCATTTGTTCGGCCGCATGATCTGGTCCGAAAGGTCTGCAACTTTTCGGGATCATGCTCCAAGCCGTGATGGGATCCCGTGCTGTCCGAAGAGCTCAGCTATGTGTCGTGGCGCGATCCGTTCTGGAAGCGCTGGACCATGCGCGCCATCGAGAACGTGTCGGGCCGGCGCCGGCTGCTGCCGGTCTACTACCGCTGGCGGACCGTCGCGGAGACCAGCCCCCGCATGATGGGGGCGCTGCTCGAGATGCTCGGCACAAGGCTCGACGTGCGGGCGCCGGCCTGGCCGATCACCGTGCCGCCGCAAGTCCCGCTGGTGATCGTCGCCAACCACCCGTTCGGCATCGGCGACGGTATCGCGGTGCTGGCGCTCGCCGAAGAGCTCGGCCGCCCTTATCGCATTCTCATCAACAGCGACTTCATGAAGCTGCCGGAGATCAGGCCCTATGCGCTGCCGATCGACTTTTCGGCCAGCCGGGATGCGATCGAGACAAATATCAAGAGCCGGACCGATGCGCGGCGCCTGTTGAAGCAGGGCGTCACCATCGTGGTCTTCCCGGCCGGCGGGGTCGCCACGGCGGAACAGCCTGCCGGCAAGGCCGAAGAGCTGCCCTGGAAGGCATTCACGGCCCGGCTGATCCAGCAGGCGCAGGCGGCGGTGCTGCCGGTTTATTTCGAGGGGCAGAACAGCGCGCTGTTTCACTTGATCAGCCGCTACAGTCTGATGCTCCGGCTGTCGCTCCTGGTCTCGGAGTTCCGGCACTTCGTGGGCGCGACCGTCAAGGTGCATGTGGGCGCCGTGGTGCCGTTCGGGCAGCTCGAATGCCGAGCCGACCGCAGCGCGCTCACGGCCGAGCTCTACGCTCTCGTGCATCGGCTGGCGCCCGATGCGGCGGCGCTCGGTCCTGCGCATCTCATGCCGCGGCCCGCGGAGGCGCGGCGACGGTATCCGTGGGATCCGCCCCGAAAGCTCAATCCGGAGCTGAGCACGCGGTCAGGCTGAGTTGCGCGGAAGCATCCCGGGCGTGCTGCGCTGCGGGATGCAATAGAACTGTCGCACTGCTGGTTTAACGCTCATCCGGTGGGTTCGAGTCCTCGCCAGGGGAGGGCGTGCCGCGATGCTGGCCGAAACCGTCATAGCCGAAACCGTCATGGGAACGGTCCTGGGGTCGGGCGCCCTTGCGACCAGCGGCTTCCTCTACGTCAAATCCCGGCGGGCGCGACTCTACCGGGAGCTGGCGAACCGTATCGCGCACATCACGCGTGCTCACGAACTCGACCTGGCCGCGATGGCGTCGCGCAGCCTGCCGAGCTTCGCGGACCGGCTCGCCGTGGTGCCTGACTTCCTGCCGCCCGCGAGCTTCGCGGCGCTCGCCTACGAGGCGGAGCGGCTGGTGGCGCCCGAGCGCAGCTTCGTGCCGACCCACAAGCAGGGCGGGACGGTCGCCTACGAGACCCTGATTGCGGCCGCGCCCGCGATCGTGGCCTGCTACCACTCGGCCGGCTTGCGCGACGTGGTCTCGCGCCTGGTCGGCACCCCCATACGACCGACGCCGATCCACGACCAGAGCTCGCTGTCGGTGCTGGTCTACAACAAGCCGGGCGACCATATCGGCTGGCATTACGATCACAACTTCTACCGCGGCCGGCATTTCACGGTGCTGCTCGCGATCCACAACGCGGGGCGGGCCGCGCACGGATTGAGCCATGCGGTGCTCAAGGCGCGCCTGCCCGGGCGGGAGATCGAGATCAGCACGGCCGCCAACACGCTGGTGGTGTTTGAAGGCGCGCGCGTCCGTCACATGGTGACGCCGATCCGCGACGGCGAGCGGCGTCTCATGCTCAGCATGACCTATTGCACGGATCCGCGCTCCAGCTGGTGGCAGGGCGGATCGCGGCGGCTCAAGGACACGGCCTTTTTCGGGCTGCGGGCGCTGTGGACGTGAGGCCCCTTCAAGGCAGGCGCATCAGCCGCTCGCCGACTCGGATGGTCGCGCCCTCCCGCACGCCCTCGCACAGCGTGAAGCCGTCGGGTGCGAACACGATGATGGTCGATCCGTGCTGGAACCAGCCCATTTCGTCGCCCTTGTTGAAGGGCGCGTTGCAGGACATGATGTTCGGCCCGCGATGGTCGAGCGTGAGCAGGACATCGAGGAAGTGCAGCCGGATGCTGGCCACCAGCACGGCGGCGACCGGCACCAGGGTCACCAGGTGGCCGCCGGCGGTGAGCCTGGTCCGCAAGAGCGCGCGCTCGTTCTTGCAGAACAGCTTCTCGATGCGTTTGAGCGCGATCGGGTTGACGTTCCAGGTGTCGCCCGAGATGTAGGTGACCTGCTCGACGCGGCAGTCGTGGGGCGCATGGAAGCGGTGATACATGCTCGACGTCAGGCGCAACGTGACATAGCGGCCGTTGCGGTGGGCGTTCACCAACTCGCCCTCACCGAGCAGGTCCTCCAGCCGGTAGGGAAACCCTTTGACCTGGAACAGCTCCGTGCCGGCGACCGTGCCGCATGCGCCCACGATCGCGTCGCAGGGGCTGACCAGGACGGCGGGGTCCTGGTCGATCGGCCGCGCGCCCGGCTTGAGCTCCCGGATGAAGCAGTCGTGCATGCTGCGAAATTGCGTCGTCCTGGCTTCGCTGAGGTCGAGCCCGGAAAAGAAACGCCAGACCGCGATCGAGAGGTCGCGCACCAGCGGCTGCTCGATCTGGCTGAACCAGCCGACGAACTGTGTCAGGAGGCGGCGCGGAATGCGGTTGGTCAGGAGGAAATTGAGCTCCTCCTGCTGGAAAATCCTTGAAATCCAGGATCGGACCGTCATGGTCCGGTCAACCGGCATGGATAAACACTGATTCGATGGAATTCGGCGCCGCTACGCTTGCATGGGCTGGTCTCGGGGCGATCGCCTTGGCGATGGCGCTGCCGGCATTGAAGCGGCGCCTCGCGCTTTCGCTCGCCAAGCACCGGTCTTTGACCGGGCACGTCCGCATGGCGCGGCGGATTGCAGGCCTGATCCCGTTCTATGCCTACGACGAGGCGCAGTTCTTTCGCTGCGACGATGCGCCCGATGAGATTGCGGCGCGTCGCCGCGCCGGGTTCATGCGGCTCACGGACCTTTACCGGGAGCGGTTCGCGCAGACCATCGCGCGCACCGCGGAGGTCGCGCATGGCATCTCCGACCTGCAGTTCACCGACGCCTATCGGGTGCCGTTCCAGTTCAGCCGTTTCGTGCGCCAGCACCTCAAGGCGGGCGCCTTCGTTCAATCCTCGGAGGGCGTGACCCTGACCGATCTCGACGGCAATCATCTGTACGATCTGACCGGTTCCTACGGCGTCAACGTGTTCGGCTACGACTTCTACAAGGATTGCATGGAGCGGGGCCAGCAGCGCGTGCGCGATCTCGGTCCGGTGCTGGGCGCCTATCATCCGGTCATCGCCGCCAATGTCGAGCGGCTCAAGGAGATTTCCGGGCTCGACGAGGTCTCGTTTCACATGTCCGGAACCGAGGCGGTCATGCAGGCGGTGCGGCTGGCGCGCTACCACACGCGCCGGTCCCGTCTGGTGCGTTTTTGCGGCGCCTATCACGGCTGGTGGGGCGACGTGGCGCCCGGTGTCGGCAACCCGGCGCCGGCGCATGAAACCTATACGCTGGCGGAGATGTCGGAGGCTACGCTGCGGGTCCTGCGCAGCCGCCGCGACATCGCCTGCGTGTTGGTCAATCCGCTGCAGGGGCTGCACCCCAATGCGGGTGCGCCGGCGGATTCCAGCTTGGTCGACAGTGCCCGCAGCGCCCATTTCGACCGGGCCGCCTATACGGATTGGCTCAGGCAATTGCGCGCCGTCTGCACGGAACGCAACATCGTGCTGATCTTCGATGAGGTCTTTGTCGGGTTCCGCGTCGCGCCCGGCGGGGCGCAAGAGTATTTCGGGGTTGCGGCCGACCTGGTGACATACGGCAAGACGCTGGGCGGTGGCCTTCCGATCGGCGTGCTCTGCGGCCGGGCGGAGCTCATGAAGCGCTTCCGCGACGACCGTCCGGCGGACGTCTGCTTTGCCCGCGGTACCTTCAATTCGCACCCTTACGTGATGGCCGCGATGCATGAATTTCTGCAGCGCCTCGCGACGGCGGAAATCCAGGCGCTCTACCGCGATCTCGATGCGGTCTGGGATCGGCGCGCGCAGCGCCTCAATCAACGCCTGCGGGACGAGGGCCTGCCGGTCGAGGTGGCGAACCTGTCCTCGATCTGGACGGTCTGCTACACGCAGCCGTCGCGCTACAACTGGATGCTGCAATATTACCTGCGCGCCGAGGGCCTGGCGCTCAGCTGGGTCGGGACCGGGCGCTTGATCTTCAGCCTCAACTACACGGATGCCGACTTCGACGCGGTGGCGGACCGCTTCGTGGCCGCCGCCAAGGCGATGCAGCAGGACGGCTGGTGGTGGGCCGACGCCACGACGACCAACAAATCCATCAGGCGCCGGATCCTGCGGGAGATCATCGCCCACCGCTGGTCACTCGCTCGCGGCCAAGAGAAGGCGTCCTCCTAGTTTGTCATGGCCGGACTTGTTCCGGCCACCTCGATGAGGATTGCGCTGTGCTCTCCTTGTCGAGATCGCCGGGATACAAGGGCGTTTACGCCCGTGTCCGCGGGCTATGCCCGGCGATGACATTCAGCCCTTCCGAAAGTTTCTTACCCGTGCGGCTTCGGCGTCATCGTGTCGAACAGCTCGCCGCGCAGCAGGTAGATCGGCGCCTTGTGGTAGAGCTTGATGTCGTGGAACGGGTCGGTGAGGATTTTGGTGGCCCAAACCAGCCCAGTCTGGACGTCCTTGAGGTAGAACAGGTGCACGGTCCGAAACACGAGCCCCCCCAGCCCGATCATCAACCAGATCAGCGCCACATGGCGCAGGAACTCGCCGGCGCCGTCGTGCGGCTGGAACAACCCGAACAGGGAGGGATCGAGGTAGAGCGGGAGCGGCGACAGCGCCCAGATCGTCATCAGGACGACCTTGCGCTTGAGATTGTAGCCGACCTTGACCTCTTCCTTGTACTCGTGCGTCGCCTGGTTCACCTCGTCATAGTCTTTCGGCTCGAAGAAGAAGTGCCCGGCTTGCCGGCTGGTCATCCCGACGAGCCAACCCACCAGCGCGGCTGCGGCCGGGTTGGTGAAGGCCAACGCGTAGGCACAGACGAAGCTGGAGGCGCTGACCAAGTGCAGCGCCTGATTGATTCGGCTGTGGTGGTAGTAACGGTGATCGTCCCACCGCTGCACCTTGAGCGCCTGAAGAAAGCCGTCCATCGATTTCCCCATTTTTCCAAAGACAATTCTTATAAACGACATATGACATTTCGAAGACTCGCGCGAGCGCGATTCACAGCAATCGCCGGGTACCGCCTCAGCCGCTGGCGCGCAGCTCCCGGCGATGCGCGAGCGCGGCGCTCTTTTGTTCCTTGGCGAATCGGATAAGCGAGAAATGCCCGAACGGGGGCATCGCCCGGCGCTCGATCAGCCGCACGCCATGGGAGCGTTCCGCCCAGTTCGCATATCGCGACCAGGGAAACTCCAGCCGCCAGCCGAGCCAGTGCGTCAGCGGCGCAAAGCATTGCTCGAAGGCGCCCCGCAAGCCGGTTTCCGCGCCGACCCGGCTGACCAGCACGATCTCGCCGCCCGGCTTGAGCACGCGGGCGAACTCATCGAGCGTCGCCTCCGGGTGCGGCACCGTGGTGATCACGTATTGCGCTACGATGACGTCGAAGCTGTCATCCGGGAAGGCCAGCCGCTCGGCGTCCATGAGGGAGAGCCCCTCGACATTGCGCAGGCCGAGCTCGGTCACACGCTTTTGCGCCTTGCGCAACATCGGCTCGGACAGATCGACGCCGACCAGGCGGCTCGTCTTGCCGTAATCGGGCAGCGAAATTCCGGTGCCGACCCCGACTTCGAGGATGCGGCCGCCGATGCGCTCGGCCGCCCGGATGGCGGCGTGTCGGCCTTGCTCGAACACCGCGCCGAATACGAGATCGTAGAACGGGGCCCAGCACGCATAGGCCTGCGCGATCGTTTGTTTGTCGAGTTCCGCCACCATCGTTCTATCGGCCCCTTCCGCCGGTCGGCCGCCTCACGCAGCACGAGGCTTGCGGGAATCGCCGATCACTACTTGATTGATGTGTCCGATGAATTGCCGCGCGCTGTTTTCCCAGGAGCGGGTCAAGGCGAAGCTGCGGCAGGCCTTCCGCGACATGTGCAGGGCCCCCAAGCAGGCGGCCCGCAAATCCTCGTCGATGACCCCGATGGGATTGCCCGCGATGACGTCGCTTGGACCCGTCACCGGATAGGCCGCGACCGGAACGCCGCAAGCGAGCGCCTCCAGCTGCACGACGCCGAACGTGTCCGTCCGGCTGGGAAACACGAAGACGTCCGCGGCCGCCAGATGCGCCGCCAGGGCGGTGTCCTCCAGGAGGCCGAGGAACTTTGCGTCGGGGAACCGGCGCGCCAGCGCGGCCTCCTGCGGACCTTGCCCGATGACCATCTTGGTGCCGGGTAGGTCGAGCGAGAGAAAGGCTTCGAGGTTCTTCTCGACCGCAACGCGGCCGACGCTGACGAAAATCGGGCGCGGAAAATCGAGCGCGATCGCGTGCTCGGGACAAAACAGCGTGGTGTCGACGCCGCGGGTCCACATGCCGAGATTCTTGAAGCCGCGCTGCGTGAATTCGGTCATCAGCGAAGGCGTGGACACCATCGTGACGGTGGCGGCGGAATGGAAGCGGCGCAAGACCGCGTAGCTCCAAGCCTCCGGTATCGCGAGGCGGGCCGAGATGTATTCCGGAAAGCGCGTCGTGTAGCTGGTGGTGAAGGGCAAGCCGCGATTGACGCAGTAGCCGCGCACCATGTGGCCGATGGGCCCCTCGGTCGCGATATGGATGGCGTCGGGCTCGGCCTGCTCGATCCGCCGCGCAATCCGCGTCGGGCTCGGCAGAGCGAGGCGCAGGCCCGGATAGGTCGGCACCGGTATGGAGGGAAATCCCTCGGGCGTGAGGAAATCCATGGTGACGCCGAGACTGAGCGCGCTGTGCGCCAGCGACGTCAGCGTGCGTACCACGCCATTGATCTGTGGGTGCCAGGCATCGGTTGCGATGAGCACGCGCATCAGGCCGCACGCCCCCCGGCCACGGACGTGGAGCGGAAATGGCACCGAATCCAAGGCCGCCAGCGGCCTCCAATCACATTGCCGAATCGCATGGGAAGACAATTGCGATTTCGTGTCTCAACTTTATGACAATGGGTGCGTGACGTTACGAATTTGTCTTGAAATTTGGTTGATCGGCTCTGGCCGTCACAGATCTGGCCGTCACAGAACTGTCGCAACGAAGAGCCGGCTCGGGACGCAACTACCCCGCGAGACCGGCGCAGATGCCCTGAGCGCCTAACCGCCCCACATCTACTTGGCCAAGGCGGCCTGGCGAAACTTCGCCTGCCATTTGGCTGCCAGCGCGGCGCGCGGCACTTCCTGTCCCCGCAGGTAGACCTTGTTGATCCGCCTGGTGTTGGAAATGCTTTCGAGCGGATTGGCATCGAGCACGATGAAATCGGCCTGCCGGCCCGGCGCCACCAACCCGGTATTGAGGTGCGCGATGTCGGCCGCGTCGCGCGTCGCCGCCACGATGGTCTCGGCCGGCGTCATGCCGATCGCCACCATGCTCTCCAGGTCCAGGTGGTTGAAATAGCCGATCAGGAACTGGGTTTGCCCGGTGTCGGTCCCGGTGACGATCCGCATCCCGGCTGAGCGCAGCGTCATGGCGTTGCGTCCCAGCAGCTCGAACTCGCGCGCGATGTAGCGGTTGATGATCCCTTGCTTGCGCGACGTGCCCCAGTATTCCTCGACCTGCTGGGGCGAATAGGTCTCGCGCAGCAGCGGGTCGTCGAGCCAGGCCGGGCGCTGGCCGTCCGGGGTGGTCGCCCACGACGCGTTCATCCAGGCGGTGATCAGGGACGGCGTCATCCACATGTTGGGCCGATCGTTCTTGGCGATCCGCTCTTTCACGATGGAGATCAATTCGTCGTCGACCGCCTCGCCGCCGCGCACCGGAACGTGCAGCCATCCTTCCATGCCGCCGCGCATCATTTCCTTGGCATCCGCCAAGGTCACGTTATGGACGCCGACCGGAACATTGTATTTGTGCGCCTCCTCGAGGATCGCGCGATAGAGCGGCGGCGTCAGCGTCATCTTGGTTCTTTGCCGGTCGTCCACCCAGATCTTGATGAATTCGGGCTTCATCTTCACGTAGTCGGCGACCGCGGCGCGCACCTCCTCGACGGTGGTGACCGGATAGCTCACGTCGGCCCTGGAGACGTGCCCTTGGGCACCCGCGCCCGGCCAGGACATCCCGACCCCCGCGGTGCGAAACAGCGCCGCGCCCGGGACGACCTCCTCGCGCACGCGCAACGGCACATCGCCCCAATTGGTGCGGCCGCCGTGCATGTCGGAGCGATCCACCAGATCGCCGACGCCGACGACCGCGCCGACCCCGTGATAGGCGAGACGCTGGAGATGATCGATGAGGTTCTCGCGGGTGAAGGTCTCCTTCGACATGGTTCCTTCGGCCACGTTCTGGAACCCGATGTGCCCATGCAGATCGGTCATGGTAGGCATCACGGTCTTGCCGGTCAGATCCACGTGCGTGGTGCCGGCCGGCACCGCCAGCTCACCGCGCCGGCCGACCCGGGTGAACACGCCGTTCTCGACCATAAAGGCCGAGCTTTCGATCGGGGCGCTGCCGTCGCCCGTGATCAAGCGGGCCCCTTCGAACACAGTCACCGCTGCCGGCGCGGGGGCTTGGCTTCGCACCGCAGAGGGACCGCCTGCGGCCCAGATGAGACACGCCACCAGAAGCGGATAGAGCATGTTCTTGCCTCGGCGCATGGAAGCCTCCCTCCGACATCATCCCGGTTGGTCAAATGGTCGCTATGCCGCACAGGATGCGTCTTTCCGGCTTTGCTCGCAACCGGGACTGAAGGACAAAGTGGGTATTCACCTGGCCCGGAAATGCTCTAGATTTTGCGCTGAAGCTGCGTTTGGTTCGTCCCGCCCCCCGGGATCATCGGAGAACCGTGATGCATTTTCGGAACTTCATCGTTGCGATCACTTCGGCGGCCATGCTGAGCATGACGATGCCGGTCGCGCACGCGCTCGACGATTCCAAGTATCCCGATTGGAAGGGAATGTGGGAACGGATCGGCGGCGGTTCGTTCGATCCGAGCAAGCGCGGGGGCCGGGCCCAGCAACCGCCGTTGACCGCGGAATATCAGGCGATCTGGGAGGCCAACATGGCCGACTTGGACACCGGCGGGCAGGACTACAACACGCAGGCGCATTGCACGCCGGGCGGCATGCCGCGGATGATGATCGTCTATGAGCCGATGGAGCTCATCGTCACGCCGGAGACGACCTACATCCAAATCACCTTCAACAGCGATCTGCGGCGAATCTATACGGACGGACGGGCGTGGCCCAAGACGCTCGCGCCGACCTACGCGGGCTATTCGATCGGCCGCTGGACCGATCCGGACGGCGACGGCCGCTTCACCACGCTCGAAGTCGAGACGCGCGGCTTTCGCGGTCCCCGCATCGCGGACCCGAGCGGCATTCCGCTGCACCAGGACAACCAGACCGTCATCAAGGAGCGTTTCTTTCTCGACAAGTCCGATCCGGACGTCCTGCACGACGAGATCACGACCATCGATCACGCCTTCACGCGGCCCTGGGTAGTGACCCGCAGCTACCATCGTGATCGCAATCCGACCTGGGCCGAGTATGTTTGTGGCGAGAGCAACCAATACGTCTTTCTCGGCAAGGAGACCTATTTCATCACCGGCGACGGCCTCATGATGCCGACCAAGAAGAACCAACCGCCGCCGGATTTGAGAAATTTCAGCGGTGCGGCGAAGTGATGCGCGGGTGGTTCAGGCGCTGGCGGCAACGAGGTCATTATCACTTAGGTGGGCACGGCGCCTCGCGCCCTCGCCCCGAAGGGGAGAGGGTTGGGGAGAGGGGGTTACGCTGTTTCCGTATCGCACCGCCGGAGCCCCTCATCCCACCTTCTCCCCAACTGGGAGAAGGAGTGAGGGGCCCAGCGTCCCTAACCGTCTCGAGTCCCTCGCAGGAACGCGTGGGGGATGTCTTTGATAGTTCCCCCGCCGCATAGCGTCAAACAAACACAACGCCGTCAGTTCACGCTGAGCCCGAGGCTCTTCGCCGTCTGGCCGAGCCGCGCGTATTCATCCCGGAGTAGCTTGGCCATTTCGGTCTGGCTGCTGCTGGCGCCCTCGGTGCCCTGCTCCTCGAATTGCTTCTTGACCTCCGGCAGGGTGACGACCTTGGCGATGGTCGCGTTGAGCTTGTCGATGATCGGCTGCGGCGTACCGTTCGGCACGAAGATCGCACCCCAGCCGACGGCGTTATAGCCGGGATAGCCGGATTCGGCGACGGTCGGAACGTCCTGCAGCAAGGCCAGCCGCGTCGGGCTGCCGATCGCGAGCGCCTTGAGCTTGCCGCTGCGCACCTGGGGCAGGCGGCCGCCGATGGGGGCCACGGTCCATTGCGAGTCGTTGTTGACGACGCCCTCGATCGCCGGTCCGCCGCCATTATAGTGGACCACCTCGGGCTTGACGCCCGCCATGGCGATGAACATTTCGCCGGCGAAATGGCCGGCCGTGCCGGCGCCGGCGGTCGACATCCGAAGCTTGCCGGGGTTCTGCTTCATCATGGCGACCAGCTCCGCCAGGCTGTTGACCGGCAGCTTGGCATTGGTTGCAATCAGGGTCGGCTGGATCACGAAGCGCGCAACGGGAGTGAGGTCCTTCAAGGGATCGAACGAGACCTTCTTGACGTGGGGCAGCAGCGCCAGGTTGCCGGACGATCCGTAGATGAGGGTATAGCCGTCGGGTGCCGACTTGATGCCCTTCTCGACGCCGGCTTCCAGGAACAGGTTCTCGAACGTCACCGGCTGGCCGAGCGCCTCGCCGATTCGCTGGCCGATGATCCGCGACATGAGATCGGCGGCCGAACCGACGACCTCCGGGACGATCACGCGGATCGGCTTGGTCGGATAGCTCTCCTGGGCGCCGGCCGTGAGCGCCGATCCCACCAGCGCCGCAGCTGCGACCGACATTGCGGCCATGATTGGATGCTTCATGGGTCTCGACCTCCCGGTTTTTGTTGGCTCCCGAATTCCTGTGCGAATTCCAGCGCCAAGACTGCACCCGGGGAAGGCGCAAGACAAGCGCAGTCCACCCGATCGCGGTGCGGCTGGGGGGTAAGGTCCTTGAGGCCGTGAAAGTAAACAAAGCCGGGCAGCGCGCCGAGAAAAAAGTTTCGCACACTGTCGGAGCGCCGTTTCCTCGTTCGTCCTTTGGGGCGAGCGCTGCGCCAATCATCCCGTCGACACGCTCGTGATGGCAAGCATCACGACCGTCATCCCCGGCGTCTGCGCCGCGCGGGCAACCCTGGTCGAGCACGGAGCATCCAACATGGCTGCGAACAGAACCGTTGTGGTCGAGGTAGAAAATGTGAACCATCCTGGGCGCGTCAAGCACCTTCAAGCGGACTTGTATGAAGCAATGAAACGGGCGCTCCTGAAGATTCTTCCAAAGACATCGCCGGGACTGACAGTGGAGGATATTCAAGAACGTGTAATCGCCCATCTACCCGAGAAGCTGTTTCCGGCAGGATACAAGGCGGGCTGGTGGGTGAAGACCGTTCAACTCGATCTGGAGGCAAAGGGCATTAT
>Ga0209069_10001158_pt1 | contig 13185 bp, 13 predicted proteins | sample Str013_2_FD_187202 | JGI IMG/M metagenome (GOLD analysis project Ga0209069, IMG submission 187202) | Freshwater sediment microbial communities in response to fracking from Pennsylvania, USA - Straight Creek_MetaG_SC_2013 (SPAdes) (version 2) | ecosystem: Environmental > Aquatic > Freshwater >...
CGGTTGGCTCGGCGCGGGGGGCGTCGGGGCCGGACGGTGAAGGCGTAGCGGGCGGCGCGCGCGGCGGTAAATCATCGGGGACCTCCCGCGCTGCGTGCGCCAACGCCATTGGCAATCGAACGCGGATCTGGGCCACTTCGCGCTCGAGGCGCCGCTTCAGCTGCTCGCGCGCTTCCCCGGCCAGTTTCGGCTCGGCGCCAAGCACACGCCGAAAGTAGGCGTTCTTGGCTGCACCCGACAGCGCTTTCGTGGATTTGGCCATGCGGGCTATCCGGTTCTGGCAAGCTTGGCCGGCGCGTTCAGGACCTCCTCGTGCAACGCGCGCAGATGCGGCAGCGCGTCGGCGTACTTGTCCTCCATGGTCTTTCGTGTTTCGTCCCAGTCGAAGGCGTTGGCGACGCTGTCGAGCAGCGGCATGCGGGCGGTGAGCACAGGATGGTCGAGCACGATCTGCTCGATCAGCAGCCGCTCGCGGCCGGTGCCGCGCAGGTAATTGGGCAGGCACACGTACCGACGTTTGGCGAACGGGATGGAAGCGAGCTGCTCGCCGTTCTCGACCCGCTCGACCAGCAGCGCAACACGGTCCAGCGCGAACTGCGACACGAAATCGGGCCGGAACGGCACCAATACGCGGTCGGCGAGATCGAGGGCCGCCAGCGCAGCGAATGACAATCCGGGCGGGCAGTCGAGAATGACGAGGTCGAAGTCCATGCCGAAATGCTTCATCAGCCGCTTCATGCGGCCCCGCACCTCCTGCGCGATCAGATCCGGATCCTTGCCGGCCTTGGCCTGCTTCAGGAACAGCTCGCCCTGCACGTCCTCCAGCATCAGCGAGCCGGCGAGCAGCGCCACCTGGCCGGTGGCGGTTCTGGCATGGGCGACATCACCGATGTTGCGCAGGACGTAGTGCGATTCGTCCTCGGCGACGCGGTCGAACCGGTCGTAGAAATAGTCAGCGATGGTCTTCCCGCCCCGCCGCGCCTGGTCCCAGCCTTCGCCGCCCACCAGCATCAGCGAGGCATTGCACTGCGTGTCGAGGTCCATGACCAGCACGCGCTCACCGCTCCAGGCCGCGGCGGCATGCGCCAGCATCACGGCGGTGGTCGACTTGCCGACCCCGCCTTTGCGGTTCGCGACCGCCAAAAATCGCGCCATGTCATCCCCCTTGGAAAAGCCCTCTGCAGGGGGTATGCGATTCCCGTCCTGCCGCCAAATCGGCGCGAGCGGCCGATGCCAATGGTCTTGGCAGTTGGCTCAAAAAGCCGCACCATGGCGACCTGATGCCAGTCACTTTGCCCGCCGAGTGTGGCGGCACGATCGAGGGGATAGCGATGCCGGCCATGCAATATACGACGCTGGGCAAGACCGGCCTCAAGGTCAGCGTGGCCGGGCTCGGCTGCGGCGGCAACAGCCGGATCGGGCAAGGCGCCGGGCTCAGCGAGGCGCAATCGATTGCGCTGATCCGGGAGGCGGTGGAGCTCGGCGTCACCTTCATCGATACCGCGGAGGCCTACGGCACCGAGGCGGTCGTCGGTCGCGCGTTCACACCCTCCGAGCGGGCTGCGCTGGTGATATCGACCAAGAGCCGTATCGCCCGCGGCTCGGAGCTGATGTCGGCCGCCGAGGTGGTGGCCAATCTCGATGCATCGCTGAAACGGCTCAAGACCGACTATGTCGATCTGTTCCTGCTGCACGGCGTGCAGCCGGGCGCCTACGACCATGCGGCGAACGAGCTGGCGCCGGCGCTGCTCAAGGAGAAAGCCAAGGGTAAGCTGCGCCACCTCGGACTCAGTGAATCTTCGCCCATGGACCCTGAGCAGGCCATGTTGCAGCGGGCCACCGAGGATCCGGTCTGGGAGGTGGTCATGCTGGCGTTCCACATGCTGAACCAGGGCGCGCGGCGGGACGTGCTGCCACGCACGCTGCGCAATGGCGTCGGCACGCTGCTGATGTTCGTCGTGCGCAATATCTTTTCCAATCCGGAGCTGCTGAGGGAGACGCTGGCCCAGCTCGCCGCCGCGGGCAAAGTGCCGGCGGAACTGGGTGCCTCGACCGATCCGCTCGGCTTCCTGATCCACGAGGGTGGCGCGTCGGGACTGACCGATGCCGCCTACCGGTTCGTGCGGCATGAGCCGGGCTGCGATGTGGTGTTGTTCGGGACCAGCAAGGCCGCCCACCTGCGCAGCAACATCGCCTCGATCCTGGCGCCGCCGCTGCCGGCCTCCGACCTCGCGCGGCTCAACCAGTTGTTCGGCGCGTTGCGTGGCGTCGGCCTCGATTTCCCAGAGCGGCTCAAGACTGGACCATCGGGCAAAGGGTGAGCCGGCTCAGCTCCCCGGCTTGTCGTGCAGCTCGGGGAAGAAGAAATCCTTCCAGTTGTCCATCCTGGTCTTGACGACGCCGGACGTGGCCAGGAATTTGGCGAGAACGGTGGTGCGCTCGGGGGTTGACGAGATTTTGTTCTCCGGGTCGGTCAGCCCCTGCATGATTTCCGACATGTTGACCTTGGACTTGACGTTGGCGGCGTAGTGCTCGGCGGCGGCTTTGGGATCCTTGCGCGTGATCTCCATGCCCTCCTCGAAGGCGAGCAGCACGGCCTGATAGGCCTTCGGGTTGGCATCATGGAATCGCGCAATCGACCAGACCATGTTCATGGTCATCGGCCCGCCGGTGATGTCGAACGAGGACAGCAGCTTGGTGAGCCGCGGGTCTTTCAGCTGATCGTATTGATAGGGCGGGCCGGAGAAGTGGCCGTTGAGCTCGCTCTTGCCGGACGACATCAGCGCGAACGCGTCGGGATGCGCCATCGATACGGTAAAGCTGTCGAGCTTGGCCCAGTTGCTCTCCCCGAACGTCTTGGCGGCGGCCATCTGCAGCAGCACCGCCTGCATGGACGACTTGACCGTCGGCACGGCGATGTGATCCTGCGCGGTGAGGTCGTTGATGGTTTTCACGCCCGGTCGGGAGGAGAACAGGTAGAACGGCAGCGAGTTGATCGCGGTGACGCCCTTGACCTCCAAAGCACCTTTGCCGCGGGTCTTGTCCCAGATGATGATGCCGCCGGAGGTGCCGCCGCAGACGATGTCGAGCGCGTCGGCGAGCAGGCTGTCGTTCATCACCGGGCCGCTGGCGAAGCTGCCCCAGCTCGTCGTCAGGTCGGGGAGGCCGAGCTTGGCCGCGTGCTGCTCGATCAGCTTGCGCTCCTTGACCACGTACATCGGCGTATAGCTGAGGCTCGGCTGCAGCCCGATACGCACGACGTTGGTTTCGGCAGAGGCCGGCGAGGTGGCGCCGAGAATGACCAGCACAATGGTCAGCAAACTGGCGAGCAAAAGACGCGCGAACGAGCGACAAGGCATATCGGTCATCTCCTCACAGGCTGGTTTCTTGCGACCAATCGGCTCGCTGCCGCTTAGCCATGGTCGCGCCGCGTGGCTATTGACGCGACAACCGTCGAGAACCGGGGTCAAGATTCGGCATCGGGATCGGGAGTAAAATCTTGGCGATCCTGTGCGCCATGGAAGAATCCGACGACGCGCACCAAATCCTTGTCCGACTCCACTCGGTACACGACCACGAATGGTGTTCGTGGGATGATCGTTTCGTAGAGATTGATCATGGGGAGCGGCTTTCCCGTACGCGGATAGGCCAGCACGACGTCGCGCAAATAGCTATCGACGCGCGAAAACGTGCGCTGTGCCGTCTTCAGCCCATGCCGCTCGATGCCATAGCTCAGCTGGCGATCGATCTGCGCTTGCGCATGCGGCGTTATGATGAGGATCATGCGATGCGCGTGAAGCCGTACTTTTCTGCCATTTGCCGAAAAAAGTCGTCGGCCGGCATGCCTTCGTCACGGTCGGCCTCAACGATGCCCTTGGCGAGTTCCGCGCGTTGTGCCGGCGTCATGCGCTCGTAAAACGTGCCCGTCACGGCCCTCTGGTAGAGCTGCTCGGCAAGCTCGCGCTTCTCATCCTGTTCGAGCGTTTGAAAAAGCTCGATGATCCGTGCCTGGATACTGGTCATGACCCAAATCTATCACAAATTTCCCGGGATCGCGATGCCGCACAAACGGAGCGGCGCATCTTTGGACGGGAGAGGAAAGACAGAGCGGTCGTCACTCGCGATGCGCCCCTCTTCCTTCTCCCTCGGGAGAAGGGGTCCCGGACTTTGATCCGGGGTGCCCCGGAGGGGCGGATGAGGGGTCTGTCGCCGACGGGTGAGACGCTGGATTGAATTGCCCGTGCGGTAATCCCCGGTACAGCCGCCGCGCTGGGTGGCGCGCGGTGCGGTGTTGTGTATAACTGCCTCGTGACCGTCTCCGGGAGTCGAGGCATGCCGATAACGTCGCCGCCCAAATGCACCCTGCTCGACAAGCCACCTGTCGTCATCAACATCGGGCTCGAGCGGTTTGCGGCCGATCTCGCACAGTCCGGTGCCAAAGTCGTGCACGTCGACTGGTCCCCGCCGGCGCGCGGCGATGCAAGCCTTGCCGCCTTGCTCGCCAAGCTCGGCAGTTGAGCGGATCCAAGCCGTGCAGGGAACAGGCAGCAAAATCGACGCCGCGAATGGTGAGGCGCTGAGGCGCCTGTTGGCCGGCGATCCGGTGCTCGTCGACGTGGTGCCGGCGGCAGAGGCCATTCCAAAGCTGAGCGATCATATCATTCTGCACGCCGGTCCGCCGATCGGCTGGGAGCGGATGTGCGGGCCGCTGCGCGGTGCGGTCGCGGGCATTGCGGTATTCGAAGGCTGGGCGCGCGATATCGCCCATGCCGAAAAGCTGGCGGCGGAGGGCGCGTTCGCGTTCCATCCGAACCATCATTTCGATGCGGTCGGGCCGATGACCGGCATGACCACCCAGAGCCAGCCGCTGATGGTGGTCGAGAACCGCACCTTCGGCAACCGGGCCTATTGCGCCATCAACGAGGGCCTCGGCAAGGTGATGCGGTTCGGCGGCAACGACGCGGAGGTGCTGGCGCGGCTCGGCTGGATCCGTGATGTGCTCGGGCCGGCGATGGGCGCGGCGCTGCGCGAGATGGGCGGCATAGCGCTCAAGCCTTTGATCGCGCGCGGGCTCACCATGGGCGATGAGATGCACCAGCGCAATGTCGCCTGCACCGGCCTGCTGATGCGCGCGCTCGCCCCGGCGCTGGCGCGCACCGCGAAACATGTCGGCTATCTGGGCCAGACTCTGGATTTCATCGGCAGGAACGACCAGTTCTTCCTCAATGTCGCGATGGCGATGGGCAAGGCCTTGACCGATCCGATGCGCGGCATCCCGTTGTGCTCGCTCGTCACCGCCATGTCGCGCAATGGCACCGATTTCGGCATCCGCGTCAGTGCCACCGGCGAGCAATGGTTCACCGCGCCGGTGGAGATGCCGCAAGGGCTGTATTTTCCGGGCTATTCCGCCGCCGATGCCAACCCGGACATCGGCGATTCGGCGATCGTGGAGACGATCGGGCTCGGGGGTTTTGCCATGGCGGCGGCGCCGGCGGTTGCCGGCTTCATTGGCGCCGGCCCAGCCTCGGCGGCGGCGACGTTCACGCGAACCATGAGCGAGATCACCGCCGGCACGAACCCGGAATGGACCATTCCCGCGCTCGATTATGCCGGCGTGCCGACCGGCATCGACGTGCGGCTGGTGGTGGAGACCGGGCTTGCCCCGACCATCAATACCGGGATCGCGCACCGCCGTCCGGGTGTTGGCCAGGTCGGCGCGGGCGTGGTCCGCGCACCGCTCGCATGCTTTGAGGACGCATTGCGGGCGTTCGCAACGGCGGCGGGGGTGTCATGAGCGTCGTCGTCAACGAGGTGCGGCGCGGCGTGTATCTCGACAGCGTCGCGCTGATGCGGATCGCCAGGACACTGGAGGGGCTGGACGGCGTGGAATCGGCCGGCCTGATGATCGCAACGCCCGCCAACCGGCAGATTTTGGCCGAGGCCGGATTGCTCGTCGGGGAGGGCCGGCAGGCCGGGTCCGGTGATCTCGTGATCGCGATCAAGGCCGTCGGCAACACCGCCGCCGAGGCCGCGCGGACCGAGGCCGAGCGGCTGTTGCAAAATCCCATGGGACGCGCCAGCCTCGCGCCGTCCGGAGCGGTCGCGCCCCGCACACTGAGAATGGCTGTTGCGGCTGCCGGAGATGCCAATCTGGCGCTGATCTCGGTGCCGGGTGATTTCGCCGCCGCCGAGGCGCGCAAGGCGCTCCGGCGCGGCCTCAACGTGATGATCTTCAGCGACAATGTCTCGGTCGCCGAGGAAGCCCAACTCAAGCGGGAGGCTGCGTCGCGGGGGCTGCTGGTGATGGGGCCCGACTGCGGCACAGCGATCATCGCTGGCGTGCCGCTGGCATTCGCCAATAGGGTGCCGCGCGGCGACATCGGCCTCATCGGCGCGTCGGGGACCGGGCTGCAAGAGGTCTCCTGCCTGATCGCGCGGCTCGGCCAAGGCGTCTCGCACGCGATCGGGGTCGGCGGGCGCGATTTGAAGGACGAGATCGGTGGAACCTCCACGCTGATGGCGCTCGAGCTTTTGGCCGCCGACCCGGCGACGCGGCACATCGTGCTGATTTCCAAGCCGCCTGCGGCAGCGGTCATGGAACGGGTCCTCGCCCGCGCCGAGGCGATCGGCAAGCCGGTCACGGTTTGTTTCCTCGGCGCGCCGCAGCTGACCCTGCCTGCCGGTGTCGGACAATCGGCGACATTGAAAGCGGCGGCGGAAGCGGCGTGCGGAGGCACGTTGATGATTGCCGCATTGCCACCCGGCTTCGTCATCCCGTCCGGCCGCGGGAAGCTCGTTCGCGGTCTGTTTGCCGGCGGCAGCCTGTGCGCGGAGGCGCAAGTGGTCCTGCTGCGAGCGGGGCTGGCCGTTGCCTCCAACGTACCCGTGCCCGGCGCGGACGCATTCGGCCCGTCCACGCAAGGCCACGTCATGATCGATCTGGGCGATGACGTTTACACCCGCGGCCGCCCGCATCCGATGATCGATCCGGCGGTGGCGGAAGCGTCCCTGACCGAGGCGCTGGCGGATGCGCGCATCGGCGTCGTGCTGCTCGATGTGGTGCTCGGCACCGGCGGCCACCATGATCCGGCCGGCTATCTTGCCGGCGTCCTGCGCCACCGGGCGGCGGGTGGGCCGGTCATTATCGCCTCGGTGACCGGAACCGACGCCGATCCGCAGGTGCGCTCGCGGCAAGTCGCAAAGCTCGAGGCCGTCGGCATCTGGGTTGCATCATGTAATGCCGACGCGGCGGAACAAGCCGCGAGGCTCGCGACCCGTTAGGGGGCAACTCGATTTTGGTCGGCCAGGAGGTCATTCCGCACTGGCGCCCGGCGCGCGCGTCGGGTTAAGCAGGCGCGACGCCTTCATCGGTTCGCCGACCAACTCCGTCACAAGGGCGTCGCACGACCGCCTGATAACCGCCCACGATCCAATCGGCCCGCCCGGCATGAACCTCAGCAAGCCGCCATTCTCCGTCGTGACGCGCGAGGTCGTGCCGAGCCGGTGGGACCTGCTCGCTGCGGTGATGGTGCTCGGCTTTCTGGTGTTCCTGGGCGAAACCTCGACCGCCTTGCTGGAGCCGCTCGCCAAGCTCGAAGCGGCGCCGGTCACGCTCGACCCCTCGCAATTGCCCGGCTATGCCGCACGCACGACGCTGCGCATGCTGGCCGCGTTGGTGCTCTCGCTGCTGTTCACGTTCACCTATGCGACACTCGCCGCCAAGAGCCGCCGTGCCGAGCTGATCCTGGTGCCGCTGCTCGACATCCTGCAATCGGTGCCGATTCTCGGCTTCATCTCCGTGACCGTGGTGTTCTTCATGTCGCTGGCGCCCGGGCGCGTGCTCGGCGCCGAGCTCGCCGCCATCTTTGCCATCTTCACCAGTCAGGCCTGGAACATGGCGTTCAGCTTCTACCAGTCGCTGCGGACGGTGCCGGCGGACCTGATCGAGGCCTCGCGCTCGCTCAGAATGTCGGCCTGGATGCGGTTCTGGCGGCTGGAGGCGCCGTTCGCCATTCCGGGTCTCGTCTGGAACATGATGATGTCGATGTCGGGCGGCTGGTTCTTCGTGGTGGCCTCCGAGGCGATCAGCGTCGGCTCCACCACCGTAACCTTGCCGGGCGTCGGCTCCTACATCGCGCTCGCCATCGAGAAGCGGGACCTCGGCGCGATCCTATGGGCGATCGGGGCCATGGCCATCGTGATCCTGGTCTATGATCAATTGCTGTTCCGCCCCTTGGTCGCCTGGGCCGATCGGTTTCGGGCCGAGCCGCAGGTCGGCGCCGAGCCGCCGACATCATGGGTGCTGACGGTGCTGCGCCGCTCGCGCCTGGTGGCGGCGGGCGAAACCCTGGTGCGCCGCCTCTATCTGAGCTCGGCGCGCGCCCTCAAGGGATTGCCGCGGCCGCAGCTGCCCGCCCAGGCGCCGGTGCTGTCGCGGAGCGTCCAGGACCGGCTGTGGACCCTGTCGTTGCTGCTGATCGGCAGCTATCTGGTGTGGCGGATCGCCCGCTACATCGGTCCGGCCCTGCACTGGCGGGAGACCGGGTATGTCATGCTGCTGTCCCTGGCGACGCTGGTCCGGGTGGTCGTGCTGATCGCACTCGCCAGTGTCATCTGGGTGCCGGTCGGGGTGTGGATCGGGCTGAGGCCCGAGATCGCGCGGTTCGCGCAGCCGATCGCGCAGTTCCTGGCGGCGTTTCCCGCCAACCTGTTCTTTCCCCTGGCGGTGTTCATGATCGTCACGTTCCGGCTCAATCCGGACGTGTTCCTGAGCCCGCTGATGATTCTCGGCACACAATGGTACATCCTGTTCAACGTGATCGCGGGGGCCTCGGTGATGCCGGGCGATATCCGCGATGTCGGCACCAATCTCGGCGTCAAGGGCTGGCTGTGGTGGCGCAAGGTGGCGCTGCCGGCGGTGTATCCGTACTATCTGACCGGCGCGATCACGGCCTCGGGCGGCTCGTTCAATGCCTCGATCGTGGCGGAGTCCGTCAGCTGGGGCGATACCAAGGTGCTCGCGCACGGGATCGGCGCCTACATCGCGGAGGCGACCGCCGCCGGCGATTTCCAGAAGATCGTGCTCGGGGTCTCGATGATGAGCCTGTTCGTGGTCATCCTCAACCGTCTGTTCTGGCGCCCGCTCTATCAGCGCGCCGAGCGCCGGTTCCGCCTGAATTAGATGGAAGTGGCGGCAGGCCTTGCCGCTAAGTCTTCAAGGCATCGTTCTTGTCGCGCTCGAGCTTCTGCTTCTCGACGTATCTGACGGCAAAGATCGAGAAATAGTAGAGCGCGATGGTGGGGGCGGCCATGGCGAGCATGCTGAGCGGATCGGGGGGCGTCAGTACCGCCGCCACCGCGAATATGCCGACGATGGCATAGCGCTGCTTGTCCCTGAGGCCTTCCGACGTGCACAGCCCGGCGCGGGCCAGCAGCGTCAGCACCACCGGCAGCTGGAAGCAGATGCCGAAGCCGAAAATCAGCGTCATGATCAGCGACAGATACTCGCTCACCTTCGGCAGCAGCTCGATCGAGGCCCGCCCATCGCCGCCCACCTGCGTCAGCGTCAGCGAGAACTGGATCAGCAGCGGCATGGCGATGAAATAGACCACCGCCGCGCCCATCGCGAAAAAGATCGGCGTGGCGACGAGGTAGGGCAGGAACGCCTCCCGCTCGTTGCGGTAGAGGCCGGGCGCGACGAACTTGTAGATCTGGCCCGCCACCATCGGGAACGAAAGGAATGCCGCGCCGAACATGGCCAGCTTCAGATTGGTGAAGAACTGCTCGAGGAAGTGGGTGGCGATCAGCTTGGCATGCTCGGCGCCGACCACGCGCACGAACGGCCACAACAGAATGTCGAAGATCGGCCGGGACAGCGCGAAACAGACGAAGAACATGGCGAAGAAGGCGAGCAGCGAATAGATCAGCCGCTGACGCAGCTCGATCAGGTGATCCATCAGCGGCGCCTTGGAGGCCTCGATCTCGGCGCGCTCGCGTTCCTCGCGCTCGCGGATGGCGCGCGTGCGGGCGTCGACGTCGCTGTCGATGGGTGCGAGGTTGGTCACGTCGGCTCGCCCCCATGCTGCCGTGGAGCGGTTGGATGGGCGTCGGCGAGCGCCGGCTCGGGCGCGGCGCCATTGGGCCTATGTGCAGAACCGTTGGGTGTGGCGGTGTCGGCCACAATCTCGTGAGCGGCCGGTTGACTGCTGCTCTCAACTGCCGGCGGCGCGAGTGCGGGATCAGGCTCGGCCGGCCCGGTTGGGCTCGACAGGTCCGGCGGGGTCGGGCTCGCCCCCGCCCGGTCGATGTCGTCGCCGATGTGGCCGGCGGATTTCATCGTCTCATCGACGCCCTGCTCGATGCCGCGCATGGTGTCCTCGGTGGTTTTTTTGACCTCCTCGAACTCCTTCTTGACGGTATCGATCTCCGCTTCCCGCATCGCCTCCTCGAACTGCTGCTTGAACTCGTCCGCCTGCCGGCGGAGATAGCCGAGATACTTGCCGATGGTCCGCAGCACCATGGGCAAATCCTTCGGCCCCACCACCACGATGGCGGCGATGGCGATGATCAGTACCTTGCTCCAGGCCAGCTCGAACATGGCGGACTCGTTTCAGCCCTAGCTTTGTGCCGTTATGGGATGGCGCCGCAACATTCTCGACGTCACGGCGCGTCGTTTCGCAGCTCCGCCCGGAACGGCGGACCTGAGAGGCTCGAGCCGGGGCATCGCCACGCTTTCAGTCCTGCACAGGCGCTGCGCGGATCTCGCTTCAGCTGGTCTTGCTGGTCTGACTGCCGGCCCGTTCCTGCGGAGCGGATACGCCGGCCTCGATCGTCTTGGCTGGCTCTGGCTTCTTGGCGACGTCCTCGTCCTCGGCCATGCCCTTCTTGAAGCTCTTGATGCCCTTGGCGACGTCGCCCATGATATCCGAAATCTTACCCTTGCCGCCGAACAGCAAAAGTCCGGCGGCCAACAAAATCAGCCAGTGCCAAATGCTTAACGTACCCATGCCGAAGCAACTCCAATCGAGGCCTGGGACGCGGTACCACCGGCTGCAGTTTGCCTGCGAGCCCGCCCGCGCCCTACAATTGACGAATCAAGTGGTCATCGCGCCCAGTCTTGCGAGATTCGTACCACAAGCCCCTCGAACCGGCTGGCACTATCGCAGAAAGCCTCTCATGCGGCAAGCCTGAGCGGTCCGGATCGAGGTCGGGCCGGCCCGTCAAGGCCAAGCATCGCCGTCAGGTTCAGCCGGTGGCCGGCGCGTCGTTCAGCAGCAGCATTTCCGCAGCCTTCTCGGCAATCATCAGCGTCGGCGCGTTGGTGTTGCCGCTGGTGATGGTCGGCATCACCGAGGCGTCGGCGATCCTGAGGCCTTCAAGCCCGTGCACCCTCAGCTGGGCGTCGACCACTGCGCCCGCATCGCTGCCCATCTTGCAGGTGCCGACGGGGTGGAAGATGGTCGTCGCGATGTCGCCGGCGGCCTTGGCGAGCGCTTCATCGCCATCGATATGAGGCCCCGGCCGAAACTCTTCGGGTCGGAACCTCTGCAGTGCCGGCTGGGCGACAATCCGCCGCGTCAGCCGGATGGCATCGGCCGCAACCTGCTTATCCTCCTCGGTCGCCAGATAGTTGGGATGGATGCTCGGATGCGCCTTCGGATCGGGCGAGGTGATCCGCACATGCCCGCGGCTGGTCGGCCGCAGATTGCACACGCTGGCGGTGAACGCAGGGAACGGATCGAGCGGCTCACCGAACTTGGTGAGGCTGAGCGGCTGCAGGTGGTACTGCAGATTGGGGGTCTCGCGCGAGGGGTCGGACCTGGCGAATGCCCCGAGCTGGGACGGCGCCATCGACATCGGGCCGGAACGGAACAGCGCGTACTCGAGCCCGATTTTCGCCATTCCAAGCTTGCTGCGGCTGCGCTCATTGAGGGTTTCGACGCCGGAAACCTTGTAGGCGCAGCGCACCTGCAGATGATCCTGCAGGTTCTCGCCGACACCATTGAGCTCGTGCTGCACCTCGACGCCATGCTCCCGCAACAAGGCCCCCGGACCGATCCCCGATAACTGCAGGATTTGCGGGCTGCCGATGGCGCCGGCGGCCAGGATCACCTCGCGGCATGCATCGACTTTGAGCGGCACGCCGTCGCGGAGCAACTCGAGGCCGGTTACGCGCCTGCCTTCGAGGAGCAGCCGGGACACCTCGGCATGGGTCCACACGGCCAAATTCTTGCGGCTGGCGATGGGTTTCAGGAATCCGCGCGTCGCATTCCACCTGAGGCCGCGCCGCTGATTGACGTGGAAGTAGCTGACCCCCTCGTTGTTGCCGGTGTTGAAATCGGCAATCCTGGGAATGCCGGCCTCGGCCGCCGCATCCGCGAACGCATCGAGGATTTTCCAGCGCACACGCGGCTGCTCGATCCGCCATTCGCCACCCCGGGCATGCATCTCGCCCAGCTCGGAGGGATCGAGCGCCCACTGATCCTCGTGCCGCTTGAAGGCGGGCAGCACGTCGTCCCAGCCCCAGCCGGGATTGCCCATCTGCCGCCATAAATCATAGTCGCGCGCCTGACCGCGCATGTAGATCATGCCGTTTATCGAGGAGCAGCCGCCGAGCACCCGGCCGCGTGGGTAGGCGAGGCTGCGGCCGTTGAGGCCCGGCTCGGCGGCGGTGGCATAGCCCCAATCCGCACGCGGGTTACCCATCAGGTACAGATAGCCGACCGGAATGTGGATCCAGTGATAGTCATCCTTGCCGCCGGCTTCCAGCAGCAGCACCCGCCGCGCCGGATCGGCCGACAGGCGGTTGGCCAGCAGGCATCCGGCGGTGCCGGCGCCGACGATGATGGTGTCGAAGGTCTCGTGGGGGGCAGGTGCGGGCATGGGCTCGGTTGGCGTCCTCCGTGCAGGGCATCGAGGGGCATTATCAGGGAAGTGAGCGGCCGGCTCAACTGTTCGCCGAGAAAGGTGGTGCCTCGTTTGCGGACCGGGCGGGGACTTCCGATGCTGGTGCGCCCTAAGGACACCCGCAACAATAAGTGCGCCACTTCTCAGCACCGTTTCCGAGTGCGGATTCCTCATATTTTTCGTCATGGCCGCGGAGGCGGCCACCCAGTGCGTCCGTGATGTTGCGTTGTCCGGCTGGTGGAAGTCCAGTCCATAGGAGGTCACAACCTGTGTAGCCGA
>Ga0209069_10001159_pt1 | contig 13185 bp, 13 predicted proteins | sample Str013_2_FD_187202 | JGI IMG/M metagenome (GOLD analysis project Ga0209069, IMG submission 187202) | Freshwater sediment microbial communities in response to fracking from Pennsylvania, USA - Straight Creek_MetaG_SC_2013 (SPAdes) (version 2) | ecosystem: Environmental > Aquatic > Freshwater >...
GGAAAAAATTAATATATTGAGGAGGTGGGTATTTTGTAATCATTAAAACATTCCATTAGTATGCGGCCAATACAGCTAACTCTTTTTGTCGGCACATTTGTATTATTTTTATCGGGCTACGCGCAGCCTGGAAAATTACTTCCTCCAAGACCCGTTCTTCCGGTTCCATCACCAGCGCAAATGGCCTGGCACGAAATGGAAACCAATGCCTTTGTGCATTTTACCACCAATACCTTTACCAACCTGGAGTGGGGCAATGGCAATGAAAGCGAAAGCGTATTTAATCCTGCGCAACTGGATGCCAACCAATGGGCAGCTACATTAAAACAGGCAGGATTTAAAACAATGATACTTACCTGTAAACATCATGATGGTTTTTGCTTATGGCCCAGCAAATACACACTACATTCTGTCAAGAACAGTCCCTACAAAAATGGTAAAGGAGATATAGTAAAAGAAGCAAGTGATGCCTGTAAGAAGTATGGGTTAAAGTTTGGTGTATACTTGTCACCATGGGATCGCAATCATGCTGAATATGGAAAACCTGCATACATCACTTATTACCGCAATCAGCTGAAAGAATTATTTACTCAATATGGCCCCATTGTTGAAATGTGGTTTGATGGTGCCAATGGCGGCAATGGTTATTATGGCGGTGCGAATGAAACCAGGAAGATTAATGGAGCTACCTATTATGACTGGCCCACCACACTGGCACTTGTTAAAAGTATGCAACCGAATGTGGTTTTTTTTAGCGATGCGGGCCCGGGCGTTCGATGGGTAGGAAATGAAAGGGGTATGGCGGGAGAAACCAATTGGAACAGTATTTCCATTGACACATTGTTTGCAGGAAAACCAGGAATTGAAAAATTATTGAACACAGGTTCACCTGAAGGAACAAATTGGGTACCTGCAGAGGTAGATGTTTCCATCAGGCCGGGATGGTTTTATCACGCAGCAGAAGATTCCCTGGTTAAAACACCCCAACAATTATTCGATATTTACCTCACATCTGTTGGCAGAGGATCAACCCTTTTGTTAAACGTACCACCCGACAGGCGGGGCCTTTTTCATGAAAATGATGTTAAGTCATTGCTCGGATTTCGTGAATTGCTGAAAAAGGAGCTGGGACATAACCTTGCGCTGAATGCGAAAGTAAGTGTTGATAGTTATCGTGGCAATCAAAAGGAATATTCAGGTTACAATATTACCGATGGGAATAAGAATACCTACTGGACTACCAATGATGAAGTAACTGCGGGAACTGTAACCATTACATTACCAAAAATATCTTTGGTAAAATATATTATGATGCAGGAATACATTCAGCTGGGACAAAGGGTAAAACATTTTACGGTGGAAGTATGGAAGAATAATGGCTGGGTAAAGCTAACTGAAGCCTCCACCATTGGGTATAAACGAATCCTAAAAGTAACTCCGGTTTCCACACAAAAAATAAAAATAGTGATTACGGATTCAAAAGCCTGCCCGATAATTTCAAATGTTGGAGTATATTAAAGTAATTTTTTGTTTTTCTCCCTGTAAAATAACAACTATTGAAAAGGTCTATTATTCTGCCGTTAAATGAAACCATCATGTCCAAGGGCAATAAGATATTTTTAATTACTGCCATTTTTTTAAACCTGTCTATTGGTGCAAAGGCAAAAACAATCAATGATTCCGTTCCTTCAGTCACCCGGTATGTGGATCCCTTTATTGGAACCGGCTTTCACGGTCATGTTTTTATGGGAGCGAATGTGCCATTTGGTGCGGTCCAACTGGGCCCGGTGAATTTATCGGAAGGATGGGATTGGTGCTCAGGCTATCACTTTTCAGATTCTACCATCATAGGTTTTTCACATACACATTTGAGCGGAACGGGTATTGGTGATTTGGGCGATATAATGATTATGCCTTCTACCGGTGACCTGCACCTGGAAAAAGGATCTTTAAAAAACCCATCGGCAGGTTATTATTCACTGTTCCGTCATGAAACGGAAATAGCCAAACCTGGTTATTATTCTGTTCTCCTGGACCGGTATCACATTAAAGCAGCATTGACTGCTTCTGCCCGGGTGGGGTTTCACCGTTATACCTTTCCTGCAGGTAATAAGGCACATATAATGATTGATTTGGTACAGGGAATTGGATGGGACAGGCCTGTGGATACATATATCAGGGTTGTAAACGACAGTATAATTGAAGGATACCGTTTCAGCAAAGGCTGGGCAGCGGATCAACGTATCTACTTTACGGCAATTTTTTCAAAGCCATTCAGGGATTGCTCTTTATATAACAATAAATCATTGCAGGCCGGGAAAGTTTGTATGGGCGACAGTGTAAAGGCTGTAGTTGATTTTATTACCAGCGCCAATGAATCCATCGAAATTAAACTGGGAATTTCGCCAGTAAGCACTGAAAATGCTTATCTGAATATCCAGGCTGAAATACCCCACTGGAATTTTGAACAAACGGTAAACGAGGCTGATATGGCATGGAACAAAGAATTATCGAATGTGGAAATACAAACATCGGATGAAAAAAGAAGGAAGATATTTTATACTGCTCTTTACCATACCATGATTGCACCATCTGTTTTTAACGACGTAAATGGAGATTATTATGGTACAGATAAACAAGTGCACCGTGCTGCCTCTTTTACCAACCTGACCACTTTTTCATTATGGGATACTTACCGTGCAGCCAACCCATTGTTCACGATTCTTCAACCAGCAAGGGTAGCTGATATTGTAAATAGCATGCTTGTTATTTACCAGCAACAGGGCCGCCTTCCGGTTTGGCACCTCATGGGAAATGAAACCAATACTATGCCCGGTAATAGTGCCATACAGGTAATCGCTGACGCTTATTTAAAAGGAATAAAAGGTTTTGATACGATGCTTGCCTATGAAGCAGTAAAAGCGACGGCCATGATGGATTTGCGTGGGTTGAATTATGTAAAACAACTTGGTTATATTCCTGCCGATAGCATGCCTGAATCCGTTGCGATGGGTTTGGAATATGCCATTGCCGATGCCTGTATTGCACTGATGGCAAAACGAATGGGACAGGCAGCGGATTATGATTATTTCAGCAGGAGAGGGGCCTATTATAAAAACTATTATGACAAGTCTGTAGGTTTTGTAAGGGGAAAATTATCTGATAAAGAATGGCGCGTTCCTTTCAGTCCATTTATCTCCCGTCATATGAGAGATGATTTCAGTGAAGGCAATGCCTGGCAATATACCTGGCTGGTACCACAGGATGTAAAGGGACTGATAGCAATGTTGGGAGGAGATAAGCTATTTGCTGCAAAACTTGATTCACTTTTTATATTAAATTATGAAATGGGAAAGGAAGCGTCGGCAGATATTACCGGACTCATAGGTCAATATGCGCATGGCAATGAGCCGGGGCATCATACTACCTATTTATACGCTTATGCAGGTGAGCCCTGGAAGACAGCGGATAAGATTCGCTTTATACTGGATAGCCTGTATACTGATAAACCGGGAGGATTGTGTGGTAATGAAGATGTAGGACAAATGTCGGCCTGGTATATATTCAGCGCCCTGGGATTTTATCCCGTACATCCTGCGGGAGGCATGTATGTATTGGGAAGTCCTGTAATAGATAATGCCGTTATCCATTTGCCTGCCGGTAAAACTTTTCATATTAAGGTGATCAACAACAGCAATAACAATAAATATATACAGCGCGTAACAATGAATGGAAAGCCAACTTCAAAATCTTATATCCTGCACAGTGATATTATGAATGGTGGAGAATTAATCATTGAAATGGGAAGGAAAGCTTCAAAGGCATACGGTATATCAGCTTCCAACCGGCCTTACTAATACGCAATGAAGGGTTGATTACATTAAGCAGGAATTACCTACTTAATAAAATCGCTTGTATGGAAGGGAGTATGAAGCCCGATGTAAATCCATATAATCACGATGGTCGGCCTGCATCTGCTTACAGGACCCTGAACCAGTTTTTTTGAAAATAAATTTGAGCGAGCAAACACTTGCATATTATGGAAACCAGAAGAGACGTGTTCCAGGCGATAGCAGATCCTACAAGAAGGGAAATCATAAACCTGATTGCTACAAAGCCACAGCATTTAAACGCAATTGCGGAGAAATTTGATGTAACAGGCAGGCGATATCATTGCATATAAAGATTCTTGCCGAATGCGGGCTTATAGAGGTGAAGCAGGTGGGGAGGGAGCGCTATAGCGAGGCGCAATTGAATAAACTGGGCGATGTGGCGATATGGATAGAACAATACCGGCAGCATTTTGAAAAGCAGTTGGATGCGCTGGAAACTTATTTACATAAACTTCAAAAACAACGCAAACATGCAAAACGAAAATAGCAATACAAAAGACAGGGAGCTTTTGCTCACCCGGGCGCTGGATGCCCCGGTGGAACTGGTTTGGGAAGTATGGACAAATTCTGAACATATTGCCAACTGGTGGAGCCCCAATGGCTTTACCAATACCATCAGTAAAATGGAGGTAATACCAAACGGCGAGTGGGACCTGGTAATGCATGGCCCCGATGGTACGGATTATAAAAACAAAAGCGTTTTCAGGGAAGTAATAAAACACAAGAAGCTTGTGTACGAACATGTAACCAGTCCAAAGTTTACCGCCACCATTGAATTTGAAAAGCAGCGGGAAAAGACACTTTTAAAATGGTATATGCTGTTTGAAAGCAGGGAACAGTTTATACAAGTGGTGAAGACCTTTAAGGCAGATGAAGGGTTGAAACAAAATGTGGAAAAACTGGATAAATACCTGGCAGGAATGATTGCGGCAAATAATTAAATTGGGTAACAATGGTACGAAGTGAATTGCTTTTTTCAATTGTATTTTTGTCAATATGCAAAAGTTATGGACAACAGATTAATCGCCATTCAAAACATGTAACTATGCAACAAAACAATGGCTACGCACCAGTGAATGGCATAAGTATGTATTATGAAATACATGGGCGGGGAAATGCCCTGGTACTGGTGCACGGAGGAGGCTCCACCATATAAACTTCTTTCGGAAATATCATTCCCTTGCTGTCAAAACATCACAAGGTAATTGCAGTAGAATTGCAGGCGCATGGACATACCAGCGACAGGGATGCACCAGAATCATTTGAACAGGATGCTGATGATGTTACTGCATTGCTTCATTATCTTATAATAGACAAGGCTGATTTTATGGGCTTTAGCAATGGGGGCAATACCATTATGAAAATAGCCATGCGTCATCCTCAATTGGTAAATAAATTGATTATCGCTTCTTCCTTTTACAAAAGAGAAGGCATGGTGAAAGGATTTTTTGAAGGAATGGGAAAAGCAACTATTGAAAATATGCCTTTACTTTTAAAGGAAGCCTTTCTGAAAATTAATAATGACAGCAGTAAGCTGCAGGCAATGTTTGAGAAGGATAAACAACGCATGGTAACATTTAAAGATTGGAAGGAGGAGGATTTGGCATCCATTAAAGCGCCTTCACTTATTATAGCTGGCGACAGGGATGTAATGACTACGGAACATGCAGTGGAGATGTCGCATAAAATCCCCAATGCAAGATTATTAATATTACCGGGAACCCATGGATCGTATATGGGAGAGGAGTCAACGGAGATAAAAGGAAACAAAATGCATGAATACACAGTTGCATTAATTGAAACCTTTCTTTCTGGAAATTAAAGGTTCAGTCAGCTTGAATTATATAGTATCAGTCTATGAAAACCTTACAAAGAAGAGTAAGACCTGGGTTTGATCAAATTACCAACTACCACCACCACCTCCGCCAAAGCCGCCACCGGAGAAGCCACCGCCACCGCCGCTCCAGCTGCCACCACTACTGCCACTGCTGCTGGGTGTACTATAGAAGCTTTTACTCATTTCATTCATAGAATGATTCAGGCTGCCTAAAAACATATAGGTGCTAAAGCCAGTGTAATTGCCCACATACCAGTTAGGAGGCGGTACATCCAGGCCTTTTAATTTATCCTTCCACGTATCGGCCACGTCAAAAACAATGGCAAAGGGCAATACCTTGTCGAAATAATGTTCATCTTCTTTTAAGAACTGGGCAAGTCTATCCTTCTCCACCTTTTGTATGAATTCTTTAAAGCCCGCCAGCTGTTGGTAGAGTTCGTTTCCTTTAGCCGTTTTCTTTGCCATAAAAATCCCAAAGCCAATGATGATAATCCCGCTGGTCATTAATGCCACCGGGAACCAATAAGGGTCGCCCCAATATTTTATTAAGCGATAAATGCCAATGCCAAGTAACGCAATACCCAGTACCTGGAAAAAGTAGACCATGCCCCTTGAATATCTTACGTAGTAAGCATCTTTGTCTACTTCTTCTTCCAGCTCTTTCTTAGCCGCGTTCATGGTGGTATACAATTTATCCTTAAGGCTGCTCAGGGCTACTGTATCACCGCTTGCAAATATTCCATTAAACAGTGTTTTTTCAAATTCCAATGCGGTTGCAGGCAGGTCTTTTAATTTAATGAAATCATATTCTGAAGATTTAATCAGCCCCAGGAGCTCTTTTTTTTCTGTCTCCCTTACCTGCAAATACCCACCTGCACCCCAATAGGGTACAAGTGCAGTCAGATCCCTTTTATCCAATGTATCATCTATAATATATCCTGCAATACTCGGGCTTATATTTTCCGGTGGATAATATTGTGTGGTAATGGTGAGCTTTTCATCCTTGCCCCATTTTCTCCACACCCAAAACATCAATGCAAAAATAATGGCGGGCAATAGCAGCCATGACAAGCCCCGCAGCATATAGTTTTGCTTTATCAAAAAATTATCCGGAAATACAATACCTACCGTCAGGCCCTGGTTGGCCTGCAATGGTACAGTAGTATTGCCTGAAAATACTTTATAATCTTTCCACGTTGAAATGGTATTGTTTTCCTGCGAACCGGTGGCACCAGTGGCAACAAAAAACGCAGGTTTTACGGGCAATGCATCATACAGCTCAATAGAGAAATTAACTGAGTCTATGCTGGTATCCCACCGGTCGCCAATAACATTAAAATACAGTTCAGATTTATCTTTAAAGAAATTGATGGCGTTCATCATTCTGTAATGAATGGTGTATTGCTGCTCACCCTCCACATATTTATCTTTTGACCCTATTTTTATTTCCTTATAACCATCAGTGTTGGTTACAGAAAAATCCCGGTCACTCACACTGATAGACTCGATTATAACCTGTGCATAGCCATTTGATTCCAACTGCCTGTCTGCTTTTTCGGTACCGGCTGGCAAAGGAGCCAATGCATATTTAAACGGGATCATCCTGTAAATACCATGACGGCTTTCGGAAAAATCTACCAGGATGGTTTCGGTAATATCTAAGGATGCATCTTTATTTACTTTTACAACTACAGTATACTGTTTAATGATATAACCACCCTGTGCGTATGCACCCATGGCTATAAGCAATGAAAAGAACAGCAGCAGCAATATATTTTTCAAGCGTTTTTTTTTAAAACTTTACTTCCACGTTTTTTGCTTCTTCTTTATTTTCCAGTTCAAAAAATTCACGGGCAGTAAAGCCGCCTGCTTTGGCGATAAGAACACCCGGGAATTGCTGAATGGATGTGTTGAAATCCCTGACGGTGGCATTATAATAACGGCGCGAATTACCCAGGTCGCCTTCAATGTTCTGCAGGGCAGTTTGCAATTCCAGGAACTGTGCATTGGCTTTCAAATCGGGGTAACTTTCTGCAATTGCCAGCAGCCCTCTTAAAGCGCCTCCTAATTGCTGGTTGGCAGCGGCCATACCAGCTACATCCCCTGTGGGAACAGCCACTGCAGCATTGCGGGCCTGTACCACTTTTTCAAGGGTTTGACTTTCATGGGCCGCATATCCCTTTACTGTATTAACAAGATTGGGAATCAGGTCGAAACGCTTTTTCAGAAAAACACTGATATCACTCCACGCATTGTCGATTTTTATCTTAGCCTTTACCATCCCGTTGTACATACCAATGATCCAAAAAAGGAGTAATACTATTACGGCAAGAATAATCCAGAATACCATAGTTAAAAGTTTAAATTGTAATAAAAGATGTTAAGCGGGTTTTTCAGTACCGCAAGATATAGTAAAAGAGAATATTGCAGTTTTTAAGTATTTGTCACCAGTTAGGTGGGCCACCCGGCTCTTTAGGGTTAAATATAGATAAAGAAATTTCTTTAAGTAATTGTCCATGGCTTGCTGAAGGATATTGTATATTCCTTTCAAGGCAATGACGGGAGGCATTTTTTTTACACTTCCCCCCAAAAAAATGTTATTTACGGCAAAAAACTGGATACAGGTTGTAGTCAGAATAGGCACAGGGCTGTAACATCTCCAAGCCATAGCCGAACCAAAGGCGCACTTATAGGGAAAACTGCGCCTTTGAACCGAAGATGGTCAAAAGTTGGATGGAAGATGGTTACTCTATAGATCGCATTTTGGGGGGTATTTCTGCTTCTTAGGGCGGTATAAAAATTGACTATTCCGGAAAACCCTTGCCCTTGTCAATTAGTTTTAGGAGACTATCCTTGAGGTGGTGTGTCCATCCGGGTTTGCAACTCTCATAGCATTCGCTCTCTGGAGTTATGCCCTTATGGACAAAATCAATCGTGGTTTTTCCGCTCTTCTCTGTAAGATTCCAAATAACTTCCGTGTTTTTCCACTCCTTTTTATCTTCTATCCAGTGAAGATTGCAGTCGGTTATCAGCCAGATGATTTTCTTGTCTGCGATAACTTCGGAAATTCTAAAATTCACAAAAGTATCTCCAAAATGCACAGAGAATTTATCATTTAATTTGCCGGCTTTACCTTTAAAGTTTTTTGCCCACCATAGTTTAACCTGGCTAATCATTTTCATAGCTTCCTTTGCTGAAGCTTTTACTGTAAGACTGTAGCTGAAATCTTGTTGTTTTTTCATATTTTAAAATTTAGCATTAGTCATTGATTTCCATTTTTGATTGCAATGTTTAAATGTTGTGATGAATAATTTCCAAAATGTCTTCCAACGGTGAAAGGTTATTATACAAAGACGTGTTCTGAATAATCAGAAAGTACTCGCCTTTTAATTGTTGTGGATAAAAGTTTTTTCTGTGATAATCAGCAGCCGTATAAATTTCTGTTACTTCCTCGCCCTGGATTTTCTTAACATCAATGAAAATAAAATTGTCAGCATAATCAGGCAACGGATCGTTCTTGAAATACAACAAGCCTTCATATCTTCTGCTTCCGTTAGAGATGTTGGCAAAAATTCCTGTGCCAGGCAATCCTTTTCCTTCGGTCATTAATTTTACAAGACTTTGTTGTATATAAAAACTCCAGCCTTTTTCACAATCCGAATAACACTCATTTTCAGGTGTTAATCCTTCGTGTGTCATTAGGATTTGAGTAACATTATTTTCATTTGAAATTTCCCATACTATTCGGGTGTCTTTCCATACTTGAGGATTGTTAAACAATGGCAAAGAGCTATCAATAATTGACCATACTATTCTTTTATAAGTGACACATTCTGTTATCTTAATGGTTGAAAATGTTTTTCCGAAACGAACGGTAAAAACATCATTTAGATTTTTTGTGTTACCAGTAATATTAGTTGCCCACCAATCGCCAACTTTTGAAATTTCATTAAAGGCTTTTTTTGCAGAAACATTTACCTTAATGGTTGTGTTGAAATCTTGATTTCCCATTTCGTTTATTTTTTTGCTTTGTTTTTCAAAAGAATTTCCAATTTTTTGAGCTTGTTTGTCCAGAATTTGTCAAGGTAGTTGATGAACTCTTGCAACTCACTAAAACGGCGGGTCGGCTCATAATAAAATTCTCAGCCAACGCATTAATCGCCATACTGTCTATGGAAGGCATTAGCAGCATATGTCTTCTACTTGGGTCGGCAATTACCTGAATGGCATCAAGTGTATGTGCCTGCATGATTAGCTAGTCTTTAGAAGTTCTTCAAATTGTTTATGGCAAGTGTTCCAGCCATTTTCGTGAGCAACATGATCTTCTAATGCAATGAAACCATTATGTACTAATTGCAATTCCGTTCCGTTTTCTTTCGGAACAAGTGTCCACACAATTTTTGAAGTGAAAGGCTTACCGTCTTTAGTTGAATTTTTTTGCCACGAATATGAAAGTTTTGTAAATGGCTTTACTTCCAACACTTCGCAAATAGAATCATTCCCGTACGGACTAGCGAATCGGAATTTGTGTCCTACTATTGGATGAAAATCTGTTTTCCCAAGCCATTTTTCTATTAGTTCGGATTTGGTAAGATATTCCCAAACCACTTGTGGGGATTGACTAAAATGCCATGGTTGTTTAATTTCCTTTTGCATAATAAGTAACTTAAAGGTTACGCAAACATATGTAACTTTTAAGTTACTAAACAAATTTTTTGAACATATTTTTTAGCCTGTGAGACAGGCTGCTGAAAATCGCGCTGGTGAATAAGCGTTCGAACTTAATAAAACAATGAAAATCAAAGATTAAGGTTCTTGAGGGCGGTTTTGAAGGGAAAAACTTCGAATTAGAAATGCCTTTGAATCACGGGAGGTGCAAAAGCTTTTTATTTTTTGACGGAAAGATGTAATTGAATTATATCCTCTAATTAATTATAAATCAATTCATTACAACAACTATTTTATAGTACTCACTTAAGAACTCACTTGGATAAAAAGAACTAAAAATACAAGCCTAAAGTTCTGTATTCTTTTCACTTCTTCTGGCCTTATCAAAAAAATGCTCATCACGAATTGAGTTGAATATACGCCGTCAAAACAAACCGAACCGAACCATACTTTGAGTAATAATCATTATTCAAATAACCCTGATAATCTTATTTCAAACATCAGTTATCTTTAGCGGTAGAAATTTTAACTATAAAACTGAAACCCATGCAATTTACTGCTCAACAAATAGCCAACTTGCTACAAGGACAACTGGAAGGAAATGCTGATGCTGTTATTACGCGGCTAGCTAAGATAGAAGAGGGAGAACCCGGCTCTATTTCGTTTTTGGCTAATCCATTATATACTCCCTATTTGTATACTACCAGGGCTTCCCTGGTTATCATCAACAAAGATCTTGTATTGACAGCGCCTGTTTCGGCCGCTCTGTTACGGGTAGAAAGTGCGGAGAATGCTTTTGCCACATTACTTGAAATGTATAACCAGGTAAAGCTTAACAAAAAAGGTATTTCAAAACTGGCTTTTATTGCTGAGAGTGCTACCGTAGGAAAAGATATTTATGCAGGTGAATTCTCCTTTATTGGCGAGAATGCCAGAATTGGAGACAATGTAAAAATTTATCCGCAGGTATATATTGGCGACAATGCAGAGGTTGGTGATAACACAACTTTATTCGCCGGTGTAAAAGTATATTCCGAAACAAGTATTGGGAAAAACTGCATTATCCATTCTGGCACTGTATTGGGAAGTGACGGTTTCCGGTTCAACCCGGGAAATGATATTAAAAAAGTTCCCCAGATTGGCAATGTTATTATTGAAGACGATGTGGAAATAGGAGCCAACTGTGCTATTGACCGGGCAACATTAGGGTCCACCATTCTTCGGAAAGGGGTGAAATTTGACAACCTCATTCATATTGCACATAATGTGGAAATTGGTGAGAACACCTATTATGCTGCACATGGTGTGGTGGCAGGTTCTACTAAAATTGGAAAGAACTGTATGTTCAGTGGGCAGGTAGGTATAGTAGGTCATCTGCAGGTGGCTGATAATACCACCATATCGGCCCAGTCAGGTATTTCCAAAAGCATTACTAAGCCAGGAGGGGTGTATATGGGTTCGCCGGCATTTGACGCGAATAAGTATAGAAAAGCGTATATCCACTTCCGTAACCTGGATGCTATTGTGGACAGGATTACTACCCTTGAAAAACAAAATAAAGCAGCCACTGAAAAAAAAGAAGCCTGACAAAACCGCAACATTAATTCTTTTGCTATTTTTTTAAGTCAGCCAATGTGATCATTTTATTTTGTCCGGCATCCCATAATTTAAGACGAAGGCATTTAATAATATCTGACACCGTAAGCCTAGTAACAGTGATTTTTTGTAATTCACGAATTTTTGCCATTGCTTCCGGCAACCTGTAAAAAGGAATTTTTGCATTAATATGATGGATATGATGAAATCCTATATTCGCTGTTACCCATTGCATAATGGGATTCATCGCCATATAGCTGGAGGATTCCAGGGCCGCATCTTCATAGCACCATTCTATATTACTATGAAATACCACTCCCGGGAAATTATGCTGCGCATAAAAAAGGTAGGCCCCAAGCATATGTACAATGAACAAGGGCAGAAAGAGTGTAAGGAACCATGTTAGCGGACCAAAATATACGCCCAGGAAAACAGCAGTACCTATATGGAGGATTAATACTGCCAGCGAATCCCAATGCCTGCGGGGGCTACTTAAATATGACTGCAGACACATGCCATACAAAAACATTGTAAAGTAAGCAAACACAATAGTCAATGGATGCCGTACTGCCCTGTATATTCTTTTGTCTTTATCGGGAGCTTCCAAAAATTTTTCTTTGGTCATAATGGGAAATGACCCGATACTGGCACTGTATAATTTAGAATTATTATTATGATGATGATCATGTGAACGTTTCCAGATACTTGGTGGGGTAAGCATATACATTCCAAAAGCAGTAAAAATAAAATTGGCAAGGTATGATTTTCGTAAAATAGAATGGTGCTGGTAATCATGAAAAATCATAAAGCAACGGGCCAGCAAAGCTGCACTAAAAATACTGCAAAGGATTCTTGTCCATATATAGGGTGTAAAATAGGTACCTGCAAGGGACACTATTAGCAAAAAAAAAGCAGAAAATGTGTAGTACCAGCTTTTCCAGCGAATTTCTTTGGCAAACGGTTTTGTAGCAAGAAGGAGCTCCTTACCTGATAGCATGTAGCGAAAATAAGAAAAATTTATTTACCGGCTAAGGTTAAACATTAAACCCGGGTTGTTAATAATCCCCTGATGATGCTGTAATATCAAATTGTAAGCTTCCCCTTTTTTCCATAAAATTTATTGTGAATTCAAAGTTGGAAATCCAGTGGTTAGTACATTTTCTTTTATTAGAGAGTAGGTTTGTCTAATTC
>Ga0209069_10001160_pt1 | contig 13183 bp, 8 predicted proteins | sample Str013_2_FD_187202 | JGI IMG/M metagenome (GOLD analysis project Ga0209069, IMG submission 187202) | Freshwater sediment microbial communities in response to fracking from Pennsylvania, USA - Straight Creek_MetaG_SC_2013 (SPAdes) (version 2) | ecosystem: Environmental > Aquatic > Freshwater >...
ATGGTAGGTTGCGAATTTGCCGCCAAAATCGGCAGCGTCACCGTGGACGATGTTCCGCCGCCCGAAAAATTCGGTCCGCCAAGCGGATTTGTAATCGAAAGGCTGACCGAGCCCGGCGCGGCAATAAGCGAGGCCGGAATCGTGGCGGTGACCTGGGAAGCATTCACATACGTCACTGCCTGAGCGACGCCGTTTACATTCAACTGGGAACTGGAAACGAAATTTGTCCCATTGATGGTCAAAAGAAAATTCGGCGAACCCGCTACCACGCTGTTTGGGTTGATCGAGGAAATCGTGGGAGGGGGAAGATACACATTGAAACTTAACGAAGTCGAATTCCCTCCCCCGGGAGCGGGATTTGTCACCAGCACCGAAACCGATCCGGCACCGGAGATAGCGGTGTTCGGAATTTGAGCAGTAAGCTGGCCGGAATTCACAACCGTCGTCGCTTCGATCTGCCCGCCGAATGAAATTTGCGACCCGGATACAAAACTCGCTCCGTTAACCGTCAAAGTGAATCCCCCACTCGCCTGGATCGCGGAGGTTGGAGAAATCGCCGAAATTACCGGGAGAGGATTGCCCGAATTCGTCGGGATCGCGGTAAAAATTGTAACGCTATTGGCGCTGGGATTCGTCACCGCAAATCCAGTTTTGCCGACCGGCGGGCCTCCAAAGTAATTGAACTCTCCGGAAACTATTGCTTGCGGCGATCCGGTTACCTTGAAATCCAGATGGCTTTGAAATGAGCCATCGCCCTTGCCCAATAGCACGTTCACGGAGCCGCACGGGACGGTTCCGGGACTCACGCAGGACGAATCCGCCACCGCGATATCCAGGTTGCCGTCTCCATCGAAATCGCCCAATGCAAAGTCCACAGGCGATACGCCCGCTGCATAATCCACTCTCGGCGCAAACGTGCCGTCGCCATTTCCGAGCAGGATCGCAATAGAAGTGCCCGACGGGAGAAAATCGAATACGGCAAGATCAAGTTTGCCGTCGCCATTGAAATCCGCCGCCGCGATGTGGCCGGTAAACGAAGTGAACGCATAGTTCGCGAACAACTGGAACGTGCCGTCTCCATTTCCCAGCAATATGGAAACGGAGCTTCCCGAAAGATCCAAACTGGAAACAGCAAGATCGAGAATGCCGTCGCCGTTGAAGTCTCCGGCTGCCACGAAGGTGCCGATGGAATTCACATCCACCTGCGTAAAAATGGGCAATCCGAAAGTTCCGTCGCCATTTCCGGGCAAAAGTGCGACGCCGGTCGTTGTTGCCAGCGCCAGGCCCAGTTTTCCGTCTGGCTTGAAATCACCCAGCACCGGAGCCACATAATTGAGTGCGCCAGTTGGCAACGGATAATCCAGATGGTAAGGCTGCACATGACCGATCGGTCCGCGGGAAACTGAAAGTTTCGTCCCTAGAGTCACAAAATCAAGAATGCCGTCACCATTGAAGTCACCGAAGGCCACGGACCCGGGACTGTCACCGGTGTATGCGTAGTTCTCCAGAGCAAGCCCCAGAAGCGAGATTGTGGAATGCTCGCTGGTGCAGACGATGGTAGTAGTGCAAAACAAATTCGCGACGCCAAGAACGGGAGTCGAAACAGAAGAGGCATATCCCACGGCCATGCCGGTGGGTGAAAAAATAGTTTTGCTCATATCGGAAACGTTTGGCATGAATGCAAGGGACGTGGACGCCGCGGTGATTTCGAATAAGACCACGTTCGAAACGCCTCCGCCGGGAGCCGCGTTGGATACGGTCACGGGGATCGTGCCCGCAATTAGGAGATTGGAAGCCGGAATTGCGGCCGTAAGTTTGTTGCTATTGATAACCGTCGCCGCCAGCGCTTTGCCATTCCAATTCACCACTGCCCCGCTGACAAATCCAGCGCCGTTCACCGTAAGCGTGAATCCAGCAGCTCCGGGCACAGCCGAGGCTGGCGACAGCGGGTTATTTACAAATGGGATGGGATTGGTTTGTGCCGCCAATGGCGCGCAAAATGCCAAAAGCAGCATGGAAAATACAAAGGCGGCTAGGACAATGCGCATAGGACCTCCGGCTCGGTCGCCAGCAGGCAAGGGCTTGCAAACAAAAGCTGGCGGGTAGGTGAGACGTCCAATGGACAACCACATCCATTAAGTCAGGCTTGGATCGAAACGCGGTTGCCCGGCGGCAACCTGCGATGAATTACTCGCCCAGCCTTCAGAGATAAGGACTACCCCACCGGGCGGCAGTGTAGACTATTTTAATTTAAAAAACCATGATTATTGTCACTATACGTGACAACCAATGCGCAAACTAATGGCGCGGCAGATAATGCCCGGGGACCGTTCCTTCTACTTGCTCCGGGTTTGAAGGGATCAAGAGCAGGCAGGCTGAAGCCTGTCCTACTGGCGGGCGGATTCAAATGCGCGCGAGTGAAACTGAAACGAAGCGTCGCGGTGGACAAGTAGATAAGGAACATTGTGGCCGCCCGGATAAAGATGAAATTCGTGCGGAATTTTTAGCACATCGAGGGTCTGGTGCAATTCGGAAGCGCCGGCATAAAAGCCATAGGAATCTTCCGTGCCGCAATCGAAATAAATTTTCATTTTGGAGAGTAAAGCGGCATTTTTCCTGGCCAAGAGGAACGGGCTATTCAGATTCCAGAATGCCTGATCAATCGGATCGCCGAATACCTTGGTCAAAACCCGCGCCGCCAAATTTCCAGAAGCAGATCCCGCGTTGACTCCCATGGGCGGTTCGCGCATCAGCGCTCCGCTGTGCGCGCTGACGGAGCCGAACAGTTCCGGATGGGCGAAGGCAATTCGCATCGCTCCGTAGCCGCCCATCGAGAATCCGGTAATGCCGCGAGACGCGCGGCCGGCCTTAATGCGGTAGGTGCGTTCGATGTACGGCATGAATTCATGCAGGAAAAAATCTCCGTACAGCGTCTTGCCGTCGCGGGAATTAATATAGAACGTGTCCCACCCATCCGGGGCCACGGCCAGAAAATCGCCCGCCTTTTTGTCGCGTCGTAAGTCCTGCAACGTCGTCCATTCTCCCGATACCGCCATGGATTGCTCGTTGCCTCCGAGTCCGTGTAACACGTACAAGACCGGGTAGTGCCGCGATTTCGCCGCCTCCGTGAAATAGCTTGCGGGCAGGAAAACGCAATATCGTAACGGGGAATGCAGCGCCGCACTGTGGAATACGCGGCAATCGGCGCGTTCCTGGGCGCGCGTTGCCGTGGCCGTCAGGAACGTCAACAGAACAATTCCAGCAAGGTAAGACAATCGAGGGCGCTGCAAGTCGCGAATCATCATATCGAAGCATTCATTCTAGGGGCGCAAGATTACGACTGCAAGGGCACTTCCCATGCCTCCCTGCCTGCCCCGCGTCTTACGGAATCCTTACGACCCACGCACGACTTCCTAATCCGGCATATCACATGATTTCAGTGTCAGCCGAGGCCCCAGGTAGCAAGGCAACTGAACACCGAGACGTGACGGGGCTCACAGCGCAGCGTGACCGAGAAAAGTACAAACGAAGTCAAATTTCCGCTGCCGTCAGGAGGGCCGATACTCATGGCGATATTCATGCTACTAAACGGCATGGGCTTGGCGTTTCTGCTTTATACGCTGGTCAATTTCTGGAACGAGGGGAAGCGTTCCGTGAACGCAGCGAGAGAGCGCCGGACGGTCTTGCGGCATATTTACAAACCCGACTTAATCGTCGTGAAGCGCCCTGTTTCCCGCCGCAATCCTGGCGGAGTCACGGTGATGTCGGTGCAATTTCAACATAACAATCCGCCCCGCAATCACGCTCGCGCGCAGTCCGACGGGACGACGGCTACAACATCATTGCAGGAGTTTCGGAGAAGCAAATAGAAATTGGCCGCGGCTGAAATGGAAACGATTCCAGAAAATATTTGAAGGAGCTTCCAATATCATGCTGGACACAATTTTTACCATATCAACTCTGTTATTTTTTGTGGCGGGTGTGTTGTACGTGAAATTCTGCGATGGATTGAGGTAGGGACATGCTGGAATCGATTGTATCGCTGGTGGTTTGCCTGGGGCTGCTCATCTATCTCGTTTACGCGATGCTGCGGCCGGAGAAATTCTGATCATGACAATTAACGGATGGTTTCAAATCATATTGTTTCTGCTGGTGGTGCTGGCGCTGACCAAGCCGCTTGGCGCGTTCATGACGCGCGTATTCAATCGCGAGAAGACATTTCTGGATCCCGCGCTGCGTCCGATTGAACGGCTGCTCTACAAACTAACAGGCGTGGACGAAGCGTCCGAGATGGGCTGGAAGGAATACGCCGGCTCAATGCTGATTTTTAGCGGCGTGACGATGGCGCTTACGTATCTGCTCGAGCGCGCGCAAAACCATCTGCCTCTGAATCCCCAGAATCTTGCGGCGGTGCCCTCCGACCTGGCATTCAACACGGCGGCATCGTTCACCACAAACACAAACTGGCAGGCATATGTGCCGGAAACGACGATGTCCTACCTGACGCAGATGACCGGCCTGGCGTATCACAACTTTATTTCAGCCGCCGTGGGCATCGCCTTGGCCATCGCCGTGGTGCGCGGAATCGCGCGGCGCGAAAAAGACACCATCGGAAATTTCTGGGTGGATATGACGCGAGCGACGCTATGGGTGCTCCTGCCGGCATCCGTCCTGGGCGCATTGTTTCTTGTGTGGCAGGGAGTCCCGCAAAACTTCAAGCCCTATACGACGGCGGCGCTGGTGGACCCGCAAACGGTGCAAACGACGGGCAGCGACGGCAAGACGACCACGCAGATCGTTAATGAACAGACCATCGCACAAGGGCCTGTCGCATCGCAGGAACTAATCAAGGAACTAGGAACAAACGGCGGCGGATTTTTCAACGCCAATAGCGCGCACCCGTTTGAAAATCCGAATCCGCTGACCAATTTCTTCGAGCTGGTTCTGATTTTCGCGATTGGTTCGGGGCTGACCTACACGCTCGGACAGATGACGGGCTCGCAACGGCATGGCTGGGCGGTGTGGTGCGCGATGGCGGTCTTATTCCTGGCGGGCGTTACGGCGGCGTATGCGGCGGAGGCGCGCGGGAACCCGCTGATGCAATCTTCGGCAAACCATGTGCAAGCCGACGGCAACATGGAAGGCAAGGAAGTCCGCTTCGGCATTGCAAATTCGGCGTTGTGGGCGGTGGTGACCACGGACACCAGCTGCGGCGCGGTGAACTCGATGCACGATTCGTTCACGCCGCTGGGCGGAATGATTCCGCTGATCAATATTCTGCTGGGAGAGGTGGTGTTCGGCGGCGCGGGCTCGGGGCTGTACGGCATCATCGTATTCATTATTCTCGCGGTGTTCATCGCGGGGCTGATGGTGGGCCGCACGCCGGAATATCTGGGGAAGAAGATCGAGACATTTGACGTAAAGATGGCCATGCTCACGATTTTGATTTATCCGCTGCTGGTGCTGGGGTTCACTGGAATTTCGATGGTCGCCCCGAAATTTGGGTTATCGAGCCTGGCCAATGCCGGGCCGCACGGATTGTCGGAAATCTTCTACGCCTATGCGGAAGCGGGAGCGAATAATGGCTCGGCGTTTGCCGGACTCAACGCCAACACGCTTTGGTACAACACGACCATCGCCACGACCATGCTTTTTGGCCGGTTCTTCATGGTGATTCCGGTGCTTGCGATTGCCGGGAGCCTGGCGCGTAAGAAGCATGTGCCTGAAACCATTGGAACATTTCCCGTAACCTCGCCCCTGTTCACGGGCTTATTAATCTCCGTCATCGTAATTGTTGGCGCGTTGACCTTTTTCCCCGCGCTCAGCCTGGGTCCGATCCTGGAACACCTGCTGATGAATGCGGGCAGGACTTTCTGAGGAACCCATGGAACGCAAATCGAAATCGTTGTGGGATGCAAAAATTGTCACGCGCGCGCTGGGAGATTCATTTGTAAAACTTGACCCGCGCACGCTGATGAAAAATCCGGTGATGTTCGTGGTGGAGGTGGGCTCGGCGCTCCTGACCCTGACGCTGGTGCGCGACGCGATCGAGCACAAGTCCGGCTTCGCTTTTGGACTACAGATCACTCTTTGGCTGTGGTTCACCGTGGTGTTCGCCAACTTCGCCGAAGCCATGGCGGAAGGCCGCGGAAAAGCCCAGGCCGATACGCTGCGCAAGTCACGCACGGATACGGTCGCGCGAAAACTGGGGGCGGCCGGCGCCATCGAGGAAATCTCGGGGTCGAAGCTCCGCCTCGGCGACGTGGTCGTGATTACGGCCGGTGAATTCATCCCCAGCGACGGCGAAGTCATCGAAGGCGTGGCCTCGGTGGACGAGTCGGCGATCACGGGGGAATCGGCGCCGGTGATTCGTGAATCTGGCGGTGACCGCTCCGCAGTCACAGGCGGGACGCGCGTGCTCTCCGACGAAATCAAGGTGCGCATCACGTCCAATCCAGGGGAAACATTTCTAGATCGCATGATCAAAATGGTCGAAGGCGCGTCGCGGCAGAAAACGCCAAACGAAATCGCCCTGAATATTTTGCTTTCCGGCCTCACGATCATTTTTCTTCTTGCCGTGGCTGCATTGCAGCCGATGGCGATTTATTCGGGCGCGCGGCAAAGCCCGTTCGTCCTATGGTCCCTGCTGGTGTGCCTGATCCCGACAACCATCGGTGGGCTGCTCTCCGCAATCGGCATTGCCGGGATGGACCGCGTCATCCAGCGCAACGTCATGGCAATGTCCGGCCGCGCCGTGGAAGCGGCGGGCGATGTGGATACGCTGCTTCTGGACAAAACGGGAACCATCACACTCGGCAATCGCCAGGCCACCGACCTGATTCCCGCGCCTGGAATCACAGGGGCGGATCTGGCGGACGCGGCGCAACTGGCTTCCTTGGCGGACGAAACTCCCGAAGGGCGCTCAATCGTGGTGCTGGCAAAGGAAAAGTACGGCCTGCGCGGGCGCGCGCTTTCTTCCCTGGAAACGACGTTCGTTCCCTTCTCAGCCCAAACGCGGATGTCCGGAGTGGACTTCGATGGACGCATGATTCGCAAAGGCGCGTCGGATGCGATTGCGAAATTCGTAATTGAAAAAGGCGGCTCGGTGCCCGCGGAAATGGACGAGTGCGTGCAGCGCATCGCCAATTCCGGCGCCACGCCACTGCTGGTCGCATCCGGCAACCGGGTTCTTGGGGCGGTGCATTTGAAAGACATCGTAAAAGGCGGCATGCGGGAACGCTTTGACCACCTGCGCGCGATGGGCATCCGAACCGTGATGATCACCGGCGATAACCGGCTGACAGCTGCCGCCATCGCTCAGGAAGCGGGCGTGGATGATTTTCTGGCCGAAGCCAAGCCGGAAGACAAGCTCGCGCTGATCCGCAAGGAACAAGCGAAAGGAAAACTCGTCGCCATGACCGGGGACGGCACCAACGACGCCCCAGCCCTGGCGCAAGCCGACGTGGGCCTGGCGATGAACGCAGGCACGCAGGCCGCGAAGGAAGCCGGCAATATGGTTGATCTGGACTCCAATCCCACCAAATTAATCGAGATTGTTGAAGTCGGCAAACAACTATTGATCACGCGCGGCGCGCTGACCACGTTTTCCGTGGCCAACGATGTGGCGAAATATTTCGCCATCATTCCGGCGATGTTCGCGGGAGTGTTTCCAGTGCTGCAGGCGCTGAACATCATGGGCCTAAAAACTCCGGAATCCGCGATTTTGTCGGCGGTGATTTTTAATGCGCTGATCATCATCGCGCTGGTGCCGCTGGCGCTGCGCGGCGTGCGCTACCGTCCGCTGGGCGCTTCCGCGCTGTTGCGTTGGAATTTGCTGGTGTATGGCGTTGGCGGGATCGTTGCGCCGTTCATTGGCATCAAGCTGATTGACATGATGATCACGCGGCTGCACCTGGTCTGATGGAATAAGAGTTAAGGAAACGAAATATGAAAAACGAGTTCGAGGTCAAACAATGAAAAAAAATCTAATCATTTCGCTGTGGATGACCCTGGCGACGACGCTTCTGCTTGGGATCGTCTACCCGTTCGTGGTGACCGGGCTGGCGCAAATTATTTTCCCCAGCCAGGCCAACGGCTCATTAATAACAGTGAATGGAAAAATCGTCGGCTCGCGGCTGATCGGACAGCCGTTTTCCTCGCCAGGATATTTTCATTCACGCCCCTCGGCGGCGGGCAATGGCTACGACGCGGGGAATTCCGGCGGCTCAAACCTCGGCCCCACGAATAAGACGTTGATTGACCGAGTGAGCGGCGACGCAAAAACGCTGCAAGCCGAAAATCCCAGCACACCGATTCCGACGGATTTGATCACTACATCCGGCTCGGGCCTGGACCCGCACATTTCGCCCGCCGGTGCAGCCTTCCAGACTCCGCGCGTAGCCAGGGAACGCGGCATGAACGAAGCCGACATCGCCAAGTTAGTCGCCAAGCATACGCAAGGCCGCCAACTTGGCTTCCTTGGCGAACCAACCGTCAACGTCCTGGAACTTAACCTGGATCTTGACTCCATTCATCCGATGCATTAAACGGAGTTATTTTTTCCTGGGCTTGGCGAGAGAGGGATCCGGGGGTTCGAACCGGTAGCCCAGCCACGGTTCGGTGTGAATGTATTTTGGATGGGCGGGGTCCGGCTCAATTTTCTTCCTCAACTGGTTGATAAAGACCCGCAAGTATTCCGTCTCATCGCCATAGTCGGGGCCCCATACGGCCTGCAAAAGGCGCCGATGTTCCAGCGGCTTGCCCTGGCTGGCCACCAGATGCCGCAACAGGTCAAACTCCTTGGGCGTCAAGCGAACCGGATTGCCCTGAACAAGCACTTTCCTGCGCTCGAAATCAATTTCCAGATCATTCGAGAGGAACGAAGGAACTGGCTCAGCGGCAGCCGTCCGTCGCAAAGCCGCACGAATACGGGCCAGGAGTTCCTCGATGCCAAAGGGTTTTACGACGTAGTCGTCCGCACCGGCGTCCAGAGCGAGCACCTTATCGCGCTCGGTGTTGCGGACCGTGAGCATAATAATGGCGATATCGGATTGATCGCGAATTTCGCGGCAGACTTCCAGGCCGCTCATGCCCGGCATGTTCACATCCAGCAGCACCAGCTCAGGACGTTCCTTGCGAATCATATCCAGGGCTTCTTCGCCGCTTTTGGCTTCCACCACGGTATACCCGTTGCTTGAAAGCGTTGTCCGCAATACACGGCGAATCTGCGGCTCATCATCCACCACCAGTATGGTTGATGTACTCATCGTTGTTTCGCCGCCCCCCTGACAATGGGCAAGATAAATGTAAACACGGACCCCTGTCCAACCTGACTGATCACGCCGATCGTCCCGCCGTGCGCCTCCACAATCGCTTTTGCGATGGGCAAGCCCATGCCTGTGCCCTGCACACGGTATCGCTGATCCGCTCCCCTGTAAAACTTGTCGAAAATAAGCCCGAGTTCGGCGTCACCGATGCCGGGCCCCTGGTCCGCGACGCTGAACGAAACAAATTCTTCCGTTTCCTCGGCGCTGATTGTAACCGGGCAATCCGGCGAAGAATACAGGTTTGCATTCTCTATCAAATGAACAAGCACTTCACGCGCGCGGGCCGGGTCGGCGCGGACAAGCAAATCCTGATTCTTGATTTCGATTCGCACGGGCCGCGTGCCCAAAACTCCCTTGCAAACTCCCAGCGCATCCGCCACCAAGTCCATCACGCGCAGCGTTTCAAGCTGCAGCTTCACCTCTCCTGATTCCAGCCGCGCCATTTCACCAGCTTCTCCCACCAGGCGGTTCAGCCGGTCGCACTCCTCATTAATAATACTGAGCAACTCGAGGCGCTGGCCATCGTCGAGTTTCGCGGGCGAGAGCAAACTCGTCACCGAAACCTTAATCGAGGTGAGCGGCGTGCGGAAGTCATGCGTAATGGCGTCCAGCAACGCAGACTTCAGGCGTTCTCCTTCGCGAGCCGCTTCGGCCTTTCCCACCAGTTCGGTGGATTGAGCCCGCTCAATGGCCACGGCAATCAGCGTCCCCAGGGCCTCCAGCGAAGGCTTTGATAGCACAGAGCCGGAGATTCCCACGCTGCCCACGATGCGCGCCCCGATGCGCAAGGGAGCAAAACAAACGCTGCGTTCCGCGTCAATCTGCATATCTTCACGAGCCACAATCGCTTTCAGGGAATCAACGTCCAACTGTGGCAGGTTCATCCCGGAGCGATATATCTTTTGCTTCTCCAAAAGGAACAATGCGGCGGCTCCCACTTCAAACATTTCCACGATCTGCCGCGGAATCGCGTTTAACAATTCAATGGGATTGCCGGCGCTCAACAGGCGCTGACTGAACTTGTACAGGCGCTCGACCTCGCGGCGGCGGCGGTTGGCTTCGGCGGCCTGGTTTCGCGCACGCGTGGATAGATCACTGGCCAGAACGGAAGTCGCCAGGAACGTGACCAGCGCCACCCAATTCTGCGGATCGGCAATGGTAAACGTGCCAATAGGCGGGAGGAAAAAATAGTTGTAGGCCAGGGTTGCGGCAAATGACATGAAAACGGAAACCGCCAGCCCCCACAATGTGGAAACCCCAAGAATGGTGAGCAAGTAGGTGAAGGCGATGGTTGTTGCGTTGAATCGGTTCGCTGTGCGATAGAAAAATGTAATTCCAGCGACTGCCGCCAGCGCAGCCGCGTACCGGAAGAGAATTGTGGGCAGCTTCTTCTTCACTGAGCGATTCTATCGTAGCATTTACCAAGTATTATAGAAGAGAATACAAGCGATGACGAAGACGCCCGATCAGTGGCTGGATGAGGTCTCCCCGCAGGAACCAACCAAGGGAATCCTGAAATTATTTCTTGGCTATGCTCCCGGGGTGGGCAAGACCTACAGCATGTTGAGCGAAGCCATACGGCGGCGCAGCCGTGGCGAGGATGTGGTAATCGGAGTGGTCGAAACGCACGGGCGGAAAGGCATCGCCGAACTGGCCTCGCAGCTCGAACAGGTTCCACGCAGAAAAATCGAATATAAGGGAACCATTTTTGAAGAGATGGATCCTGACGCCATTATTGCCAGAAATCCAAAAGTAATTCTCGTGGACGAGCTGGCCCACACCAACATTCCGGGAAGCAAACACAGAAAGCGTTACGAGGACGTCCTCGATCTGGTTGCCGCAAAAATGGAAGTGCTTTCCACCGTGAATATTCAGCATCTGGAAAGCGTGGCACCCATGGTGGGAGCAATCACTGGCATCAAGATTCGCGAGACGGTTCCGGTTTGGGTTCTCGAGCATGCCAGCGAAATCGTGATGGTGGATTTGACGCCGGAAGCGTTGCAAAACCGCATGAAACGCGGAGAAGTGTACCGCACCGATAAAGTGGACCAGGCGCTCAAAAATTTTTTCCGCCGCGGCAACCTGATCGCTCTTCGCGAACTGGCCCTGCGCCAGGTAGCCGAACAGGTGGACCGCAGCCTGGAAACCTACAAGGAACAAAAAGATATTCAGGATCCATGGCCGGTGCGTGAGCGCATCGCCGTGTGCTTCAGCTCAAATCCCAGGGCGCAATACCTGATTGCTCGCGCCGCAAGAATGGCGCGGCGGATGGACGCGGAGCTGTTCGCCATCTATGTGGATATCGGGCAGGATAAATCCGATCAAAACCAAAACTCTCTCAACGCCAACATTCAATTTTCGGAGAGCCTGGGCGCGAAGGTGGTCAAGCTGACCGGCAAAAACGTTTCCAGCGCCACCGCCGATTTCGTCCGTGAAAAGCATGTCACCCAGGTGATCTTCGGCCGTACGGCGGTCGAAGGCTGGCAAAAATATCTTTACATGACCGCCATTCACCGCTTCCTGCGCGATGCCCCGGCCGTGGACGTGCACATCGTTACTCAGGAAAACGATTGACACCGTTTTTCGCAATAGGAATCGCGATTGCCGCTTCCGAAAATTCCAAACAGCACGGACAACTTTCGGCTTAGAGCGCCCGCAAAGCCACCGACACACGTTGCCGCGCGGCGCGAATCGCCGGCGGCACCCCGCCCACCACTCCCATGAACAGGGCAAACGCGATGCCGACCAGAAGCAGGTCCGGCGTAACTCGAAAGGCAAACGCAAGATAGCTGAAGGTCTGGAAATTCATGGCGCCCGTGGTCAGTCCGTTCAACGGGATCACTAGCAAGCATCCCAGTACGCCGCCCAGAAAAGAGATCAACAGCGCCTCAATCAGAAATGAAAACACCACGCTGGCGGCGCCAAAGCCCAAAGCGCGCATGGTGGCGATTTCGCGGGCGCGTTCGGCGACCGCCGAATACATGGTGTTGAGCGCGCCGAAAATCGCGCCGATCCCCATCACTACCGCGACAATCGTGCCCAGGACCACAATCAGCGTCGTCAGCGTGCGTGATTGCTTGTCGTAATAGTCCCGTTCCCGATCCACTTGCACGGTCATGCGCGGATCCGCGGTGAGCGCGTCCTTGAACGCTGCCAGCGCTTCCGGCGAAGTAAGGTGCACGGTAATGGATTGAAAAACATTCTCCGGACGGCGGTAAACCTGGTTCAGGACAGTGGCGTCGCACCAAACTTCCGAGTCAAACGCGGCGCCGCCCGCATCGAATACGCCGACGACATTCCAAGTGCCGCCGCCGAATTTGATGGTGTCTCCCAATGCCAACCCCTGATAAGTGGCTGCGACATTCCTGCCAACAATAAGTTCATTTAGCCCCGGCTGAAAAAATCGGCCGGCCATCATCTTAATATTGTCGCGCACGCGCAATACCACGGGTGATACACCGCGCACTTGGACGTTGGCGTTTGTGCCACTGGATTTCAGAGGAAACGCCGCGATCACGACAACCTCGGCGCTCACCAGGGGGCCCGCGTCCGACCGGGCAATGCCGGGCGCGTTGGCAATGACCTTGACCTGATCGAGAGAAACAGCGCCGTCAATTTCCGAGGTCGAACCGGCGCGGCGCACGATGGCATTTTGCGTCGATCCCGAACTTACCAGGGTTGTCTTGAATCCCCGCGCAAGAGACATCATGGCAACAAAGACGGAAACGGTGCCGGCAATGCCGAGAATCGTCACGATGGACGAAGTCCAGCGCGCCCTCACGCTTCGCAAATTGTAGATCACGGGAATGGCCACGATCAGACCCTCCTCAACGCGTCTACCACGCGCAGCCGCACCG
>Ga0209069_10001161_pt1 | contig 13180 bp, 2 predicted proteins | sample Str013_2_FD_187202 | JGI IMG/M metagenome (GOLD analysis project Ga0209069, IMG submission 187202) | Freshwater sediment microbial communities in response to fracking from Pennsylvania, USA - Straight Creek_MetaG_SC_2013 (SPAdes) (version 2) | ecosystem: Environmental > Aquatic > Freshwater >...
GATATTAACATCAAGAATCTTTGCATAGTGTCCTGTGGTTTTTAGATTCCGATGATCAGGCGTCTTGGAAACTGTTTCAATAGGTACCCCTTTTCTTAAGGTAACGGTAGTTGCAAATGTATGCCGGGCAATATGAAATGTCAAGTTTTTCGTAATGTTGCAAAAGCCGGCTATTTTTTTTAAATATGCATGTGCAGCTATTGACACACTAAATAATCTTGTCGCTTATGCAACAAAAGATGACACATCATCTTTTTCTATAGTAATTTCTTGAATGGAAGAAGAATCAAAATAAATGAAAAAAATATTTGCAATTCACCAATCAAGCTTAGTTGTACCGATAGTTGGTTTTTAATATTACTTTTTAAAAAGTGGTCTGGCAGTAATGATAAATGTCCAAAAAACCCGGATTTGATAGTGAGAAAATACCCAAAACAAGATTTAGTAAAATAGAGGTTGTGGTTGCAGGGATTCACATTATCTTATATTTCAGAAAAATATTCCTGATGCGGATAATAAGAAGTTAGGTTGTTCACTTTGATCACAGGTTACATTTTCCCATCCCTCTCTTCGTTAGCGGATCAGTATTACGAACCCCTGACGTTTCAGCACATTGCCATTATAATCCACCGCCTCGGCCACCCAGACAAATGTATTGGGATCTTGTTTCTGCCCTTTGTAGGTTCCATCCCATCCTGAGCCAAGATTTCTTGTTGTAAAAATCATTTCCCCAAACCTGTTGTAAATATTGAAGTATTTCAGTTCCTTAATTCCTACTGGTATCAGTTTGAATACGTCGTTCTGTCCATCGCCGTTGGGCGTAAAGGCATTGGGCGCATAGAGTTCCGGTTTGATAAAGACTTTAATAGTTATAACATCTTTTGCGGTACAACCTCCTGCGGTGGTAGCTGTAACAGTATAAGTATATGTATTGATACTGCCTGATTCAAATACCGGGTTTTGGATAAACGCGTCATTCAAACCAAATGAAGGCGACCAAGTATAAGTGCTGATACCCACGTTACCGATGTCAACAGCATTCAACTGCAATGGCTGGTTCACGGCTACAGCAGTATCATTGCCCGCAAAGACTTTAACCGGTGGCGTTACAGTTATTACAACAGTATCTTTTTGCAATGATGTACATCCGCTGGCATCGGAAACCGACAATGCAAAAGCATATGTTCCTGGCCGTGATGGAACAAATACCGGATTGGCATTTGCAGCATTGGACAAGCCTGTTGCGGGGCTCCATAAATATTTTACACCCCCGGAACCATGTAACTGAACCGTATTTCCTAGGCAAATGGAAGCATCATTACCCGCAAACGGAACCGGTGATGAAAGAACTGTTACGATTACTGTATCTGTTTTAATACACTGGCTGATTGATGCAGTTAAAATATAAGCGGTAGTAACGGCCGGAGATGCTATTGGATTAAGGGTATTTGTATTGCTCAATCCCGCTGATGGTGACCATGAATAAACAGCTGCATTGGTAGATGCCGATAACTGAACAGCCGTTCCGGGACAGATGCTTAGATCATTACCAGCATTCAATACGATAGGATTACTGACATTGATGGTGATTAATTGTGAGTCCAGGCATCCATTGGCGTCTTTAATGGTAAGAATATATTGTCCCCCCGCCAATCCTGTAAATATATTAGCAGGTTGAAAATTAGTTCCATCAATTGAATAGCGGTAAGGCGTGGTGCCACCAGCGCCAGTGGCAGTAATGGTACCATTCGAACTGCTGCATGTAGCATCCGTTGCAATACCTGTAACCGTGGCACCACTGATATTTGCGATTGAAACGTTTGTTGTGTTGGTACAGCCATTAGCATCCTTAATTGTTACGGTATATGCTCCAGCAGCAAGACCAGTGAAAATATTATTGCTTTGGAATGTTGTTCCATTAATAGAGAATTGATAAGGTGCTGCTCCACCAGTTCCTGTTGCGGTGATTGAACCATTTGAAGTACCACATGATGCGGGAGTTGAAATAGCCGATACAGTAGCACCGTTTGAACTGATGATTGTTACAGTAGTTGTATTTGTACAATTGTTGGCGTCTTTAATGGTAACAGTATAAGCACCTGCAGCAATACCAGTAAAAATGTTACTGGTTTGAAATATTGTTCCGTTAATGGAATACTGATAAGGCGCTGTACCAGCATTTCCTGTTGCTGTGATTGAACCATTGCTTGCTCCACAGGAAGCAGGTGTAGCAACTGCTGTAACAGTTGCACCATTTGAACTGCTGATGGTAACAGTAGTTGTATTTGTACAATTGTTGGCGTCTTTAATTGTAACAGTATAGGTACCCGCGGCAAGACTAGTGAAAATATTACTGCTTTGAAATATTGTTCCGTTAATGGAATACTGATAAGGTGCAGTTCCACCAGTTCCTGTTGCGGTGATTGAACCATTACTTGCAGCACATGATGCAGGAGTTGCAACTGCTGTAACTGTAGCACCATTTGAGCTGCTGATGGTAACAGTAGTTGTATTTGTACAATTGTTGGCGTCTTTAATGGTAACAGTATAGGCACCTGCAGCAAGACCATTGAAAATGTTACTGATTTGGAAAGTAGTTCCATCAATAGAAAACTGATAAGGAGCTGTACCGCCAGTTCCGGTTGCGGTGATTGAACCATTGCTGGAACCACAGGAGGATGGCGTTGAGACAGCGGAAATATTTGCACCGTTGCTGTTATTTATAGTTACACTTATTGTAAGTATGCATCCATTGGCATCTTTTACAATAACCGGATGAGACTCTGCAACCAGGTTTAAATATATAAGCGTAGTTGTAAATGCACTGCCATCTACTGAATAAGTATAAGGTCCTGTGCCACCGGTTACCGAACCAAGTGTAAGTGATCCATTTGCATTGCCACAGGTAGCATCCGTTGTTGTTGTATTAATGGACGCTGGAGGATTGGGCGCTGCATTGATGGTTGCACTTGTTGTTACCGAAATACAACCACTGGCATTTTGTGCACCCAGTGTATGTGTGCCGGCACTCAATCCAGTGTATCCACCCACAGGATAACTGTTATATGGAGCGCCATCCAGGGTGAATGTTAATCCGGCAATGGGAGATGTAATGGTTATCGTTCCGGTTGGCAGTGAACAGGTAGGCTGTATAATATTTACCAAAGGAGCCGCAGGCAATGCGTTCACTGTAATCGTTAATGTAGTCGTTGCAGCACATTGTCCGGCATTTGGCGTAAACGTATAAGTTGTTGTGATGGTATTATCCAAAGCAGGTGACCAGGTACCGGTAATTCCATTATTGGAAGTAGTGGGTAATGCAGTCAATAGAGCACCCGTGCATACTGGTGTTATCGGGTTGAATCCAGGAACAATAAAAGGATTTATTGTAACCGATGTTGTTGCTATAGCACCCGGACAACCACCACTTGCTGCAATAGTATAAGTGACAATATATGTTCCCGGCGTACTGGTTGAAGGAACGATGGCACCAGTGGTACTATTGATTGTTAATCCTGCAATTGCAGCATAAACACCACCAGAAAACAGGCCCGTTCCGGTTAAAGTTACCGGTTGCGGATTAAGGTCCGAACCGCAAAAAGGAGAAGCATAACTTATACTTGCAGTTGGAGGCGTACAGGGAGTAGCGGTACAAGTTGCAATAGAAGAAGCAAAACATGCACCTGCACCACCGGTTGGTGTAACAGTGATGGATACATTATCGCCACCTGTTAAACCTGTCACAGTGTAGTTTAATACATTTCCAATGGAACCGGGATTCACAATTGCTCCGCCATTCACCTGGTAGGATATTGTATATCCTGTTGCGCCTGCTACTGAGGCCCATGTAAATGATACGGAAGATGTAGTAGAAACACCGCAATTAACCGTTGGATTAACAATTGGATTAACAACAATGGTTAAGGTTGTTGATGTTGCGCATTGACCAGCTGCTGGTGTAAATGTATAAGTTGTTGTTGCAATATTATTCAAAGCCGGTGACCATGTTCCGGTAATTCCATTAATTGAAGTCGTTGGCAATGCTGTTAATGTTGCACCCGAGCAAATTGCTGCAATGGGATTAAAAGTTGGTGTGATATTCGGATTAACTACAATCGTTAAGGTAGTTATAGTTGCACACTGACCAGCTGCTGGTGTAAATGTATAAGTTGCAGTTACTGTATTATTCAATGCAGGTGACCATGAACCAGTTATCCCATTTAATGATGTTGTTGGCAGCGCAGATATTGTTGCACCAGAACAAATTGCTGCAACAGGATTGAATGTTGGTACAATATTCGGGTTTACAACAATCATTAAAGATGCGGTCGTTGCACACTGTCCGGCAGTTGGTGTAAATGTATATGTTGTTGTTGTTGTATTGTTCAATGCCGGCGACCATGTTCCTGTTATTCCATTCAATGAAGTCGTTGGCAATGCTGCTAATGTTGCACCAGAACAAATTGCTGCAACAGGATTGAATGTTGGTACAATATTCGGGTTTACAACAATCGTTAAAGATGCGGTCGTTGCACACTGTCCGGCAGTTGGTGTAAATGTATAGGTAGTAGTTGCAGTATTATCTAATGCGGGCGACCAGGTTCCGGTTATCCCATTTAATGAAGTTGTTGGTAATGCAGTTAATGTTCCGCCAGAGCATATGGCAGGTACCGGGTTGAATGTTGGTGTGACATTTGGATTTACAACAATGGTTAAGGTTGTGGTTGTAGCACACTGACCAACTCCTGGTGTGAATGTATAAGTTGTAGTTGCAGTATTATTCAATGCAGGTGACCAGGTTCCTGTTATTCCATTCAATGAAGTCGTTGGCAATGCTGTTAATGTAGCACCGGAACAGATTGCAGCAACCGGATTGAAAGTGGGCGTGATATTCGGATTGACAGTTATAGTTAAAGTTGCTGTTGTTGCGCATTGACCAGCAGTTGGTGTAAATGTATAAGTTGTTGTTGCAGCATTGTTCAACGCCGGCGACCATGTTCCACTAATTCCATTTAATGAAGTCGTTGGCAATGCTGCTAATGTTGCACCGGAACAAATTGCTGCAACTGAATTGAAGGTTGGAATTACATTCGGATTAACGGTAATTGTCAATGTTGTTGTCGTTGCACATTGCCCCACTCCCGGTGTAAATGTATACGTTGTAGTCGCTGTATTAATCAATGCAGGCGACCATGTTCCTGTTATTCCATTTAATGAAGTTGTTGGCAGTGCTGTTAATGTAGCACCGGAACAGATTGCAGCAACCGGATTGAAAGTGGGTGTGATATTCAGATTAACTACAATAGTCAAAGTTGTTGTATTGGCACACTGCCCAATACCAGGGGTGAACATATAGGTAGTCGTTAAAATATTGTTTATCGCTGGTGACCAGGTTCCCGTGATTCCGTTCAATGAGGTGGTTGGCAATGGTGCAATGAGTGTACCGGAACAAATTGGTCCTACTGGGGCAAAAGTTGGTGTGACACTTGCACCAAGTATATTCACTGTTGCAGTGGTGGTGGATGTACATCCTCTTGCATCTTTTACAGTAATGGTATACGGTCCCGCTGCCAATCCCAAAAATATATTGCTTGCCTGGAAGGTGGTTCCGTCTTTGCTATAAGTGAGTACTCCAGTTCCTCCTGTTGCCAGGGCTGTTATTGTTCCATCACTCAATCCACAGGATGCTGGTGATGCACTTGCGTTCAGTGTGGGTCCGGCTAAATTTAGAACCGTTACTGGTAATGTGGCAATACACCCATTGGCATCTTTTACGAATAAGGTATAGGATCCGGCGAGAACATTTGAAAACAGGTTGGAGGATTGATAACTAATTCCATCTATTGAATATTGAAGTGGTGCCGTTCCTCCTGTTGCTGTTGCAGTAATCGAACCATTGTTCAATCCACAGGCAGCATGTACAACTGATACTGTTGGTGTTTGTGGCCCGGGTATATTCACTACCTCTGCTGCAGCTGCACTTACACAACCATTTGCATCCTTCACAGCGATTGAATAAGTTCCCGGCAATAAACCAGTAAATATATTTCCGGCCTGGAAGGTAAATCCATCTTTACTGTATTGATAAGGTGGTACGCCACCAGTTGCAGTTATGGTAATACTTCCATTGGGATTTCCACAAGTAGCGGAAGTAGTGCTGGCAGCAATCATCGGACCCGTAGTATTGGCAACCGTTACGCCTGTAGTAGTAATACATCCCCTTGCATCTTTTATATAAACTGTATAAAAACCTGCGGCCAATCCATTAAACGTACTGCTGCTTTGAAATACAGTCCCGTCAATACTAAATGTATAGGGCGCTTCGCCCAGTGTACCCGCAGCAATAATGCTTCCATCGTTGTTGTTACAGGTGGCAGCAATGGTGAATGCCGTTACCTTGGGTAATGCAGTATTGTTGATGGTAACCAGTATTGTACCATAGCATTGATTGGCATCGGCAACATACACGGTATAAGTTCCCGGTGCAAGGTTGGAAAATACGTTACTGCTTTGAAAAGTAGTTCCGTTAATACTGTATTGTAATGGTGACACTCCACCGGTTGCCGTTGTAGTAATTATTCCGTTGTTCTGGTTACAGGAAGTTGACTGCACCGTAGCCGTTACTACCGGTGCCGTTGGATTGGGCAAGGTGATGGTAACACCGTTTACACATCCTGTTGCATCTTTCACTGTTACAGCGTATACACCCGGAGTAAGATTGTTGAAACCTCCACTGGCAAAAAATGGCCCCCCATTAATATTATAAGTATACGGCGCTGTTCCTCCACTACCTGTTGCCGTTATATTACCGTTGTTGGAAGTACAGGAAGGTAATACCTGTGTGGTTGATATAGATGGCCCGCCTGTGGAAGGAACCACCACATTTATGTAAGAGATACATGCACCTGGTATGTCCGGAGGTCCTGTTGTAAAGTCAGCATCATCTGCTATATAAATTGTATAGGAACCCGGTGCCAGCCCGGTAAAAGTGGTAGAGTTAGCGCCGGGCGGAAAGAAAGTAATCCATGGACCCGCAGTAGTATTGATGCTTACATGATATGGTGTATTAGCGCCCACTCCAACAACAGTTATTGTTCCATTGCTGGTACCACATGCTGTGGCCGTTGCGGTAGCGGTGGCTGTTGCAGGAACACCTGTTCCAATTGTTGCCAGTCTTGTTACGGTACAACCATTTTGATTTTTTGCAGTAATGGTATGCGTACCGATGCTTACCGGCCTGAATTGGTTGGCCGCAGTGAATGGTCCGTTATCTAAACTAAAAGTATAATTGTTGCCACCACCACCGGGCACCCCTTTTAAATTCTTTATTCTTCCTTCACCGGTACAAGCCAATACATCCCTTACCACAAATGTAACATCAGTGGGTGCGGTACCTGCCCCGGAGTTTGTAATGGTAACTATTTGTGATGGCGCGGAACATCCTGTCGCGTCTTTCACTGTAATGGTATGTACCCCGGGTGCAACATTGATAAATATTCCAATAGATTGAAATGCTCCACCGTCAATATTGTAAGATAAAGGAGCTAATCCACCGGCAGCCGTTGCTATAATTACGCCACTTGCAGTTCCACAGGTTGCATTTTGCTGAATGGCTACACTTAAAGTGGGTCCTGCAACAGAAGCGATGGTAGCTGGTTTTGAAACGATACATCCATTGGCGTCTTTTACAAATACAGTATAGTTTCCAACCCCCAAACCATTAAATACATTGCTGGCCTGGTAGGTAGTACCGTTGATACTGTATTGTAATGGTGCGGCACCACCGGCACCGGTTGCTGTTATCACCCCGTTATTAATACTGCAGGAAGAAATGATGGTACTAACGGTGAGGCTTAGCCCCGCAACATTGGTAACTGGTACATTTCTTGAACTGGTACAACCATTTGCATCTTTGATGGTAATTGTATAAATAGTGCTGGAAGCCAGACCGGTAAAAACATTGCTTGCCTGGAAGGTCACACCGTCCTTACTATACTGGTATGGCGGCGTTCCACCGGAACCAGTTATTGTTATCACACCGTCACTCGCATTACAGGAAGCAGGTGTAACCACAACAGACATAACAGGTGGTGCCGTATTGGCCACTACAATTGAAATGGTACCAATACAACCCTGCGCATCTTTTACATATACTACATAAGTGCCAGCACCCAATCCATTGAATATATTGCTTACCTGGAAATTGACAGCATCAATGCTGAACAGATAGGGTGCTACGCCACCTGTAGCACCTGCTGTTATACTACCCGTATTTGTATTACATGCCGAAACAGCAGCAGTGGCAGATGCCGTGGGACCATTGGTGGTTCCAACTGTAACAACTACAATGTTGGTACAACCGGCATTGTCTTTTACCGTTACAGTATAGGTTCCCGGTGCCAATCCTGTAAATATATTGCTGACTGAAAAGTTTACGCCATCGATACTGTATTGCAATGGTGCGATTCCACCTGTTGCCGTTGCTGTAACTGTTCCGTTTATATTATTACAGGCTGCCGGTGTTGAAGTAGCGGTTACTGTTGGTGCAGGTGAATTACCAATGGTTACCGTAGTTGTTTTAATACAACCATTGGCATCTTTCACCGTAACAGTATAAGTTCCGGGTGTAAGATTGGTAAATACATTGCTGGCCTGGAAAGTGTTTCCATTAACACTGTATTGCAAAGGCGCTGTACCTCCACTTCCAAATGCGGTGATACTTCCATTGCTGCTTCCGCAGGTAGCCGTTGCCGGTATGGCATTGATAGCAGGCGATGGAGAACTAGTAATGGTTACAATCGCAGCATTGGTACAACCGGTAGCATCTTTCACCATCAATGTATAAGTACCGCCCAGCAATCCGGTAAAGAAATTGTTGGCCTGGTAAGTAGTACCGCCGTTGATACTGTACTGGTAAGGTGCCGTTCCTCCTGTTACCGTAGCAGTTACAGTTCCATTGTTGCTTCCGCAATCTGCATTGGACTGAACAAAAGTCATTGCAGGGCCATTGCTGTTTAATATCGTTACCACGGTACTATTCTGACAACCGTTTGCATCTTTTGCAATGATGGTATATACAGCAGCGGCTAATCCAGTAAAGGTTCCGCTTGATTGGAACGCACCGCCATTAATATTATAAGTATAGGGAGCAGTTGTCCCAGATGCTGTAGCCGTTATGGTTCCTGTAGCATTACCACAGGTAGTATTGGTTTGTGTGACAGCAATGGTTGGACCGGGCATTACAAAGGTGATAGTAGCCTGTGTGCCACTGCAGGATAAATTGATGGTGGCTACTACGGTATAAGTAATATTCGGACTTAAGCCGGTAAATACACCTGTGGTATTGGTGGCAACTTGTGTTGTGCCGATAAATAAAGCATAGGTCACTGTGGATCCGGCAGGCGGTGTTGGGCTAACCGTCACCGTTGCACTAGCTGTTAAACAATCGGGAACAACATTTAGGGTGTATTGACTGGTGGGACAATAAGCAGACACATCAAAGGAACCAACAAAACCATCACCACTGGCATACAATAATTTTTTTGATTCATCATAAGCCAAATCATATACTGATCTTCCGGCAAAACCCGGTATGGTTATATCGGGAGCACCGGCATCATCAAATGTGCTACCGTTGAATTTATATACTTTGATTACTCCATTACCATCACCCACAAAAATATTGTTACAGGCATCGGCAATAATACCGCCCTGCATTAAAGTAGTATTAGCAGTAACCAGTGGCGTACCCACACCATTACCTGTTGCCTTGTCAAATGCTTTTAAATTTTTTCCATCCCAGTAATAGAGATAAGAAGCATTGATGGCAAAAATATTTGCAGAGTTATCAATCTGTCCTCCCAATAAATAAGGACGGTTTGCAATTTCCTGTACGGAAGTAAAACCGGATGGGACATTCCATGCAACAGAAGCCCCGCTGTAAGGAGCCGTGTTTTTATAAATCTTATTGGTAAGTGAAGGATTGCCAAACAATGAACCGTAAATCGTATACATATCATTGTTGGCAGGGTCAATGATAAAATCAACAATATCCTGTGCCCAGCCGGCACTCACTGTATATGGAATATTGGTAACATTCAAAGAACCAATTGCAGTGGAAGGTGGCGTGAACACACCAAAGTTTATATTGGAATTGGTACCACCTCCTGCTACCAGTATTTGCGGTGATCCATTGTTACAGCTCCACAACATCTTCCATGCCTCCCGGAAATTAGCGTTTGCATTGGTAATGAAGTTATCATACAAACCAGTTGTACTAACGCGAATCACCTGGAAGCCCGTTGAAGGATTAAAGCCCTGGCCCAGGTAAATATTGCCGGTAGGTTTCTCCACCATCCATCCGCCCCAGTAAGAACCAAATGACCAAACGGGAATGGCCAGTGTACCACTGAAAGTCCATTGCAATACACCTGTCGCATTGTATTTTGCCAGTTGATGAACCGTACTGTTGCCACCACCGGTTACATATACATTGCCATCGTAATCAAAATCCACATCCTTTGCTTTACCGGCATTTAAACCGGTGAGGTTACCCGTACCCGTTACAAAGGGATCAATCACCAATAGTTTTGTGTGATCATAATTAGCCGGAAGTGAAAAACGAATTGTATTTTCTTCAACAGCAAAGGATGCTTTAAAATCTCCGGTGTTTCGGTTGATTACTTTATCACCATAATAAGAAACAGGAATACTGGTGGATATTCCGTCTATATCGGATTTAATGATTAGCTCCCCTTTGTTATTGGTTTTGATGCCCGTCACATCACCTCCGTATTGTAGTTTCACTGCATTCAAATCGGCACCGGGTTGTACCAGCAGGCTGTATTCAAAGCCTGCTTTTTTATTATTGGTAAAACTGTACACAATATCGATACCTGGGTATAAATTCTTTCCTGTGATTCGCTTATATCCATAGGCCTTGTCCTGTAATAAACCATAGGTATGATAATCCGTTGTTTTATCTTCTGCAATAAACTGCAAATCTGGATTGGAACCAATCCATTCCATGGTAATAACCCGGTCGTAAACATTCTTCCTGTTTTCAATTTCTTCTTCCGGAACACCTTGTTTTTCCAGCCGCTCTTCTTCCCTGTGTGATAGCCCTTCAATCTTTCTTTGTAAGTGTATCAACCCTTTGCTGGTAAATAATACGGGCATGGACAATCCTTCATAGCCATATTGAATGGCACCCATCTGTTCATATCCCTTCATGGTTTTACCATACTGTCCGATATTTTTTATGAATGAATGACCGGTTCCAAATACATCTTCATTTCCCCTGGAATTCTTTATAAAGGCAATGCCAGCAGCATGATTATTTTTTTGTTGTGCGGAAACAGTGTTTACAGGAAGAATAGCAAGTAGCAACAGTGTAATGACAGCTGAATGGCAGGATGCCTTCAATGCAGGTTTTAAAAAGCTATGGAAAGAGATCGGCATGATGGAAACAGCATTTAGTAAGTTGGCTTTCTGTCTTGCGTCAGGTACCGGATTATATTAGTTATAAAGTGTGGATCAGGGTAATGTGCAGATGGTTTTCCTCCGTACACAAGTACAGAACCGGTTCACTGCTGATGATAGTAACCACGGAAAAGCCGGGTGTAACCGATAATGAAAGATTTATTTAAGGACACTATTGGGTGCTGGAAGTCAATCAATGATGTGGCAAGGATTCGGCCCTATCAAAGCGAATTATCCATTATTTATTTTTCACAGCACGGTGGGGCAGACCCCTGGCTGGCTACTGAAAATTCAAATAGTACAGATGATTCTGTTGGATATTACCATAATCTGGCCGTGGATTATATGACAGGATAACTTGGCTTCCCCACTCCGTTACCTGCCCAGGATTATAGCAGGGTAACTGAATGGTTTAATTTAACCCCTGCAATGTTACCCCCTCAAAGTATCCCGTCATATTCAGCGATACAGAATATCCTGGCTGATTCATCACACAACAATTCAAATAAAATAGACTGTACCAATCTAAGCAGGATTTCAAAACAACATTTAAATACTCCGATGTCCACTATCAATGACGCTTCAAATACTGACTATCCTCCAGTAAAAAATAAAATTATGGCCTGGGGAAAGTCGATAGCCTCGTTAGGTATTACAGTTGCGGAAAAGCATGTATTGTCCAGGTTCGGAAGCATTGCCCGGTTCATCCTTTATTACTGGTCAAGGAAGATCGCACAAAACAACAGCTCAATTCAACCCGCTAAAAGAAAATGGTGGCAATGACTCATCGCTGGGGTCACATATGTAGCAGGTGGAATTTAAGGTGGGGCAGTGGGAGCTGCTGGAGGGCCTGTTGTGGCAACAGCAGGGGCTATTACAGGTGCAGCCGGGGCAAGTGGCTCTGCCACTGCGCTTTTTTTTACAATAAAACTCTATAGTCGTTTGTAGAAATATTTTTACTATCTCCTTTTTCAGAAGGCCCTTTTAACTTTCTATGTTAATTTAAATGATAAAAAAGGGCATATATCCAAGCATTATATTTTTAATTTTGTGTTGTGCTGGAGAATCTTGGTTATCCCAAAAACTTTTTTTGGCCATTCCCCTTTGATCTATGCTGCAAAAAAAGGGTTCAAGATTACCCACTAAATACTCATTTGGGAAGCATATTTTTTATAAATGGCAGCTCCCTGGACGGAAGAATCCAGTTCGTGCCAGAAAAAAATACTGTGCTGTATTCAGCATTAAACAAAGATACAAAAAACATTTACCCAATTGATTCCCCCATGCATATCAAACTGGCCGAATCGGATGATAGTATAGGGTTAAAGAGGGCACTGAATTCGTTAATTTGTCACATTCAGGCTATCCGGGGTTATGGAGAAAGATAGTTAATGGGTATCTAACTCTCTTTGACAATTCTAAATTTTGTACTGGGTCGCCATGCTATATCCCGTATGATGAGTTACTCATACAAAAAGATAATAAAGTACAAAAGGTATAGAGATTTTGGGGTTTGAATGATAAAAGGGATTTGGTAACTGTAATTAACCGGACTTTTGATAAACAATATCCTCACACGCAATTTAAAAATATCAGGGTTTTTTTAATTGCTTCAAAAAGAACTCGGAAACTTCTTCACAGAAATAGTATTACGCCTGCATCTTTTTTCTCACAAATAAAACTTAATAAACACAGACTC
>Ga0209069_10001162_pt1 | contig 13177 bp, 10 predicted proteins | sample Str013_2_FD_187202 | JGI IMG/M metagenome (GOLD analysis project Ga0209069, IMG submission 187202) | Freshwater sediment microbial communities in response to fracking from Pennsylvania, USA - Straight Creek_MetaG_SC_2013 (SPAdes) (version 2) | ecosystem: Environmental > Aquatic > Freshwater >...
TAACGACGGCTGCGTGGTACGCGATTTAGTTCACTCGGATTTTTAGCTTACCGGGCGCGGTCTCACGGTCTGTGACCCACCCGTACGTTTTCACACCGCACCCGCCAACCTAAAAACTCTCTGCATCATGTCGAGTACCGGGTCATGTGGAGTACTGACGAGGAAAGGCAGGACTGGCTGGGGTGAGCCAGCCAGACTACTCCACATGATCACAGGGCGTCCAAGAAGCGGAGTAAGGGGTCGGGAGCGGTAAAGCGAATGCGCGGGACATCAATGGGCAGGAGTTTCTGCAACGCCTGCTCCTTGGTAGCTAAGTCTGATTCCAAGTAGATATGCGTGGTGTCAATGCTTTCGTGGCCTAACCACAAGGCAATGACCGCGATGTCGACGCCGGCTTGCAAGAGAAAGTTATCAACAGCTCAAAGAGGAACTGGGGCTGGATCATTTTGAAGGACGCTCCTGGCGCGGCCTCCACCATCATCTGCCCCTCTGCTTTCTCGCGTATGGGTTTTTGCAATTGCTCCGACAGAGAAAAAAAAGAGACGTGGCCTCTGCCTGCAGTCCGTCGGTGGCTCAACGTGCTCTTTCGGTTCACTCAGTGTCCGTACTGTCAGGGGTATCACGTGGCGGCGCATATCCCCCTGTTCAGCTCAGCGTAATAAACTTAACGGAGTAGTACTACATACTGCCCGTTGGCTTTCCACCGCCATAAGCGTTGGAGTGCAGCCGTCTCGGCCTCGGGCTCATCAAGCTGCTGCCGAAACTCTTCGTGCACGTCACCATCCTTCACACTACGGCCGTGCGCATACGTCAGGAGGCTAAATGACGCGACGTGTCGCTGCTACAACAGCAACACGCCAACGACAAGCGAGCTAGTCATCACACGAGGTGTTTGGGCTTACACTGAGGCTGCCAAAGAGTCCGTGTTTCTCGCCGCCAGGGCCAGCGGTGAAAAAGAGCTGGTTGGTTGGGCCATTGTTGGCCCCGCCTAGACCAAACAGCAATGCCCAGAGGCCATCAATGGTGAGCGGCTTTCCCTTGGTGCCTTGGAGTTTGCCATGAAAGTGGAAGCGCTGTTTTTTCAATCTGTACGCATTGATCTGGCCGTCCCCAAAGTTGCCCACTAACAAATCGTTACTGAAGCGGCCAAAATTCGCCGGAGCCAAAGCGATTCCCCACGGAGAGTTCAACTGGCCGCGCGACGCGACGCGTTGCAGGAAATGCCCATCAGTATCAAAGACATCAACAAAGCCATTGCCACGGCCTGGGACGTCATCATGCTTGTCGGCGTCTTGTTGCGCGTACATGACATAGAGTTGTCCGTTCAGGTTCTGAATATTGAACGGCGCGTAGCCTGGAGGAAGATTGGGGTCAAGAAACGAACCGGCCAGTGTGGCTGGTTGAAAGTTGGCATCAAACACATCAATCATCCCGGCATGAAAATTGGCGGCGTAGAGAAAATGCCCACTGGAATTGGCCCCAATCGCCAGGCCTTTATAGACTGCCTCGGACGATGAGTTATCGACAACCTGGATAGCCTTCGTCGATGGAGGGGGTGGCGGCACACCTGGATTCCATCCCGACAGCGTACCGTCTTCGGTCACAAAGATAAACAGACTCGGGCCTGCTTTGCTCCCGTCTGTCACGACAAATTCCGTCGGGTTGGTCGCATTAAACGGGTTAAATACTTGCCCGGTGGGAGCACTGGCTAAGGGTGGAATCGTGACCACCAGCGGCGCACGAAAACCCACTCCATTATAGAGAGTCGTCACCCCAGTACCGTTGTCGGACACCCAAAAAAACGAGGTCGGCCCTGCAGATAATCCCCACGCATTGACAAGATTGGGATCAACCGTATCGGCAGGCACAAAGCCGTCTGATACGAGGTTGTGCTGCTGGTAACATTGCTTTTCCTCATTGTCGTCAGCTCGAGCGAGAGCACAGACTGTGAACAAAACGGCCATGAAGAGTGCACTGCAGAATACTGACTGACGCCAACAGAATCGATAGGATTGTAAAAACATAATTTTTCGTCCTTTTCTGCTCGTGAGTGTGAAAGAGAGAGAAACAGTCTCAGATCTTGGACCGCGAGAGACTGAGACTTCCAAGATCGCACCACACGGGGTAACGATTGATATTTCTCAGGGTATCATCACAAATATGCTATTGAGAGTACTACTAGCATGAATGTTCAACAAAATACTGTGGGAGGTGCTCGCCAGTGGAGCAACACGTTGGCTACAACAAGATCACCAGATGGCGTGTTTCGTCTCCAACGGAGCCAGAACAGCCGTAAGCCGAAGATCAAGGACACGAAGGGAATCGTTGCGAAAATGGAAGTCGCTACACGTAGCGAACTGATGTCGTCATCAAGTGTATCGGTTGCCTGGATGTCGACAGAATCGGAATGTGGGGTGACAAGGGAAGGCAGCAGTACCCGACCGGCGAGTGCAGGCTGCCATTGTGCGCATTGGAGAATTCCAATGATAAGATAACACCCCACGACGCATGTAGAGCGAGTCCTTCGCGTGAGCTGACAGCATTTGCTCAGTCCCCAGGTGTCCACATATCCTCCCTGTTGTACGATTCAGTAAGGGCCCTTTTTGGTGTACTCACCACAATCTGTCCTGCGGGCCAGATATTCCCGCAAAAGAATAGGCGAGGTGCAATCTCGCAAAAGTGTGACAGCTTTCCTAACGGAAGAGGAACACGTCCTTTTTTCGTGCTTTATATGATTTCTGTCTGTACAAAGACTCGTATCTCGTGACAAAAATATTTTCTCATGTCAACAGATTTTTCCGATGAAATGGAGATTGGTGGATCTCCAAATTCTTCCCTCCGCGCAAACCCTGAGGTTTCCGCTCCCCCCTCTGAAGGCATAGTTTTCGCTATGTACGACAGCTAGTGTATAACCTCTACGTTGGTAACGCTTTTCATTTCAACACGTATTCCCAAAGTGATCTCAGGATAACCGGCTTACGTTCGCACTACCGTGAACAGATGTGGTACCGGTATGGAGGCAGATCATGAAGTCCCTACGAGGGCGCATGGCGCCGAGTGGCGCGCCCGAGCACAGGTCCCGAGAAGCGCAGCGCGCCGCGTGCCGGTCAGCGGCTGGTCGGCGGAGTCGCCAGCCGATGGAGGTCGCAAGCGCGGAGTCTGAAGGGCCGTGATCGCCGATATTAGGCGCGAGTGAGCCTGGTCTTAGGTGGGTTGGGGGTAATGGAGGGCAAGCGAGCGAGCTACCCGTTCCCTGGCCCACCGCTAGCTAGAAGAAGATCACCGGACCGTACAAAGCACTGTGCCGATGGCGGCAGTACGGATGATTTCACTTGCGGTGATCTTCCTTTCTCAACGTACTGAAGATCTCTCACCGAGAACACGAGGAGGAGTGTGTATGCCTTCTGGTAGGCTGAACAGTTCATTAGAAAGGAGCGGGGCATGGCAACATTTGGAGAATGTCACTAATGGATAGTAAACTCGCCTAAAGTATCGTCGCTTTTGTTCATGGCCGGGCGGCGCCGTTCAATACTGCGCAGACACTCCGGATGCTCTCTGTTTCCGAAAGGGGTACTTGATGACTTCTTTCACGAAGAGATTTCCGCCAATGCCCAGGCGTTTCTCGCCACGGTCAGGTCACTCCTCCCGCAAGAATTAGGATTGTAGCAAATTGTGATTCTGGAAACTGCAGACACTCCCCAGAAAGAGGGATCTTCTGCCATTGAGCGCAAGACAGCCACCGCCGCCACGAAGCAGTGGGGGCTTATTGAGTTCAGCTACTTGATCCCCAGTATTCCCTTGGCCCATATGAGGTAATAAATTTCTGCAGCAGAGGTTCCACTCCCGCTTGTCGTCTCTCGCTGTCAGGAAGGTCCCGACACAATCTTCAGGGAAATCCTGACACGCAATCACACTGAAACCTGACAAATTCCGCTTCCCTATTCTGCGTTCCAGGTCCACCATTAGGCAGAGAACACGAAATACCAAGAGATAGAACGATCTCGTCCGCACAACTTTAAGAGCACCCACTTGCACCTGACATTCTGCAGTCTCCACATCCTCTCCCATCTCACCACGGCCCCCTTGCGGGTGCATCGCGATCCGTGCGTCAGTGGTTTGGCTGAAAGCGGGATGCCACGACCCGGAACGGTTCTCTGTGCGGAGGGCTTCTCCTGGTGCCTGCGTAACGGAGGGCTGGACCCGCCTCTCAAACCTCAATCAATCGAGCAAGCGTCTTTATCATAAACTTGTGAAGTCGCTGTCTCAATTCTAATCGACCGGTTCTGGAATTACATATTATCTGCGAAGAGCACTGCTCTTCAACTTGAGGAGACATCATCATGCATTTGCATCGTCCCTATAGAAGACCGGCTTGGTACCGGAAGGCAGTCATCGGGGCTGCGCTTTCGTTGGGTTTATTAACCCTTCCTATCACAGCGCGCGCCCAACAGGCGGCTATAGTAGGCTCGCTTGCTAACTTCGACGTCCTCAACAACACCGGCGAGCAGGCGCATGGCTTTGAAATCCAGATGGAAGGCATTCATGCCGCCGACCTTTATCGCATCTTCGGCGCCGGCGCGCCGTTTGGCTACCCGACCGATGTTATTCGTTACGGCCAAGGCACCGCGACCGATTACGCAACCGGGGTTTACGTCCGCTGGCTGAGTCCATGGGATGTAGCGACGCAAACCTTTACGCTGGCGACGCCGATCCCGGGAAATAATGCGTTTGTTCCCGGCGATTCCTGTTGGCGAATTGGCATGCCGCAGACCTATGAAACGTACGGCTGTGAGCATTTTGGCATCAGCTCGTACAAGAGTCCGACGCAAGTAACTTATCGATGGTTGGTCGCTGACCCACAGACTCCTGGAAACTTAATGTATGCCACGCAAGCCGTGTCGTTGCCGGCACCGATCTGGACGGTGATACCGCCAGCCCAGCCTGGTGGACTGCCCAACGTCGTCGCCGAGGTGCAAGCGCCCAAGCCGCCTAATCCAGAACTCCAGTTTGGCGAAGCGCAGTGGGTGAAAGTGTTCAAGACCGAAATCCCCCGCGAAGTGCAACTCGAAGAACTCATGGGCGACAATCACGTCGTCGTGCCTGAGGCTCCAGTGCAAGCGGAAGTGACGTGGAAACTGCTGCAGCACAATCCGCACAGCGCCAACAGCGGCGTACTGCGAAACCAAGGCGGCTTAAACGGAGGCGGTGGCCGCGCGGTGGTGCGGCGGTACGAGTATTACAAGTACAGTGGCGTCTACGACCCGATCGATCACAAAGCGTTATGCATTGATCCCTTGTGCAATGCGCCCGATGCGGGCGAGTTGGGCGATGCCATCGGCGCGCAGAACGTCGCGGCCAACGTCGCCGTTCCTGGACTCACAGTGACGAAAGTTGGCGCCAGCGGGACCGTGACCGGTGCCGGCGGCGCGATCAATTGTGGCAATAAGTGCACGGCGCCCCTGGCGCAGGGAAGCACCGTCACCATCCTGGCTAATCCTGGTAACAATCTGTTTAGCGGTTGGAGTGGCGCGTGCAGTGGTACACAATTGAACTGCGTCGTAACGATTAATGATGCGATGAATGTGACCGCGACGTTTGCGGCACCCCCAGCCGGAGGAGGTGGTGGTGGCGGCGGTGGCGGCGGCGCTGGTGGCGGTGGCGGAACCACGCAATTTACGGTGTCGGTTGGCCGTAGCAATCCAGGAACCGTAACCGCGACACCAGCAGGAACCGATCGCACACTCGATTGCGGCAATGCGTGCTCAGCGAAGTTCAACGCTGGGACGGCCGTCACACTGACCGCGACTCCACCTGCAGGCAAGACCTTTGCCAGTTGGGGCGGCGCCTGCTCGGGGACGACTCCCACGTGCTCAGTGACGGTGAACAGCAATTTGTCAGTGCAAGCGAATTTCAACAAGTAGTCGGTGGGAGTTGCTCACGGGGTTGGGGAGATTTATTTCCGCTCCGTGAGCGGTCTTTCGACGAGAATAGACTGAACGTCAATACAATCGTTCATTTTTCCCGTCAGACAAAAACGACGACGTGACATGGCTTTCGCTTTTATGTTGCTTCACTTTCTATTTTTCAGTGCAAAGCCGCAACATAAAATGGCAATTCGTTTAAATTTGAAACCAAAGAATTGTGAGAGGCAAATTGTTATGAGAAGAAAATTAATTGGCTCGCTCTTAGCGCTGGCCGCCCTGCTGGTTGGTGGCCCCGTCATCCTTGGCTCGATCCCAATCGTCTTCGCCGCCGGCGGTCCTGGTAGTAGTGCTGACCTCGGGCTCAGCGGCCACGCCAGCACCGGCTCGCCCCAAGCCGGCTCGCCGATGTCCTACACCTTCCTTGTCAAAAACAGCGGGCCGCTGAACGCCACCTCTGTGGCTTTTGCCAACCGTCTGCACTCCGGCTATGTGTTCCACTCCGCCACGGTGAACGGCCGCTTTGGGCTGTGCGGCGGGGCAGCGGATATTGTGGGCGGGGTGACCGTGTCGTGTGACCTTGGCACCATCGCCAAGGGCTCCCAGGTAGAGGTGGTGGTCAACGTCGATGCTCCCATGTCGCTGGGTACCTACGGCATCGACGCGACCGTCGCTTCGCCGGTGGCCGACCCCAAGGCCAGCGATAACTTTCTGCTCATCAACGTTCAGGTGAAGAACTCGGCGGTCGCTGCGGCGCCGGGTGTTCTGCCGGGCCCCTTATACATTCGCGAGTCGTTCGGCGCCGATCTTTTTGGTAATGGGACCTGCATGTGTCGATTGGACCCCGCCGGATTTATCGTGGCGATTACCGCAACCAGCCTCAACGGGATACGAGCTGAATATCCTAACTTAAGTTCCGAAGTGTGGGCGACGGCGAATGTTCGCCAGATGCCGAGCTGGAGCATTACGGGGAGTGGTGCTATCGATCCGGCGATACTCCAGCCGGCCGGCTCGCTGTCAGGGGCTTTTGGCGGCACCACTTTCAGCAACGACATTCCCTCTGTTGTATCGAACAACGCCGCGGTGCTTCCGTTTGTCCAGCCCGCGGGACCCGTGACGATCACTTCCAGCATTTGGTCCGGCTGGTACACGACCGCGATCGGCTTCACTTCAACTAATGCTATGGCGGACAACTTCGAAAATTCGGGCCTAGCTTGGTTCGTTGTCCGGATGCCCCGGACCACGCCCGGCGGTCAGGGCATCATCGCCACTTGGGAGCTGCACACCAACGGCTTGATTGGCCCAAGCGCGTCGGGGACGATAGTTCTCAATGGTTTCAACCACATCGCCGTCAGCTATGACCCAGCGGCCGGCAAGGTGGTGGCATCTATTGAGGGCGTGCCGGTTGCTTCTGTCGACTACGTTGTCAGCGGCGTTCAGTATGTCGGCTTCCAGGGTAATGGGCTCCTCAACGACTTCCGCGTCGAGGCCGGTGCCATTACTTTCCCATAAGGGTGTGGATGAGGATACCGGACTGAGCGGTGGTGGAGCGAAATACTCTTTCCAGGGGACTGTGTCCCCGGTCACCTCACTGCTCGTGAAGAGCAGTCTGAACGGGACGGCCACGAGCACCGTCGCCCAGAAGTAACATTGGCAAATAGTCGCTTGAGGGGCGAAGTAAACATCGTTGACGGATAACACCGTGTGACTCTGCTTCGCTCCTAGTCATTAAAAATTCAAGAAAGGAAAACATATGAAAACGACCATGAAGAATATTGCCCTCACAGTTTTGTTGGGTTGGTCTGCTTCAGCTTTTGCCGCAGGTGGACCTGGCGGCGGCGGTGGTGGCGGTGGTGGCGGTGGCGCGCCACCGGTGCTGGTCCACTATCTCATTCAAGGCAAAGTGACCAACCTCAATTGCCAAGTCAATCCCGTTGGGAACTGGGCCCATGGCATCTGCGTCGCTTTTCCGCCCGGCACGCAATACACATTGAGCTACACGGTGAACAAATCTACTGCGGCGGCGCCGGTACCGCCATTTCCCGCACCCACCATTCCCTTTGATGCCCTCTACAGAAAGTCGATGTCAAATGTGGTGCTGACATTGGCCAACGGTATTATCTACACGGTAGCCGACGGCGCGATCACCATTGATCAACGGCCGGCGGATAACACCCGACCCTACTGGTACCGCTACTCTGCCAAGGCACCCGGGGCCGTCGGGCCGCTCTTCCCCGAGGTATTCTTCAATCTTGCGGATCCCTATATTGAGATGGACCTGATGGCGAGCGGTCCTGCTGCCGCCCCGAGTGGCTTCGACACCACCAGTCTGCTCAAGTCAAATCCGGACGTTAACTTCCCGTTCTTCGATGCCTTTCCTTACCGGATCATTTTGAATTTTCAAGTGAGTATGGTGGCTCAGCGGAATGATCCGGCAGCGAGCATCTATTTTGATATTGATTCACTGAACGTAGTGCCTTGAACTCTTTGCTCCCCCGGACCATCTGCGCACTCGGCAGGTTGCAAGGAGCAGTCGTTAACGGATAACACCGTGTGACTCTGCTTCGCTCCTCTCTTCTTGCCCGATCCGCGCCGCTCTTGCAGTCTGAAAAAATGCTATTTCCAATAACACTGTTGACAAAAAAGGAAACTTCTTATGAGAAACATATTACCTAGCTCGATCCTGGCGTTGGCTGTGGCGCTGATGGCAATGCCCGCAGCGGCGCAAACCCCGCCAACTCCGGTCACGCAGCTGGTCAGCACCGGCCAAGCGCTGGTCGCCGGCGACGTGACCTTCAGCAACTTCACGCTGCCTACGACCATGCTCTTCCCGCCCGGGCCGTTGACCGCTGTCGACGACATGGCCGCCAGCACGGCGGTCAATGCGGATGGCAGTGTCTCGTTGGTATTCACCGCGATTGACCCTGCGACCGGCGCGCCGCGTCCGATCACCGCCGAGTTTCAGCACCAGATCGCCTACGACGTGACCGTGACCAATCCCGCGTTCTTGCTGAATGCTGTCAACCAGCAATTCGGACCGGCAACGAACGTAGGGTTCAACTCGCTCGAATACCGGGAGCCTCTGCCTTCCTTTGTCAATCTCGATGATGTGCTCATCTCTGATAACGTATTTGGTCACAACGTTGATGGGACACTTGGAGTCTCCAGAGGGGGAGTGCTCTATCCCCTCAGTTGCCAACGCGGGGGTCCGACTGGTTGTGCCAGTCCCCTGCCGGGGGGCAATCGTGCGAGCTTGGGGCTGCAAAACTATTTTGGCGTCATCCTCGACAATCGTTTCGGCTTCACCGGTGGGGCGACCCCGTCCGTTGATTCGATTGCTATGACGTTTACTTTGGTGCCCGCCACTACCCCGGTCACGCCGATCGCGGTCACGCTGGCAGGCATTGATGTGTCGATCCCAGGCACGGCTTCGGTGGGACTTGCGGATACCGTGGACCCGACGAACTCCCTGGTCATTCACCCCGGCTTTGCCCCAGCAGGCGGCGTGCTGGTCACGCTGACCACGAGCAATGCCGCAGCGCTGCCGCTACCCGCCTCGGTGACCATGCCGCAAGGCAGCCGGGTGTGGGCCTTTCCCGTGGGTGCCGCCAATGTCGATGCGCCGACCCCTGTGACCGCGACGGCCTCGTTCAACGGTGTCACGGTGTCGCAGACTGTAACGGTGAATCCCGCAGTCCCCCTGACGCTCGCCTCGCTGCAAGCGAGCGCAGTGATCGGGCTGCCAAACAGCCTTCTGCTTGTTCCCGTCCTGAATCGCGTGAATGGGTCCCCGGCAGTGATAGCGCTCACGAGCAGCAATCCGGCGGTCGCTGCGGTCCCGGCCAGCTTTACCATCCCGGCGCTCTCCCCAGTGGGCTCCGCGTTCTTTCGCACGACAACCCAGCCGGTGGGGGTGGACACGTCCGTCACGTTCTCGGCCAGCCTAAACGGTACGACGGTCTCACAAACCGTCACCCTACCGAAGACCGTGGACCAGGTGGCAATTACCAAGGCAGAATTGGTGGTTAAGAACGGGCAACTGAAAGTCGACGCCACCAGTACCGTCCCGAGCGCTGTGCTCACGTTGTCCAATGCAGCGACTGGCGCAGTGATTGGCACGATGACAAACACCGGATTAAGCGGGAGTGGAGCGAAATACTCTTTCCAGGGTACGGTGTCTCCCGTCACGACCTTGCGTCTGATCAGCAACTTTAGCGGGACCGCCACTGGCGCGGTGGCGCAGAAGTAAACGATCGGAAGGGGCAAGCGAAAAAACCTGGGCGGTCACGGCAACACGGGCCGCCCAGGCTCTTCTTACGTACAGCACCGCCAATCCCTGTAACCCGGGTTCGGCAGCAGACGCGGCACTTCTACGGGTTTGAGGTTCGGTTGTGGGTTCTCGGCTATTCACTTTCTGTTTGTCCATCGTGCGCCTCCGCCATAAGAGACGCTGTAGCCTCAGTGCGCCATACGTGCAGGGGGCTGAGGTTCTGCGCGGTTCTACGTGGCCGCGGTTCCTTTCTGCCTCGGCGCCAGAACCGAAGCATACGGTCGATGTGCCCTGCGCCTTCCAGTTCCCAGAATCCGGCCACCGGTGCGTCACCTATGAGGAGAGGTAAACGATGGAGATCAGACACAAACTTCTACAGGAGAGGACACTGTGATTCGCGTACTGCTCGCAGCTCAGCTGCATGTTGCCCACGAAGTGATTCGTCACTTGCATGAACACCCGGAGTTCGCTGTCGTAGAAACCGCCGTCGACGAGGCCCACGTATGCCAGCGGACCGCAGATCTCCTGCCGGACCTGGTGTTGATGGAGCTGGCGGCCCCAGGGCTAAACGGTCTCGATGCCACAAAGCGGCTCATTCAAGCGGGGCTGAAGACCAAGGTGCTGATCCTGACCACAGCCGAGAGTGAGACAGCTATGATTCCCATTGTTCGCGCTGGCGCGCGGGGCTTTCTGCACCTGAGCGCCCATGGGTACAAGCTCGTAGACGCAATGCGGACGGTCCTGGCGGGAGATTTCTACCTTCCTACGTGCTGACCGAGCGAGCAACGATGGGGTGGCGGTCACCGAGGTGGAACTGGTTGTGAAAAATGGCGGCCTGAAGGTGGACGCCACCAGCACCGTCCCGATCGCAGTGCGTACGCTGTTCAACGCCGTGACCGGCCAAGTGATCGGACGATGCGCTTTGCCCTGTGGACAAAATGTGTTAAAAGCGCGCAACTATGAAACCATTGCACCTTTGTCAAGTTCTTGGGGTCGGCGTGCTGCTCGTGGGGCTGTACAGTCCCAGCGCCTTTGCTGAAACAGGTGATCCTGTCGCCGGAAAAGGCGCCTACGAAAAAGCCTGCGGGATGTGTCATGGCATGACCGGCAACGGCGACGGGCCTACCGCGGCGATGCTCAACCCGAAACCGCGTAATCATACCGACGGTCAGTATATGAACACCCTCACAGACGACTACCTCTTCAAGGTGATTAAGGAAGGTGGGGCATCTGTAGGGAAATCGTCCGTGATGCCCCCCTGGGGCGGGCAGATGGCAGAGGATGAGATCCGCAACATGATTGCATACCTCCGTACGTTGGCAGTACCTCCGTATAAACCGTGACCGCTTGTGAAGCAGGCTCTCTTCGGGCGGCGCCAACTGTACCGGAGTCTGCTGACACGGAAGAAAAAGAAAGGGCAGAGTTCCTTCATGATACAACGACAATCCCCTCTTGATTTTCACCGAGGACGTTTATCAAGATGTTGTCACGCGATTGGCATACTCACAGTTGTCTTGGTGATAACCTTTTCTGCGTCAGCGGTGTACGCCGTCCCCTCGTTTGCACGTCAGACCGGGATGCAATGTACTGGCTGCCATACCGCGTTTCCGCAGCTCAATCCGTTCGGGCGGGCCTTCAAGCTCTCTGGCTACACGATGAGTAATGAACAATCGAGTCTGCCCCCTCTCGCCATGATGATGCAAGGGACACCCGGGTTTACCCATACGGAGAGCAGACAACCACGTGCGGATGTCCCCCGTGGGTTCAGCAGAAATGACAACATGTCGCTCAATCAACTGAGCTTCTTTTATGCGGGCCGCCTCTTCGGTCCGTATGCAGAAGGGTTGGTGGGAAAATCCCTTGCTGGGATCCTGAACAGCATTGGGGTCTTCGCCCAAGGTACCTGGGACGGGGTGGCGAAGCAGTGGGCGTGGGACAATGTGGAGGTGCGCGCGGCCCACGCAACCACCATCGCTGGGACAGATGTCACCTTCGGTGGTTACATCAATAACAACCCAACCATGCAGGACCTGTGGAACACGACGCCAGCCTGGGGCTTTCCGTTTGCGGATTCAAATCTTGCGCCCGCCCCGGCCGCCGCGCCGCTCATTACGGGCGGCCTTTCACAGCAAGTGATTGGCTTTGGCGGCTATAGCATGATCGATCATTTGCTCTATGTAGATGTAGGAGCATATCGATCACTTTCTGCCCACGTGCAGAAGAGCCTAGGGGTCGATCCGACCGGCGAGACTCAACTTGACGATTTCGCCCCCTACTGGCGCGTGGCGCTCGAGAAAAACATGGGCTCACACTCGCTTGAGTTTGGCACGCTCGGGTTAGCGGCGCGGACCTTTCCCGGGCGCAATCACAGTGCTGGCCACGACACGATCACGGATGTGGGACTTGACTCACAGTACCAATATCTGGGATCGTCTCACGACGTCACTATCCTCGCCAACTGGATGTACGAGATGCAGAGGTTGCGTGCCAGTCGCAAGCTTGAAGTAGCGGGCAATTCCTCGAATGACCTCTGGACAGCATCGCTCACTGGCACGTACCTGTACGATAAGACTTACGGAATTGATATCCAATACTTCACCATTGGCGGCAAGAAAGACGTGACGCTCTACGGGCCCCGCACTGGCCGGCCTGCCTCTGACCGATGGGTCTTCGAACTGGACTACCTGCCGTTTAACAAGCTGGGGGGGCCGCGAATCTGGCCGGCCAGTAACGTGAAGCTCTCGCTGGAATACGCGCTCTATACGCAATTTAACGGCGCCCATCGCAACTTTGATGGCTCTGGACGGAGCGCTACAGATAATAACACCTTGTATCTCTCCGCCTGGATCGTCTTTTAGCGACGGCGAGCGAGAAGGGGCATGAACGTCGGGGCCCGCTCGTCCTTCCACAAACCTCGTGTTCCTATTGGCATACCGCCGAGATAAACTATACCCATATGTGATCAATTCGATGGATCACGTATGGG
>Ga0209069_10001163_pt1 | contig 13175 bp, 13 predicted proteins | sample Str013_2_FD_187202 | JGI IMG/M metagenome (GOLD analysis project Ga0209069, IMG submission 187202) | Freshwater sediment microbial communities in response to fracking from Pennsylvania, USA - Straight Creek_MetaG_SC_2013 (SPAdes) (version 2) | ecosystem: Environmental > Aquatic > Freshwater >...
AGAAATGGAAACAATTTGGGAAGGTAAATACAGGCCCGGTCACTTCCAGGGTGTTTGCAATGTAATGAACCGGTTACTGGATATTGTTTCCCCGGCAAGATTATACATGGGACAAAAAGATTACCAGCAATGCATGGTGGTAAATAAATTGATTGGTCTGATGAACTCAACCACACAATTGATTACCTGCCCTACCCTTCGCGAACCGGATGGCCTTGCCATGAGCAGTCGCAACCTGCGGCTGGATGACAATTCAAAGGCAAACGCTACAGCCCTGTCAAAGGCTTTGCTGTATATCAAAGAAAATATTCAAACCGGGTCACTGGATAAGATTTTGCAACATGCAACCGAAATCTTGCTGCAAAAAGAGTTTACAATTGACTATATCGCCATCGCAGATGCCGCTACGCTTGCTCCTGTTCATCATTGGGATGGCAAACAACAACTGGTGGCTTTAGCTGCGGCATTTCAAAAGGATGTGCGGCTCATCGATAACATGTTGTTAAACCAATAGTTTCAGTAAACTTTTTTAGCTTGCAGCCGTTTTTAAACCAATCATTTTATCTGTAATATGGAAATAGAAGTATTGAAGTCGAAGATCCACCGTTTGGTTATTACCGAAGCAAACCTCAATTATGTTGGAAGCCTTACCATTGATGAGGACCTGATGGATGCAGCCAATATGATCGAAAACGAAAAAGTACAAATCGTAAATGTCAATAATGGCAACCGCATCGAAACCTATCTTATCAAGGGCAAACGTGGTTCTGGTGTTTGCTGTCTCAATGGTCCGGCAGCCCGCCAGGGTGCAGTTGGTGATGTGGTGATAGTTATTTCTTATGCGACCATGCCATTTGATGCAGCAAAAAAATTCAAACCATGGGTCGTATTTCCAACAGAAGGAAATAAAATATAATATTCGTTCCGCATCTGCGAGTACCTTTAAGGTATAAATTGCACTCCTCCTGCTATGAATAAAAAATTACTCAACCTGGTTCAATATGTAGTGTTTCTCGGTCTGGGGATTTTTCTTGTATGGTGGAGCCTGCTTAAAATTGATCACAAGAATTGGCTCGAGATTAAAGGCGCCTGGCTGCGCGCCGATTACTGGCTTATTGTGCCCGTAATTATTGCATTGCTGGCTGCCCACTTCAGTCGTGCTATCCGCTGGAAAATACTCATGCAGCCCATGGGCTATAACCCCTCCATTACCAATACATACCTGGCCGTTCTGATAGGGTATTTTGCCAACCTTGCCGTTCCCCGCCTCGGAGAAGTACTCAAATGCACCCTTCTTGCCCGTTATGAAAAAGTCCCGGCCGATAAGCTGGTAGGTACCATAGTAGCCGAAAGAGCTTTTGACCTCGTTTGCCTGGCAATTGTTTTTGTCATCACCATATTCTCCCAGGTAGACATCATTGGTACATATGCCTCAGATATGCTGAATGAAATGTTTCGCAGCAAACATGGGATGCCGGGTTACCTGAAAATAATCATCATCATTGGCGGACTCGTAATTATTATCCTCGCGCTTAAATGGTTCTTAAGAAGATTTGCCCATATCAATATCGTTCAGAAAATTAAAGTGGTCATTAAAAATATATGGCACGGCCTTACCAGCATCCGCTATTTAAAAAATAAGGGATGGTTTATATTCCATACGGTGCTTATCTGGATTTTGTACCTCACTAGCATTCGCATTGGCATGTACGCGATGCAGGAAACAAGTGGCTATGGTGTAAAAGAATCCTTCTCTGTACTATCAATGGGAAGCGTAGGCATGATAGTTACTCCAGGTGGCACAGGGGCCTACCCCTTCCTCGTTCAAAAAATAATGATGCTCTATGGACTCACCGAAAATATGGGTAAGGCATTTGGCTGGCTGTTGTGGCTGGTGCAATTTTTTGTAGTAGTGGTTTTTGGTGGCATCAGCCTGATTTTATTACCGCTGTTAAACAGGAACAAGAATGAAAAATCCTGATATAATCTTTCACAGAATTTATACACTCCCCGAATTAAAAAGACTAATTGCCGGTTGGAAAGCGCTCGGTAAAAAAGTTGCATTCAGCAATGGTTGCTTTGATATTTTACACGAAGGACATATTTCCGCACTCACACAAGCCGCCAAAGAAGGCGATTACCTGGTAATAGGCGTTAATTCGGATGCCTCCACGAAAAGATTAAAAGGCCCCAACCGCCCAGTCAATAATGAACACAGCCGCGCTTTACTCCTTGCTTCACTGATAATGGTAGACGCCGTTATAATATTTGAAGAAGATACGCCACTCGAACTCATCTCCGCTATCATGCCCGATGTAATTGTAAAAGGAGGTGATTATACGTTAGAACAGATTGTGGGCGCAAAAGAAGTAATCGCTAATGGCGGACGCGTTGTCATTAATTCAATAAAAGAAGGGTTTTCTACCACCGGTATCATTGATAAAATTCATAAATTATAAATAGAAAAAGTCCGGAGTAAATATCCGTTCGAAGAAAATAACAGCATTACCGCGTATACATGCGTTCCACCTCAATTACGATTGATTCAATCTCTTTATCGTCTCCCTTGGCATCGTAAGGTTGTTTCAGGCTGCTGTTGAAGAAGAATGCCACCGTTTGCCAGAACCTTGCCGTAAAGCCACCTTTGTATTCCTTGATAATATCATAACAGTTATTACCCGTCTGACGGTTAATCAGTTTCATCAGTATCCTGCCCTGGTATATAGACAATTCGGTAAGCGGTTTCGTAAATTCTTTTTTGAGTTCCTTTTCCCTGCTCTTGATATAGGTTTTCTTTTCTTCACTGGCCTGCATACGGGCCATTTTGGCGTTCATATCATTCATAATAGCGCCTGCCTTCCTCGCATAGGGATAGGTTACATACACCGCATTGCGCAGGCGGGTCCACTTTTCAATCCTTTCTTTCATAGCCGGCGGCATGGGGGCGCTTACCCATACATTCCACAATGTCTGGGCAGGAAAAAGCGTACCATCAGCAATCTTGGCCGATACCATCATGGTGTCATTGGGACCCAGCACGGGCTTTGTGATACTCTTTAAAATTGAATCGGGAATCATTTCCTGCGCGTAGGAGGAAAACGACATAAGCACCAGTACCAGGAAAGGAATGGTGCGGATTATTTTTAAATATAAGGGTCGTTTACCCATGGCCTAAAATTACAAACTACTGTTTATTAATCCTAACAAGACAGCGAAGTAACCCGTAATGCTGTCGCATTATTTAATAATTAACTACTTTCTTCCCGGTAGCAGGACTTCCAGGGTTACCATTGCGCCCTTTTCATAAAATTCCGGTATGTACGATTTCCTTATCGCTCCCCAGTTAAATAAATTGATATGGGGCATTTTCCATTCAGGCATCCTTTATCCAGTCACGGGCCTGCCTTACTCGCCTGTAGTTCCTGCCTCTTCTTGCTCTCCCTCACCCCTCTTTCGTGACTTGTTCGGGTAATTGCGAACAAGGGACGAACAAGGGGCGAACAAGGAGCAAATAAGATACGGATGAAATAGCACAAAGGTTGTGACCTAAAAACAGGCGATTAGCCGTTCTGCGATAGTAAGTACTATTAAAAATAAGGGAACCAGTCGAAGATTACTGAAGATCAATTGTTTATGAGTTTTCCAATAATTTAAAATCAGGCCTTGCTTAGTTTGCTGTTCAGCAGCAGCCTTCTGCGGATGCTCATACCAAAACCAGTAATCATCACAATGGTTCCAATCCACAGCAAGTTGATGTGCGGGAACTCATATACTTTAAGGGCCACAAATGGTACCATCCTGGCCGATTCCTTTACCTGTATTTGCGCCGCATTGGTAGCCGGGTTCATACTGGTAAAACCAATAGCAAGGTTCTGGGAAAACACCGTATCGAAAATAAACCTCGATTCTATGCCCTTCCAGAAAATCGCAGGACTGGCCCTGTACCGGGTACTGTCTTTGGATACAACCGTAAGCTGGGCGACAATAAGGGTATCATTGGCATTGATAGGATGCTTTGTATTGGCCGGGTTCATAGATACCGTATCCAGTATCATATAACCATTGGAGTAATACAATGTGTCTTTTATTTTCACATTGTGTTTTGTAAAGGGCAATGTATCCACCTCGCTATCCATCGTACTCGCATAACTGATATAAGAAAATATATCCTTGTTCCAGTAATGTTTATTATCAGGGTTGGCGGAAAATCCTGATTGCCCTTTTGTATTGCGAATCAGGTTGGGATACAGGGAGAATGATTCACCACTTTTCTTGTTTTCAAAATTAACCTGGAAGTGTACTATTTTACCATTGTTCTCCACGCTGTCACTGCGTTCATAGGTAGCATAATATTTTCCCATATCCGTTTTCATTCCCTTTATCAGGGTCAGGTTTTCGGTGGGGTTCTCTTTTGTCTTCGGATCAAATGGCAACATGATACCATTGTTTTTCGACAACACATCTTTCTTGGCAGAGGAAATCAATATGCCCAGCAGCATCATTCCAAATCCCATATGCGCCACAGAAGCGCCTGCCGCTTTCAGCTTTCCATTCAATCCCGACCAGATATAAGAAATATTGGCTACTACCCCATACACGGCCGCAAACAATGCAAGATGTATCGCCCCTAAAAATCCGGCGCCGTGCTTGTAGAAATCAATGCCGCCAAATATGCTTATCAGCAAACTGATTACGGCTGCTAACAATGTCGGTATTCCAATCTTTTTCAGAAAAACACCCCTGGGAGTATCCTTATATCTCAGGTACTGTGTAACCGCGGTTAAAATGCCGAGTACCACGGCAACAAATATTTGAATCTTATTATAGGCAAATTCAGGATCCTCCGGTACGGCACTCGTCTTACCCGCAATCTTATTATAAATGGGTGTAAAAGCCGTTTGCCAGGTAATTACAAGGGCGGAAAGAAACAATACCAGTGCACCGATAAACATCCAGAATTCCCTTGAATAAGAACTCTCCTCTTTCGCAATATGCGGAATCTGTTTAAAGCGACTGGCAAAAAGATACAACGCGGGAACAAGGAACACTGCCATGAACAGGATGAGCTGCAGGTTCATGTCGTTCTCTACAAATGCGTGAACGGAACTGTCGCCCAGTATCCCACTGCGCGTAAGAAAAGTTGAAAACAATATCAGGAAAAAAGAAATGATAAAAAACAAATACGTGGCCCTTAGCGAATGACCGGTAGCATTATAGATAACCAGTGTATGCAATCCTGCCACCATTACCAGCCAGGGCACCATGGATGCATTCTCTACGGGATCCCATGCCCAGAAACCACCAAATGTGAGCGATTCGTATGCCCAGGCGGCACCCATCATGATACCCAAACCAAGAATGGCCGAAGAAAACAAGGTCCAGGGTAAAGCCATTTTTGTCCAACCGCTGTAATCCCTTTTCCACAAACCTGAAATCGCAAAGGCAAATGGAACAATAGTTGAAGCAAAACCAAGAAACAGCACCGGCGGGTGAATCACCATCCAGTAGTTTTGCAATAATTGATTCAATCCCTGTCCGTCGCGCTTGGTAATAAAATCCAGGTAATCGCTTTTCAGCAACCCGGTTTCGGAGTCATGCAGAAAAGGTGCGGCATCCAGTATGCCCGCGTCTCTTAATAAGATAAAAGGATTTATTCCCAGTTTGGTATTGCCCATGTACAAACCCAATATCATGGTAGCCAGGCAAACCTGTGCAAAACTGATAACCGTCATTACAGGGGCTTCCCATTTACCGGCGCTGAACATCAGTATCAGTCCCAGTACACAATGCCAGATGGTCCACAACAGAAAACTTCCTTCCTGCGCTTCCCAGATACAGGTGAGCAGGTATTTGGTACTCAGCTCCCTGCTGGAATGATTATAAGCAAAGAAATATTCGAGTTTGTGTGTGGATACAATGTAATAGATGGTAGCGAAAACTGTAAATACAGCCATACACTCCACCATAAATGCACCCCTGGCCAGCAGTTTCCAGCTTTTGTATTCTTCAGGGAGTTTTGCATTGGCAGACTTGAAATACGCAACGGTGGCCAAAAGCGATGCAACAAAGGAAAGTAAAACAAGAAAATGGCCCAGTTGTCCGGGGAACAAATGTTCACCAATATAATTCATGTCTGTCCAGGTTAGTTAATTAGTAAGTGGTTGTTGTAAGGTTCTTCTTGGCGGCGTTGGGATCATCCTTGTATTTGGAAGGGCATTTCATCAGCATGTCCTTGCATTCAAACTCACCGTTTTCCATTTTACCATTCAGTACCAGGCGCTCACTTTTTTCAAAATCAGTAGGTTTGGAATTGCGGTAAACGACCTTTGTTTTATTCCCCAGGGTATCCACCGCAGTAAACACCATATAATTAGGGTTGCGGATGGCATCATATTCAATATTTCCCCTGTCCCACTTCGCGATTAAACGAACAAATTTCCCCTCCTTCTGCCTGGCAGAGGAAATGGTTTCATAAGTGGTAAGGTTGCCGGTATAACTAACCAGGACGGCGATGGCGCCGGCAATCAGTAATAAAATGATGATATGGGTCTTCTTCATACAGGAAATTTGGTTCACAAAATTAGGTCAAAAAACTGCAATTACTAAACTGATTCTTATCCCTTCCCGCCATGACTTGGCTTAGGTTGGTTTTGTTGTACAATCATATGCTTATGGATAGACAAAAATGGAACCAAATTGTTCACTAAACATGCTCGCCAAACTCACGTTAGTAAACATTTTAAGCATTGCAACTTAATATCTTTTTTTTTCATCTATCATATACTGCAGTAATTTGCGCAGCGTTCTACAACAACGAACATACATCATGGCAGACCTCTCGCAATTTGACCCCAACCGTGCTGGCAATCCCAACAACAATATTTTTGGATTACCATTTACTGAAGAAGAAGCAAGCATCGTAATACTTCCTGTTCCATGGGAAGTAACGGTAAGTTACAACGCAGGTACCTCACGTGCAGCAGAGCATGTTTTCAAAGCAAGTCTGCAGGTGGACCTGCTGGATGCCGAAGTCAAAGATGGATGGAAGAAAGGTTTTTACATGCGCCACTCCGACAAAAAGATTTTGATGAAGAGTGATTACCTGCGCAAGGAAGCCGAATTGTACATCGATTATATTTCCAAAGGTGAAATAGTAGATAAAAATATTTTCATGTGCAAGAGCATGAAAGAAATCAATGAAGGAAGCCTGTTTCTCAACAATTGGGTATACGATCAAACGAAAGATTTACTCAACAGGGGGAAACTGGTTGGCCTCATGGGTGGTGACCACAGCACGCCACTAGGCTTTTTCAAAGCGATTGCGGAAAAGCACGGCGATTTTGGAATACTTCAGATAGACGCGCACTGCGATCTTAGAAAAGGATATGAAGGTTTTATCTATAGCCATGCCAGTATTATGTACAATGCACTTACAGAAATTCCCCAGTTGCAAAGACTGGTACAGGTGGGTGTAAGGGATTTGTGCGATGAAGAATGGGATTATATCAATGCCAGCAATTACCGTGTCATCACGTATTTTGACCGGGAAATAAAAGATCGCCAGTATGATGGACAAACATGGAAGCAGATCGCTGATGAAGTCATTAACCACCTGCCACAAAACGTTTATATTAGTTTGGATGTGGATGGACTGGATCCCAAACTTTGTCCCAATACAGGTACGCCGGTTCCCGGAGGTTTGGAGGTGGAGCAGGCATTTTATTTGTTCAGGCAGATCAGTAAGAGTGGCAGAAAACTAATAGGTTTTGACATATCTGAAATTGGTGTGGGCGATACAGAATGGGATGCCAATGTGGGAGCCCGTCTGTTGTGGCGCCTCTGTCATTTGCTCCTGTCAAGCAATAGTTAACCACAGCCTGCATGATTTATCAATATGTAGTTTACCTGCAAAACACCCAGCGAAAATACATCGACAGGTTTTCCATTTCATTGCTTATCATTTCTGTGGTATTGTTTCTTCGCGAACAATATGAATCGCCCAATATAAAAATCAGTTATCTCTTTGGCGCTATAGCCATCATCGTGCTGCTGATATACAATGTATATGGATTCTATAAACATAAAAGACCCGCCTATTACGGACCAGCATTGTTTATCGCAGCCATTGGCTGGGTAACCATGCCTTTTCTTGCCTGGTTGTTTATCCCTTTTGCATTAATGGGTTTATTCGAAAAACAGGCCAAGGCGCCATTGGAAATTGGCTTTACCGATCAGCAGGTGGTTATCAATACACTGTTCAGAAGGAAATACCAATGGATAGATTTCAACAATGTTTTGCTGAAAGATGACCTGCTTACCCTTGATTTCAAAAACAATCAATTGCTCCAGCGCGAAACAATCGACGAAGAGGGCGATGCCGAAGAAGATGAGTTTAACCAGTATTGTGAAATACAATTAAAGAAAGCATCCTCATTGTAAAGCGGAATTGCTAAAAAAGCGCCAATACTTAACTCCTTTTTCAATTATTGTGGATTTTTCAGGACATTGCATCTAACAGTAAATAACTGCTGTATGAATGCACTTGCCATTCCCATCGTTCATCCGGCTTACGAGAACCTTAAACGCATCGGTCGGTTCCTGCATTTTGTTGCAGGCCTCATCATTATCCTCAATGCCATTCACGAATTACAGCAACCCAAAATCAATCACCTCTATTTCTGGTGCCAGCTTATTATTGGTGCGGACATCCTGATAATGGTATTTACAAGCCGCAACCTGGCCATCGAATTGCCGAAGATCAATATGACCTTTCGTTTTATTGAATGCATCATCTTCCTGGCAGCAGCCTCTATACTTCTATTGGAAAGCAACTGGATTACGGGTACCGTACTTATCATCATCAGCGGCGCCTATGGTTATATCCTGTATTGTGAAAAAAAGATAACCCGATCCGAAATAGTAGCCTTTCACCATATTGGCATCACCATCTCCGGGATTCCAAACAGCCGTTTCTTTTTATGGTCGAATATCAATTCCATAGAGGCACGATACGACAGTATCAGCATTGTCACTTCACAGGGTAAAACATACCAATTTGACTTCCGTCAAAATCTTCAATTCGAAGAACTGGATCAAATTCACGAATTTTGCAGGCATTACCTGAAAACATCGTAAACCTGCCGGCCGCTATCCAAAAAAATAATGGTTGTGCAGATGAATGAATCATCCATTTATATGCTGACACAATCGCCTTTTATTTTATACTCCGACGGAAAGGGAAATATTTTTGAAGACACTTCACTGTTCGCAACGGGAAGAAGTGGATGGGAGGCATACCCCATACCCACTGATGAATGGATAGCCCTGCCGGAAGGCGGCTCCCTGTATGAACTTCCCGGAAGAAAGGGAATAGGGATTGATGTAAAAACCGGTGAAATGCGTTTGTGCGATAAAGGATGGGCAGTTGCCGCATTTATTCCGCCGGCACATACTGGTTTATACCTTGCGCCTTATGAAACCAATCCCGGTGCACCTACGCTTCCATTGTTTTGTTATACTGCTGCAGGATGGCTCAACAACCAGTTTTACACACCCGCAGTCAGAATTGAAAAAGATATAAGGCAGGATTGTACCGGTTATGACTGGGATATTATTAATAATGGGGTGGAGACCATTATGAAGGCCTACCAGCACAACCGACTGGTAAAACACCTCGCAGAAAATTGTTGCCTCACCTACCATTGTCCTGCTGCAAGAAATTATTTTATGGGCAGGTGGGAATGCCCGGTTCCAACTTCACCGGCATGCAATGCCAATTGTATTGGCTGTATTTCTTTTCAACCACAGGAAGAAACAATACCTTCCACGCAGGACCGCCTCACTTTTAAACCCAGCGCGGAAGAAATAGTGGAATTTACCGTGCCGCATTTGGAGACTGCTCCTTTTCCGATTGTATCATTCGGACAAGGATGCGAAGGCGAGCCCTTACTGATGTGGGAAACCATCCGCGAATCCATTATTGAAATGCGCCGCCATACAAAACGCGGCAGTATCAACATCAATACAAATGGTTCCAAACCCGACGCAGTGAAAGCGCTTTGCGAAGCCGGACTCGACAGTATCCGTGTAAGTACCAACTCGGCCCGCAAACATATTTACGAAGCCTATTATCGTCCCAACAATTATACGTTTGAAGACATTGTTGAAAGTCTTAAAGTGGTACGCAGTTATGGTGGCTGGGCAAGTATAAATTATTTTGTTTTCCCTGGCATGACGGATAGTGTGGAAGAATATGAAGCCTTGCGAAAACTGATCATGGATACCGATCTCACTATGATACAGTGGCGCAATTTCAATATCGACCCGGATTGGTACCTCGGTAAAATTGGGATAACCGATACTGGTGAATGCATGGGTGTGAAACAATTGCAGGAACTGATCCACGAAGAGTTTCCCCACCTCAGGTATGGTTACTTCAATCCGCCGATAGAGCGCATCAAAGGAAACTTTGAAATGGATTTTGCGCACTAACCCGTTAGTAAAAAAAATAAGCAGTTGGTAAACTACTCTCCTTACGTTTAATAAGAAGATGCTCTTTTCGCTTCACTGTAACGCACGTGTTTGAGGCGACAAAAGGTCTCTGGTGCCATTTCCAGGTATGAAGCAAGGTATTTCTGCGGAATACGTTGAAGCAAGTCGGGTTGCTCCTTGCAGAAATTCAAAAAACGTTCCTTCTTGCTCTGTCTTGCCTTGTGGTACTCGTTCAAATCTTTCTTTACATAAAGATTGGTGAGCACACGACGGTATAATTTTTCAAAGCCGGGAACTTCATCCAGCATCTTTTCAAAATCTACCTTGCGCATAGACAGGCATACAGTGGGTTCAATCGCTTCGATGCTGTAAATGGAAGGTTCACCCGTGTAAAAAGAAACAGCGGCATGTGCAAAATCGCCCTCCAGGTAAAATTGCGTAACCACTTCATGTTTGTCACGCCTGAAGAATTTTCTCAGTACGCCTTTCACTACGAAGAAAACATTTTCTTCCATCTCCTGCTCTTTAATCAGGAATTCGCGTGGTTTGAATTCTTTGACGGAGAAATAAACCGACACTTTTTCAAAATCCTCATCACTAATCGCGTAAAAGCGTTGTAAGTGGTTTTTTAATGCAGACATTGTAGGTTCCATAAATAATCACATTTTCGTTTAAAATCGCTGCCCGGTTCTTACTTTCGGGACCTAATAGATAGACAAAGATCAACTATAGTTGCATAAACAACTCTTAAAATCTGTTAAGTAAGTGAAATATGTCTTTACCAGATAATAGAAAAAACTTTTATAGCGGCATCGCCCTTGCTGTACTTACTACCATCATATGGTCGGGCAATTATGTGATAGCCAGGGGCATATCCAAACAAATGGGGCCCTTTAGCCTGGCCTTTTTACGCTGGTCCACGGCCTCTGTATGCATTGCCCCTTTCGCCCTCAGGAAGTTTAACGCCGAACGGAAACTGGTAATGGCAAATATTAAATACCTCCTCTGGGCTGCCCTTACCGGCGTTACCATCTTCAATACGCTCATTTACCTGGCGGGTCATTATACATCTGCCATCAACCTTGCCCTCATCGGCACCACCTCGGCTCCCGTGTTTTCGGCCATACTGGCGGCCATCTTCCTGAAAGAAAAGATTGGGCTGTTCCGCAGCATTGGAATGATCATCTGCATCATCGGAATTTTGTTTTTATTGTCGCACGGCAGCTGGCAGCAATTTGCACAACTGCGCTTTGGTAAAGGAGATATATTGATTTTATTGAGTGCATTTTTTTTCTCCATTTATAATACGTTGGTAAGAAAAAAGCCCGTGGGCATATCTCCCATCAATTTTCTCTTCGTCATTTTTGTAATGGGTACCATCATCCTGTTGCCTTTTTATTTATATGAAACCATGCACAGTCCCGCGATTGAATGGAACAAAAACATGGTTATCATCATACTCTATCTTGGAATCGGCAATTCAGTGATTTCATTCCTTTGCTGGAATGCCGCCATTGCCAGGCTAGGGGCATCAGGTACCGCTTTGTTTGGAAACCTGATCCCTGTATTCAGTACCATTGAAGCCATTATTTTTTTGGGAGAAGATTTTCTCACCATTCATTTAATCAGCGGAGTATTGGTGATTGGCGGACTCATCATTGCCAATCTAAAAAAACCAGTATTGAAACCTTCACAATAAGTCAGGGTATAATCCTCTTGAAACATACTACTTATAATTTACAAGCCATCTTCAACCAATACCCAAAAAACTATGAACAATGAACCAACCGCCAAAAAAATAATCATCGTTGGCGCCAGTTCAGGCATTGGAAAGGAACTGGCTCTTCTATATGCAACAAAGGGAAATCGCGTAGGCATTACCGGCAGAAGAAACGAGTTGCTGCAGGCATTACAACATACATATCCTGCAAACATAGAAACAGCCTGTTTTGACGTAATGGGCAATGACAATATCACCCATATTACATCTTTGATAGAGAAACTTGGCGGACTGGACCTGTTGATTTATAATTCAGGCTATGGAGAAGTAAGCAAACAACTGGATATTTCCATTGAAGAACGAACCACCCGCACCAATGTAAACGGCTTCCTGGACATCGTGGCTTTTGCATTCAATTTTTTTGTCGCGCAGGGTTATGGGCAAATTGCAGCCACTTCTTCCATTGCATCCATGGCCGGTAATGGCCACGCACCTGCCTACAGCGCCAGCAAATCATTTATGAGTACTTACCTCGAGGGCTTGTACCTGAAAGCAAAACACCTGCAGCTTCCCATCGCCATTACAGATATTCAACCCGGATTTGTAAAAACACAAATGGCAAAGGGAAAGGGGCGGTTCTGGGAAGCGCCGCCGGCAAAAGCAGCCTTGCAAATCTATACTGCCATTGAAGCGAAACGTTTTCGGGTATACATTACCAAACGGTGGTGGTGGATTGCCCAACTGGTAAAGATTATTCCGGGATGGCTCTACCGGAAAATCGCCTGACCAATCCTACTCCAAATAAATCAATCAACTAACAGCCTAACAACCATGAACCATGAACTAACCAACCAAAGCCACAAATTTTAACAGTTCCTCCATACACCCCTGTGTAATTAGCATTATACTTGCATCGTTTACAGCAAACAGTGTAACTTTATAAGGTTAACCCTCCCGGTATGAA
>Ga0209069_10001164_pt1 | contig 13170 bp, 8 predicted proteins | sample Str013_2_FD_187202 | JGI IMG/M metagenome (GOLD analysis project Ga0209069, IMG submission 187202) | Freshwater sediment microbial communities in response to fracking from Pennsylvania, USA - Straight Creek_MetaG_SC_2013 (SPAdes) (version 2) | ecosystem: Environmental > Aquatic > Freshwater >...
CATCGACGTCGGCAACCCGGTGACCAACGTAATCCCGGCCACCGCGTCAGCGATGCTGAACATCCGCTTTAACAGCGACCATACCGGCGCTGCGCTATCCGCATGGCTGCGCGCGGTAATCGCACAGCATGCGGAGCGCTTCGACCTGGACCGGATCGTGGGCCACTACGCCGATGCCGCGGCCCGGATGCAGACCGGCGGGATGGACGGGGTGGAGGTCGAGGCGTACGGGCACCTGATCGACCAGTTCTGGTCGCCTCTCGTCAACAAGCGCTCGGATCGCTACGGCGGGTCGCTGGCCAACCGGATGCGCTTCTCGATCGAGGTGCTCGAGGCCATCCGGGCCAAGGTCGGGCCGGACTTCATCGTCGGCATCCGGATGACCGGTGGCGAGGACGTGCCGGGCGGGCTGACCGAACCCGACGGGATCGAGATCGCCCGAACGTTGGCGAGCACCGGGACGATCGACTTCATCAACATCATCAAGGGCTCGATCGCGACCGACGAGGCGATCTCGCATGTGATCCCGGGCCTGGGCACGCCATTCGGGCCGGCGCTCCAGTTCGCCGGCCGGTTTCGCGAGCGCGTGAACCTGCCGATCTTCCACGCCAACCGGATCCCGGACCTGGCGACAGCCCGCTACGCCATCAGCGAAGGACTGGTCGACATGGTCGGGATGACCCGGGCTCACATGGCCGACCCGCACATCGTCCGGAAGCTCGAGGCCGGCGAGGTCGACCGGATCCGGCCGTGCGTCGGGGCGTCGATGTGCATCAACCGTCTGTATCTCGGGATGGAGGCACTGTGCATCCACAACCCGGCGACCGGGCGGGAGGAGACGATCCCACACATCGTCGGGCGATCTGGGGGGCCGCAGCGGCGGGTCGTGGTCGTCGGCGCCGGACCGGGCGGGCTGGAAGCGGCGCGAGTCGCGGCGGAGCGCGGTCATGCCGTGGTCGTGATGGAGGCGGCGGACCAGCCGGGCGGGCAGGTCGTGCTCGCGGCGAGGGCGACCCAGAGGCGCGGCGACCTGATCGGGATCGTGGAGTGGCTGGTGGGGGAGTGCCGAGTGCTTGGAGTGGACCTGCGCCTCGGGGTCGTGGCGGACGAAGAGGCCGTCGCGGACTTGGAGCCGGACGTCGTGGTCGTCGCGACCGGCGGGCGGCCGCGGTTGCCGGCGCTGACGGAAGGCGACGACCTCGTCGTCTCGACCTGGGACATCGTCGGCGGGGCGATCACCCCGTCGCGCGGCGAGGTGCTGCTGTTCGACGACCACGGCACGGAGGACGGACTGTCGTGCGCGGAGCGCCTGGTGGCCGCGGGGTCGTCACTGGAGATCGTCACACCGGACAGGCATGTCGGGCACGAGGTCACCGGGACGGCATACCCGGCGTACCTCACGACGCTCTACGCGGCCGGCGTCCGGATGACGCCCGACCACCGTCTGCGTGCGGTCCGGCGGACGGCCGACCGACGGCTCGAGGTGGACCTCTGGAGCGACTACACGCGGACGACGACGCAACGGGTCGTGGATCAGGTGGTCGTCGAGTACGGGACGCTGCCCAACGACGAGCTCTACATCGGACTGAGGGGCGGCTCGTCGAACGGCGGCGAAGTGGACCTCGAGGCGTACCTCACGGGGCGGCCACAGGGGCTCGTCGCCAATCCCGCTGGCGCCTACCAGCTCTTCCGGATCGGCGACGCCGTCTCGAGTCGGAGCATCCACGCCGCGATCTACGACGCGCGGCGGATCGCGATGACGCTGTGAAGCCCTACGCTCTTGATGACTCCGAATCAGGGTGCGCGATCGCGATGACCTCGAGGCGGTCGATCCCCGTGAAGTCGTGCGGGTTGCAGGTGTAGAGCGGCAGCTCATTGGCGATCGCCACGGCCGCGATCATCGCGTCGTACGCTCGGGCCGAGGACTTGCGACCGGCTCGCCTCAACGCCGCCGCGACCTGGCCGAATGCGCGCGCGGCGTCTGCGTCGAACGGGAGCGCCTCGAAGTCGGCCTCGGCTTGCTGAAGATGCGCGACCCGGGCCGCTCGTTCCGCGTCGCTCCGGGCGACGAGCGGACCGACCGATAGCTCCGCGAGCGTGATCGCCGAGATGAGAGGCGCATCGGGCAGTGCCTCGGGATCGCGAAGGCGGGAGAGGAGGATGACCGTGCTCGTGTCAAGGAGGCCGACGGGATGCGAACTCACAGTCGCGGATCGAGAACATCGTCGACGTCACGGCGGAATCGCTCCAGGTCGACGACGGGAAGCCGCCGCCATCGACGCAGGAGCATCGTGGCCGACAACGGCGTGGACCGGCACGGTCGGAGCTCGGCGACCGGTCGACCATCGCGAGTCACGGTGAAATGTTCACCCGCCGCGACGCGGTCGACGACATCGCCGCCTCGATTACGCAACTCCCGGATCGTGACGTCTGCCATGGGCGCACTGTATCACGCGTGATACAGTGCGCCAAGAGACACGTCCCGGGACGCTCAGTCCGCGTCGAAGGCCGGGTCTGCGAGCTCCGTCGGCGCGTCCTCGCGGGGCGGCGGCGCCTTGCGCTGGAGCGTCCGCAACTCCTCGATGGGGATGTGGCAGGACATCAGGTGGCCCGGCTCGACCTCGACCAATGGCGGCTCGGTGACCTCGCACACGCCCCGGATGACGCGCGGACAGCGCGTGTTGAACACGCATCCGGACGGCGGATCGGCCGGGCTCGGGATCTCGCCCTCGAGCAGGATCCGCTTCTGCTCCCCGCCGTCCACGGTGGGCACAGCGGATAGCAACGCCTCCGTGTACGGATGGTTCGGTCCGCGGAAGACCGTCTCCGAGTCGCCGACCTCCATGATCCGCCCGAGGTACAGCACGGCGATCCGGTCGGCGAGGTAGCGCACCACGCCCAGGTCGTGCGAGATGAGCAGGTAGCTCGTCTTGCTCTTGAGCTGGAGCTCGGACAGCAGGTTCAGGATGGCCGCCTGGACCGAGACGTCCAGGGCGCTGGTCGGCTCGTCGGCGACGACGATCTTCGGGTCTCCGGCGAAGGCCCGCGCGATAGCCAGGCGCTGCTTCAGCCCGCCCGACAGCTGGCGCGGCTTGAGGTCGAGATGGCGCTGCGTCAGCCGAAGGTCGGCCGCCAGCTTGTCCACCCGCTCGTCGACGGCCCTGCCCTTCAACCCGGTCAGCTTCGAGACCGATCTCTGGAGGATGTGTCGCGCCGTCCAGCCGCGGTTCAAGGCCGAGTCGGGGTTCTGGAAGACCATCTGGATCGAGCGCTTGTCGTCGGTCGGCCGATCGATCGAACGGGCGGCCAGGGAATGCTCACTCAGCTCCATCATGCCGCCGGCATCCGGGCTTTCGATGCCGAGGATGGTCCGGGCCAGCGTGGACTTGCCGGACCCGGACTCGCCGACCAGCCCGAGCGTCTCGCCGTCAAACAGCTCGAGATCCACCTTGACCAGTGCCGGGACATCGTGGCCGCTCTGGTGGAATGTCTTTGAGACCCCATCGACGGCCAGCACCTGGCTGCCGTGGACCGTGTCCTGACCGACGATCGCCGCCGGCTCAAGGATCTCGGCGATGCGGTCGCGATGATGGCAGCGTGTCCAGCGACCCGGCATGACCTCGACGACGGGCGGCACGACCGTCCGGCACATCTCATCGGCCAGGGGGCAGCGATCGACGAACACGCAGGTCGGCAGGTCCGTCCCGATCTGCGGCAGGTTGCCGGGGATCGTCGCCAGCGCGCGTTGAGACTTGCGGATCCCGTGCCGCGGCAGCGACCGCAGGAGGCCCAGCGTGTACGGGTGCTCCGGATGCTCGAAGACGGCCTTGGCGTCGCCCTCCTCGACGATCTTGCCGGCGTACATCACGCCGACCCGGTCGCACATGGTCCGGATGACGCCGAGGTTGTGCGCGATGAGCAGGACCGCGGCGTTCGTCTCCGCCTGCAGGCCGCGGACGAGGTCGAGCACGCTCGCCTCGACGGTCGCGTCGAGGCCGGTCGTCGGCTCGTCGAGGACCAGGAGCTTCGGGTTCGATGCGAGTGCGATGGCGATGACGACCCGCTGCTGCATCCCGCCCGATAGCTGGTATGGGTAGCGCTGCGAGACCCCGCCCGGATCCGCGATCTGGACGCGTTTGAGTGCCGCCAGGGCGCTGGCCTCCGCCTCAGCCTTGCCCTGGCCGAGGATCGTGAACGCCTCGGCGACCTGGGGGCCCACCTTGGTCGTCGGGTTGAGGGCCGCCCCCGGGTCCTGGTAGACCATAGACGCGTGGTGGATCCGGAACTGGCGGACCTGCTCGTCGGACATCTTGGTGATGTCCTCGCCGCTGACGAGGATCCGGCCGCCGGTGATGACGCCGTTGCGCGGGAGGTAGCGGACGGCCGCATAGGCCGTCGTGGATTTGCCGCAGCCGGATTCCCCGACGAGGCCGTACGACTCGCCCGGCCGCACCTCGAACGACACGCCGCGCAGGACCGGCCGCTGGATCCCGCGCACGACGTAGGCCAGCGACAGGTCCTCGACCTTGAGCGCGGCCGACGTGTCGCCGTTCGACGGCGGTGGAGGCGGGGAGGCGGGCGCCGGAGGCGTCTCGATCGTCATTCGGACAGGACCGACTGGAGAGAGTCGGCGATGAGGTTGACCGCGATGACCGTGCTGGCGATGGCGAGGGCCGGGAAGAGCGTCGGCCACCACACCCCCGCGATCATGTTGTTGTACTCCTCGCTCACCGTCAGGCCCCAGTCCGGGGATGGTGGCTGGAGGCCGACCCCGAGGAAAGACAGCGTCGCGACCGTGAAGATCGCGTATCCGAAGCGGACGGTCATCTCGACGACGGTCGGCCCGAGGACGTTCGGGAAGATCTCGCGCGACAGGATGAACGGCCCCGATTCGCCGCGCAGCTTCGCCGCCGTCACGTAGTCGAGCTGCCTCTCCGAGAGCACGGCCGAGCGCACGGTCCGGGCGACGATCGGCGTGAACAGGATGCCCACCACGCACACGACGACGAGTGGCGACGAACCGAGCACGACCAGGGTCAGCAACGCGATCAGCACGACCGGCAGGGCGAGGAATGCCTCCACGATCCGGCTCAGGACATCGTCGACGGTGCCACGGTAATAACCCATCACGAGCCCGAGCAGGGTCCCGGCGATGACCCCGAGCATGGCCGCCAGTGGGGCGATGATGAGGACGTCGCGCGAGCCGACCATGACCCGTGACAGGACGTCGCGGCCGAGTCGGTCCGTGCCCATCAGGTGAGCCGGGCTGGGCGGCTCGTGCCCGATGAAGAATTGGTTGAACGGGTCGTACGGCGTGATCCGCTGGCCGAGGACGGCGGTGATGATCCAGCCGATGACGACGATGTTGCCGATGATGAACGCCGGCCGGCGGATGAGCAGGCGGACCGTCTCGCGGCGCGCCTGCGAGCGCTCCGACGATGCCGGGCTGACGACCGGACCGATCGGGGTCGGTTCGGCGATGACGTCGACCATCAGTGCTCCGTGTCCAGTCTGATCCGCGGGTTCATCCAGGCCATGGTCATGTCGGCGGCCAGCGTCGCGAGCATGTACACGATGCCGATGATGATCGCGCCGGCGGTGAGCATCGGGATGTCCTTGCGCTGGGCCGCGAACAGCATCGTCTGGCCCATCCCGTTGTAGTTGAAGATCTTCTCGACGGCGATGATCCCGCCGAACAGGTAGCCGACCTGGACCGCGATGACCGCCACGGTCGGGATGAGGGCATTCCGAAGCACGTGCTTGCGCATCACCTGCCCGGTCGTCAGCCCCTTCATCGTCGCGGTCCGCGTGTAGTCGGACTGGAGGACGTCGATGGTGCCGGCCCGGGTCATGCGGGCGATGTAGCCGAAGTAGACGATGGCCATCGCGGTGGCCGGCATCAGGAGGTAGCGGATCTGCGTCGGGATGTCGGCGTTCGGCGGCGGCGTCGCGAGGACCGGCAACAACTTGAGCTGGACGCCGACGACGACCACGAGGATCGTGCCCGTCACGAACTCGGGGATGGACGAGGAGGTCACGCCGAGCAGGACGACCCCTCGATCGGCCAGCCGGTCACGTCTGCGAGCCGCGAAGATGCCCGCGGCGATGGCGATCGGGATGGTCAGGAACAGGGCGAGCCCGGCGAGCTTGGCGGAGCGGGCCATCGCGGCCGCCAGCTGCGGCAGGACGGGCTGGCCGGTCACATAGGAGTCACCGTAATCGAAGGTGAAGACACGGCGCATCGAATCCGCGTACTGGACGATCAGTGGCCGGTCCGTCCCCAGTTTCTGGTTGAGCGCGTCGACGCTTTCCTGGGGCGCGAACGGGCCGAGGATGGTCCGTCCCACGTCGTTCGGAAGGACATTGGCGATGATGAAGACGATCGTTGCGAGCAGCCACAACGTGACCAGCGAGAGGACAAGCCTGCGCGAGATGTATCGGGCCATCGGCTACCTCGCGCCGTGACGTGGGGGAGCGTCGAAGCGGGTCGTCGATGGGGGGCGGTGGCCGGCGCCAACGCCCCCCGAAGACGGGTCAGGCCGTTGCTGCCGCCGAGAAGAACATCTGCCCGAGGGCACTCGAGTACACGCCGGTGAACTTCTTCGAGTTGCCCGCGAGGTAGTTGTAGAAGTATGGGAGGCCGATCGGCACGTCATCGTTGAGAATCGTCTCGATCTTCGTGCAGGCGGCCTTCTGGGCGTCCACGCCGACTGAGGTCTGGAACTCCTTGAACGCGGCGTCGAACGCCGGCGAGTTGTACTGGGACGAGTTCCAGATGCCCTTCGACTTGAGTGCAGCGTTGAGGTAGACGTCCGGGGTCGCCCGGTGGCCGTAGTCGACGATGCCGAGCTCGGCTGCGCCGGAGCACGGCGGATCCTTCGGGGCGGCGGGGCACCACTGAGCACCGTAGAACGTGTCGAGGCTTTCGACCGCCACGTTCAGGGTGATCCCGGCCTGCGCGGCCTGGCTCTTGAGCAGCGTCGCGAGGTCAGGGATCTCGAGCAGCTGGCCGCAATGGAGGGTGGCGGTCAGGTTCGACACGCCGGCGTCGGACAGGAGCTGCTTGGCCTTGGCGGTGTCCTGGGCTCGCTGCGGGACGGACGAGTCGAAGTACGGATACCCCTGCCAGATGACATGGTCGTTTCCGAGCTGCGCCTTGCCCTTGAACAGCTGCTGGATGAGGGCCGGCCGGTCGAATGTGAAGGCAAGCGCCTGGCGGACCCGCTTGTCGGCGAACTGGCCCTTGTCCGTGCGCATCCAGATCTGGCGATGGAGCGCCGCCTCGGTGGCGATGATGCTGAAGTTCGGATCGTTGAACAGCGATGCGCCCGACAGGACGTCGAACTGGACGATGGCGTCCACTTGAGCGCCCTGGTAGGCGGTGACCATCGGACCCGTCGCGTCGAAGAAGATGAACTCCGTGCCGTCGAGCGGCGTCGGGCCGCCCCACCAGTCGGGGTTCCGCTCGAACGTGGCGCCGGTCTGGGCGTTATAGGTCTTCAGCTTCCAGGCGCCGGTGCCTGCCGGGACCTTGTCGAGGGTCGTGCCCGCGACGTAGGCCTTCGGCGTGATCAGCGTCTGGGCATTGAAGACCGAGACGAGGTATGGGAAGTTGCCGTTGCCGCCGACGAGTGTGAAGACGACGGTGTTGGCATCCTTGGCGACCGCGCCGCCAGGGCCGAGGACGCCCTTCAGGCCGGAGTTGCCGGCCGCGACCAGGCGCTCCATCGTGGCGACGACGTCGTCCGCCGTGAACGGCGAGCCGTCGTGCCACTTCACGTTCTGGCGGAGGTCGAAGGTCCAGACGGTGCCATCGGAGTTCGGCGTCCACTTGAGCGCCAATCCGGGGGCGATATTCGAGCCGCCCTTGTCGAGCGTGCACAGGAACTCGAATGACTGGGCGGTGATGCCGTAGCCGCCGAGGTCCTGCATCGCGACCGGATCGACCGAGACGGGCTTCTGGCTTGCGATGCGGATCACACCACCGGTGGCCGCCGCCGAGGGGGCGGTCGATGCACCGACGCTGGCCGCCGCGGAGGGGGCGGTCGATGCACCGACGCTGGCCGCCGCCGAGGGGCTGCTCGAGCTCGAACTACAGGCGGCGATGACCATGCCGATCGCGCCGGTCGACAGGCCGAGCACGGTGGCTCGCTGGATGAACTCACGTCGGCTCAGGCGTCCGGCCGCAAAGGCCTCGATCGTATCGAGCTGCAGCGGGACAGCGGAACCCCGAACCTCGTCCAACTTTCGATAGTCCATTGGTCTGGATCCTCCGGCAGGCGGCTGGGGCGACGAGCTGTTGGCACGGCTTCGTTCGCGAGGCACCACGGCGCCCGGCTGCTTGTCCTCCGGCCGGGGCACCGGTGTGTCGGAACGGTACTGGCGGCCCACCCCACTGTCAACGCACATCGAGGTTGCGGGTCGTGCGCGATACTGCCTCCGTGCGCATCACTGGCATCCGCCTGGATCGACTCCTCCTGCCGCTCGATCCGCCGTTCCCCGCCGCCTGGGATCCGGTCCCGCGCGGGTCGTTCGCCGCGACGATCGTCCGGGTCGAGACGGACGAGGGAGTGACCGGCATCGGGTCGGGCGACACGATGGCCGGGTTCGACGCCTTCGAGCACCTCTTCCTCGGACAGGACCCGACTGCGATCGCCCGACACGTCCGGGTCCTTGAGACGATCGACTTCCATGCCGGCCGGTACTGGCCGCTCGAGGCCGCCCTGTGGGATCTGCTCGGCAAGGTCGCGGGTCTACCCGTCGCGACCCTGTTCGGGGGCGCGATCGACGGCATCCCCGCCTACGCCTCCTGCGGGTCGTTGCTCGCTCCCGCGGCCCGGGCCGAGTCCGCTCTGCGGCTCCGCGAAGAAGGCTTCCTGGCGCTCAAGATCCGGATCGATCCGCGCCGGCTGGAGGAGGGTCTGACGAGTGTCACCGCGACCCGTCATGCCGTGGGCGATTCGATGGCCATCATGGTCGACCTCAACCAGGGCTGGCGGATGGCCGGCGACACCTCGCGCTCGCTCGACCCGGTCGCCGCCCGGGAGATCGCGGCGCGCCTGGCCGACGACGGCGTGCTCTGGGTCGAGGAGCCGCTGGCCGGCACGGACCTGCGGGGCCTGGCGGCCCTGCGGGCCTCGGCGCCCGGTATCCGGATCGCCGGTGGCGAGATGACCCGGACACTCCCCGAGCTGCTCGCCGCCGTCGAGGCCGACGCGTTCGACGTCCACCAGCCGGATGTGGTGCTGACCGGGCTGTCCCACGCTCGGACGATCGCGCAGCTCGCCCTCGCTCGCAACCGGTGGTTCACGCCGCATACCTGGACGAACGGGATCGGGCTGCTCGCCAACCTGCACGTGGCGGCAGGTGTCGGCGGCGGTCCGTTCATCGAGTATCCATACGACCCGCCAGGATGGACCGCCAAGCGCCGCGATTTCATGCTCGCCGAGCCGATCCGACCCGGACCGGACGGGGTCCTGCGCCTGCCATCGGAGCCCGGGCTCGGCGTGGTGCTCGACGAGCGCGCCGTCCGGCGGTACGCCGCGTGACGACGGGAACCGGCAGGCCCAGCGTCGACGATTGGATCGCCCGCGCCGCCGTGGTCGCTCCGCGGACCGACCTGTTCATCGACGGCCGGTTCGTGCCCGCCGCATCCGGCCGGACGTTCGACGACATCGCCGGCCGCGACGGCTCGGTCATCGCACGCATCGCGGAGGGCGGCACCGAAGATGTCGACCGCGCGGTCGCGGCCGCCCGGCACTCGTTCGACGACCGCCGATGGAGCGACCAGCCGCCGGCCGCGCGCAAGAAGGTCCTGCTCAGGCTGGCCGAGCTCGTCCGCGAACGCCTCGACGAGCTGGCGCTGCTCGAGTCGCTCGACGTCGGCAAGCCGATCCGCGACACGCTCAACGTCGACATCCCGAGCGCAGCCACGACGCTCCAGTGGTACGCCGAGACCATCGACAAGATGTACGGCGAGGTCGGCCCGACGGGTCCGGGCGCCCTGTCGCTGGTCACCCGCGAGCCGATCGGGGTTGTCGCCGCCATCGTGCCCTGGAACTACCCGATGATCATCAGCGCCTGGAAACTCGGCGCCGCGCTCGCGACCGGCAACTCGGTCGTGCTCAAGCCCGCCAGCCAGTCACCGCTGACGGCGCTCCGACTCGCCGAGCTGGCGGCCCAGGCCGGCCTCCCGGACGGGGTCCTCAACGTTGTGGCCGGCCCGGGCGCGGTGATCGGCGACGCGCTGGCACGCCATCCGGACGTGGACAAGATCGCGTTCACCGGCTCGACCGAGGTCGGGAAGTCGCTCCTCAGGGCGGTCGGGGAGTCGGACGTCAAGGCCATCTCGTTGGAGCTCGGCGGGAAGAGCCCGCAGGTCGTCCTCGCCGACGTCGGCGACCTCGGTGCGGCGGCGTCCGCGATCGGCTGGGGGATCTTCTACAACAGCGGCCAGACCTGCAATGCGGGGTCGCGCCTCGTCGTCCACCGGTCCGTGCGCGAGGAGCTCGTGGAGCGCATCGCCGAGCTCGGGCGGAAGCTTGCCCCGGGCGAGCCGCTCGATCCGCGGACGCGACTCGGCTCGATCGTCGACGAAAAGCAGCTCGCGAAGGTCCTCGGCTACGTCGAGCTGGGCCGAGAGGAAGGCGCCACGGTGGTCGCGGGGGGCGAGCGCGTTCGCGAGGATTCGGGCGGCTACTTCATCCCGCCGACGATCCTCGACGGCGTTGCCAACACGATGCGCGTCGCGCGCGAGGAGATCTTCGGGCCGGTCCTGACCGTGACCGAGTTCGACGACGAGGACGAGGCGCTCGCCATCGCCAACGACACGCCCTACGGGCTCGCGGCGGGTCTGTGGACCCGCGACGTCAACCGCGCCCACCGACTGTCAGGCCGCATCCGGGCGGGGATCGTCTGGGTCAACACCTTCGACGCCGCGGACATCACGGTGCCGTTCGGCGGCTACAAGCAGTCGGGATTCGGGCGTGACAAGGGCCTCCACGCGCTCGATGGCTACACTCAACTCAAGACCACCTGGTTCGACCTGACCGGCGACTGATTCACGGTCGCTCGAAGCGACCGGCAGGGGTACACTCCCCCGACGACGAGACGAGCTGTCGGGACCAGGGATCCAGGGGTGGTTTGCGATGACTGATCCGGAAGGCGCGGCGCCCATGGACGCCACGATGGACGATCCAGCGTTCGAGCCGACACAGGCCGAGATCGACGATTGGGTCGCGCGCGAGCGCAAGCGCCGCGCAGAGTGGCTGAACGGCCCGACGGACGAGGAACGCGCCGCCTACGCCCGCCGTGTCCGAACGCGACGCATCGCCGCCGCCTTCGACGAGGGCGAGGAACGGATCGCCGACACGATGCGGATGGGCCTGCGCTATGGACGCGAGGGTCAGCTCGCCGCCGAGGGCGCGGCAGCTGTCCTCTATCGATGGTCGCGCCGGACCTTCGCCGATCTTGTGCGGGCAGGTCGCGAATGGGAGGAGGAGACCACCCTCCCGAGCGTCCGCCGACGGGTGTCGATGGACGACGAGGACTGATCGCGCTCCCTCGTCGCGGGGACCTTCCTGACCACCGAGACCCGGCGTGAGGACTCTGCTTCGGCACCCGCGCCGGGTGTGGCGCGTACTGACCGTCTTCTTCCGATTCTTCATCGCCCCGGCACTTCACCTGCCCGGCTCGGAACGACGCGGCGGCCCGGTCAGGACACGCGTCGCCTTCGAAGCCCTCGGTGGCGCCTGGATCAAGCTGGGCCAGATGCTGGCGCTCCGGTTCGACCTGCTCCCGACAGCCTATTGCGATGAGCTGTTCAAACTCCTGAACCAGGTCGCGCCGTTCTCGTACCCGGAGGTCCGCGGCATCGTCCTCCAGGAGCTGGGCGGCGAGCCCGAAACGGTCTTCCGGTCGTTCGCTCGGGAGTCGTTCGCCGCCGCCTCCATCGGCCAGGTCCACCGGGCGACCCTGCACAGCGGCGAACAGGTCGCGGTCAAGGTCCAGCGGCCCGGCATCCGGGAGACGCTCGGTGCCGATATCCAGCTCATGTATGCGATGACCTGGCTGATCGACTGGACGCACCTGTTCGGCGGGACAGCCAGCCGGGAGGTCATCGACGAATTCGCCCGCTGGACCGCCGACGAGCTCGACTACCTCATCGAAGCGCGACAGGCCGTCCTCCTCTGGGAACATGCCGAGGGCGACAACGTGGAGCGGATCGCCCGGGTCCATCGCGACTACACGACCTCGCGAATCCTCACGACCGAGTTCATCGCCGGCATCCCGCTCATCGAGATCATGATCGCCAAGCGGGACGGCGACACCGAGTACCTCGAGACACTGGCGGCACGCGGCCACGACCTCGACCGGATCGTCCGGAACCTCGACTGGAACATGCTCAACCAGGTCTTCGTGTTCGGTTACTTCCACGCCGACCTGCATCCGGCGAATCTGTTCGTCCTCAAGGATGACGCGATCGGTTACGTCGACTTCGGCATCGTGGGCCAGCTGCCGGACGACGTCAGGGAGTCACTCACGCGCTACAGCTGGCTGCTCTTCCGCGGCGAGGTGGAATCGGCGGTCCGCGAACTGATGCGCTGGCTCGCGCCGACAGCCTCGACCGATGCCGACGCCGCTCGTCGCCAGCTCATCCGCCTGCATCAGGCGTTCCTCTACGACACGGTCGCAGAGCGCTCGCGCTCCACGAGCGGCGCCCCCGGTCCCGGCGCCCGCATCACAGAGAACCCCTATTCGAAGCTGGCGGTCGACATCCTCGAGACCATTCGGGTCGAGGCCCTCTCGCTCTCGCCGAGCATCGTCGCCTACCTGAAGATGCTGGTGACCCTCGGGACGCTGCGTCACCAGCTCGCAGTCGACTACGACCTGTCGGCCAACGTCCGACATTTCGTCCGGCGGCTCGCGCGTCAGCAATCGATCGCTCTGCTCGACCCACGGCGCGCATTCGACCGGCTCTACGCGGTGACCGGGCGGATGCAGCGCGCCGTCGCCTTCGTCGAGTTCCTCGAAGCGCAGCAGCCGGTCATCACCGAGGCGACCGGGATGCTGTTCGGTTATCGGAACCGGATCCGACGCGTCAAGCGGCGGTTGATCAGCTTCGGGACTGCCGTGCTGGTCGTCGGTGGGTTGCTGTATCTGGTCCTGGTC
>Ga0209069_10001166_pt1 | contig 13161 bp, 9 predicted proteins | sample Str013_2_FD_187202 | JGI IMG/M metagenome (GOLD analysis project Ga0209069, IMG submission 187202) | Freshwater sediment microbial communities in response to fracking from Pennsylvania, USA - Straight Creek_MetaG_SC_2013 (SPAdes) (version 2) | ecosystem: Environmental > Aquatic > Freshwater >...
GCGCTGGATCAGATCGGCGAAGGTGTTGTCCTCGATGACGTCGGACCAGTGCGTGCCCTCGATGCGCGGCAGGTAATAGAGGCGGTCGGCGTCCTGCAGGTTTTCCATCTGGGTACGGAAGATGAAGTCGAAGGTGTTGCCGAGCAGATCGCCATTGAGGTTCTGCTTCTCGGCCAGGCCCGCGATCCACATGTCGACGTTGTCGAGGCCCGTGACATTGCCAGTGCTCCAATGCGCGGTAGCGCCAGCTGCGTCATGCAGCAGATTGCCGGCAAGGGGATTGGCGGGGTCGAGCGAATTGGCATAGATGCCGGTTGAGTGGATGAAGTCGGTTGAATCGTTGACGCCAGTGACCGAATTGATGTGCGTGCCTTGAATCAGCTCAAGGGCTACCTGGCGCTTTGCGACCATGGTCGTGGCGTTGCCGATATCGGCATAGTCGCCATAGGCCGCCACGAAGTTCACCAACGAGGCGGCATGCTTCAGGTGGTTGCCGAAATCGTCCCAGCTCTCGTAGGGCTTGAGATTGGCGTCGTGGTTGGTCGCGGCATACATCTGATTGCGGAACGCGTTGAACGTTGGCACGCCGGTGTCGCGGCCACGGGCGATGTTGAGCGCGGCCAGATCCAGCGGCAGGCCGAGCAGGTTGTTGCGCAGCGTGCCGGTGACGAACTCGTCGATCTCGTTGCCGACCTGCGCCTGGGCGCCGGCGATAATGCCGCCGGCAGTGGCGTTGGCGAAGCCGACCGGATTGGTGAAGGCGGCGAGCAGGCCCATCTCGCTGTTGATCGGCTGGCCGGCGAGGGGGTCAGGGGTGGTGGTTGGCTTGCCTGACGCGTCGAGCAGGAACGCGCCATGCAGCGCCGGCGTGCCGTCGGCGTTGAGGGTGTAGATGTTCAGCGTTTCGTCCAGCATGGAATGGCCAAAGCGGTAGACGGCATTGGCGAACTCGGACGAGATCGCGGGATCGAGATGGATATTGGTATTGCCGAACAGATGGATGCCGGGCGAGACCTTGCGCGCGAACTCCTCGAACACGAGGTGCTGGTACTGCGTCTCGGTGCCGAACTTGGCGGCCTGGAACAGGCGCTCGCCGTCCCACTCGTTGGCCTGGATCTTCAGGTAGTTCGGGTCGGCGGCGTTGCCGCCACGCGTCAGATCAATGCCGGGCAGCACCCAGCCTTGAGCCAGCGACGTGTCGCCCTTGTCGAGCGCGTCCTGGATCGTCTTCTCGGTCTCAGCAATCAGCCGGTTGTGCTCGTTGTGGAAGACTTCGTGGATCGCCGTCAGGCCGACGTTCTCGTTGATGCGGCCATCGCCGGCGACGAAATGGGCGTCCAGCAAGAGGGGATTGTACGAACCAGCGATCACATGGCCGGTCGCATCGACGCTCGGAGCGGCGCCGAACGCCATGTCATTGATAAAGGCGTGGCCGATGCGAACGATCTTTTTGCCAACTTCGCCCGGAAGCGGGTCGGTCAGATCAAGGCCGCCGGCGCTGCCCGGCACCAACTGCGTCGTGCCATTGGCATGCATGACAACGACTTGGGCAAATTTGCCAGTCGGGTCCAACAGCAGATTGCCATAGGCGTCGGTCGCCAGCAGCGGCACATTGCCGACGTCGGCGTCCGTCAAATGGATGCCAAGCTTCAGGGCGTTGGCCTTGATGTCGGCCCAGGTCGGCTCTTTGGTGTTGCCGGTCGTCCCCGACAGCATGAGGCCGGTCGCATGCAACTTAGTATCTGCGCCGATGGCGTAGTCGCGCAGGAAGGCCTGCTGCGAGGGATGCGAGGAATAGGTCTGGCTCTGGTCGACGAAGGGCGTGACGGTGTTGATGGTCTTGCCGTTAACGATGGTGGCGCGGCTCAAGATCATGAAATTATTGGGCGACGGGCTCCCCGTTGGCACCGACAGGGGGTCGACATACAGCGGATCATCTTTTTGCAGTGGAATAAATACGACTTCCGCGGCGTTCTTCGTTATGAGATCAAGTCCGTGGTCGAAAAATTGTCCGAACAGTGTCATCAGAGTGTTAAAGGGAGCCGAAATGCCGCCATCGGGGGTGACATTCGGAATGGCGATGTTGCCGGCGAGGGGATTGACGGTGAACGCCCCCGTGACCCGATCGACGCTGGTCGCCAGAATAACGCCGGAGGTGTCGACCGCAGCGGGATTGGCAATGAACGCGATGGAATTTGCCGGCGCGGCAGGGTCGTGGATGACCAGCGGGATCGGATAGGCTGCGAGCGCGGCCGGGTTCTGGGCGCTCTGATCGGAAATCAAGTTGCTGATGGTGCGCGGGGCGGAATCGATGACAAATGGCGTGTTCGGCGTATAGCTGGTGGGCGCGGCCGGCGCGCCGATGGTCGAGAAGTTTTGCGCCATCTGGAACAGCGGATCGCCAATGGTCAGGAACGACTGGTCGGCCGAGCCGAGCAAGCCTTGGTTCGGCACCAGATTGTTATTGGTGCCCGCCACCTCGCGCAGGCCGAAGGCCAGATGTGGATTGATGGGCGACTGGCCGGCCTCGGCCATCTGGATTTGCTTCAGGATGAAGTCGAGGTCGACGCGATCGAAGGAAACCATACGCAGCACTCCTGGTTACCGCAGCCCCATGCACGGGCCGATACACACACACTGATCGCCCCCCGAGGGGCGTACGAAGGCGATGCCCGATCGCAGCCGCGACGGGAGAAAGGAAAGCCAGTTTGGCGGACCAACAGGCTTGCGGATGTCGCGCAAAGCCGAAGCACGCCCTAACAGGCAAGATTGAGACGCCGATAGGAACCGGAAACGGCCGTACCGCAGACGCGTCCAAGTTTTTTGGGTGTTCCCGCGCGGGCGGTCGACTCCGCGTGTCGCGGCAGCCTCAGGTTTTTTTGGTGTCCCCAAGTAAACAAATAATTGCAGGGTCATCCTACAATTGACGCTAAACTTGGCAACGACCTATAGTCGTTGGCTACCCCCGACTTTGGTCTGAAAATGCGTCGACAAATGCCCGGTTTTGTCGAAATCGTGGTGTTATGGTGAACGCTGGCGTCGCCGCGACCCTAAAACCTGTGTCATATTAACCTTGATATCGTCGTTTCTGCGATCTCCGCAGTCAAGTGACTGTGCCCTTAAGACTTTTGGCTGGGTCTGGCCACTGCGGAGTCGCCGAGCCGTCGCGACCGCTCAAGTTGAAACGCCGACCACTCCCGCTATGCAACGCGTGGACAGGCTTTGTTATCCAAATTGTAAACTTGTGTTATAATGACGGTAACATTCATGCCTAGGTAATCTCTTTTGCACGCTTTGCTGAAGCTTTGCTGCCACCGTAGCCCGGCAAGCAATGCCGTGACTGTCAGCGCCGTTCGGCCTAGGCTAGCGCACGGCGGTTGCCGAGGCTTTGGCGAGACGTCATACGATGCAAGAGGTTATGCTCGAACCGATGTTTGCGCCAGCGCGCAGCGGCCCTTTCATGGCTTGGCGCAGGCTGTCGCTGATTCAGAAATTCGCCTTGATCGGTCTGCTTGTCATCGCCAGCGGCACAACCGTCATCGGCGCCTGGGTGGCAAAGCGCATCGAAAGCGCGGTGGTGCAAAATACCGCCAATTCGGCTGCACTCTATATGAGCGGCCAAATGGAGCCGATCGTGCAAGACGTCGGCCCCGACGGGATGCTGACGCCCGAGCAGATCGCCAAACTGGATGGGTTGTTCTCGTCCAAGGTGTTCGGCAACAGCGTCGTGTCGATCAAGATCTGGGTAGCCGGCGCCAAAATTGGCTACAGCCTGCACAAAGACATGATCGGCAAGGCCTTTCCAATGACCGACAGTCTCAGCACAGCCTGGGCTGGTTCGGTTGCCGGCGAGTACAACAGTCTGGACGAGGAAGAGAGCCGGTTCGAACAGCAGTTGAAAGTGCCGCTGGTGGAGGTCTATGCCCCGCTGCGTAAGCTGGACAGCGGCAAGGTGATTGCGATCGGTGAATTCTACAGCCGCGCCGACCACCTGCGGACCGATATGTTCAACGCGACCATGGGAAGCTGGATGATCGTCGCGCTGACCGGGATGGGCATGTTCGGGGCGCTTTACGGCTTGGTGCGGCAGGCCGGAAAAACCATCATCGAGCAGCAGGCGACGCTGAAGCACCGGGTCACGCAGCTGTCGCAGATGGTGTCGCGCAATGAGGTCCTGTCGGCCAAGGTTGACGAGGCCAACAGTCGGTCCGTGGTCATGAACGACCGTTTTCTGCGCCGCGTCGGCGCCGAACTGCACGATGGACCCGCCCAGCTGCTGGCGCTGGCATTGTTGCGACTCGACTTTGTCTTGCCAGGTACGCCCGCGGTGGCTGGGCGGGGCTCGGACGTCGAGACCTTGCGCAAGGTGCTGCATGATGCCTTGAAGGATATCCGCAATATTTCAGGCGGCCTGTCGCTACCCGAGGTCCAGGATATGGGCCTGAGCCAGGCGCTGGAACTGTGCGCGCGCGCCCACGAACGCCGCACCGGCACCGTCGTTACCTGCTTGCTGGAGCAACCCCCTTATGATGTATCTGCCGCCATCAAGATATGTCTCTATCGGTTTGTGCAGGAGGGCCTCAACAATGCCTTTCACCATGCTGACGGCGCAGGGCAGGCCGTGACGATGACGGTCGAAGGAAGAAAAATTGAGGTTATCGTGTGCGATAGCGGCGCTGGCTTCGATCCGGTGTTAAAGTCGTCCACCGACCGGCTCGGCCTTGCTGGCCTGCGGGATCGGATTGTGTCGCTGGGTGGCGCCTTCGACGTGCAATCAGGTCCTGGTCAAGGTTGCCGACTGATCGCCAGTTTCAAGTTGGCCGCAAAGGGCAAAGCGAATGAGTGATCTTGTCACGGTAGCGATCATCGACGATCATCCCCTGATGCGCGAAGGGGTGGCGCACACTCTGACGCAAAGCGGCAAGTTCTCCGTCATTGCCACGGGCGGCAAGGGTGCGGACGCCATCCGCATCGCGCAGGACTTCCTGCCCGAAATCATGTTGCTGGACATCAACATGCCCGGCGGCGGCATCGAGGCGGCGCGCCTGATCAGCGTGCAATGCCCGGTCGTGAAGATGGTGATGCTGACCATTTCGGAGAACCAGGAGCACGTCTGCGACGCCATGGAGGCGGGCGCGCGCGGCTACATCCTGAAGGGCGTTTCGGCCGGCGAACTGATCGGCACGCTGATGTCGATCCATGAGGGCCAATCCTATGTCACGCCGCAGTTGGCTGCGCGCCTGCTGCGCCAGCCGGCGCGCACCACTCCCGCCACCTCCAAGCTTGACGATCTGACGGAACGCGAGACGCAGATCCTCGACAATGTCGCCAAGGGCCTGACCAACAAGGAAATCGCCCGCTCGCTGAGCCTCAGCGAAAAGACCGTCAAGCACTATATGACCAATGTCATGCAGAAGCTGCAGGTGCGCAACCGGTTGGAGGCGGTGCTGACGCTGCGCGGCGAAGAGATCCGCTAGGCGCCAGCCAGGAAATCCAGGTATTGCAGGAAGACCTCGCGCTCCGAGGTGATATCCAGCTTACGGAAGATGTTCTGGCGATGGTTGCGCACCGTGCCGGCCGAAATGCCGAGCCGGGCCGCGATGGCCTGGGGCGGATAGCCAGCCAGGATCATGCCGACCAACTCGCGCTCGCGCTCTGTGAGATCGGGCCAGAGCGGGGCCGGGATGGCGCTGGACTGGCGCGCCGGCTTACCGGCGTTGACCGGTCCGGATTTGCGCCTCACAGGCTGAGTAATTCGCCTTTGCAGGGCATGAAGCGCTGCAAGCAATGGAAACGCCAATTCCAGCCGCCCGATCTCGCGTTTCGAGAAACTGCGCGTCGCCCGCTCCAGGAAGATCCCGAGCGTCGTCCCCGTGCCATCGGCCAGCAGGACGCCCACCTCGTCCCGGATGACGGACTGGCGCAGGAACTCCCGGATGTAGCGGCCCTGCTTCAACTCGCGCGAGCCGAAAGCGGCCAGCGGCAGCACGCCGGGCGTCTGGTGCTCGCGCCAATGGGCATAGAACGGATCATAGGGGTAGTAGACGGCCAGATAACGCTGTACCAGCGCGTCGGAGAAATTGCGATGCGTCAGGAATTCCGGCCGCGCGTGGATTGAGTAACGCGTGACAGTGATGCGGTCGTGGCTGGCCAGGCTGCCGACCAGATCGATCAACCGCGGCAGGTAGTGCGGCGTGCTGACGCCCTCCAGCACGGCCACCATGGGCTGCTCTGCGTCCGGCCGAATGCGGGATCGCGCCTTCATTGGCAGCCTGTGACCGTTGTCATATGGCGGCCGCCCGTCGCGCCTCCTAGCATGGCGATCGGCGGCGCTGTCACACAGGCGAACATGGACACTCTCAGCTCCAACGGGCCCATCGTCATCGGCATCGATGCCGGCGGCACCATGACCGACACCATCCTGGTCGATCGCGACGGCCACTTCAAGATCGGCAAGGCGGCGACCACGCCCAGGAACGAGGCCGACGGCTTCATCCAATCGGCTGAGGATGCGGCGGACGCCTGGGGCATTTCGCTGGATGCGCTGTTTTCCGGCGTCGACGTGGTGCTCTATTCTGGCACCGGCATGCTGAATACGCTGTTGTCGCGCACCGGCCGAAGGCTTGGCCTGATCACCACCCGGGGCACCGAGGACATGATCCTGATGGGCCGCGGCCTGCAGGCCTGGTCCGACTACGGCTATGCCGACCGGCTGCATGCGGTCACCCACCATCACCCCGATCCGCTGGTGCCGCGCCGCCGCACCCATGGCGTGACGGAGCGCGTGGACCAGTTCGGCGATGTGGTGATCCCGGTTTACCAGCACGAAGCGCGTTCGGCCGCCAAGGCGCTGATCAAGGATAAGGTGGAATGCATCTGCATCTGCCTGTTGTTTGCCCATGTGAACCCGGTGCACGAATTGAAGATCGCCGAGATCGTGCGCGCCGAAATCGCCAAGGCGGCTGCCGATATCCGCGTTTACACCAGCCACGAAATCCGTCCCGTGATCCGCGAGCAGTCGCGCCTGAACAGCGTGCTGATCGAAGCCTATGCGACCTCGCGCGGTCGACAACAGCTGCAGGGCATCGAGGATATTTCCAAGCGGCACGGTTTCAAATACGGCGTGCAGACTCTTCTTTCGTTCGGCGGCCTCACCTCCATCAAGCACCCGCGCTTGCACGAAACCATGATCTCGGGGCCGATCGGGGGCATCCTGGGGGCCGCCTATGTCGGCAAGCTGATCGGGACCAACAACCTGATCTGCTCCGACATGGGCGGCACGTCCTTCGACATGGGCGTGATCACGCGCGGCGTCACGCGGCTCGAGAACGAGCCGATCATGGACCGCTTCAAGCTGAATGTGCCGACCCTGCATCTCGACACCATCGGGGCGGGCGCCGGCATGATCATCAAGGTCGATCCGTTGACCAAGAAAGTATCGCTGGGTCCGGAGAGCGCTGGCTCCGATCCCGGCCCGATCTGTTTCGGGCGCGGCGGCGCCGAGCCGACCATCGCGGACTGCGACGCCATCCTTGGGCGGCTGAACCCGCATTATTTCCTCGGCGGCAAGGTCGTGCTCGATGTGGACAAGGCGCGCGCCGTCTTCAAGGAAAAATGCGCGGATCCGCTGGGCGTTGGCTTGGAAGACGCCGCCGAAGGCATGATCACGATGCTGGAGACCGACGCCAACAATGCGTTGCGCCGGGTGATTTCCGGACAGGGCATCCACCCTTCTGAGTTCACGCTATTTTCCTACGGCGGTTCGGGGCCGCTGCATCTGGCCGGTTACAGCCGCGGCATCGGCCTGAAGGACATCGTGACGTTCCAGTTCGCCGCCGCCTTCTCAGCCTTCGGCTGCACCACGGCCGACTACATGCGCCGCCACTCGGCCTCGGTGCAGATCGATATTGGCGCCAAGGCGGATGATGCTCAGCTCAAGGAGCATGCGGCCAAGGTCGCCGGCACCTGGCGCGGCCTGACCAAGCGCGCCATCGATGAGATGCGAGAGGATGGCCACAAGGCCAAGGCCATCCGTACCGCGCCGTTCCTGATGATGCGGTACACGGGGCAGTTGGAGGATGTCGAGGTGATTGCGCCGCTGACCAATCCGAAGTCGGCGGATGATATGCGCAAGATCATCGCCGAATTTGAGGCCGTGTACGAAAAGATCAATCACCGTGTTTCCCGCTACGGTCAGGCTGGGTTCTCGATCATGGAGCTAGGCGTGGTGGCGGTGGCCGATAAGGTCAAGCCGACGCTGCTGAAGCGGGCGCTCGGCAAGGCCAGCCCGAAGGCCGCGCATAAGGGCAAGCGGCAGGCCTATATCGGCGGCAAATGGCACCTGGCGCAATTGTACGAGATGGATCTGTTGCAGCCGGGGAACCAGGTCACGGGGCCGGCGATCATCGAGCATCCGGCAACCACGCTGGTGGTGCATCCCAAGGACCAGGTGACAATCGATGAGTGGACGCTGCTGCATTATCGGCATGCGGCGGGGACATGATGTTCATATTCGGTGAAAACAGGCGTTTGCGGGTTTGCTCTATTGTTGGCGCCGAATATGAACTTCGTGTCCCCGTTCCTTCAGCCGAACGGGGACACGAAGTTCATCTTTGACTTGAGGTTCGAGAGTCAACTCTAGGTGCAAAGCAGGTCAAAGATGAACATCATGTCCCCTTCCCTCCGAGACCGCCTCATCGCCTCCGAGGCTGCCATGGCGGCGACCGGCAACTACGACGGCGTCGCGGAACTCACCCTGCGCCAGGCCGATCCGCTGCGTTATGAAACCCTGCACACCAAGCTGCGCTCGTTCTGCGTCTCGGCCCGCGAAATGGCGCGCCGCATCTCCGCCAGCCCCGGCGTGCGCGAAGTGGGTGAAATGGTGGTTGCGATTTATACGCCCGAAGGCGATGCGGTGGCGCTGTCCAACGGCATCATGGTGCATGTCCACACCATGAGCCGCTTCATCAAATGGATGATCCGCGAGGGCTACGAGAGCAATCCCGGCATCCGTCCCGGCGACATTTTCGCCAACAACGACGCCTTCATCGGCACCGTGCAGGTGCCCGACGTGATGGACGTGATCCCGATCTTCCATGGGGACGAACTGGTCGGCTGGGCCGGCGCAGTTTGCCACGAGCTGGAATCCGGCGGCATCACGCCGGGCGGCGATGTCTGCCTGGCGCAGGAGCGCTTCACCGAGGGGCTGTTCGTCTGCGCCGAGAAGATCGGCAGCAACGACGAGATCCGGCGCGACTATGTCATCCGCTGCGAGCGCAACCTGCGCATGCCGATCTATTGGGTGTTGGACGAGAAGGCCAAGGTCGCCAGCTGCATCGACATGCGCGAAAGCGTGCTGTCGATCATCGCGGAGGTGGGCATCGACTATTGGCGGCGCGTCACCAAGGAGTTCATCGAGGAAGGGCGGCGCGGCCAGCTGCTGCGCACACAACAATTGACCGTACCCGGTATTTATCGCGGGCATACCTTCTATGGCCATGTCACCGAGGGCAAACCGGGGTTTCAACCGCTGGGCGATCCGAACTGGCTCTACGGCATTCCCATCGAGATGACGGTCGAGACCAACGGCAAGATTACCCTGGATTTCGAGGGCACGCAGTCGTGGGGCTACCACTCCATGAACTGCACGCCGGCCGGCATGGATGGCGGCATGTTCGTGACGCTGACCCAGCACATGAACTACGAGGGGCTGGTCAATGACGGAGCGTGGATGGCGACCGAGCTGAAACTGCCCAAGGGCACCTGGACCAATCCGGACAATGAGTTCTGCGCCACGGCCACCAGCTGGGCGCTGCTGCTGCCGGCCTTCGGCGTGTTCCAGCGGCTCTTGTCGCGCGGATTCCTGGCGCGCGGCTATGTCGAGGAAGTCTTCGTCGGCCAGGTCAATTCGCCGATGATCGAAATGGGCGGAGAAAGTCAGTACGGCACCCAATTCGGCATGGCGCATTTCGAATGCGCGGCGGCCGGATCGGGGGCTCTGGCGATCAAGGATGGTCTTGATACAGCCTATGTCGGCTGGAACCCGGAAAGCGATATGGGCAATATCGAGATCTGGGAGCAGAACATGCCGATGCTCTATCTCGGCCGCTCGATCCTGCCGAATTCAGGCGGTCAGGGCAAGTATCGGGGCGGTTGCTCGTTCATTTCGACCTGGCTGCTGCACAAGACCTCGCATCTCAGGCTGGTGACCTCGGAGCATTCGAGCCGCGTGTTCGACAACGCCGGCCTGTGCGGTGGTTATCCCGCGCCCACCTGCCAGATGCACCGCTCTGTTCGCGATACCAATGTCGCCGAGGTGATCGCGGCGCAACAGCCCCTGCCGCATGGCATCGGCACCGACCCCAAGCGCTCGACCATCGAGGAACTGATCGAGGGCGATCATTCGACCACGGAGGGTCCTTATATCACGGCGCCCCATGTGGCGGGCGACATCTTCAGCCATGCCTACAACGGCGGCGGCGGCTATGGCGATCCCTTGGAGCGTGACCCCGCGCTGACGGCCTATGATGTCGAAAACGGCTTTGTGACCGCCGATGCGGCGCGCAATGTGTCCGGCATCGTCTTGAAGCGCAACGCCAAGACCGGCGATCTTACGGTCGACGCCAAGGCGACCCATGAGGAACGCGAGGCCTTGCGAAAAATCCGCCGCATGCGCGCCGTGCCGGTCGCCGATTGGCGGAAGGCCGAGGCCAAGCGCGTGGCCGCCAAGGACTTCGCCTATGAGGTGCGGCGCATGTATTTGAGCAGCATGACGCTGTCGCAGCGCTTTGCTCGCGAGTTTCGCGAGTTCTGGACTCTCCCCAACGACTTTTCGTTTTTTGAACCCAAGCCCCGACGCATCGCCAAGGGGGGCGTACCGCCCAAGATAACAGGACGTCTGCAATGATCAGCTATTCCCAGGAAGTGATCAGTGATCTGGTGGCCGGCCGCCTGCCGTGGCATCAGACCAAGCGCATCATGAGCGCGTACAAGGACGAGGACCGCTTCTGGAAGGTGATCGCCATGCAGCAGGCGCGCGTGACCTGGTCCGAACGCATCCTGCTGCCGATCGGCGAACATCTGTTCATCGTACAGAAAGGCCGTAAGCGGATTACGAAATGTGATTGCGGCCACGAGTTCGGGGACTATCGGACGAACTGGAAGCTGTCGGCGCTGATCCACGTGCGTCGCGACGAGCAATCCTTGCGCGAAATCTACCCCAGCAACGACATCTGCCACCCCGACTGGATGGAACTGCGCGAGTTCATCTGCCCTGGGTGCGTGACCTTGTTGGAGGTGGAGGCCTGCCCGCCCGGTTATCCGATCGTGCATGACTTTCAGCCTGATCTTGAAGGGTTCTATCGCGACTGGCTGAAGCAACCGTTGGTGGGAGATTGACATGCCGGGACGGGTCGCAGGCAAGATCGTGCTGATCACTGGCTCCGGTCTGGGGCTCGGGCAGGCGTCGGCGCAGCTGCTGGCGGCGGAAGGCGCGACTGTGGTGTGTACGGATGTATCGTACGAGTTGGCTGAGACAACCGCCGCATCCATTATTGATGCCGGCGGCAAGGCCGATTTTCATGCGCTGGACGTTACCTCGTCGGTTCAATGGGACAATCTCAATCGCTACGTCCGACAAACGTTCGGCAAACTCGACGTTCTTGTGAACAACGCCGGCATCGCCATCGCCGCCAACATCGAGACCACCACGCTTGCTGATTGGCGCCGCATCATGGCCGTCAACGCAGACGGGGTGTTCCTCGGCTGCCAGCTCGCAGTCGCGCTGATGAAATCCTCCGGCGGCGGATCGATCATCAATCTCTCCTCCATCGACGGCATCGTCGGCGAGGCGGAATTGGCGGCCTATTGCGCCAGCAAGGGAGCGGTGCGCACGCTGACCAAGGCGGTGGCGGCGCATTGTGCGGCGCAGGGCTACCAGATCCGCTGCAACTCCATCCACCCAGGCTATATCTGGACGCCGCAGACCGAGAACTATCTGCGCGATCTGGGGGCGCTGGAGAGCGAGAAGGCCAAGGCGCTGTCGCGGCACCCGATCGGCTTTCTGGGCGAGCCGAAGGATGTTGCCTATATGGTGCTCTACTTGGCGTCCGACGAATCGCGCTTCGTCACCGGCTCCGAGATGGTGGTCGATGGCGGGTATCTGATGGTGTAAGGGGGCGGTTTTGAGTTTGGGTGAAAATGCGATATGATCGTCATCGAAGGAGCGCGCCATGCCGGTTGAAACAGCTGACGCCGCGTTGGATGATCTGATCAGAAAGGCGCATGAAGCGCCGGTCACGGTATTGCGCGATGGCAAGCCGGCGGCCATCGTGCTGTCGCCGGAAGACTACGACCGGCTGGACGGCCCGGAGCGCATGCGCCGCAAGGCTGCGCTGGAGCTGATCGAGATCTTGAAAGTGATTCACAGCAAACCGGCCAATCAGGCGCTGACTGAAGAAGACGTCGAAGAGCTTTTGGCCGATGAAAGTTAGCCAAGTCGTTTTCGACAGCAATATTCTGATCAGCGCAACCATTGCACCAAAGGGCAGGCCCGCCCTCTGCCTGTTTTGGGTCCTGTCGCAAGGTGGATTGATAGTGTCGTCCGAACTTCTCGACGAGTTCGAGACGCGATTGGAGCGGCCTAAATTTGCTAAGTATGCAACTCAAGATGAGCGTCGCGCCATGGTCGCAACTGTCAGGCGCGCGGCACGTAACGTTAGCATTTCCGGCAGCTTGAATGTCGGTCGTGATCCGGACGACAACAAGATTCTCGAAACCGCTCTCATCGGCCAAGCCGACTACATTGTGACCGGCGACAAGGACCTGCTCGTCCTGCACCCGTTTCGCGGCATCAAAATCCTGGGGCCGTTCGATTTCCTGCGGGCCGTCGCCGGACCGACGCCATGACCAACCTCCTGGCAAATCGCACCGCCCTCGTCACCGGCGGCTTGACCGGCCAGGGCTTCGCCATTGCCTCGGTGCTTGCCCAGGCGGGGGCGAATGTGGCCGTCGGCTCGTTTGTCGGGGCGGCTCAGGGACGATCGGGGGACGCGGCAGCCTATCCCGAATTGACCGAGATCGAGCGGGTGCGCGGCGCGTTGTCGAAGTTCGGTACGAAAGTGTACGCTGGGCACCTGGATGTGCGTGACGGCGCCCTGATAC
>Ga0209069_10001169_pt1 | contig 13149 bp, 3 predicted proteins | sample Str013_2_FD_187202 | JGI IMG/M metagenome (GOLD analysis project Ga0209069, IMG submission 187202) | Freshwater sediment microbial communities in response to fracking from Pennsylvania, USA - Straight Creek_MetaG_SC_2013 (SPAdes) (version 2) | ecosystem: Environmental > Aquatic > Freshwater >...
TCCCAGTTCAACGACACGCTCGGCTCGACCGAGATGGGCTACGGCGGTTTCCGGATCACCCACCGGCTCGGCAGCCAACGCTACGACCGCTGTGTCGGCAAGCCGTTCCCGTTCGCCGAGATCATCCTGATCGACCCGGGTACCGGTCAGGAGGTGCCGACCGGGCACGTGGGCCAGGTGGCCATGAAGTCGCCGACGCTGGCGCTCGGGTACTGGAACGACTCGGTGAACACCTTCCGTACCCGGCTGAACGGCTACTACCTGACCGGCGACCTGATGTACCGCGACGACGAGGGCTACTTCTGGCACATGGACCGGGCCAGCGACGCGGTGCACCTCGGTGACGGGAAGTGGCTCTACACCGCGCTGACCGAGGAGCGCATCCTCAACCACTGCCCGGACGTGCGCGACTGCACGGTGCTCGCGGTCCGCGCCGACGACGGCCAGCTCGTCCTCGACGTGCTGCTCCAGCTCGCGCCGGACGCCGACCCCGCGCTCGACCGCCGGGACGCGGTCCGCGCCGCGGTCGGCGAGCTGGCGGCGGTACAGCAGCGGATCGTCACCACCCAGGACGACGACATCGTGGTAGGAGCGACCGGCAAGGTGCGCAAGTTCCTGATGCGCCAACGGTTGCTGGCCGGTACGGAAGCATCCTGAAGGCGAACGGGAGCAGCACATGGCAGACACGCAGGAGACCCGGCTGTACGCGGTCGTGGTCAACGACGAGGAGCAGTACTCGATCTGGCCGGACGGACGCGAACTGCCCGCCGGCTGGCGCCGCGACGGCGTCACGGGTACCGAAGACGAGTGCCTGGCCCACATCGACGAAACCTGGACCGACATGCGACCCGCGTCGCTGCGCCGGTGGATGCTCGACCACCAGCGGACCGGCGCCGCTTGAACCGGTGCCGGGCGGGCCGCACCACCGGCATTCGCCGCGCCGGTCGCCGGCCCGTCGTACCGGTCCCACGGACCTGCCGCGCGCGTGGACGCCAGGGCTGACCAGGACCCGCCGCGTCGGCGGTACCTGATGCAGTGGGCCGCTGGGCCGTGATGGGCGAGGCCCGGACGACCGGCGGCCCGAAACCGACGGCACGAGCAAGAGGGACAGTGCGGTGATGGTGCTCGAGGACTTCCGATCTCGCGTGGCGCAGGCGCCGGACGCGATCGCGGTGGAGGACGGCAGTCGCGGGTTGACCTATCTGGACCTGGCCCGGCACGCCAGCGGCCTGGCGGCCAGGCTCGCCAAGCGCGGGATCGGACCGGACGCGGTGGTGGCCGTGTACGCCGGCCGGTCCGCCGAACGCGTCGTCGCCGAACTGGGCGTCCTGCTGGCCGGTGCCGCCTTCCTGTCCCTGGATCCGGCCGGCCCGGCGGCGCGGACCAGCGAGCTGCTCGCGCTGTCGGGCGCGCCGGTCGTGGTCAGTACCGGTCCGCTGGCAGCCGGCGGCGCGCCGCTGGGCGACGCCCCGGACATCGTCGACCTGACCGAGGTACCACCGTCCACAGTGGCGTGGATCGTGCCCGACGCGGCGTCGTTGGCGTACGTGAGCTTCGCCGCCCAACCGTCGGGCCGGCCGCGGGGCATCATGGTCAGCCACGGCGGCCTGGCGCACCTGGTGCGCTGGTACCACCGGTGCTGCCCGCCGCGACCGGGGGACCGGACCACCCTGTTCGACGGTCCGGGGTACCCCTGGACGGTGCTGGACACCTGGCCCACGCTGGCCGCCGGCGGCACCCTGGTGGTACCGGGCGAGGTGCCGGCTCTGCCGTCGGCACTGGTCGGGTGGCTGGTCGGCCGGCAGGTGACCCGGACGTTCCTTGCCACACCGGTGGCCGAGGCGGTGCTGGCCGAGCCGTGGCCGGACCACGCCGCGCTGCGCCACCTGGTGACCGGTGGTCTGGCGATGCGGCGGGCGGTACCGGACGGGCTGCCGTTCGCGGTGGTCAACCTGTACGGTCCGGTCGAGGGCGCGGCGGCCGGTACGGCCGCTCCGGTACGGCCGGGCGACCCTGTGCCGCCGGCCATCGGCCAACCCCTCGACGGGGTGCGATGGTACGTCCTGGACGGGTTCGACCCGGTACCCGACGGGCAGCCCGGCGAGCTGTGCCTGGCCGGCGACGGCGTCGCCCGCGGCTTCCTGGGCAGCCCGGGCGCCTCGGCGTCGGCCTTCGTACCCGACCTGCACGTCCCCGGCAGGCGGATGTACCGGACCGGCGACCGGGTCCGTCGCCGCGCCGACGGGACATTCGAGTACCTCGGCCGGCTCGACGACCGGGCCGACCGGTCGCCGCGGACCGTAGCCCGGCCGGACCGCGTCACGTCCGGGCCCACCGGACCGTACCGCACGCCGACCGAAGCGGTCGTGGCGGCGATCGTGGCCGAGCTGATCGGGCTCGACCGGGTCGGGCCGGACGACGACTTCTTCGCCCTGGGCGGTACCTCCCTCATGCTCTGGCAGCTGGAGACCCGACTCGAGGAGCGGCTGGACGTCACGGTGAGCCTGTTCGAACTGCTCGATGCCCGTACGGTCGGCGCCGTCGCGGCGATCATCGACCAGCGCGACACGACGGCCACCGGCGTACCGGTCCCGGCGTCGCGCCGGGACACCGGCTCTCCGCCGGCTCCGCCGCCGCTGGTCCGGGCGCGCCGGGACGGGCCGGTCCCGCTGACCCCGCCGCAGGAGCGGCTGTGGTTCCTCGAGCAGTTGGCGCCGGGCAACCTGGCATACAACATCCAGATGTCGGTGTCGCTGCACGGCCGGTTGGATGTCACGGCACTGCGCGCGGCCCTGGACGAGATCGTCCGGCGGCATGAGATCCTGCGGACCGCGTTCGTCACGGTCGACGGGGTGGTGCAGCAGCGGCTGGTGGCGATGGACCGGGCGCCATTGCAGGTACTGGAGGTCGCGGCCGCCGACGCCGAGACGGTGATCGCCGAGCGGGTACGCCGGCCGTTCAACCTGGCCCAGCCTCCGTTGGCCGAGTACCTGCTGCTGCGCCACGGACCGGAGCACGCCACGTTGCTCGTGCGCGCGCACCACATCATCCACGACGGGTGGTCGTTCGCGGTGTTCCTGTCGGAACTTCGGGTGCACTATGCGGCGTACCTGGCCGGCCGGCCGGCACCGCTGCCCGCGCTGGCCCTCCAGTACCCCGATGTCGCGGTGTGGCAGCGGTCCTGGATGCAGGGCGAGGTCCTGCGCGCGCACCTCGACCACTGGACCGGCGTGCTCGCCGGTGCGCCGTACGTCCTGGAGCTGCCCACGGACCGGCCGCGGCCACCGGTCCTGACCTTCCGCGGTGCGGCACCGCACATCAGGGTCCCGGCCGAACTGTCCCAGGCGCTGCGGGGGTTCAGCCGGGAGCACCGGGTGTCGCTGTTCGCCACGATGACCGCCGGCTTCGCCGCGCTGCTGCACCGGTACACCGGGCAGCAGGATCTGCTCGTGGGTACCGGCGTGGCGAGCCGGAGCCTGCCGGAGCTCGAGCCGCTGCTCGGCATGTTCGTCAACACCCTGGTGCTGCGGGCCAGGGTACCGGGCCAGGTGCGCTTCACCGACCTGCTCGACCAGGTGCACCGCCGGGTGGTCGACACCCTGGTGTGGTCGGACACCCCGGTGGACGCGGTGATCCCCGCGCTCGGCATCCCCCGCGATCCGTCCCGGACACCGCTGTTCCAGGTGATGTTCAGCTTCCACGACTACGCCGTGCCGGACCTGGAATTCGGCGGGCTCACCGGTACGGTGACCGAGCGCGCCAACGGCTCGGCCAAGACCGATCTCAACGTGATCGTGATTCCGCGGGCCGCGCAGCGCCTCGGCCGGGAGTCCCGGCCGGAGGACGACGACCTCACGCTGGTTTGGGAGTACGCCACCGATCTGTTCGACGAGGACACCATGTCGCGGATGGCGCAGCACTATCTGGGCCTGCTCACCGATGCGCTGGCGCGGCCGGCGGTACGCATCGACGAGCTGCGGCTGATGGACGGGGCGCAGGTGCGGCAGCTCGAGTCCTGGAGCCGCGCCGCGGTACCGGCCGCGCCGGCTCCCGCCACGCGGGCAACGATCCCGGCGCTGTTCGCGGCCCAGGTCGCGCGGCGGCCGGACGCCACGGCGCTGATCTTCGGTCGTACGTCGCTGACCTACCGCGACCTCGACCGGCGCAGCAACGCGCTGGCCTGGCTGCTGCACCGTCGCGGGGTCGGCCCGGACACCACCGTCGGGGTGGCGATCGAGCGTGGCCCCGACCTCGTGGTCGCGCTGCTGGCCGTGCTCAAGGCCGGCGGCGCCTACCTGCCGATCGACACCGGCAGTCCGGCGCCGCGGGTGGCCGCGATGATGGCGGCGGCGGGGGCCGGGTTGCTACTGGTGGCCAGCAGCACCGCCGGTACCGTGCCGGTGCTGGCCGGGGTGCACCGGATCAGTGTGGACGCCGAGCCGGCCGGGCCCGTCGACCGGGACGACGAGCGCGCGGCACCGCCGGACACCGCGTACCCGTCGAGTCTGGCCTACGTCAGCTTCACGTCGGGCTCGACCGGCGTACCGAAGGGCGTTGCGATCCCGCACCGGGCCGTGGTACGGCTCGTGCGCGACCCGACGTTCGTGGCGCTGGGGCCCGGCCAGCGGCTGCTGCACCTGGCCCCGGTCGCGTTCGACGCCTCGACGCTGGAGATCTGGGGTGCGCTGCTGACCGGTGCCGAGGTCGTGCTCGCGCCGCCCGGCCCACTCGGGCTGGCGGATGTCGCGGCGCTGCTGCGTACCAGCGGCGCCACGATCGTCTGGCTCACCGCCGGCCTGTTCCACCAGATGGCCGAGGCGGACATCGACGCACTTGCCGACGTACCGGTTCTGCTCTCCGGTGGCGACGCGCTGGACCCGGACACGGTACGCGCGGTGCTCGCCGTACGCTCCGGTCGGCCGCTGGTCAACGGGTACGGTCCCACCGAGAACACCACCTTCACCACGTGCCACGTCATGACCGACGCGAGCCAGAGTGGGCCCAGCGTCCCGATCGGCCGCCCGATCCAGCACACCACGGTGTACGTCCTCGACGAGCAGGCCCGCCCGGTGCCGGTCGGGGTGACCGGGGAGCTGTACACCGGCGGGGACGGGCTGGCCCGCGGGTACGTCGGCAGCGCCGCGGCCACCGCGCGGTCGTTCGTACCCGACCCGTTCGGGCACGGTACCCGGCTGTACCGGACCGGGGACCTGGTCCGCTGGCGGGCCGACGGCACGCTCCAGTTCGTCGGCCGGGTCGACGACCAGGTCAAGATCCGCGGGTACCGGGTCGAACCCGGCGAGGTTTCGGCGGTCCTGCGCGCCCATCCGGCGGTCCGCGAGGCGGTCGTCGTCGTGGCCGGTACCGGTGCGCAGCGTCACCTGGTCGGCTACGTGACGCCCGCGCAGGGGGTGGACCCCGGTGCCCTGTCGCCGGTGGCACTGCGTGACTTCCTGGCGGACAGGCTGCCGGAGTACCTGGTTCCGACCGGGTTCACGGTGCTGCCACGGCTGCCGCTGAACGCCAACGGCAAGGTCGACCGGGCCGCGCTGCCGGCACCGGAGCGGTACGCCGACGGCCCGGTCACCCCGCCGCGGGGCGCCACCGAGCAACGGGTGGTCGAGGTGTGGCGGCGGCTGTTGCCGGCCGACAGCGGCGGTGCCGGCGAGATCGACCGCATGGACAGTTTCTTCGCCCTCGGCGGCAACTCGTTGCTGGCGGCGCGTCTGATGTTCCGGATCGGGGAGGCGTTCGGCGTGGAGATTCCGATGGCCACGTTCTACCAGACACCCACGGTGGCCGCCCTGGCGGCCGCCGTCGACGCGGCCACGCCAGTCGACCAGGTCGACCTGGGGGCGCCACCGCCGGCCCCCGCGGCCTCGGGCATCGTACGCCGGGACCGCAGCGCGTACCGCAAGGGTGGCGCGTCGCCGCCACCGGACCGGCCGACCGAACTCGCGCCGCACCTGGTGCGGTTGACCGACAACTGGGCGCTGTGGCGGACGGTGTGCCTGCGGGGTACCGGCCTGCCCATCCATCTCCTGGCGGCGGCCGCGGACACCGGCCTGGCACAGGCGGCGGACGCGGTCCTCACGGCCGGCGCCGACCCGCAGGCCGCGGCCGGCCGGGAGCAGGCCGATGCCGCCTACGCCGCCGAGTTCGCCGCCGCGGCCCGGCGGCTGTCCGCGAGCCTGTACGACGCGGCACGCCTGCCGAAGCTGCGGGAAGCGGTCGCCTGGCAGAACCGGCACGCCCTGACGACCGGGATCGACGTCCTGGTCCGGCGCGGCCCGCAGCCCCGGCGCAACGGCCCGCACCGGCAGCACGAGTCGCTGGTCATGAGCTACCTGCAGCGGTACTGCGCGAAGAACGACACCATCGGGTTCTTCGGGCCGGTGGGCTGGTCGCAGTTCGATGAGGGCCAGGGGATCCGGATCACCCAGCCGGCGCCCGGGCAGGAACTCGCCGCACGGTCCACGTACCTGGAGGGTTGGGCCTTCCGCGCGTTCATGGCCCAACACGCCAGCGCGTTGCGGCCCTGGCTCGTACCGCGGCGGATGCCGTTCGTCGGCTTCGACGGTACGACGCTGCGCCCCCCGATGGCGCCGGCGATCCCGCTGAGCGCGGCGGAGGCGGCCGTCCTGCGGTCCTGTGACGACGTCCGTGACGCCCGGACGGTCGCCGAGGTCGCGCTGGCCGATCCGGCGGGCGGGCTGCACGAGGCGGCCGAGGTCTTCGCCGTGCTGGCGCGGCTCGCCGACAGCCACCGGCTGGCCTGGCAGGTGGATGTGGCTCCGCAGGACATCCGGCCGGAGCGCGCCATCCGGACGCTGCTGGCCCGGGTCACCGACGACAGCGTCCGCGAGCCGATCGAGAAGGCCCTGGACGAACTCGCCGCGGCCCGCGACGAACTGGCCAGCGCCGGGGGCGACGCGGAGCGGGTGGCCGATGCCATCGCCGGACTGGAGACGACGTTCACCCGGCTGAGCGGCCTGCCCCCGACACGTCGGGCCGGGGAGCTGTACGCCGGGCGTACCCTCGCCTTCGAGGAGTGTCTGCGCGGCGGTACCGTCCGATTCGGTACGGACACCCTCGACGGGGTCAAGGATGCGCTGGCCCTGGTGCTGGACGCCGCGCGGTGGTTCGTCTCGGCCTGCGGCGCGACGTACGCGCAGAAGCTGGAAGAGGTCTACCGGCAGCGGGTCGCCGCGCTCGGTACCGACGTCGTACCGTTCGCCGACGTCTGGCTGCTCGGCAACGACATACTGTTCAGCGATCCGCCGTGGCCGATCGGGCCGGTGATGGACATGCTGCGGCAACGGTGGTCGGCCGTGCTGGACCTGCCGCCGGACGGTGCCCGGCGGGTCGAGCTGCGGTCGGCGGACCTGCGGGAGCAGATGTCCGTGCAGTTCCCGGCGCAGCCCCGGCCGTGGCCGACCGCGGTGCACCACAGCCCCGACCTGATGATCGCCGGGGACCGCACCGCCGACGGCCGGCTCACCTGGGTACTCGGTGAGGTGCACCCGAGCGTCCTGACGCTCCGGTACTCCACCTGGTTGGAGCTGCACCACGACCCGGATGCGATGCGCGCGGCCATCCGGCACGATCTCAACGGTACGGTCGTGTGGCTGGCCGAGACGGCCGAGGTGCACGGTTCGTGCATGCGACTGTCCAATGTGGCGGCATCGCCCGACGACCTGCGGCTCGTCTTCGCGCACGACTCCTGCGGCTACGATCCCGGCGTGGCCCTGAAGGTCGCCGACTGCGACGTGGTCGACTCGCCGAACGGGCTGCGTGTCCGGCAGCGTGACGGTACGCACGAGCGCAGTCTCGCCGAGGTGATCGGTGACCTGGTCGCCGGAGTCACCTCAGGCAGTTTCGACCTGATGCCCACCGGCGAGCACACCCCCCGGGTCACCATCGACGATCTGGTGGTGTGCCGCGAACGGTGGAAGCTCGACGCCGCCGAACCCACCTTCGCGTACACCGCCGACGAGAGCACCCGCTATGTGCAGGCCCGGGCGTGGGCGGCGCGCCACGGCATGCCGCGGTACCTGTTCCTGCGCTTCACCGGCGAGAAGAAGCCGATCTACGCGGACCTGACGAGCCTCGCGTCGATCGACATGATCTCGCGGTCGATCCGCCGCGCCCGCCGGGTCGCCGGCGCGGACGCGACGGTCACCGCCGTCGAAATGGTACCCACCCCCGACCAGACCTGGCTCACCGACGCGCAGGGGCATCGGTACAGCGCGGAGCTGCGCATGGTGGTGGTGGACCAGCGCCCCGTCCACCGGAATGAAGGCTGACCGTGGCTACGTACGAGTTCCCGACCTCATTCGGCCAGCGGTGGATGTGGCTGCTGGCCCAGATCGATCCCGGTGAGCCGGTCTACAACATCAGCTGGGCGCTGTGGCTGGACGGCACGCTCGACGTCGAGGCGCTTCAGCAGGCGTGGGACGCCGCGCTGGTGAAGCACGAAGCCCTGCGGACGACCTTCCGCAATGCCTCCGGCGTGCCGTTGCAGGTGATCGAGGACGAATCGGCGGGGCAACCCGTGCCGTTCACCTCCGTGGCACAGCTCGACGCCGACAAGCGTCGAGCGGCGGCGCTGGCGTCGATCCGTGAGCTCGCCCGGATTCCGTTCGATCTGGCCACCGGGCCGCTGGTCCGCCCGATCCTGGTGCGGTTGTCCCCGCAGGCGCACGTGCTCGCGGTGGTGATGCACCACATCGTCGCCGACGGCTGGTCGTTCCGGATCCTGTTCGACGAGCTGGCCGCGGACTACGCGGCGATCACCGGCGGGCAGGACCGGGACGGCGCGGAGCCGCCGATCCAGTACGCGGACTTCGCCATCTGGCAGGTGGAGCACGCCGACGGCGGCGGCTACGCGCCCGCGGAACGATTCTGGCGCACCGAGTTGGCCGGCGTCTGTTCGGCGCTGCCGTTGCCGACCGACCGGCCGTACCCGGCGCGCCAGACGTTCGCCGCACAGCGGATCGCCACGGCCATCGACGCCCGGCTGGCCGACACGCTACGGGAGGTCGCGGCCGGGCACGGGACGACGTTGTTCGTGGTACTGCTGGCCGCGTACGCGGTCGTGCTGGCCCGGCTGACCGGCAGCGACGACCTGGTGGTCGCGGTACCGATGGCCGCCCGTACCCGGGCGGAGACCGAGTCGGTCGTCGGGCTGTTCGCCAACACCGTCGCCGTGCGCGTCCGCGTCGAGGAGGATCGGACGCTGGGCGAGCTGCTCCGGTCCGTCCATGCGGCCAGCGCGCAGGCGTTGGCGCATCAGGACCTTCCCTTCGCCAGGGTGGTGGAACTGCTGCGGCCGGCCCGGGACGGGGCCCGGCTGCCACTGGTCCAGGTGATGTTCTCGATGGAGGAGTCGTGGGCCCTGCCGGAGCGCGGCGGGCTGCGCTGGCATCCGGAGCTGGTCGACAACGGTACCGCCAAGTTCGAGCTGGAGCTGGCGGTCACCGACGCCCCGGGCGGCCCGCAGGTACAGGTCGACTACAACCGCGAACTGTTCCAGCCGGCCACCGGTCAGCTCGTCACGGACGGCTTCCTGGCGGTACTGCGCAGCATCGGCGCGGACCCGGGCCAGCAGGTCGCCCGGGTCGAGATCATGCCGGCCGGGCTGCTCGGTGACGTCACGGGCACCTGGCCCGACGCCGGCCCGGTACCCGGTACGGACACGACCGCACTGGGCCTGCTGCGCGCGGCCTGCGCCGGTGACGCCGTGCTCGCCACGGGCAGCGACGGCGACCTGACCGGCGACCAGATCCGTACCGTGGCCGCGCGGATCACCGCGGCGCTGCGCGCCGGCGGGGTCGGCGTGGGCGACCGGGTGGCGATCCTGCTGCCCCGGGGAGCCCGGCTGCTGCCGGCGATCCTCGGCGTCTGGTCCGCGGGCGCGTCCTACGTGCCGCTGGACCCGATCTATCCGGACCAGCGGCTGGCCACGATGCTGGCGGACTCCGGCGCGGCGGCCGTGGTGGTCGACAGCGGTGCGCCCGGCGAGCCGGTCACCCTGCCGGCGCAGGTGCCGGTACCCACGGTGGACCTGTCGACGCTGTCCGCCGCGGAGCCCGCAGCGGTCGCCGGGGTGCCCGACCTGCCGCCGTCCGCCGTGGCCGTCACGATCTTCACCTCCGGGTCGACCGGGCGGCCCAAGGCGATCAACGTGACCCAGGGCGGCCTGGCCGCGCTGCTGCGGGCCGTACAGCCGTTGCTGGCGCTCGGCCCGCAGGACCGGTTCGTCGCGGTGTCCACCTTCGCCTTCGACATCGCCCTGGTGGAGCTGCTCGCGCCGGTACTGGCCGGCGGCCGCGTGGTGGTCGCCGACCCCGATCAGGTGCTGGACGCGCCCCGGCTGCGGGAGCTGCTCACCGCTCAGGGCGCCACCGCGATGCAGGCCACACCCGCCGGTTGGCGGATGCTCCTGGACGCCGGCGGGATCCCACCGGGGGTACGCCTGCGGGTGACCGCGGGGGAGCCGCTGCCCCGGGACCTGGCCGACGCGATGGGTACCGGCCCGGGGGTACGGGTGTGGAACCTGTACGGCCCGACCGAGACCACGATCTACTCCGGCGGCGCCCAGGTGGGGCCGGCACCGGAGCCGATCGAGATCGGTTCGGTCATCGCCGGTACCCAGCTGTACGTGCTCGACGACCGGCTGCGGCCGGTACCGCCCGGTGTCACGGGGGAGGTCTACATCGGCGGCGCCGGCGTGGCCCACGGCTACCACGGCGCGCCGGCGATGACCGCGCACCGGTTCGTGCCGGACCCGTTCGGCGGCCGGCCCGGGGCACGCCTGTACGCGACCGGCGACCTGGGCCGGTGGCGCTGGTCCGGGCGCATCGAGCTGGCCGGCCGCGCGGACCGGCAGATCAAGATTCGCGGGTACCGGATCGAGAGCGGCGAGATCGAGGCCGCGTTGCGGGAGCACGCGGACGTCACGCAGGCCGTGGTGTCGGTCCGGGGCGGGGGCAACGACGTGCGGCTCGTCGGTTACCTCGTCACCGGTACCGGTGCCGCCGACCCGCCCGAAGGACTGCGCGAGCACCTGCGCGAACGGCTGCCCGACTACATGGTCCCGGCCACGTTCGTGGTGCTGCCGGCGCTGCCGCTGACCGGCAGCGGGAAGATCGACCACCAGGCCCTGCCCGAGCCGGACTGGGGTGGCGGCAACGGCCGGACCCGGGTCGTGCCGCGCACGCCGGTGGAGGCGCGCATCGCGGCGATCTTCGCCGAGCTGCTCACCCTGCCGGCGCCGGTGGGCGTGACGGACAACTTCTTCACCCTCGGCGGCCACTCCCTGACCGCGACCCGGGTGATGGCGCGCATCCGTGACGCGTACGGCGTGGACCTGCCCATCCGGGTGCTGTTCGCCGACCCCACGGTGGCCGGCCTGGCCGTGGCCGTGGCCGCGGCGAACGGCGGTGTGGCGGGGCCGCCGGGTCCCGCGCGGCGCTCGCCACGACCGGGTACCGGCGAGCGGGCGGCGGCTGGCGTCCCGGTCGACGGAAGGTAGGGTCCATGCGGTTTCCGGTGTCGTTCGGACAGCAACGGCTGTGGTACCTCGACCAGCTCCAGCCCGGTACGCCCACGTACAACATGCCGTACGCGATCTGGCTCGACGGTCGGCTGGACGAGGCGGCGCTGCAGCGGGCGATGGACACCGTGGTCGGGCGCCACGGGGTGCTGCGAACCCGGATCGAGGCGGTCGACGGGATCCCGGAACAGGTCGTCGCCGGGCAGGGTACGGTTCTGATCCAGCGCATCGCGCCCACCACCGGCGACGAGGACGAGCGCACGCGGTGGGCCGAGTCGGTGGCCACCGACCTCGCGCGCGAACCGTTCGACCTGGCCGCCGGTCCGCTGGCCCGGGCCGCGCTGATCGCGGCCGGCCCGGACCGGCGCCTGTTCCTGCTGGTCACCCACCACACGATCAGCGACGGCGCCTCCATGACGGTGCTGTTCGCCGAGCTGTCCGCGGCCTACCGGGCCGAGACGACCGGGGAGCCGCTGTCGCTGCCGCCGTTGTGGATGGAGTACGGCGACTACGCGGTGTGGCAACGCGAGCGGCTCGACGGGGAGGAGCTGGACCGGCTCCTGACGTACTGGCGGGCGCGGCTGCACGGTGCACCGCAACTGCTCGCCCTGCCGACCGACCGGCCCCGGCCGGCGCGGCAGTCCCCGCGTGGCTCGGTGGCCACGGTCCGGCTGGCCGCCGACACGACCCGGCGGCTGGCCGCGGTGGCCGCGGGTAGCGACGTCACCATGTTCATGCTGTTCCTCACCGGCTTCGCGGCGGTGCTGTCGCGGTACGCCCGCCAGTCCGACGTCGTGATCGGTACCCAGGTGTCCGGCCGTACCCACACCGAGCTGGAACCGATGATCGGCCTGTTCACGAACACGGTCGCGCTGCGGATCTCGCTGGCCGAGGATCCGAGCTTCGTGGCGCTGCTCGGCCGGGTCCGGGACGCCACCCTGGATGCGTTGCTGTACCAGGAGTTGCCGTTCGAGAAGCTCGTCGACGAGCTCGCGGTGGAACGTACGCTCGCGTACTCGCCGCTGACCCAGGTTCTGTTCGTCTACGGGTCCCTCGTTTCCTCGCCGCTGGACCTGCCCGGCGTCACCGCCCGGGGCCGGGAACTGTTGACCGCCACCGCGAAACTCGACCTCACCCTGTACGCGGACACCTGGCCCGACCAGACCACGACCCTGGTCCTGGAGTACAGCACCGACCTGTTCGACCCGCCGTGGGCCGACAGGTTCCTGCGCTGCATGGGGTACCTGCTCGAGCGTGCCGCCGAGGCGCCGGACACGCCGGTGGCCGACCTGCCCCTGCTGTCGGCCGCGGAGCAGGCCGCGCTGATCCTCGGGCGCGGCCGCCAGGCGGTACCCGCCGCCGACGACGAGCTGGATGTCCGGCGCCTGTTCGACACGTCGGCCGCCCAGGTCATCGACGACGATCAGACTCTGCCGGTGCGCGGCGTACGGGACCAGGCCGCCCGGATCGCCCGGGTGCTCGCCGACCACGCCGTGGGCCCGGAGGCCCTGGTCGGGCTGTGCCTCGGGCGCAACGCCGGCATGCTGGCCGCGCTGCTCGGGGTGTGGTGGGCCGGCGGCGCCTCGGTGCCG
>Ga0209069_10001170_pt1 | contig 13144 bp, 13 predicted proteins | sample Str013_2_FD_187202 | JGI IMG/M metagenome (GOLD analysis project Ga0209069, IMG submission 187202) | Freshwater sediment microbial communities in response to fracking from Pennsylvania, USA - Straight Creek_MetaG_SC_2013 (SPAdes) (version 2) | ecosystem: Environmental > Aquatic > Freshwater >...
GATCGGCAACCCCAGTACCAGCGCCCACGAAATCACCTGCCAGCCGCCAAGTGTTTTGGAAAGTTGGCCGCCAGCCGCATATCCCATGCCAGCCGCAAACACCGCCAATGCCAACCAGATATCACCAACCTCAAAGTGCCCTCCTCCATCCCAAACCGCGTAGATGATGACAGCGAGGCTGCCCGCAATGCTCCACAGCCAAAATGGCAACGACGGCCGTTCGCCTGCAAAAATTGTTGCCATCAAAGCTGTGGCCAAAGGCAAAGCACCGAGCACAACGCCACCATGAGCAGCGGGAACAGATGTCATCGCCAGTGCTGAAAAAATCGGAAAGCCGAAGATCACACCTGCCACAACAAAACACAACCTGCCGAGTTCGGCCAGGCTGGGGCGTCTCTGGCGGGAAATCAACAAAATGGGCAGTGCCAGGGCAGCGGCTGCAACAGTGCGACCGGTTGAGACAAACAGCGGATCAAATTCTTTCACGGCAATGCGGGTGAATGGCAAAGTGAGAGCGAAGATCGCCACTCCAATAAATCCCAACCACCAGCCTTTTGATTCGCGCGTCATTATTTTGCCTCGTCATTCGGATGTAACATGCAGGCGCAAGTTTTGCGGTATTATTCACGATGGGCATGGCGCATCATTGGCCGTTGGATTTATGGTGGAGCAACCTAAAGATTCGCAGCACATCTCAGCTTCAAGCTGCAGCGCAGGAGAAAAACGGTGCTTAACTTTTACCTGAGGCTCGGGAAGCCTTTAGCGTTTGGCGTTGTTTTGTTATTTTTTTCGTTTGCAGCATCGGCCACTGCTTTTGCCTGCGATGCTGAGGCACTGGTCAAAGGCATCGCCACAACATTTGAACGCGCGGCGCAGACCCAATCACCACGCGCATTTTCTTCAGCCGTTGCTCACTATGCAGATATGCGTAGTCTGGCCTTTTTCGCCTTGGGCCCATATCGATCAAAACTCTCGCCAAGTGATGAATACCGCTATGTCACTTTGGCCCGTAATTTCCTGGGTAGGTGGATGGCTGAGAACAGCAACCGCGTTTCCGGTTCTGGAATTTCGATCCAATCCTGTTCGTCACAAATTGTGACCGCGCGGTATGGCAATGGCACCAGTGTACAATTCCGCTTGGCAAGCCCGCGTCGTGTTGCCGACATTAGCATATCGGGAATTTCGTTGGCAGGCGTGTTGCGCAGCAAGTTCACTGAAGTCATCCGTTCCAACGGCGGCGATGTTGGTGCCTTGATGGACTATCTGGCGCGCTAGAACGCACTGGTTTGCAAATCATCTCAATTCTGCCACAAGTGCCATCCAAATCCTGCGCGCGCTTGGAGGACTTATGAAGCAATCATTTCTTACACTTATCATCGCTGGAACAGTTTTGGCTGGTTGCACCACCGATCCTTTCACCGGAGAACAGAAAGTGGCAAACACTGCCATTGGTGCCGGTGCAGGCGCTGGTGTGGGGGCCATTGGCGGTGCGATCATCGGGGCCGCAGTGGGTGCAGACGCCCGCAAAGCTGCATTGATTGGCGGCGGCCTTGGCTTGCTTACCGGCACTGGCATTGGCATGTATATGGATAACCAGGAAGCCAAGCTTCGCCGCCAATTGCAGGGCACAGGCGTTTCCGTCAGCCGCATGGGCGACAGCATTGTGCTCAACATGCCTTCCAACGTGACGTTTGACTCTGATCAGGCAGATGTAAAGCCGCAGTTCTATGCCACATTGAATTCGGTTTCCGCTGTGTTCAAAGAATATAAGCAGACGCTGATCAACGTGGTGGGTCACACGGACTCAACAGGTGATACCAATCACAATTACGATCTTTCGCGGCGGCGTGCTGCGTCTGTGGCGCAGTATTTGTCTGCCCAGCAGCTAGATGCGCATCGGTTCTCAGTTGAGGGCCATGGTGCCAGCGACCCAGTTGCTTCGAATGCATCGCCTTCGGGGCGCGCGCAGAACCGCCGCGTCGAAATCACCATTCTGCCGCTCACCTAAATCATGGATGAAGCCCGCTTTACACTGACGATTGGCGGGCTATCACACGCCAAAGCCTTGCAAATGATGGATCAGCTCGAATCTGAGTTGGCTATTGATGCTGTGGCAGTTTCGATCAATGAAACTGATGAGGCTGCAGCGCAGTGGGAAACCTTAGCGTGGTTTTCCACGCGTCAAGAGGCAGAAGCCGCGCGAGACGTGCTGGGATTAAGTGAAGCACCCATTTCCGAAGTTGAGCAACGTGACTGGGTGCGTGAATCACTCGCTGGCCTTGCACCCGTTGCGGCAGGGCGGTTTTTTCTGCATGGCTCACATGACCGCGACAAGAGACGCGCCGGCGGCATCTCGATGGAGATTGACGCTGGCACCGCGTTTGGCACGGGCCACCACGGCACCACCAAAGGGTGTTTGGTTGCTTTGGATGCAATTCTTAAATCAAATCGGCCCAGGCGCATATTTGACCTCGGCACTGGAACGGGTGTCTTGGCTCTGGCTGCGGCCAAGGCGCGGCGCCGCAAGGTGCTTGCCAGCGATATTGATGCAGAAGCGGTGCGCGTGACTGTGATGAACGCGCGCCACAACGGCGTTGGCCCCTTTGTTCAAGGCCTCACAGCGCCCGGACTTCATGCACGGAGCATTCATACGCGCGCACCATTCGATTTAATTTTCGCTAATATTCTGGCCAAGCCGCTTGAACGTTTGGCCACTGGCATCGCCACGATGCTGGCCCCCAGCGGGCTGGCCATTCTTTCCGGTCTGACGCGCGATCAGGAACGATGGATCAGCGCCTGCTATCGCAGCCGCGGATTGACTTTGGTAAACACTTACCGCTTGGACAACTGGGTGGTTTTGGTGATGCAGCGAAAAGCAAACGGCGCAAAAGCAAAAGGCCGCAGTGGATTTGCACGGCGGCCTAAAACGTCTGAGCGCGGCTCAGGCTATGCACAAAGCGTTTAGCGGCCCCAGATCCGGTTGGTGATTTCACCACGGCGAATGCCGATATCGGCAAGCAGCCTGTCATCCAGTTGATGCAGTTGGCGCACGGCGCGGCGACTAGCCACAAAATCTTTCATCCGTACCATCAGTCCGGGAGACAGGCTCATGCCTCTATGGCGCGCTGTTTCACGATCTAAACTTACCAACGTCATCACTCACTCCAATTCAATTCAGTTCAATTATTTGCAGTTGCTGTCATGTAAGGGCCAATCGTAGCAAGATTGTGTCGGAAGGCTGCCTGTTTCATGACTGGCCCCTATTTATCTTTTAGGATTAACAATAGGTTAAGGATGAAAATTAAGCTGCTCCAATGGCGCTCACTTTGCTTTTGAAAATGTCCTGGAGTGGCCGAGGTTTTCCGAGAAAGAACCCTTGCACCCTGTCCATGCCCTTGGCGGCCATCAGTCGATTTTGCTCTGCTGTTTCTATCCCCTCAGCCGTAACACTAATTTTCAGCTGCTTCGACAAAGCTAAAATTGCATTGACCACCGCGCGGCTGGATTTGCGCGTATCATAAGCCTGCACAAAACTCTGGTCGATCTTGATCCGGTTAAATTTGAACCGATGCAGATATGACAATGAGGAATAGCCGGTGCCAAAATCATCTAGTGCGAGTTGAACGCCAAGCGCTTTCAAATCATTGGTCAACATTTCGGGCAGACCCGAATTGTCCGCAAGTGCAGTTTCGGTCATCTCAATTTCAAGCAAGTGGGCTGGCAATCCCGATTCTGCCAGTGCAGTTGTCACATCAATCAACAAGCGGCGCGAGCGCATCTGGACAGCCGAAATATTAACTGAAACTGAGACCCCGGGAGCGAAGCTCCGTGCGTCTTTGCAAGCCTGTTGCAGAACCCAAACACCAATTTCGGAGATCAAACCACATTCCTCCGCCAGTGGGATAAACACGGAAGGAGAGATACAACCATGTTTCGGGTCGTGCCAACGAATGAGTGCTTCATAACTGCAAAGCTCTCCAGTGCGGCAAGAAAAAATCGGCTGATAGCGCAATTCAAAACATTTGGCAGATACAGCTGCCCTTAGTGCCGATTCTAGTTCACGGCGCTCTGTCAAATACTCGTCCATCTCACGCGTATAGAAACGCGCTGTGCCACGTCCCTGATTTTTGGCTTTGTATAATGCCATGTCCGCGCGACGAAGCACCTCATCAACTTGTTCCAAGCTCGGATCCAGTGCAACAATGCCCAGACTCACGCCTACATGCTGAGGCTGCCCCATGAAGTACACTGGCTCTGAAGCCTGCTTCACTATTTCGTGCCAGACCATTTCGATTTCGATTAAGCTGCGTTCCAAGACAAAAACGAATTCATCTCCTCCGATACGGGCAATCAGTTCACTCGGCTTCAGTAGTCTCGAGAACCGCGCGGTTAGCGCGCACAAGACATGGTCACCCGCGGCGTGGCCCATCAGATCGTTCACACCCTTGAATCCGTCAAGGTCCGCGAAGGCAACGTAGCGTTCAACACCATCACAGGATTCAATAATGTCCTCAAGTCCCTTGCGTAAACGAGCCCTGTTAGGCAAACCTGTTAGAGTATCTGTCTGGGCCAAACGCAGTACGCTTGCCTCTGCTGAGCGAGCCGCAGAAATATTCGCACAAACTCCACGCCAACCAAATTTTTTTCCCTGTACATCGAAATCTGGCTTAGCCGTCAAACTCAAGTAAACTGTGCTCTCTCCGAAATTGATGGAGACTTCGCAATCTGAAAAATGAATCTCGCCACTCAAATATTTAATCAATTGCTTCACACCATAACTTTGATGATGTTTGTCGCTTAAATCCTGTATTACTTTAAGAACAGGGGTCGCTTCGAAACAAGATGCGGCAATGCCAAACGCACTGGAAAATCCGTCAGCGCCACGCACAAGCATGCCTTCGGAATCAATTTCCCACAGCCAATCACGTGTGCTCTCTTCGAAGTCTCGAAGCAGCAAGCTAACAACTTCCTTTTTATCTTTCAGACGCTTGACTGCATCTACCTTGCTACGAAAATCACGTGCGTATGCCAGCGCCATTCGATTGAAGTACAAAAATGCCACAAAAATCAAAGACGCGGATGCAAAGCCGTCTTGAAATCCAGAAGTCCTGATGATTGCTGTTATGAGACCAACCACCATCAAACTGGAATAAGTTAAAGCCGCTAAAGGGAAAACCCAATAGTTCAATATGCCACCTACTAGCATTCCGAACATAACGAGTTGAAGTTCAGCGGAAACAAGCTGGCCTTGGTTGGGCATGATACTTACCATGCCCATAGACCACAACATACCGCGCGAACCAGCTATGACAGCAACTTTGGCAGCAACCTCAGCCGTTTTTTCTCTGGCTTGACTCCCAAGGCGTTGCAGCAGCCGCAAATTCGGAATAACTGCACCAATCATCAACACCCCCCAGGGTATTGCCGCTAGAGATTGGGGCGTACCATGTATAACAACTAGAACAAACAATGTTGCTGCAATATGGCCGAGTAAAATTTGTGGCGATGAATCCGTAATGCAAGTAATTTGCTCTGATAATGCCTGCTTCGGAGCATAAAATTTGACGATTGACCGCATCAGCACAGGTAGTTTCATTTTGTGAATCCAAGATGTTCACTTTTAACTACTCATTTCAACGTGGTAGATAAGTTAATATTATTCACCGCTATACTAAAGATACCGAACTGTTCCCTTTGGCGTAAACAACTGACTAAGATTCACACATGATTCTGCCTAAAACTCAACGGCTTGCACTTTTGCGCCAACGGCTCACCGCACAAGGCCTCGCGGGCTATGTGATCCCACGTCAGGATGAATTTCAGGGCGAATATGTGGCCGCCTATGCAGAGCGGCTGAAATGGATTTCAGGCTTCTCCGGCTCTTGGGGCAGCGCCATTGTTTTGTTGAAGACCGCAGCCATTTTTGTCGATGGGCGGTACACCGTTCAAGTGCGCAAACAGGTGCCTGCAAAGCAATGGCTCCACAAAAGTTTGATTGAGGAGCCGCCAACGGAATGGTTGAAACAATCCCTCAAGAAGGGACAGAAATTGGGTTATGACCCGATGTTGTTCACCATTGCAGAGGCAAAGCGTTACGCTTCGGCATGTGCCGAAGTTGGGGCACAGTTCGTTGCTATCTCCCCCAATTTGATCGATGAAATTTGGCACGATCAATCAGCGCGTCCGCAAGCGCCGCTGTTTGCGCAGCCGCTGGTTTATGCAGGCCGCAGTACCGCGCAAAAGCTCAAGCAATTGGTGGCTGAGTTAAATAAACAGCGCCGCGATGGGGTGTTGCTGACCAATCCTTCATCAGTCGCCTGGCTTTTTAATTTGCGCGGCAGTGATGTTCCCTTTACCCCCGTGGTTTTGGCCAATGCATTGGTGCAGGCCGATGGTCGGGCCATTATTTTCATTGAGACGTCGCGTCTGGCTGCAAATCTTCGCAAGGCCCTAGGCTCGAAAGTGAGTTTTCAACCACCCGCAAACATGGCTAAAATCTTTCGTGGTTTCGCTGGCAAGGTCGTGCAGCTGGATGAACACTCGGCACCTGATTTTGCAGGCGAACAGCTGCGTAAGGCGAAGGCGCGGATTATTGTGGCCTCAGACCCTTGCACCCTGCCCATGGCCTGCAAGAATGATGTTGAACAAAACGGTGCCCGCGATGCCCAGTTGCGCGACGGGGCGGCGCTGTCACGCTTTCTGCATTGGTTTTCGCTAGAGGCCCCAAAAGGCAAACTGGATGAATTGCAGGCGGCTCTGAAGTTGCGGGAGATTCGTGAAGAAACCGGCAAGTTGGTTGACTTGTCGTTTGAAACAATTCCCGCTGCGGGCCCCAATGCCGCTCTGCCACATTATCATCTGCCTGAAAAAGGCGGCCGCGAAATCAAGATGAATGAGATTTTCCTCATTGATTCTGGCGGCCAATATAGAGACGGCACGACCGATGTGACACGAACTGTCATTGTTGGCAAAGCGTCGGATGAGATGATGGACCGCTTTACTCGTGTGCTGAAGGGCATGATCGCCATTTCGGTGGCACGTTTCCCCGCTGGCACAACGGGTGCCCATATTGATGCCTTGGCGCGCAACAGCCTGTGGGCCGGTGGGTTTGATTTCGATCACGGCACTGGTCATGGAGTTGGCAGCTTTTTGTCGGTCCACGAAGGCCCGCAGCGGATTTCTAAGGCAGGCCATGTGGCATTAAAGCCGGGCATGATCATTTCCAATGAGCCTGGCTATTACAAATTGAACCACTATGGCATTCGCACTGAAAACCTGCTGCTTGTCTCGCAAGCCACCAAAATCAAAGGGGGTGACCGCCCCATGTTGGGCTTTGAAACATTGACCCTTGCCCCGATTGACCGAGGTCTGATCGATACCAGATTGCTGACACGCGATGAGTTACGCTGGCTGGATACCTATCACGGGCGCGTTTTAAGTGAACTTGGGCCTATGGTGCCAGGTGATACCCGCAACTGGCTGAAAGCGGCTTGCGCGCCGCTGGCCTAGGGTTTGGCGAGTTTGGTAAGTTCTTCGCGCAATTCGCCATAGCCGGTGAACCTGTATTCAAATTCCAAGCCCAACTTGGCTGCGGCTTCGGTGGCAGAGTGATGCAGTGCTTCGTCTTCGATTTGGGCCAAATAGATCAATTTCGTGTAGTTGCCAAAATAGTCGTCACGCAGTTCTGGGTGCCGATCGAGACCCAGGCCTTGCCAAATCAGTTTATGAAAGTGCCTCGCCAGATAATCGGTCAGGAAGAAGCTGGTCATGTCAGCTTCAGCGCGTGAGGCAAAGGTTTGGTTGCCCGAAAAGAATGAATAACAGTGAGGGCCAGCTATACGCTCAATGCCTTCTTGTTCCAGCAGAGCGTCAAGTTGCCCGCCCGTGCCACAATCTCCATAGAGCACAAATAACTTGTCATAGAGCATCCGGTTAGCCCTGATCTTTTCGCGCAAAGCTGGCACAATCAGTTGTGGGGTGTTGTGCCATTTGGCTGGCAAGCATTGAACAGCCATGCCCTGCCAGGCATTGGCTTCCAGCAAATCCACAATTTCGCGGGCCAGCGCGCCGCAAGCCAAAAGTAAAACCTTGGCTTTTGGAGAAGTTCTTTCAAAATGTTCTGATGGACCAATGTCAATTTCACTGCGAGGCATGATCGATATTAACCCGTTATTAGCAAACTGCGCCAGCAAAACGGGTGGTAAGCACATGCAATCAAATATGGGCATCCACGCCTTTACTGAACGTCAACCATAAGTTCCTTGTTTCTCAACGAATTGGGCGGTGCCTCGAATTGTCCGTTGCAGTTTTATTCGGCGTTAACGGGTTACGGGTAGTTTGAAATCAAGTTCAACAGCAAGAGGTTGTTGAACGGTGCTGTAAGTAAATATTGGAGAGTTTCAAATGTTCAAGAAGTTCCTTAAAGAAGAATCAGGCGCAACCGCAATCGAATACACGCTGATCGCTGCAGCAATGGCTATTGCTCTTCTCGCCATCATGCCAATCATCACCAGCGCGTTGAACACCGAATTCGGTGTGATCGCAACCAAGATCACCAGCTTCAAGTAAGAATTTGCCTCTGCCCTTATCGGCAGAAGGCATTCGGACTGCACAAGCGCCAGGGAAACCTGGCGCTTTTTGCGTTTCAATCCGTTTAAATTTATGCCGAAGTTTTGAGGTTATGCTTGCGCGCAATCATGGCTTTGGCGGTTTCAACGGCCACTGCCGCATCGCGGCAATAAGCGTCTGCACCCACGGCTTTGGCGAATTCTTCATTCAACGGTGCCCCACCCACCAAAACGATATAGTCGTCGCGCATGCCCTTTTCCTTGAGCGTGTCGATGACGACCTTCATGTATGGCATGGTTGTGGTGAGAAGCGCAGACATACCAACGATGTCGGGCTGGTGCTCTTCGATTGCCTTTAAATAATTCTCCACCGGGTTATTGATGCCGAGGTTGATGACATCAAAGCCCGCCCCCTCCATCATCATCGCAACAAGATTTTTGCCGATGTCGTGAATGTCGCCTTTTACTGTGCCAATCACCATCTTGCCCAAGCGCGGTGCGCCTGTGGCAATCAGCAAGGGGCGCAAGATCGCCATACCGGCCTTCATGGAATTAGCGGCCAGAAGCACTTCCGGCACAAACAGAATGCCATCGCGGAAATCAATACCAACGATGCGCATGCCTTCAACCAAGGCTTCGGTGAGCACCTTGTAAGGCGTCCACCCCCGCTTCAGCAGAATATGTACACCCTCTTCGACTTCTTCTTTGAGGCCGTCATAAAGATCATCATGAATCTGTTGCGTCAGCTCTTCATCGTTGAGGCTGTTCAGGTCAAGATCGCCGGTATCACTCATTCAAATCACTCCGCAAAAGCAGGGAATTCGCCCTAACTTCACATGCCCGATTGTAGCAGTTGAGGCAAGCCTTGCCTGCAGGTATGGTCGCCTCAACAAGGGGAAGTTACGTGAACACACTAGATATTGAAACATTGCGCCAATCCTTTCCAGCATTGGCGCTGCAAGACAGAGGCCAAGCCCGCATATATCTCGACAACCCAGCGGGCACCCAAGTGCCGCAGATGGTGATTGATGCCATAGTTGACGTTTTGGTTTCAAAGAATGCCAACCTGGGCGGGCATTTCGCAACGACGAAAGCCGCGGATGGCGCGGTGCATGATGCGCATGTGGCTTTGGCCGACTTTTATAACGCCGCTTCGCCAGATGAAATCGTCTTTGGACAGAATATGACGTCACTCACCCTGCATTTTTCGCGGTGTCTGGGGCGCAAGCTCAAAGCTGGCGATGAAATCATCCTCAGCCGGATGGACCATGATGCCAATGTGGCGCCGTGGCTGTTGTTGGCGCAAGATAAGGGGCTGGTCGTAAAATGGCTGGATTTTGACCCCGGCACCTATGAGTTTGCAGACGATGCCTTGACCAAGGTGTTGAGCGACAAGACCCGAATTCTCGCCATGGGTATGGCTTCAAATTGCACTGGCACAGTCCATGATGTGGCCAGTTTCTGCAAACAAGCCAAAGCTGTGGGTGCTTTGGTTTACTTGGATGGTGTGCAATATGCCCCGCATTTGCCGCTGGATGTGCAGACTTTGGGGGCCGATGTGGTTGTATCATCGGCTTACAAATGGTTCGGCCCCCATCAAGGCATCCTATGGGCGCGCAAAGATTTATTGGCGGAGACTTTTGCCTATAAGGTTCGTGCGGTGCCAGACAGCGATTTAGGACACAAGTTTGAGACGGGCACCCAGAGCCACGAAGGCATGGCTGGCAGTGCTGCTGCCGTCGACTACATCGCCAGCCTCGGCACAGGCGCCAACCGCCGTGCCAAGCTTCTCACGGGCTGGCACAAGATCATCGCCCATGAACATGCGCTGACCTTGCAGCTCTTGGAAGGGTTGAAAGGCTTTAAGGGCCTCACCATTCGCGGCATTGCCTCAGCCAATGCCATACAACGCCGTGTGCCTACGGTTTCATTTACGGTTGAAGGCGTTGTGCCAGACAAAATAGCAATGCATTTGGCGGCGCAGAATATCTTCGTCTGGTCTGGCCACAATTATGCGTTAGAGCCGATCAAGCGCATGGGACTGGACGACAAAGGCGGTGTGCTGCGCGTGGGGCTGGCCCATTACAATACCGCCGCAGAAGTTCACGGCCTGCTTGCAAATCTGCACAGCGCACTTAAGTGAGTGACATATGAGATATAATATCGCGATCATCGGGTTGGGTAAAATTGCCAGTGACCAACACGTGCCAAGTATCAATAAATCCAAGAAGTTTAGGATCGTGGCGGGTGTGAGCCGCAATGCAAGCCTGAAAGATGTGCCGCATTTCACCTCTCTCACTGAACTGCTGGCCAGCAAAGTGAAAGTGGATTGTGTGGCAATATGCACGCCCCCTTCGGTGCGGTTGCAACTGGCAATGGAAGCGCTTTCAGCGGGCCTAGATGTTTTGATCGAAAAGCCGCCTACGCCGACGATGGGCGAGCTTGTGGCCATGCAGGCCTTCGCCGCCAAGAAGAAGCGTGTGCTTTATGCAACTTGGCACTCCCGCATGAATCAAGCCGTTGAAGAGGCGCGTCGCCTGCTCAAAGGCAAACGCGTTTCCATGCTGAAGGTGACTTGGCGCGAAGATGTGCGCCATTGGCACCCCGGCCAAGAATGGATTTGGCAGGCTGGTGGTTTTGGCGTGTTTGACCCCGGCATCAATGCGCTCTCCATTGTGACGCGCATCATGCCGCAGCCGTTGTTTGTTGAAAGTGCAATGCTAGAAACGCCGGCCAACAAAGCAACGCCCATTGCCGCGCAGATCAGGTTCAAACATGGCGATGGTGTTACTGCCGACATGAGTGCCGATTTTGATTGGCGCCAAACGGGTGAGCAAACCTGGCAGATCGAAATGGCCACGGATGACGGCATGAAGCTTAACCTGCTCAAAGGCGGCACGGTGCTCGAAGTCAATGGCAAGACCATCCTGGAAGCGCCGATGGAGGAATATGAGCTGATCTATAAGCATTTTGCCAAACTTTTGAAGGCGCGTAAATCAGATGTGGATGCAGCACCCCTGCAACTGATTTGTGATTGCTTCATGCTGGGCCAACCCAAAATGACTGAGGCCTTCATCTAAACATGCTCAGCAAGTCCAGCCACCGCGTCTATCTCGTCAGCCTTTGGCTGAAGGCAATTTTTGCGGCAATTGAATTGGCAACTGGGCTTGCGGTCTATTTCGTGACGATCCCTGAAATCAGCCGCCTGACACATTGGATTTTGCGCTGGAAAATCTTTGCTCATCCCAGTGATCGCCGCACCGTGGTGATGCAGCACCTGCTGGCTGGCTTGCCGCTGGACGCCAAGACTTTCTTGGCGGTGTATCTCTTGCTGCACGGTGTTTTGAAAATCGGCCTCGTGGCGGGCTTGCTGTCCGGCAAACGCTGGGCCTATCCCCTCGGGCTTTTTGGCCTAGGCTTGTTCGTTATATATCAGCTCTATCACTTCTACGCCCACGGCCACCCCTTCATTCTGCTGATGGCCGCATTTGATGTGTTCATCATGGTCATGGTCTGGCGGGAATGGCGCGAGAAGATGAAGTAATCAGCTTCTCCGGCGCTCTCTGCGTGAGGCACCATCTGCCACCGTATCCACGCCTTTGGCGAGTTCTGACACTGGGCCGAGCTTTTCTTCGACCAATTCGATTGTTGGCCGCGCGCCTTTGGTGTGGCCTTCGAGTGCCTTGCGCATGGAAGCAAGGTGATCTGGCGAAGTGCCACAGCAGCCGCCGATAATTTTTGCCCCAGCATCCAGTGCGATGCGGGCATAGTCTGCCATCAGCTCTGGTGTGCCGGTGTAGTGAATATGGCCCTCTTTATATTGCGGGATGCCGCAGTTGCCCTTGGCCACCACATGCGCATCTGGCCGCGCGGCGGAGATGCCCATGACCGTTGCCACCAATTCGGACGCGCCCACGCCGCAGTTTGCACCAATCGCCACTGGTGTGGCCTTGAGATCATTGGCCAGTTTGCCGAAAGCGGCAGGCGTAATGCCCATCATGGTGCGGCCGTTGGTGTCAAAACTCATTGTTGTGACGATCGGCAAGCCCACTTTGGATACCCCTTCAACGGCGGCGCGCAGTTCTTCTTCAGATGACATGGTTTCAATCCAGATCACATCCACGCCGCCTTCTTTCAAGGCTTTGGCTTGTTCTTCAAAAGCGGCCACACCTTCCTCATAGGCAAACGTGCCAACCGGCGAGATTTTTCAGCCGGTTGGGCCCACTGAGCCACCCACGAAGATGGTGCGCGCGGTAAAGGCATCCGCTTCAGCACGGGCATTTTTGGCAGCGGCGATGTTGATTTCGCGCACTTGGTCTTGGGCGTTATGCAGCTTCAGGCGGTGGCGGTTGCCGCCAAAGGAATTGGTCAGAACGATGTCTGCGCCCGCCTCGATGAAGCGTTTGTGCAAGCTGCGCACCCGGTCTGGATGTTCAAAGTTCCACATCTCAGGCGCATCGCCTGATTCTAGGCCCATCATGAAATAATTCGTGCCAGTGGCGCCGTCGGCCAAGAGCCAAGGACGAGAATTCAGTGCTTCAGTGAAAGTTGGACGGGACATGGGGGCTCTCTCAAAC
>Ga0209069_10001171_pt1 | contig 13143 bp, 9 predicted proteins | sample Str013_2_FD_187202 | JGI IMG/M metagenome (GOLD analysis project Ga0209069, IMG submission 187202) | Freshwater sediment microbial communities in response to fracking from Pennsylvania, USA - Straight Creek_MetaG_SC_2013 (SPAdes) (version 2) | ecosystem: Environmental > Aquatic > Freshwater >...
ACATGGCCAAGACCGCCAAGAAGCCCGCATCCGGCAAAAGCCACGACCTGTTCGACCGGCCCGAAGCCGCCGCCCGCCAGGCCGCGGGTCGCGGCAAGCCGGCCCGCAGCGCGCCGGCCCGGGCCGGCGGCGAGGCCGGCTACATGGCCCGCGACATCGAGGTGCTGGAGGGGCTCGAGCCGGTGCGCCGGCGGCCCGGCATGTATATCGGCGGCACCGACGAGAAGGCGATGCATCACCTGTTCGCCGAGGTGATCGACAATGCCATGGACGAGGCGCTGGCCGGCCATGCCCATTTCATCGAGGTCGAGGTCGAGGCCGACGGCTTTCTCTCCGTCAACGACAATGGCCGTGGCGTTCCGGTCGATCCGCATCCGAAATTCCCGAAGAAATCCGCCCTCGAAGTGATCATGTGCACGCTCCACGCCGGCGGCAAATTCGGCTCCGACGTCTATTCCACCTCGGGCGGCCTGCACGGGGTCGGGGTGTCGGTAGTCAATGCCTTGTCGGAATTGCTGGAGGTGGAGGTTGCGCGCGGCGGCCAGCTCTACCGGCAGGTCTATGTGCGCGGCAAACCGAAGTCGGGGCTCGAGAAGCTCGGCAAGGTCGCCAATCGCCGCGGCACAAGGGTGCGCTTCAAGCCCGATCCCGACATTTTCGGCGCCAAGGCGAAATTCAACGTGCAGCGCCTGTTCAAGATGACCCGCGCCAAGGCCTATCTGTTCGGCGGCGTCGAGATCAGATGGACCTGTGCGCCCGCGCTGCTGCCGGTCGGCGAGGACGTGCCGGAGAAGGCGACGTTTCATTTCGTCGAAGGGCTGAAGGACTATCTCGCGGCCAGCATCGTCGGCCAGACGCTGGTGCATCCCGACATCTTCTTCGGAAAGTCCGAGAAGCCGGGCGGCCACGGCACGGTCGAATGGGCGATCGCCTTCTCGGCCGATGCCGACGGCTTCCTCTCCTCCTATTGCAACACCATCCCGACCGCCGACGGCGGCACCCACGAATCCGGGCTGCGTAGCGCGCTGACCCGCGGCATCAAGGACCACGCCGAGCGTACCAACCAGGGCAAGCGCGCGGCGCCGGTGACCAGCGAGGATGTGACGGCGGGCGCCGCCTGCATGCTCTCGGTCTTCATCCGCGAACCCGAGTTCCAGGGCCAGACCAAGGACCGGCTGGCGACCGCGGAAGCCGCCCGCATCGTCGAGCAGGCGATCAAGGACCCGTTCGACCACTGGCTCGCCGGCAATCCGACGCAAGCCAACAAGCTCCTGGACTTCATAATCAATGGTGCCGAGGACAGAATCCGCCGGCGCCAGGAGAAGGAGATTTCGCGCAAGAGCGCGGTGCGCAAGCTCCGCCTGCCCGGCAAGCTCGCGGATTGCACAAATACGGCGGCGCAAGGCTCCGAGCTGTTCATCGTCGAAGGCGATTCGGCCGGCGGCTCGGCCAAGCAGGCGCGCGACCGCGCCTCCCAGGCGATACTGCCGCTGCGCGGCAAGATCCTCAATGTCGCCTCCGCCGGCCGCGACAAGCTGGCGCAGAACCAGCAGCTCTCTGATCTGGCGCAGGCGCTCGGTGCCGGCGCCGGCCCGCATTACCGCGACGAGGATCTACGCTACGAGAAGGTGATCGTGATGACCGACGCCGACGTCGACGGCGCCCATATCGCGTCGCTTCTCATCACCTATTTCTACCGGCAGATGCCCAAGCTGATCGAGAACGGCCACCTGTATCTCGCGGTGCCGCCGCTCTACCGGCTCACCCACGGCGCCAAGACCGTTTACGCCCGCGACGAGAAGCACAGGGACGAGCTCCTCAAGAAGGAGTTCCACGCCAATGCCAAGGTCGACATCGGCCGCTTCAAGGGGCTGGGCGAGATGATGGCGGCTCAGCTCAAGGAGACCACCATGGACCCGCGCAAGCGCACGCTGCTGCGGGTCATGCTGGCGACCGATGACCGCGGCGAGACCGCGGATTCGGTCGAGCGCCTGATGGGCACCAAGGCGGAGGCGCGTTTCGACTTCATCCAGGAGCGCGCGGAATTCGCCAGCACGGAGGAACTGGATATTTGAGACTATAGGGGCGCCCCTCGTGGGCGCCCGCCGCGAGGATAGGGCGGCCACAAGGGCCGCGCCTGCGGTTGACGTCGTGACAACACCAAAAAAAGCCCTGCACAGGGCCCGCAAACCGGATATCCTGCGCCGGAGTGCCGAAGGCACCGAAAGCTTGGACAGTCGAGATCCCAGCAAATCCCGGTCGATCTTAGGTCGGGAATCGCGAGCTGAGGGCCTCGAATTGAACCGTAACCGGAAACGCTCCCAAGGAGAAACTCAATGCGCATACACGGCAAGTGGCTCGCCACCACGGCGATTTTGACGGTCGGATTTGCGTTGTCGCAGCCCCCTGCGCTGCACGCGCAGGCCGGCGTCGCGCTCACCGGGCAAGTCTCCTCGCAGGAGGAAGGCGCCATGGAAGGCGTGCTGGTCAGCGCCCGGAAGACCGGCGCGAGCTTCACCGTCACGGTGGTGAGCGACGACAAGGGCCACTTCAGCTTCCCGGCCGCCAAGCTCGAGCCCGGCCACTACACCCTGACGATCCGCGCGGCGGGCTACGAGCCCCAAGGCGCGCTCGCAGCCGATGTGAGCGCCGACAAGCCGGCCAGCGCCGATATCGCGTTGCACAAGATCGGCACCAAGCAGCTCTCCACCCAGCTTTCGAACGGCGAGTGGATGATGAGCGTGCCGGGCTCCGACCAGCAGAAAATGACCCTCACCAACTGCGTGAGCTGCCACACGGTCGAGCGCATCGTGCGCTCGACTCATGACGCGAACGAATTCGCCAACGACATCCTGCCGCGCATGGGGAGCTACGCCAATCAGAGCATGCCGATCCATCCGCAGCGCCGGCAGGCCGAGCGCCTGCTCGAGGAACGCGGCGACCAGCGCAAGCAAGCCCAGCAGGCGATGGCCAAGTTCCTCGCCAGCATCAATCTGAGCCAAGGCGATACCTGGAGCTACGAGCTCAAGACGCTGCCGCGGCCCAAGGGCCGCGCCACCCGCGTCATCATGACCGAATACGATCTGCCGCGCGCCACAGCAGAGCCGCATGACGTCGTCGTCGATCGGCAAGGCAACGCCTGGTACTCGAATTTCGGCGAGCAGACTTTCGGCAAGCTCGATCCCAAGAGCGGCCACGTGACCGAATTTGCGGTGCCCGAGCTCAAGAAGGGCTGGCCGACCGGGATGCTCGGGCTGCGCGCCGACAAAGACGACAATATGTGGATCGGCATGATGTACCAGGGCGCCATGGCAAAGTTCGATACCAAGGCGGAGAAGTTCCAGATCTTCAACCTGCCGCCGGAAATGAACAAGGACATGGCCCAGGTCAACATGGTGCGGGCCGAATCCGCCGCCGTCGACGGCAAGGTCTGGTCGCAGAACAACGGCTTCGCGGCCGTGCACCGTCTCGACATCGCCTCCGGCGCGATCGAGACCATCGCCCCCTTCAAGAACGCGGGCGTCGGCGAGAACCACAACATCTACGACATCATCCCCGACTCCAAGAACAACGTCTACTTCACCGACATCGCGGCCGATTATATCGGCCGGGTCGATGCCAAGACCGCCGAGGTCAAGCTCTATCCGATGCCGACCAAGCCGGCCGGGCCGCGCCGCGGCATGATGGACTCCCAGGACCGCGTCTGGTTCGGCGAATATCGCGGCAACAAGATCGGCATGTTCGATACCAAGTCCGAGAAGTTCCAGGAATGGACAATGCCGACGCCATGGTCGGCGCCTTACGACGTCACCGTCGACAAGAACGGCGAGGCCTGGACCGCCTCGATGATCAACGATCAGGTCGACCGGCTCGATCCCAAGACCGGCAAGGTCACCGAATATCTGCTGCCGCGGGAAACCAACGTCCGCCGGGTCTTCGTCGACAACTCGACCTCGCCGGTGACGTTCTGGGTCGGCAACAATCACCGCGCCGCGATCGTCAAGCTCGAGCCGCTCGACTAGACCTCCAGGCGGCATCGCAGTGGTACCGATCCCGGGCAAAAAACCCGGGATCGTTTGCTTTTGCACATCCCTACCCTGGTAGTTGCGGTTGCGCGGCCGCGTGCCTATGCTCGCGGGCACGAAGCCGCGCGTGCTTGCCGCGGAGATGGATCTTCGTTTCATCCAGGAGACATTCATGCGCTCGAGTTTCTTCGCCCTTTTCGCCGCCGCCTTCGTCCTGATCGGCTTGCCGGGTTCCGCCTCCGTTGCGGCAGAGCCCAAGTCGCCGCCCGCCCTCACCGGCAAGGTTTCCTCCGCCGAGGAAGGCGCCATGGAAGGCGTGGTGGTCAGCGCCAAGAAGGGCATCGTCACCGTCAGCGTGGTCAGCGACGACAAGGGAGCGTTCAGCTTCCCGGCCAGCAAGCTCGACGCCGGCGACTATGCGCTGAGCATTCGCGCCGCCGGCTACGACCTGCAGGGTCCCGCATCGGTTACGGTTGCGGCCGATAAGGCTTCCGAGATCGACGTCAAGCTCGTCAAGACCACGAATCTCTCGGCCCAGCTCACCAATCTCGAATGGATGCTGAGCGCGCCCGGCGGCGACGACCAGAAGCGGGCGCTCACCGGGTGCACCAATTGCCACAGCGTCGAGCGCATCCTCAACTCGACCTACAACGCCGCCCAGCTCGTCGAAACCATGAAGCGCATGGCGATATATTCCAACAACAGCTTCTTCAAGAAGCCGCAGATCCGCCAGGCGGCGCGCGAGCTCGATCGTTTCGTCCCCAACGCCGACAAGGTCGCGGCCTACTTCGCCAGCATCAACCGCTCCACCGGGGAGCGCAAATGGGAGCTCAAGACCATGCCGCGGGTGAGCGGCGCCGGCACCCACGTGATCATCACCGAATACGATCTGCCGGACCCGACCATCCAGCCTCATGACGTGATGGTCGATGCCGACGGCATCGTCTGGCACAGCGACTTCAGCGGCCAGATTCTGGGGCGGTTCGACACCAAGACGTTGCAGCACAAGACGTTCGCGGTGCCCATGCAACGCGAAGGCTGGCCGACGGGCGCGCTCGATCTCGAGGTCGACCCGCACGGCGACCTTTGGCTCGGCCTGATGTTCCAGGCCGGAGCCGCGAAGTTCGACCGCAAGACCGAAAAGTTCCAGATGATCCAGCTGCCGGCGGATATCCTCAAGGCGGATTCCCAGCAGGCCATGGTGGGAGTGCAGAACTGGACGGTCGACAACAAGGTGTGGCTGCAGGATCCGAGCGTGCCCGGCGTCTACCGCATGAACATGACCACCGGCCAGACCGAGCTGTACAAGACATACGACACGCTGAAGGGCGTGGCGCCCTACAGCGTCTTCTCCGACCAGCAGAACAACCTCTGGTTCCTCGACTTCGGGGTGGAGAATATCGGCAAGATCGACGCGAAGACCGGGGTGGTCACGCTCTATCCGACGCCCACCAAGCATTCGCGCCCGCGCCGCGGCCGCATCGACGACCAAGGCCGCATCTGGTTCGGCGAATTCGCCGGCGAGCGCATCGGCATGTTCGACACCAAGACCGAGAAGTTCCAGGAATGGGAAGTGCCGGGCCGCTTCTTCGCGCCCTATGACGCGATGGCCGACCGGAACGGCAATGTCTGGACCGCGGGAATGAACGCAGACCGCGTGCTGCGCCTCGATCCCAAGAACGGGAAGTTCGTGGAATATCCGCTGCCGCACTACACCAATGTCCGCCGCGTCTTCGTCGACAACAACACGCCGACGCCGACGTTCTGGGTCGGCAACAACCACGGCGCCGCGCTGATCAAGCTCGAGCCGCAGGAGTAGTTCGGCGCAGGCTTCCACTCTGAATCCCTCCCCCTGAAAGGGGGAGGGTGGCGCCGAAGGCGCCGGGTGGGGGTCGCTTCCCAACAGATTCTGAGCTTGTCACGTGACCCCCACCCGACCCGCTTTGCGGGTCGACCTCCCCTTTTCAGGGGGAGGTGATCGCTGAGAGCAAAGTGATTTGGGGCTCACGCCAACAACGCATGGCCGCGGCGGTAAGCTGGCGCTCCACCGAAACGATCCTGCATTCGCCCGGCTTGGCTTGGGTCTGTGTCTTCGTGCTCATAACCCCTCCCTTGCGTGCCGTGGTGGCCAAACCAAAGGACGAGCAAGGCGGCACCGTGCCGACAACGGGCCGGAACAATCGAGAGGACTGGGCCCGGTTCGCGGGGGAACCGCAAAAATGCGAAGGGCTGCCCCCGGGGGGCAGCCCTTCCATTATCGAGCCGGGGTTAGCTTCCGACTTTAACGTGCTGCATCAAGCAGCCGCTGCTGCGCTAAGCAGCCAAAACCTCGATCGAAACGACGATCCAGGCCGCGGAAGCAGACCTCGGCGTGAGACAATGAGACACTGGATCACCTCCTTTCGGTTGTTAACGATTCTCATAATTTATCGGGGCTTCCCGGATTGTCAAAGCGCACGGCGACAGATCGTCGGGACCGGTTCAATCGAAACTGTTGGCACTCCCCGCATTCGAGTGCTAAGGGAATGCCAGCGCGACATCGGCCGGCAATCGAGGCCCACAAGCAAGCTTTGCCGGATTTTGTCCGCAAACCGATATTATCAATTATATCAAACAGATAGGAGGACGTCCGATGAAGTTCCGTCCGCTTCACGATCGTGTTGTGCTCGAGCGCATCGATGCCGAAGAGAAGACCGCCGGCGGCATTATCATTCCGGACACCGCCAAGGAGAAGCCGCAGCAGGGCAAGGTTGTCGCGGTCGGGCCTGGTGGCCGCGACGAGAACGGCAAGCTCATTCCGATCGACGTCAAGACCGGTGACCGGGTGCTGTTCGGCAAATGGTCGGGCACCGAGGTCAAGATCGACGGCATCGAGTACCTGATCATGAAAGAGAGCGACATCATGGGCGTGCTCGAGGGCATCGTGGCCAAGAAGAAGGCCGCCTGACGCCTTCGACCGTTTGAATTCCCCTCCCCCCACGAGACCACGAAACGGCCTCGCGCTGGGAACAGTTCGTATCAACCCGGCTCATCCATCGCGCGCGCCCTTGGCGCTGCCCGGCACCGATGAAGTCGCACCGAAAGGAATCTTGAAATGTCCGCCAAGGAAGTGAAATTCTCAGTCGATGCCCGCGACAGGATGCTGCGCGGCATCGACGTTCTGGCCAGTGCCGTGCGCGTGACGCTCGGCCCCAAGGGCCGCAACGTGGTGCTCGACAAGAGCTATGGCGCGCCGCGCATCACCAAGGACGGCGTGACCGTCGCCAAGGAGATCGAGCTCGAGGACAAGTTCGAGAACATGGGCGCCCAGATGGTGCGCGAAGTGGCCTCGAAGACCTCCGATCAGGCCGGTGACGGAACCACCACGGCCACCGTGCTGGCCCATGCCATCGTGCGGGAAGGCGCCAAGGCGGTCGCCGCCGGCATGAACCCGATGGACTTGAAGCGCGGCGTCGATCTCGCGGTCGAGGCGGTCGTCGCCGACCTCCAGAAGCATTCCAAGAATGTCACCTCGAACGAGGAGATTGCCCAGGTCGGCACGATCTCCGCCAATGGCGACGCCGAGATCGGCCGCTTCATCGCCGACGCGATGAAGAAGGTCGGCAACGAAGGCGTGATCACGGTCGAGGAGGCGAAGTCGCTGGCGACCGAGCTCGAAGTGGTCGAAGGCATGCAGTTCGACCGCGGCTACATCTCGCCCTACTTCGTCACCAATGCCGAGAAGATGCGGGTCGAGATGGAAGACCCCTACATCCTGATCTACGAGAAAAAGCTCTCGGGGCTGCAGGAGCTGTTGCCGCTGCTCGAAGCCGTGGTGCAGGGCGGCAAGCCGCTCGTCATCATCGCCGAGGACGTCGAAGGCGAGGCGCTCGCCACGCTGGTGGTCAACAAGCTGCGCGGCGGCCTCAAGGTCGCGGCCGTCAAGGCGCCCGGCTTCGGTGATCGCCGCAAGGCCATGCTGGAGGACATCGCGATCCTCACCGGCGGCACCATGGTGTCCTCGGATCTCGGCATCAAGCTCGAGAACGTCACCATCAACATGCTTGGCCGCGCCAAGAAGGTGATGATCGACAAGGAGAACACCACGGTCGTCAGCGGCGGCGGCAAGAAGACCGATATCCAGGGACGCATTGCCCAGATCAAGGCGCAGATCGAGGAGACGACCTCGGACTATGACCGCGAGAAGCTGCAGGAGCGCCTCGCCAAGCTCGCCGGCGGCGTCGCGGTGCTGCGCGTCGGCGGCGCCACCGAGGTCGAGGTGAAGGAGCGCAAGGACCGCGTGGACGACGCCATGCACGCCACCCGCGCGGCCGTCGAGGAAGGCATCCTGCCGGGCGGCGGCGTGGCGCTCTTGCGCGCCAGCGAAGTGCTCAAGAAGATCCGCACCCAAAACGACGACCAGAAGACCGGCGTCGAGATCGTGCGCAAGGCGCTGTCCTGGCCGGCACGCCAGATTGCCATCAATGCCGGCGAAGACGGCTCGGTCGTGGTCGGCAAGATCCTGGAGAAGGATCAGTACGTCTACGGCTTCGATGCGCAGAACGGCGAGTACGTCAACCTGATGTCGAAGGGCATCATCGATCCGACTAAGGTGGTGCGCGCCGCCATACAGGGCGCCGCATCGGTCGCCGGCCTGCTGATCACCACCGAGGCGATGGTGGCCGAGCTGCCGAAGAAGGCATCCCCGGCGCCGGCCATGCCGGGTGGCGGCGGGATGGATTTCTAAACGAGCACCTGTCCCGGATGCACAGTGGTCTCCTTCTCCCCGCACGCGGGGAGAAGGTCGGGATGAGGGGGCCCCTCCGCGATTCTGAGCTTGTGGAAACGCCCCCACCGGGCCGAGTTCTGGTTTTCGCTCGGCGCGAGTCGCCCTCTCCCCGCAAGCGGGGCGAGGAACGCCGCAATCAACAACCTCACGCCGCGGCGGTCGCCGGCTGGGTCGGACGCTGGTCGATCACTTTGTCGACGATGCCGAATTCCACCGCCATCTCGGCCGTCAGGAAATAGTCGCGCTCGAGCGCGTCCTCGATTTTCTTGAGCGGCTGGCCGGTGTGATGGACGTAAATTTCGTTGAGACGCTTCTTCAGGTTTAGGATTTCCTGGGCATGCAGCATGATGTCGGTCGCCTGGCCCTCGAAGCCACCCGAAGGCTGGTGAAGCATGATACGGGAATTGGGCAACGCGAAGCGCTGACCCTTCTCTCCGGCGGCGAGCAGGAGCGAGGCCATGGAGGCGGCCTGGCCGATGCACAAGGTCGACACCGGCGGACGGATGAAGTGCATCGTGTCGTAGATCGCCATGCCCGAGGTAACCGCACCGCCCGGGGAATTGATGTACATCGAGATCTCCTTCTTCGGAGTCTCGGCCTCGAGGAAGAGAAGCTGCGCAACCACCAGCGTCGACATCCCGTCCTCGATCGGACCGGTGATGAAGATGATGCGCTCCTTCAGCAGCCGCGAATAAATGTCGTAGGACCGCTCGCCACGCACGGTCTGCTCGACCACCATGGGGACGATGTAGTTCATGTACGTATCGCGGGGATCTCTCATCTGCGCTCCTTGCGCCCGCGCGGACCGGAATCGTCCAGCGGACGCCTGCCTTGTAGCACACCAAAGTCGGCCCGCACCGGTCCTGCGCGAAAACAATAGGCGCCCTCCTGGCGCCTTGGCTAGGCCAAGGTTCCGGTAACCAAGACTGAGTCGACCAAAGTCGTGTCGACCAAAGTCGCAGCAACCTGCTACATCCGCGCTATAAATGCGTCCCTTACAGTCGTTTTCCCCGCCAATGGCCCCTCCCCTCATCCAGCTCGGCGACATTTCACTGACCTTCGGGGGTACGCCGCTTCTCGATGGCATCGAGCTGTCGGTCTCCACGGGTGAGCGGGTGTGTCTGGTCGGCCGCAACGGCTCGGGCAAATCGACCCTGCTCAAGATCGCCGCCGGGCTGATCGAGCCGGACCGCGGCGCGCGTTTCGTGCAGCCCGGCGCCACCATCCGTTACCTTCCGCAGGAGCCGGACCTGTCCGCGCATCGAACGACCCTCGCCTACGTGCAGGACGGGCTCGGTCCGGGCGACGACGCGCACCAAGCCCGATACTTTCTGGAGCAGCTCGGGCTCGGCGGCGACGAGGACCCGGCCCGCCTGTCGGGCGGCGAGGCGCGGCGTGCCGCGCTGGCGCGCGTTCTGGCGCCGGCGCCCGACATCCTGTTGCTCGATGAGCCGACCAACCATCTCGATCTGACCACCATCGAATGGCTGGAGCGGGAGCTCGACCAACGCCGCACCGCGCTGGTCCTGATCAGCCACGACCGGCGCTTTCTCGAAACCTTGTCGCGCAGCACGATCTGGCTCGATCGCGGCAGGACGCGGCGGATCGAGCTCGGCTTCGGAGCGTTCGAAGCCTGGCGCGACGAGGTGCTGGCCGAGGAGGAGCGCGATCAGCACAAGCTCGGACGCAAGATCGAGGCCGAGCTGCACTGGCTTCGCTACGGCGTGACGGGCCGGCGCAAACGCAATGTCCGCCGCTTTTCGGATTTGCAGAAGTTGCGGCAGACGCGGCGCGAGTATCGCGGGGCTGCCGGCAAGGCCGTCATCGATGCCGCGCAGGCCGAGAAATCGGGTGCGCAAGTGATCCAGGCGGACCACATCAGCAAAGCGTTCGGACCGCGTCCGATCATCGACGATTTTTCGATCCGCATCATGCGCGGCGATCGGATCGGAATCGTCGGTCCCAACGGCGCCGGCAAGACCACGCTCATCAATGTCCTGAGCGGGGCGCTCGCGCCCGATTCCGGGCAGGTTCGGGTGGGCGCCAATGTGCAGATGGCGACCCTCGACCAGGGGCGAGAAGGCCTCGATCCGGCCTGGACGCTCGGCGAGGCGCTGACCGGCGGCCGCGGCGACACGCTGATCATCCGCGGACAGTCGCGCCACGTGGTGGGCTACATGAGGGATTTTCTGTTCGCGCCGGAGCAGGTGCGGACCCCGCTCGGGGTCCTGTCGGGCGGCGAACGCGGCCGGCTCATGCTGGCGCGGGCACTGGCGAAGCCCTCGAACCTGCTGGTCCTCGACGAGCCGACCAATGATCTCGACCTCGAGACCCTCGACGTGCTCGAGGAGATGATCGGCGACTATGCCGGCACCGTCATTCTCATCAGCCACGATCGCGATTTCCTCGACCGCACCGTGAACGCCGTGATCGTGTCGGAGGGCGAAGGCCGCTGGACCGAATATGCCGGCGGCTACACCGACATGCTCGCCCAACGCGGCCAAGGCGTCGCGAGCAAGAAGCCGCAGAGGCCCAAGCCCGCCGTCGCCGCCAAATCCAACCAGCCGGCGCCGGAAGCAAAGCCCGGCAGGCGGCGCCTGAGCTTTCATGAAAAGCATGCGCTCGAAACCTTGCCGCAGCAGATCGCAGCGCTGCAGAGCCGCATCGGTCAGCTGCAACAGCGGCTCGACGATCCGAATCTCTATGCCCGCGATCGCGGGACGTTTGCGGAAGCCTCCAATGCGCTCGCCGCAGCGCAGCTCGATTTGGCCTCGGCAGAAGAGAAATGGCTGAAGCTGGAAATCCTGCGCGAGGAGATCGAGGGCCAATGAACCCACGGGTAGACCAACGAGCGCGTCGCCGCTGTATTCCCGCAGGCGGCGAGCGCCGGAAGTCGGCCCCTGCGTCGATCGCCGGACAGGGTCGGAAATATATTGCTGAAAGACGTTGCCGAGACCCGCGCCAGGGCACAAGTGATCGAGGTGGCGGATCGACGCCTCCGGCGCGGGAATGTCGGGGAAAGCCGGGCCACGAAGCGCTCCATCTTCGGACCGCTTCGACATTTAATTCACACTTTCGATCAAGCTCTTAGATACCATCCGGCGGGTTCGCCGCGGCGCCGCCGGGAATAAGATCGGTTGACGCGGTCACCACGTTATCCATCGTGCTATATGACGCTGCGAATCGTCGGTTTCAGCTTTCAAGGAGAAAGGCATGCCAGGCACCGAGAAGTTCATGGCTGACCTCCTGGCCATCATAGCCTCGACCCAGCAATCCGAAGATCAGCAGATCGACGCTGCCACGAGATTGGCCATGTCCTATACGGCCGATTTGAAAGACTCGCTCGACAAATGGATCGGAAAAGCAAACGGAGACCAGGGTCTCATCAGCACGCACAATGCCATCATCGCGGAGCAAAACAGGCACCCCCTCAAATCCCCCGCGTGGCGCGTGCTCCATGCCGCTGAAAACGTCATCGGTGATCAAAAGATCAACCTTCGTCCCTCCGCGCGCGTCCCGGCCCGTAAATCGAGACCGTAACAAACCCCCGCGTCTGGTCGTATGCGATCATGGCGATATTCCGCCGCAACATCTTTGCCCGATCGCACCCCGAGACACATTTGAGCATTTTCAGGAAAATGCCAGCCCCCGCGGAGGCGGGGGGTGGAATCCGGTTTTCCGTCCGAAAATGCGACAAACGCAAAAATGCCAGAGCGGTTTCTGTTTCCAGCAACTGTGAAACCGCTCCAGCTCGAAACGGAAATCGCTCCGGCATTCTGCGGGTCGCATTTTCGGCCGGAGACGGGATCTCACCCCGCATCGAGCGCGGGCAGGCTCTTTCCTGAAAATGCTCTGGTGGACCGAAGCTGCGAATTGGGATAAAGCCGGGGCAATTCGATTGGAGACGACATGACTGTGCAAATTACGCCCACATCGACCCAACATACCGGCATGACCGTATCGGCGGAGGGTTCAGTCGCCGCCTGGCATGTCACGTTTCAAATACACCGGGATGAATCGCTCCACGTCGCGATATCCATCCCGCTCTCGGGCCCGCCCACGCATCAAGAAGCGCAACAGAAGGCGCTGAAGATTTTACAGAGCTTTTTGAGCGACGCCTGCGAAGCGGCCAAGAACTATCAAATTTCCAACTGAAGCATTTCTAAAAAGTGGAACCCGCTTCGCTGTGTGTACGTATACACCTTCGAAAGTCGATCGCTTGGTCGCGCGACCACGTTTAGAAAAATTGCTGTCAGGGACGCACGGCGTTTCACTCCTTCTCCCCTGAGGGGAGAAGGTGGGATGAGGGGGCTCCGGCGGTGCGATACGGAAACATCGTAACCCCCTCTC
>Ga0209069_10001172_pt1 | contig 13142 bp, 13 predicted proteins | sample Str013_2_FD_187202 | JGI IMG/M metagenome (GOLD analysis project Ga0209069, IMG submission 187202) | Freshwater sediment microbial communities in response to fracking from Pennsylvania, USA - Straight Creek_MetaG_SC_2013 (SPAdes) (version 2) | ecosystem: Environmental > Aquatic > Freshwater >...
TCTACGAGCAGCATCCCTTCGTGGCGACCAGCCTTTACCGGGCGTTCTGCCGAGCCAAGGACCTGGCGCTGCAGAAGATGCGCCACCCCGGCACGCTGCGCTATATGCTGCCCTGGATGGGGTCGGAGATCGAGGAGATCGACGAGGTCTTCGGCGGCGATCCCTGGCCTTACGGGGTCGAGCCCAACCGGGCGACCCTCGAGGCGCTGGTGCAATATTCGGCCGAGCAGGGCTTGATCGCGGGCCCGGTTCCGGTCGAGAAGCTGTTCGTTCCGACCTTCGGCCTCGATTGACCGCAATTCCATCGACCGCAATCCTCCCCGCCGCGCGGGACACGGAGCTCGAGCGATGAAACTCGCAAGCTATCTGGCGGACGGCCGCGCCGCCTTCGGGGTGGTGACACCTGACGGCGTCATCACCATGAACGAGCGACTGGGCGGGCGCGCCGCGAGCCTCAAGGAAGCGCTGGCCGCAGACCTCATCCCGCAGATCGCGGAAGCGGCCGCCAACGCCAAGCCCGATCACCAGCTCGCCGACATCAAATTCCTGCCTGTCATTCCCGATCCCGAGCTGATCGCCTGCGCCGGCATCAACTATCGCTCGCATGCGAGCGAGACCGGGCGCGACATCCCCAAGCAGCCGAGCATGTTCATCCGGCGCGCCAATACGCTGGTCGCGCACGACGGCGAGATGATCCGCCCGAACGTATCGACCAATTTCGATTTCGAGGGAGAGCTCGCGGTCGTGATCGGCCGCGGCGGGCGGCATATTGCGGCGGAGCGGGCGCTGGATCACGTCGCCGGCTATACCTGCTTCGTCGACGGCAGCGTGCGCGACTATCAGAAATTCTCGGTCACCTCCGGCAAGAATTTCCCCGGCACCGGCCCGCTCGGCCCTTGGATGGTGACCCGCGATGAAATCCCCGATCCCACCCGCCTTGTGCTCACGACCCGCCTCAACGGCACCGAGATGCAACGCTCCGGCACCGATCTGCTGATCTATTCGATCCCGCAGATCATCGCGTTTTGCTCCGACTTCACCCCGCTGTCGCCCGGCGACATCATTGCCACCGGCACCCCGGAAGGCGTCGGCCACCGCCGCACGCCCCCGCTTTGGATGAAGGCAGGCGACGTGCTGGAGGTGGAGATCACCGGCATCGGCACGTTGCGCAGCCGGATCGTTGACGAGAAGGACGAGACATGACCGACATCGAACGCGTCGCGACCCGCATTTCCGCAAGCGAGCTCGAACGGCGCTGGGCCGCGATCCGGCGCGAGATGGCGGCGCGCGGCATCGATGCACTGGTGATGCAGAATGCCAGCGATTGGCTCGGCGGCTACGTCAAGTGGTTCACCGACGTGCCGGCCCACAACGACTATCCGCGCACCGTCATTTTTCATCGCGACGATCTGATGACCTTGGTCGAGATGGGCGCCACCGGCCGGCGCGACCAGCTCGGCGGCAAGGACGTGAACAATCCCGGCATCGGCGAGATCATCTACAGCCCCTCGTTCTTCTCCATCGCCTATACGCACGACTATGATCCGGTCCTGGTGGCGGCTGAGCTCAAGCGGCGCGGCTACAAGACGATCGGGCTCATCGGACGCGGCGCGCTCCCCTCCGGCCTGGTCGATGCCATCCGCAACGGCGTCTCCGCCACGCTGGTCGATGCCAGCGACCTGGTCGATCAGATCAAGGCCATCAAGAGCCCCGAGGAGATCGCGCTCTTGCGCGCCACCGCCGCCATGCAGGACGCCGTCTTCGCCAAGGTCGTGGCCGCCATCAAGCCGGGCATGCGCGACTGCGATCTCGGCGCCATCGCGCAATACGAAGGGCAATTGCTCGGCAGCGAGCAAGGCATCTTCCGCGGCTCGTCCGAGCCGCTCGGCCGGCCGGCGATCCTGCGCGGCCGCCATTTTCAGGACCGGGTGCTGCAGAAAGGCGACTACATCTCGCTCCTGATCGAGAACAACGGACACGGCGGATATTACACCGAGCTCGCCCGCACCATGGTGCTCGGCAAGGCGTCGTCCGAGCTACGCGACGCTTTCGCGGTGGTGTGCGAGGCGCAGAAATACACTGCCAGCAAGCTCAAGCCGGGTGCCTCCTGCGCCGATATCTACGCGGCTCACAACGCGTTCATGCAGAGCCGGGGCGCGCCGCCCGAGCAGCGGCTCTACGGCCATAGCCAAGGCTATGACATGGTGGAGCGGCCACTGTTGCGCGCCGACGAGCCGATGCGGCTCGCCGCCGACATGTGCATGGCGGTCCATCCGGGATTTTTCACCAAGACCAATTTCGTCTTCATCTGCGACAATTTCCTGATCCATGCCGACGGATCGGTCGAGCACATGCACAAAGCCGAGCAGAAGATTTACGAAGTCTGATCGAGGCGCGGCGGCAGCTCGCCGGCCTTGGCGAGCCGCGTCGTCCAATATTCCCAGGCCCGGCCCATCGGCCGCACCCGCAGGCTGTAGGCCTCCGCCAGCGCGGCTTCGCCCGGCGTGAGGGGGGAAATCTCGCCCAGCGCCTGGGCGCGCAGCTGCAGCTCGGCATTGCGATGGGAAAAGATCGACCGGAACACCGTCTCCTGCAGGCTGGCGCCCACGACCGTCGCGCCGTGGCGGCGCATCAGCACCATGGCGTGCGACCCCAGCGCCCGTGCCAGCGACATGCCCTGCTCGGGCGTGGTGACCACCATCGGGGTGTCGCCGAACTCGTCGCGGCTGTCCCAGACCGCCACCGCGCCCCCCATTGTGGCGCCGAGACCCATGAGCGGGCGTAGCGCCACGCCGGTGACGCAGAACGGCAATATCGCCATGGAATGATGATGGCACACCGCGTTCACATCGGGCCGCGCCTGATAGATGCAGCCATGGATCACGCATTCCCCGTAGGGCAGCTCGCTGGTCGGCGTGAGCAACTTGGAATCCAGCGAAAACTCCAGGATGTCGGTCGGCTCGATCAGCTCCGGGCTGCGCGAGCGCGCCAGCAGATAGCGTCCGGGATCATCCGGATGGCGGATGCTGATATGACCGAAGCCGTCGAGCACGCCCTCATGGGCGACGATGCGATTGGCCAGCGCCAGCTGGTAGCGGGCCTCAACAAGATCAGGCGACATTGGAAGCTCTCTCCAGAATTGAAAATCGAATAGATTGTAATGTCATTGCCGGGCTTGTCCCGGCAATCTCGATCAGGGAAGCGCTGCGCGATCCTCGCCTGGATGGCCGGAACAAGTCCGGCCATGACAACGCGGGAGGGGCAATGTAACGAAAGTGCCCCGGCAAAAGGAGAACACATTGAGCGATGCCGCCAAGCTGCCGCCGATCCGGCGGGTCGTCACCGGCCATGATCGCAACAACATGGCCAAGGTTATCATCGATGGCGCGGCCACCAATGCGAAAAGCGGCGCATCGGGTGCCACCTCGACGCTGATCTGGTCGACCGATTCGACGCCGGCGGACTGCGCGGTCGGCGAAGACATCGAGGACCTCGGCGCCCGCATCATCGGCACGCCGCCGCCCGAGAACGGCACCCGCTTTACCGTCATCGAGTTTCCGCCCGGCAATCCGGGACGGATGCATCGCACCGAGACCATCGACTATGTGGTGGTGATCTGCGGCGAACTCGATATGGACATGGATCAATCGACCGTGCGGCTCAAGGCCGGCGACGTGCTGGTGCAGCGCGCCACCAACCATGCGTGGGTCAATCGCGGGACCGAAACCGCCCGCGCCGCCTTCGTGCTGTTGGACTCCAAGCCGCTCGGCATCGGCCACCCGATCGTGCGCGGGCAGAAGGCGGGCCGGCAAACCGGAGCCTCGTAGCCCGCATGGAGCGTAGCGCAATGCGGGAGCGGCGTTCCCGGATTGCGCTACGCTCCATCCGGGCTACGACGTCAACGCCAGCTTGAACAGCCGAATGGCATTGAGCCGCCCGATCTTCACCCGGTCGCCCTCGCTGATGGGCGCGACATCGAACCAGTCCGCGGCATCGCCGACCGCCTCGAACGGATAGTCGGTCGAGAACATGATGCGGTCGGCGCCGAGCTCCAGCATGGCGTCGATCAGCGTCTGGCTGCGGAAATTGCCGGCCGTGGTGAGATGGAAGTTCGCGCGAAAATATTCGCCGATCGGCTTCTTCGCCGGACAGCGATGCGCCGCCTTGGCCCATTTGTTGCGGTTGTCGACACGCCAGATGCTGTAAGGCAGACCTTCGCCGAGATGGCCTAGAATGATGTTCAGGCGCGGACAGCGGTCGAACAGACCGGACCCCATCAGCCGGAGCGCATGGGTGGCAGCCTCCACCCCGAAACCCCAGGTCGGGCCCAGCAACCAGGAATGCCCCTCGTAGATCCGCGCCCAGCGCGGCAAGGGATTGCGCGGGTGGAGATAGAACGGAACGCCGAGCCGCTCGACCGTCTCCCAGAACGGCCAATAATCCGGCGTATCGTAGTAAAGTGCTGCATCAGGATCGTCGACCTGCGAGAAACCGTTGACCAGCGCGCCGCAGAACCCGAGCTCCTTGACGCAGCGCTCCAATTCGCGGGTCGCCAGATCGACGTCCTGCATGGGCAAGGCGGCGAGCGCGGCAAAGCGATCGGGCCGCCGCGCCACCTCCTGCGCCAGTGCATCGTTGGCCGCCCGCGCGACCTCGTTCGCGCGCTTGGGATCGGCCACGCCCTGAACGGTCGGGGCGTTGAGCGACAGGATCATCATCTCCATGCCGTGGGCATCCATCACGGCGATGCGCTGCTTCTGCACATCGATGAGGCGGCCGCTCAATTCCCCCCAGCACCGCTCCGGCAGAAATACGCCCGAATCCGCCAGCGTCTCGGCGATCGCGAAGTGCTCCTCGAGCCCGATCTTCCCCAGCATCCCAACCTCCCGCCCGGCGCGATTTCTCCAAATATTGCAGCCCTGAAGGCGATTCAGCCGCCCAGAATCATTGCCCGGTCTCGATCTTCCCCGATATACTGCCGGCGCGGTCGACTATGCCCGGAACAAGAGGCGCGAACGCAACAAAATTCTGGGAGAGACGCAATGATTGGATCAGTACACATCTCGACCTTGCGCACGACTTTGGCGGGCGCCGCCATCGCCGCGCTCACGGTCGCCGGCAGCACCGTCGTGGCATCGGCGCAGACCATCAAGATCGGCCTCATCAACAGCTATTCCGGATTCCTCGCCCAGGCGGGCGACCAGATGCAGAAGGGCATCGACCTCTACATCAAGGAGCACGAGAAGGACCTGCCGCCGGGCGTCAAGATCGAGATCATCAAGCGCGATGATGCGGCCGCCCCCGAAGTCGGCAAGCGCGTCGCCCAAGAGCTGATCACGCGCGATCACGTCCAGCTGCTGGTGGGCGTCGTGGGGTCGCCGATCGCCGCCGCCATCGCGCCGCTGACCCAGGAGGCCAAGGTTCCGCTGGTCATCACCAATGCGGCCGGCTCCGCCATAACGCGCATCTCGCCTTATGTAGTGCGGGTGTCGTTCACGCTCTGGCAGCAGGCCTATCCGCTCGGCCAATGGGCCGCCAAGCAGGGCTGGAAGACCGCCTACACGGCGGTGAGCGATTTCATTCCGGGCCATGACGCCGAAGCGGCCTTCACCAAGGGCTGGACCGATGCCGGCCTGAAGACGGTGGGCTCGGTGCGCTTCCCGACCACCAATCCGGATTTTGCCCCGTTCGTGCAGCGCATCAAGGACGCCAAGCCGGACGTCGCCTTCATCTGGCCGCCGGCCGGCGAGCAAGCGACGTCGGTCCTCAAGGCGGTCAGGGACCTCGGCCTGCGCCAGGCAGGCATCAATATCGTCTCGACCCAAGACCTCGTCCCGGACGAGGAATTGCCCAATATGGGCGACGTTGCGTTGGGCCTGGTCACGGCCGGCACCTATTCGAGCGCAGCCGACCGGCCGGCCAACAAGGCCTTTCTGGCGGCCTGGAACAAGGAATATGCCGGCAAGGCCACCCCGGATTTCCTGTCCGCGCACGGCTGGGACGGCATGTCGGCGATCTTCGACCTGATCAAGGAGACCAAGGGCAAGTTCACCGGCGAGGAGGCGATCAAGTTCCTGACCAACTGGAAGACCGCCAACAGCCCGCGCGGCTCGATCTCGATCGATCCCGCGACCCGCGACATCGTCCAGAACATCAATATGCGCAAGACCGAGATGAAGGACGGCAAGCTCGCCAATGTGGAGTTCGACACGGTCCCGAACGTCAAGGATCCGTGGAAGGAGCAGAACCCTCCCAAGTAAGCCTTCGCTTGATGGCGTCGGCCGGTTGCGCGCGCCGGCGACGCCGACTTGGGCCCGCAGACTTGGGCCTGCACACCACAGCACTGTTTGAGACCATGGACGACCTTCTGTCGGCTGCGATCAGCATTGCGTTCCACGGCCTCGCCTTGGCGATGGTGCTCTACCTCATATCGGTCGGGCTCTCCGTGACCATGGGGCTCATGGGCTTCGTCAACCTGGCGCACGGCGCGTTCGCGATGGCGGGTGGCTACGCGCTCACAACCCTCATGAGCCATTTCCAACTGCCCTTCGGGGTGGCGCTCGTGGGGGCGATCATCATCGTGGTGCTGGCGAGCTTGCTGCTGGAGCGGCTGCTCTACCGGCGGCTCTATGGCGGCGACGAGCTCGATCAGGTGCTGATGACCATGGGCCTGATCTTCATGACGGTCGGCGCCGCCACCTATTTCTGGGGGCCGGTGGCGCAACCGATTCACCCGCCGGAGCTGATCAGCGGGCAGATCCATCTGGGCTCCCGGGACTTTCCCACTTACCGCAGCTTCCTCATCCTATGCGGCGTGGTGCTGGTCACCTTCCTGTGGCTCGCCCTCGAGCGCACGCGCTTCGGGGCCAAGGTCCGGGCCGCCGTCGACAATCTGCGCATGGCGCAATCGGTCGGCATCAATACGTCGCAATTGTTCGCCCTCACCTTTGCGCTGGGCAGCGGACTTGCCGCCCTCGGCGGCGCGCTCGGCGCCGACCTTCTTCCGATCGTTCCGGGCTATGCGCTCGGCAATCTGGTCTATTTCCTGATCGTGGTCTCGGTCGGCGGACTCGGCAGCATCCGCGGCCCCTTCGTGGCGGCGTTTCTGGTCGGCACCGCCGATACGGCGTTCAAATATATCGCGCCCGAGCTCGGCGCCTTCTTCATCTACGCGCTCACCATGGCGATCCTGCTGTGGCGCCCGCGCGGCCTGTTCGGTCACGCCTGATGGCCTCAGCCCCCGACATCGCATCCGACACTATGCTCGATGCGTTTGCCCACCGGCACCGCTTGCGGCCGTTCGAGGCCCTGCCCTGGCTGATCGCCATCGCGGCCTTTTTCGTCTTTCCCGACTATCTGGCGCTGGGCGCGCAGATCCTGGCCACCATCCTGTTCGCTCTCTCGCTCGATCTGGTGTTGGGCTATGCCGGTATCGTCACCCTCGGCCATGCCGCCTTCTTCGGCACCGGCGCCTATACGGCCGGGATCCTGGCGGCCAACGGCTGGGGTGAGCCGATCAGCGGCCTCATCGCCGCCGGCGCGGCCGCCGGCGCCGTCGGGTTCGCGACCGGCGCCATCATCCTGCGCACCACCGGCCTCACTTTGCTGATGCAAACCTTGGTGGTGGCCGCCATGCTCTCCGAGCTCGCCAACAAGGCCACCCGGATCACCGGCGGCGCCGACGGATTGCAGGGAATGGACGTGTGGCCGATCTTCGGCGCGTTCCGCTTCGACCTGTTCGGCCGCACCGCCTATCTGTATTGCGCGGCCGTGCTGCTGATCGGCTGGCTGGTGGTGCGATCGATCGTCTATTCGCCGTTCGGGCGCTCGCTCACCGGCATCCGCGAAAACGTCCTGCGCATGCATGCGGTGGGCGCGCCGGTGCGGCGCCGCAAGCTCATCGCCTACACGATCTCGGCCGCGCTCGCGGGCGTCTCTGGCGCCCTGATCGCGCAGACGGCGCAATTCGTCGGGCTGGGCGCGCTCGGCCTGGAGCGGTCCGGCACCCTCCTGATCATGCTGATCATCGGCGGCGTCGGACAGCTCTACGGCGCCTTCATCGGGGTGACGATCTACATGATCGCGCAGGATCGCTTCTCCACGATCGACCCGGTCTATTGGTATTTCTGGATCGGTCTGTTCATGATTTTCATGGTGATCTTCGCGCGCGGCGGCGTGCTCGGCCTGATCGAGCGCGTGCGGCAGCAAATCCGCAAGCCGTCTTGGAACAAGCCGTCTTGGAACAAGCCTTCATGGAACAAGCCGTCATGAGCAACGCCGGGCTCGAGACGCAAGGCCTGTGCAAGAGCTTCGGCGCGCTGCCGGTGGCGAGCGACATCAATTTCCGACTCGAATGCGGCGCCCGCCATGCGCTGATAGGGCCCAACGGCGCCGGCAAGACCAGCTTCGTCAATCTGGTCACTGGCGTGCTCAAGCCGAACGCCGGACGCATCCTGCTGGACGGCGAGGACATCACCCATCTGTCGCGCGCCGCGCGCGTAAAGCGAGGTCTCGTTCGTACCTTCCAGATCAGCGCGCTGTTCCGCCGCCTGAGCCTGCTCGAGAACGTCACGCTGGCGATCTCCGAGCGCGAAGGTACCGCCGGCGACCTCATCCGGCCGGCCGGGCGGCATCGCAAAGTGATCGAGGAAGGCTACGCGCTCCTGGAAGCTCTCGGGCTCGCCGAGGACGCACTGCGGCCGGTCAATGAGCTCGCCTATGGACGCCAGCGGCTGGCCGATATCGCGGTCTCGCTCGGTCTCAAGCCCAAGGTGCTGCTGCTCGACGAGCCGGCCGCCGGCGTCCCGTCGGGCGAGACCGGCGCCATCATCGACATGATCGAGCGGCTGCCCTCCGACATCGCGTTTCTGATCATCGAGCACGACATGGATCTGGTCTTCCGCCTGGCCAATCGCATCACGGTGCTGGTGCAGGGCAGCGTCCTGGTCGAGGGCGCGCCGCAGGACATCGCCGCCGATGCGCAGGTGCGGCAAGTCTATCTCGGCGAGCGCACGCCGCGATGAGCACCACCGACCGCGACTCCGATCTCACGCTCGAGCAAGTGCGCGCCGGCTACGGCCGCACCGTCGTGCTCGACGGCGTTTCGCTGTCGTTGCGCAGCGGCGCCACCTTGGCGGTGCTCGGCCGCAACGGGGTCGGCAAGACGACGCTCCTGTCCACCATCATGGGCCACACCACGTTGCACGGCGGCACGGTCCGTTTCCGGGGCGAGGACATCACGGCGCTGCCCGCCTATGCGCGCTGCCGCAACGGCATCGGCTTCGTGCCGCAGGAGCGCGAAATCTTTCCCTCGCTGACGCTCGAGGAAAACCTCAAAGTGGCGGAGCGGCCCGGGCGCTGGACGCTCGAGCGGGTCTACGATTTCTTCCCGCGGCTGGCGGAGCGGCGGCGCAATCGCGGCAATCAGCTTTCCGGTGGCGAGCAGCAGATGCTGGCCATCGGGCGCGCCCTGATGGGCAATCCGGTCCTGTTGCTGATGGACGAACCCCTCGAGGGACTAGCCCCCGTCATCGTCGACGCGCTGCTGGCAGGTCTCGACCGGTTGAAGCGGGAAGACGATCTGGCGCTGTTGCTGGTGGAGCAGCACGCACGGCTGGCGCTCGAGTTCGCCGAAAACGCCATCATCCTGGACCGCGGAGCGGTGGTTTTCTCCGGAGCCAGCCGGCCGCTGCTCGAAGAGCCCGAGCGGCTCGCCAGCCTGATCAGCGTCGGCCGGCATTGATCTGAAGGCAGCTCAGCGCGCCTGCATCACGGCGCCGGGATCCTTGTTGGCCGGCTGGCCGGCACCTTTGGACTCGCTTCGCGCCGCCATGACCATGTCCATGAGCTCTTGCTCCGTCATCGGCTTGGCGAACAGGTAGCCCTGTCCGATATCGCAGCCCAGCTCGGCGAGCCTCTGGACCTCTTCACTCGTCTCGATGCCCACCGCCGACGCCTTGCCGCCGAAGTTGTGAGCCAATTCGATCATCGTCTTGCAAACATTGGCGCTGCCTTTGTTCTCGGCGCAGCCCTGGACGAATGAGCGGTCGATCCGAAACTCCGAGAACGGCAACTCCTTGAAGATTCCAAATGAAGAATTTCCACGTCCGAAATTGTCGATCGCAACCGACACTCCGGCTTGATGAAGCCCGGCAATTCTCGATTTCAAGAGAGCCGTCTTGGTCAGCACTTGCGTTTCCGTCACGTCGAAGACCAGCCCCGGCCACTGATCGTCTTGCGGGCGGTGCTTCTCGACCAGGAGGGCGACGGGGAGCTTGGCCAACGTCTCCACATTGATGTTGATGGCGAACTTCAGGCACACCCCCGCATTGAAGAACCGTGTACTGGTCTGGACCGCCTTGGCGATCGCCTGAGCGGCCAGCTCGTTGAGGTCTTCCTCGCTGGCGCCACCCAGGAAGCGCGCCGGCGGCAACACGCCGTGCTGCGGATGCAAGACCCGCACGAACGACTCGGCGCTGACGACCATTTTCCTCTTCAAGTCCACCTGCGGCTGGTACAGGAAGCTGATCCAATTGCTGGCGATCGCCTTCTTGAGAGACAGATCGGGCGGCGAAACAACCTCGGTGTTGAGCTTTTGCTCTTGAACGACCTTGCGGACAGTCGTGAAATCGACCGGCTTTTGCAGAACCGGAAGCATCGACAGCGAGGCATCGTTGCCGATCTTGCGGAAACTTTCGAGAAACGCGGGTTCGCATCGGCCGAATAGCTGCACGCGGCCACCGTATTTGCATTCCTTCAAGGAAAAAAGCGCCCGCGTACAATCGTACGGATCGGTGGCGTTCAAGGCGATGAAAATAATACCGGGGTTGTGATTCTCGACATTCTCGCCGAGCCGTGCGCTGTTCACGAACTCGACCGTATTGACGCCGAGACCGCGCAAGGACTTGGAAAAACCCTGCAGATACCCGAAGTCGGTGTCCACCACGAAGCAAAGGGCATTGCGCGCGCCGGCCGCCGATGCGGACCGGCTCTGTGCCACCGCATTGCTCATGGCTGCCTCGCACGATCGATCAGGGAGACTCGCCCCGAAAGGGGCAGCTCGGGTTCCAGCTCGGAGAGCCGCGGGTGGCCTCGACCGTCCGTCATGCCTCTACCCCCCAAGGCCGATCCCCAACCCTCGATGACCGCCTGGTCGGCGGTACCGACACAAATCGCATCCAATCGTCTCTTCACGTCGCCCTACCAATCGGCAGCGGCCCCCCACCCATTGCTGCAAACTTGTCGAGCTCTTCGATGGCGTGGTCGACAGGTCTGTTTTTCGTATGAACTTGCCAAAATCGAAGGACTCTTTGGGCGCTGGACTGCGAAAGCCTGGAATAGTCCTCCTTGGCTTGGAGGAGATCGATCTCCGACATGGTGTGATGGGAGAATCGGTTGCACAAGATCGCGTTGACCGTCGGCCATTTCAGTCCGGCGGCTTTGCAGGGAACCAGCAATCCATGGTTTCGCGATTTCATCAGAGAGGCAACCAAATCGATCGACGCCAGAGACAGCATCGAGAGGGCCGCGACCATTTGCTCGTAGAGTCGCCTGTTTGCAAATTCCAGCAGGGCCGATTCGTCCAGCCTGCCTTCCTTCTTCATCGCCAAGATGCCTGTTTGCGCCTGCGTGAAGTCGTGGGACGGCGCGGCTTCCCGGCCGACCTCGCTCGAGATCTTGGCGAGCACGCGCTGGATCTGGTCCTTGGCTTCCGGCGAAGCCAACGAAAGAAGCCGGTCACGGACGGCCTCGGTCGCCTTCAACAGCAAATCCCGCAGCAGGCGCAACGGAATATCGATCCGCAGACCGAGCTTCTCGGCCAGGCTCTGATCCGTCTCCGCGTTGCGCACCAGGCTGGTGAAGCCGGTCTCTGAGAACCGGGCGCCCGCATTTCGTGCCAGCCGATGCGCGACCTCCCGGTCGCCACGGTCGATCAGCACGTCGGTGACCGATTCTTCGATCTCTTTGCGCTCCGATATGGCCAGCATGTGTTGCTGGCTCTTGGTCCCGGCGATTTCGACGAGATCGCCCGTGGTCAGACGCGCGGATTGGGTCAGGACCGGCCCGGCGACCGCTATCTCGTCGTTGCGGGCCAGTTGCCGGATCACCTCGATCGGAGAGTTGTCGACCGGCGCCAGATGCCCGCTCAGCTCGACCAGGGCCTTGGTCTCGATTCTCTTGATCAGATGGCACAGGACATCGTCAAACACACCGACTTGCGCCTCATTGAGGCGGTCGGCATCGTAGAGAAACAGGTCGGTGACACGCCGAAGCGTTTCGACGCGCTTTTCGGACGAGCCGCTCTTGATCGCGTCCTCGAGCTCGACAATAAGAGATTGTTGCGCGCTCATCGCGTACGCCGTCCCCGCCGTTTCTGGCTCGAATGTTCCGGATATCGAAAGTTGTAGACCTGAGCATAAGCAAACACCGGAAAGAAATTGTAAATGTTTAGGTAAAAACACCGGAGCCCCCGCCCCAAGCCCGCCGGCATCCGAAATTCGATGAAAGCGAGAAAAAAAGGGGCGCGAAATAGACAAAATTCCGCGGCTCGTATGCAAACAATTTACCAATAAGGCACATACTGGTGGGCTGACGGACCTCCAATTGTCGAGCGTGCAGGCTCATGGGCGACACACCCGCAGACGGCAGCAATCGTCCCGTTGCGCCCCCGGCGCCACACGGGACAGCGCCGGCACACCCGCGCTCGCCGGCACCAAGAGCGCAGGAACGCCGGCGCGCCCTGGTCATCGGCTGCAGCATGCTGGTCCTGGCGGCCCTGACCGCCGCGGTGGTGATCACAACCGGCTCGCCGATGTCGGGGCATGCGTTGAAATCGCCGCAGATCGCCGCGGCGATGCCCGACGGCGATCTCCGCACCGCCAAGATCACCAAGGACTCGGACGGCAAGGACTGCTGGCAACAAATCTTCGACAATCAGACCGGGCGCATGACTCGAACGCAGCAGCCGTGTGACACGACGGCCTATGACAGCAACGGCGCCCCGATACCGGTTGGTACGATCCATCGCCTCGATGCGATCAGCAAGTCGTTCTCGGGTCACTAGAGCGGATTTGGGAAAGAATTCGCCACTGGCTTGATCTCCTGGACGCCAAGCCACGGGGTCGCCCGCGCCGGCTCAATCC
>Ga0209069_10001173_pt1 | contig 13140 bp, 8 predicted proteins | sample Str013_2_FD_187202 | JGI IMG/M metagenome (GOLD analysis project Ga0209069, IMG submission 187202) | Freshwater sediment microbial communities in response to fracking from Pennsylvania, USA - Straight Creek_MetaG_SC_2013 (SPAdes) (version 2) | ecosystem: Environmental > Aquatic > Freshwater >...
TAATTATCCGGGATCTCATCAAAAGAAAAAAGAACCCCAACTTAAAAGGAAACAAATGGAAAGAGCTTGCAGGAAATACAGGCTACCTGCTGGTAGGGATATTTGTGTTGTATATGTTGTATTCACGGTTTGAGCAACCATTAAACACAGTATTGAAATACAAGGACAAGCCCGCAGGAAAACTGGTCTTTTATAATATGTCCAGCCAGAAAATAGATTCCATACAGGCATACAAAGGAAAACTAATCATTCTGAATATTTGGGCCACATGGTGTGGCCCCTGCAGGAAAGAATTGCCGGAATTAAACAGGCTGGACTCAATGTTTAAAAACAAACCAGTCAAAGTAATTGCCATTTCTGACGAGGACAATAATACCATTCAGGCCTACCTAAGTAAATTTCCAATGCAGCTTACTTCTGGGCATTACTACCCCAATGCTATGCTGGATAGCCTGGCTACCAGGCCCGTTTCTATTTTAATAGATAAGCAGGGTAGTATCCAGGATGTAGTTGCCGGCGCGCGCGGATATGGCTTTTTTGAAGACTGGCTTATTTCATACAGCAATAAATAGTCGGACAGTGATACTGAAGAAGGCTCGGGGCTACCATCTTTGATACATCTTCTGACCATCTTCGGATCAAAGGCGCAGTTTCCCCGGTAAGTGCGCCTTTAACCGGGCTATGGTAGCAAGCGGGTAGGTAGCTGGTTGCACTTTAGGTTAATCCTAAACCTTTTGCTAATCGAGCAAACTGCGTTAATTAATTAAACAGGTATTTTTATAAAATTGTACATTTAGTAACACACTACTGCTCACCCTAAATAATGCTGGTATGAAACTGCTGCTTTCTATTTTGTTTTCTATTCTTATTATATTTTCTAATGCACAAAAACCGACGGACGCGAGATTGGCTGGATTGGATTCAATTGTCAATAAGGCACTGAAAGATTTACATGCTGTCGGAGTTTCCATTGCAGTGGTAGAAAAAAATAAAATTATATATACCGGAGGGTTTGGTTTCAGGGATAACGAAAAGAAATTACCAGTTACCGCAAACACTTTGTTTGCCATAGGCTCCTGTACAAAAGCTTTTACAGCTTCTTTACTGGGTATCCTGGACAAAGAAGGCAGGTTAGACTTGGACAAGCCGGTTATTACTTATTTGCCCGAGCTTAAATTTCAGAATGAGTATACTACCCAACAAGCAACTTTGCGCGACCTGATGTGTCACAGAACTGGTTTGCCACGGCATGATTTATCCTGGTATGGTTTTCCAACCACCAGGGATAGTCTTGTTAAGCGCATTGCATATTTTGAACCAACAGCACCATTGAGACAAACCTGGCAGTACAATAATTTTATGTTCCTCGTACAAGGTGTAGTGGCTGAGAAAATCACAGGTAAAACCTGGGAACAAAATGTTCGGGAGCGTATTTTTCAACCATTGGGAATGAGCACATCCAATTTCTCCGTAAATGACATGCAGAAATCGGGCGAAGCATCCAAAGGATATTATGAAAAAAAAGACAGTATCCGTTATGTAGAATATTACAATATCGATGCCATGGGTCCGGCAGGAGCAATCAATTCTTCTGCCAATGAGATGGCCAATTGGGTAATGACCTGGATATATGGGGGAAAATTTAATGGCAAAGAAATTATTCCGGCTTCTTTCGTAAACCAGGCCATGATATCACAAATGGTTGCTGGTGCAGGCTTGCCTGATAAATCAGCACCTGATGTACAGATGTCTGATTATGGATTTGCATGGGGTATCAACAGTTATCGTGGCCATTACCGTGTGCAGCATGGCGGTAATATCGACGGATTCAGTGCCATTACCTGTTTCTTTCCCTCAGACAGCATTGGTATAGTAGTATTGATAAACCAAAGTGGATCTGCAGTGCCGGGAATCATCCGGAATTATATTTCAGACAAAATGCTGAAGCTTCCTTATCGCGACTGGATGGGTATTACAAAGACAGCCATATTCCAGCAAAAGATGGCAGGTAACATTGCAAAAAAATCGGATAGCCTTTACCATAAACTAAATACAAAACCATCACACCAATTGGCCGACTATACCGGTTATTATGAAAATCCGGGTTATGGTAAAATCCATATTATTCTGAAGAATGACTCACTCATTGCCATTAGCCCCAACCTCAATATGTGGTTACAGCACTATCATTACGATGTATTCAAACCTTTTTCATTAAAGGAAGCAATAGATTTGGAGGAAGACAATCCTGTTCGTTTCAAGTTTGAAATGAATACAACAGGAGATATCAGCAGTATTGCCACCATAGGAATTGAACCTTCGGTAAAACAGGTAGTGTTTACCAAACTACCTACGGTTGTTCCCCTGACCAAAGAGGATATGAAAAAATATACCGGCGAATATTTATTGGCGGGCAATGTAATTGTGACTGTTTATATTAAGGGAGAAAACACACTGATGGTATTGGTGCCTGGTCAGCCTGATTATGAACTGGTACCTGCCGGTAATGATTTATTCAATTTTAAGACACTTACTGGTTACAGCGTAAAGTTTATGGTAAATGAATCCAAAACAGTAACATCGCTCAATTTCAATCAACCGAATGGGATATTTACTGCGAAGAAGAAATAATCAACAGGGGAGATGTATTGAACAAGAAGGATAGTCTCTGATTATCTTACTTTTTTCAGTAACATAACATAACCACACAATCCTTTTTTCTTCAGCTTGTTTACCTGCACGGGTTTTATCATGTGGTATTCGGAGAATTGGGGTACATAAGAATAGCTGATAATATTGCCATCTACATCTCCCCACATTTTTTTCTGGTATACTACCTGGCGTTCGTTCCAGTCGTACATACGTACTTCATACAATTTGGAAGTAGGATCGCCAATAAAAATAAATTGGTAATAAGTTCCCTGGTTCAGCGGAACAACGATGGGCATTTCATATTCACTCTCCATCTTAATGGAGGCTTCGCGAACAATTTCATAACCCTGTGCAGCAAATAATTGTTTGAGACTATCAATCTGGGGCTTATAGGTTTCATTCATGCAGCTCTCCAGGCGTATAACATCTTCCTGGGCGCTGGCTGAAAATGATACGATTACGATTCCCATCAACAGGGCGATTTTGCACAGGATGCTTTTCATACAAATGGGTTTTATAAGAAACGGATTATAAGAGATAAGGATCTAAGATAATATTATAACGCTGTTCATGCAAGCGGTATTGCTCTTAATTTGGGCTTAAGGTTTCAATGCACAGGAAAGGCAGGATAAGCCGCTAAAGATTAACCTTTATAGGTGTAAAATGAATTGGCCTGGGCAAGACAGGTTATAACCAGGTCATTGATACATACATGGTCCGGGAGGGTGGTAACATAATAAACCACATCAGCTACATCTTTAGCACTGAGCGCTTTATATCCCTCGTATACTTTCTTTGCGGTGGTTTCATCCCCCTTAAACCGAACCATGGAGAATTCTGTTTCAGCGGCGCCCGGATGGATAGAAGTTACTTTTATGCGGTGTTGCAGCAAATCCATCCTCATCGCCTTGCTAATGGCATCCACGGCATGTTTGGAGGCACAATAGACATTCCCCTTTTCATATACTTCTTTTCCGGCGGTGGACCCTATGTTGATTACATGCCCTTTGTTGCGTGCTGTCATAAAAGGCAAGGCTGCCTTACTTACATATAATAAACCTTTAACGTTTGTGTCCAGCATAATGTCCCAGTCGTCCAGGTTAGCTTCATCAAAATAATCACGACCCAATGCCAGCCCTGCGTTATTAACCAGCACATCAATGGCTTGCCATTTAGCGGGTAATTTTCCTATGACTTCAAATACTTCATTTCTTTTGCTGACATCAAATATGAGTGGCAGCACTTCTACCCCATATTTATTTTCAAGCTCAGTCTTAATTGCTTCCAGCCGATCAGCTCTTCTGCCATTGATTATAAGGTTGTATCCATTTGATGCGAAAACATCAGCTGTAGCTTTTCCAAATCCGGAAGAGGCTCCTGTAATAAAAACCGTCTTATTCATTGAATCTTATTGTAAAATGAGCACCGAAATTAGGGAAAGAATTATTGATTCCTTCATTCTTAGCGAATCAGGACCATGGTGCCTTTTTTTGCAATTACTTTTCCGGTAAAATCATGACCCTGAACCACCCATACATAAGTGCCGGCATCCTGGTTCTTTCCTGCAAAAGTTCCATCCCATCCACGACCTGATTCTGTTGAACTATATAACAGTTGCCCCCAGCGGTTGTAAACACGGAAATAATCAATTTTTGAAATCCCAACCGGTATAGGCCTGAAAAGGAAATTCAGGTTCTTTCCGGGTGTAAAAGCATTGGGAACAAAAATATCTGGTGATGTTTTAAATACTTTGATAGTAATGGAATCGACGGCAAAACAATTATCAGGCGTAAATACTTTAACGGCATAGGAGTAAACTCCACTGGTATTGAATAGGGCGGTAGGCGATTGAATATCGTTGTGATCAAGAAATGTGGAAGGCGACCAAAGGTAAAACTGTGCACCCGTTGCATGTAATTTTAATGGCTGGTTCACTACAATAGATGTGTCATTTCCTGCAAAAGCCAGGACAGGGGGTCTTACAGTAACCACTACAGTATCCAAACCTGGTTTGGGACAACCCAGTACATCAAAAACCTCCAGTATATAGCTGGTGGTTCGAAGCGGGAAAGCCAATGGATCTAATACCGATGTACTACTCAATCCAATGGCCGGCGTCCAGGTAAAAGTGGATCCTATTATAGATGCGTTAAGTGTGGCGGTATCCCTGTAGCAAATAGTAGTATCTGGTCCTGCCTTCGCTGTTGGATAAGGAACCGTGGTTATAGTGACATTATCCGCAACACTGCATTTTCCAATCTTTGCAATTAACTGGTAAGTAGTGGTTCCGGTTGGTGTGGCTATGGGGTTCTTAATATTCGGGTTACTTAATGAGGCGATTGGGGTCCAGCTATAGGCAAGACCGTCAGTAGAAGGATGAAGTGTTATGGCATCGGTTAAGCAAATGGTTGAATCCGGACCTGCATCCAGCGTAACGTGATCAACCACCCGAACTTTTACTGAATCATTATTGATGCAGCCATTCTCATCCAACTGCACAAAATAGGTGGTGGTGTTGGTTGGAAATACAAAAGGATCAGCTGTATTTTGATTGAGTATCCTGGATGCCGGCGACCATGTAAAAACACCAAATCCGATTGCATGCAATTGAAGTGTATCCTGGATGGGAAGATTACTGCATATTAATGTATCCCTAAACGGTATGGTAATGGCTGGTTTATCCTTTACATCAACCGAAACAGTTGCCGTATCTATACATCCTTTGTTGCTTTGAACAATTAGTTGCACCTGCTTGGTTCCAATACTACTGTATTGCCATGATGGATTTTGTAAATGTGAACTGTCGGCAAGAGTGGTTTCATCTCCAAAATTCCAGCTCCAGGCACTTACTACCCCATACCTTGATTTGGTGGTATCGGTGAACTGAAGTGGTTTTAGAACACAACTTCCCGTAACAACAAAGCCGGGAAAGAATCCAGGGTATACTTTTGCAAGCGTTGTTGTGGAATCAAGGCATTGTCCACCCGACAGAATTACTTTTAATTTTACGCGGTAAGTCCCGGTATCAATATATAAATGCTGAACATCGCCCAACTGACTATTGGAAGTATCAGGTGCGGAACCATCACCAAATTGCCATATATAAACAGACCCAGTTGGATTGGTCTGTTCATTTCTAAAGCTCACATTGAAATCATCGCAATAACTGTAATCAGGTTGCAGCACAGCCTTTAATGGAATACAATCTGCAATGCGAAGGTGAATGTCTTTTCTGTGAACATTTATTAATACACCATGCCGATACTCATTAATACAGGCAGATACCACGTATTGTGCAGCTGTAGCAGGTGCTATACCTGAAATAATTCCCGTAGAAGGATTGATGGTTGCCTGGAACCCCAGCGGACTGCCACCACTGTACGGCGCCTGGTAGCCAATAGGAGAATAGGGTGGTGGAAAGGCAGGGTTGGGTGCCGGATTACCACGACCGCCACCTTGAAAGGCATCACAAAGTGAATAAACCAGTGAATCTCCATCAGGGTCAACAGCCGAAAAATCATAAGTAAAATAAGAGCCAACACAAATTGCCACTGCATCATTGCCGGATATAACCGGGCTACTATTGTGTTCGGGTAAGGGCAATGCATCTGTTCCGGGAATGGTACACAAATAAGTTGCGCCATACTGATCGCTGGGGGCAAGTACATTTTCGATACCTGCTATGCGGCAGCAACGCTGCATTGAAATGGTATATCCATCCGGATCGTCGGGCAATTCAATGGTCGTTGTATAAAAACGCATCCTGTAACAGATGTCTGTTGGTGGATTGCTGATACAGGGATTGGAATTGGGATCATAGCTGATTTGTACCTCATTGGTTAATGGGGCATTAATAACCTGGCCAAACTGATTATTGGAAGAGCGGTTGAAAACAGTAAAGGGCTCTTCCGGATCCATTTGTTGCGGAGTGGCATCGCAACGGATATATAATTTCAAAGTGACCTCGTATCTCGAATTACCGGCTGTAACACCTGGCCCAAGGTATTTATAATACATCTCTCCACCCCGGATATGCGCAGCAAATAACGGGACAACCAGAAAAACGGAGATCAGTATGGCCAATATTTTTTTCATGCGCCTGGTTCCGGATCAATTAATGTATACACCGTCTAAAAATGTTTTCAATGCATCGTTTGTCTTCGCAGTCTCTTCCCACATACCCATATGGCCGCTGTTTTCAAGAAAATGAATGTACGATATTTGCGGCAGGTGACTCTGTTGAAGCATTTGTTCTGCCGGAATAGCAGTGTCGTGTTTTCCAATAATAAATAACACCGGTCTTTCAAATGTCCGTAAAACCGCTGTTCTGTCCTTCCTGCCTATCATGGCTTCATAATACTGTATAAGCGCCCCCGGTTCAAATCCTTCGTATTGCGTTATCATTCCATTTATAATATCAGTGTGCTTATTACGGTAATTTTCACTGAAAAGGTTGGGTGTAGATTGCTGTAGAAAAGCTTTACTGCCATGTGTACGAATGAATTCAATGCCACGTTGCCTTGTTGCTATCTTTTCGGCACTGTCGGGGTAGGCTGTTGAATGAAACAGGCCAAAAGCATCAAGCTTTTCAGGGTATTTGGAAGCAAATGCAAGGGTAATATATCCCCCCATACTATGTCCAATCAAAACAAGTTTTTCTATGTTTTCTTTGTCCAGTATCGCTATTAGTTGCACTGCATATTGCTCCATTGAGCCATTTCCTGCATGAAAAGGAGATAAGCCACTTCCCGGTAAATCCGGAAGAATAAGCTGGTAATAGGGAGAAAGCGCCTTTACCTGGTATTTCCATACATCACTGTCTTCTCCAAAACCATGCAATAGCATTACCGGTCTTCCATTTCCTGCAACTGTATAATGAATGGAGCCATCACCGGTGTTCAATTGCATTTCCTTTCTCATGCGGGTACTTTTTTATAACGCATTACATACCGCAGCAATAATAATGCAACAATTGGCAAAAGGGCGGTATTCATTTGCTGTGGCAGCCATTTCCATAATAGAATCAGCAATACTTGTAGAATGGCAGCAGCCAGCCAGTACTTTTTCACCCAGGCTTTTTGTTTGTTGATAAAAAATGCCATGCATGCGTTAAATGGCAAGGCCCACAATATATTATAGTTATTACTGCAAACCGTATCGATCCTTCCTATCCACATTACAGCTAATAGTATTCCAAGCAAACCGGCAATCAAAAAAAGCAGGAAATCGAATACGGTAAAAAACCTATTAACACCCCTTGTATTGGAAATACTTAATATGGCTACCAGGATGAATAAAATACTGAGTACCCAAAAAGGAGAAATTACACCGGCCTCCTTTGTAGCTCCTACCGGAAGCAATATGGATTTTTTTTCTACAATCGGTTGCCCGGCTCTCGATGCACTGTCAAATCCCTTCATCAGGTAATCCGGGAGGAACATCGCCTGTTCGTTTTTTACCAATATATCCAATTTGCTGCCCAGCAAAATATCAATACCCAGTTTACTCCAGGGTTGGTTGCCTTTGTCCAGGTATTCATGAATCATATTCCGAAAGGTTACTGGCCTGGATAAAATGGTTTTAAAGACCAGGGGAGAATTGGCATGCTTATTTACTATATCCCGAAGCCGGGAGGAACAATTATCGTATAGAAAATCATAGAGATAAAATTTGTTTTGTTCCAGGGCATTTGTTCGCAAAGCAGCCGCGAGCTGGAGTTTTTCCACACTGGTTAATTGAAATTGCTGCTCGGTGATACCGCGTTTGTCATCCTGGTATTCGCGGATAAATTCTCCGATAGGCGCCACCGAAACAAAATATTGCATATTCCCCTTTCCAAACTTGATGTAGAAATCGGGGTCGCCAAAATCAAAGGTTCCGTAATTATATATAATATCGTAACCGGTAGCGCTATCTGTTACACGAATTGCACTATGACCAAATGTTGAATACAATTCATCGCCCGGTGTGCAGGTAAGCAGGCTAATGCGCAGGTGAGAGGAGTCGGTTTGTGAAAACGCCAGCAGCTGAAATGGCAGCGCCAGCAGGGTAAACAATAATTTTTTCAAGCAGGGAAATTTCCTACAAGTTCGGAAAAAAACCAATAGGTGAAGGCTTTCATTCCAGCGGGGAAATACAACAGTCTGTAAAATTTGTTTGTACCTTCTTACAATACAATGAATGCTCCCTGTTTTTATAAAACCCGGTTATAAACGACTGTAATTCGGCGCCTCTTTAGTGATATCAATATCGTGTGCATGGCTTTCACGCATACCCGCATTGGTAATTTGAATAAACTGTGCGTCGTCTCTCAATGCCGATAAATTTTTCGCACCACAATAACCCATGCCTGCACGAAGACCACCTATATATTGCGTGACTACTTCTTTCAGATTTCCTTTAAATGCTACTCTCCCTTCAATGCCTTCAGGCACCAGCTTTTTTAGATCATCTTCCACATCCTGGAAATAACGGTCACTGCTTCCTTGTTGCATGGCGCCAATGGAACCCATACCGCGGTACTCTTTAAATTTTCTTCCTTCATAAATAATCGTGTCACCGGGACTTTCTTCCACTCCGGCGAAAACACTTCCCATCATTACAGTATCTGCCCCTGCAGCGAGCGCCTTTACCATATCACCGGTATAACGGATACCACCATCCGCAATTAGGGGAACACCTGACTGCTTCAATGCATGATAGGCTTCCATGATGGCTGTTACCTGTGGCACACCCGTACCTGCTACTATACGCGTGGTGCAAATAGAACCCGGCCCAATACCAACTTTCACTGCATCTGCGCCTGCTGCAGCCAATGCTTTCGCACCTGCTGCAGTTCCCACATTGCCTGCTATCACCTGTAATTTCTTAAAATTCTTCTTTACATTTTTTAATGCGTCGATTACACCACGGCTATGCCCATGTGCACTGTCCAGGCAAACAACGTCCACGCCAATTTGCTGCAATGCTGCGGCCCTGTCCAGCATATCCCTCGTAATACCAAGAGCGGCGCCTACCAATAAACGGCCATAAGTGTCCTTTACAGCCGATGGATGACTGGTCAATTGAAGAATGTCACGATATGTAATCAATCCCACCAGGGTATTGTCTTTTTTTACCACTGGTAATTTTTCAATCTTATAGGAACGTAAAATTTTCTCTGCTTTCTTTAGATCAGTTCCTTCGGGTGCGACGATTAAGTTTTCTTTCGTCATTACTTCCTGTACCTTCCGTTTCTTATTGTCCTCAAACCGAAGATCGCGGTTGGTAAGAATACCTACCAGTTTGTTGTTGGTATCAACAATGGGAATGCCACCAATTTTGTTTTCCTTCATCAGTCTTAAGGCATCTCCAATGGTAGCGTCTATTTGCAGTGTGATGGGGTCAATGATCATCCCGCTTTCACTTCTCTTTACCTTTCTTACCTGCTCTGCCTGCTGTTCAATACTCATATTCTTATGCAGTATACCGATGCCACCTTCACGCGCCAGCGCTATTGCAAGTGTCGCTTCTGTTACCGTATCCATGGCTGAAGAAAGCATGGGAATATTGAGCGAAATCTCCCTGGTTAAACGGGTTTGAATGTTCACCTCACGTGGTAATACCTGGGAATAAGATGGCATCAATAAGACATCATCGAAGGTAAGGCCTTCACCGAAAAATTTCTTGCTAATGATTGATTTGATGGAAGACTTACCGGCAGAACCGGTAAGACGGGGGGTATTTATTCTTGCCATGTGCAAAGATAGTGCAGTGGGCAAATTCCTTCCAAATAATATTTTTGATTTTCCGTGAAAGCCTTGCTGGCAGTGGTTTCTGGCTTTATTTATCTATTTGTCACAAACGAATTACAAAAGCTGGTAAATTTTCCCGGGAAGTGAACAAATAATTTGCTGCAATTCAAGATTCAGTATCGCTGCTGCTGCTGCACTGCTGTTTAACCCGCTTTTTATATGCAGCTCATCTATGTGCAAACTCCCTTTTTCCTGCAATACTTTTACTATTTTTTCTTCCTGCTCGGTCAATTGTATAAACAGTTCTTTTTGTTTTTTCTTTTTATCCGGTTTTGTATTTACCCAACCCAGTGTATCCAGTAAATGATGCGCGTCGGTTAAAAGCATCGCTTTGTTTTGTTTAATCAGGTGATTGCATCCTGCACTCTTCCTGTCCGTATTTTTTCCTGGTATTGCAAATACATCTTTGTTATAGCCATAAGCCAGTTCAGCGGTAATCATACTTCCCCCCTTGATATCTGTTTCTATCACTACCAGTGCATCGCACATACCGGCAACTATCCGGTTACGAATAGGGAAATTATGCTTGTCGGGTTTTGTTTCCCTGCGAAATTCTGTAAGTATCCCGCCTCCTTCCCGAACCATCTCTTTTGCAAGGGCAGTATGGTCCGGCGGATACATGCTATCCAGTCCATGCGCCACCACACCAATGGTAGGTACTTTGTTTTTCACAGAAGCCTTGTGTGCAATGGCGTCAATACCCAATGCCAAACCACTAACTACCATGATTCCATGTTTTGCCAGTTCTTCCACCAGCTTCTCTGTCTGTTGTTTGCCATACTCCGTTTTATTGCGGGTACCAACAATCGCTACAATCCTTCCTGCATTTAAGGAAGCCTTACCCCGGTAGAACAACAAAGTAGGGGGATCATAACATTGCAGTAACCGCTGCGGGTAATTGATATCTGAAAGAAAGAGGGGAGTGATCTTATATTTCTCAATAAACGCAAGTTCTGCTCTGGCTTTGTCAAAACCATCGAACTTCTTAATGGCTGTCGCCCGCACAGCACCAATACCTGGTATACATTCCAGTTCTCTTTTTTTTGCAGCAAAAATGGAAACGGCGCTTTCAAAATGTTTTACAAGAATACTTGCATGCACATGACCGATTTGGGGTACCATGGTAAGGGCTACCTGGTACAATACATCATCATTCATAAGGGTAACAGTATGGTTGTTTAATAACGAAACAGGCAATGAATGTAAAAAATTCCTGTAATTCGTCCCTTATTTTTAATGTAGAAATTATTGGCTTACCACTTTCAGTTCAGTACGGCGGTTCTGCGCTTTGCCTTCTTCCGTATTATTGTCAGCAACCGGTTGCGTGGCGCCAAAACCCTGGTAAGAAAGTCTTTTCGCATCAATGCCTTTGAGGGTAATGTATTCAACTACAGATTTTGCCCTGTTATTGGAAAGCGCCAGGTTATCGGCTGGTTTACCCACATTGTCTGTATGGCCATTGATCTGAATTTTTAACGTAGGATTGTCCTTCATCAGTTTCACCACGTTGTCCAGCTCTACCTGCGATTCGGGTTTGAGATCAAATTTATTCACGTCAAAGAAAATATTGCGCAACACAATGGTGGCATTCGCTTCCAGCGGCTGTAACGCGATATCAATCTTATAAGTAGAATCCGGCGATTTTTTACTAAGCGGGAAATTATCCGAGAAGAAAAGATATCCCTTACGGTTTACATTAAACGCATAATCCTTTCCTACAGGTAAAGTAATAAGGTAATTACCCGTTTCATCTGTTTGTACGCGCGAAATAATTTCTTTCGTATCCAAATCAGTCAGCTCCACTGCGGAAGGAAGACCATTATTGGTTTTCTTGTCAAATACCTTTCCCTTTACCCACAAAGTTTTAATGGGCCTTACATCATTGCGCAATTCAAAGGTGTATAGATCAAGACCGCCACGACTGTCACTCCTGTCGCTGGCATAATAGGCTGTTGATCCATCGGCAGTAATAACAAGACTGCTTTCATTCTCAATAGTGTTGATGGGATAACCCAGGTTATGTGGCACCCCCCATTTCCCCTTTGCTTCCTTTCTTGACAGAAACAGATCATCGCCGCCATAACCCTGCCAACCCTTACTGGTAAAATACAAGGTCTGGTTATCCGCATGTATAAACGGACTGCCTTCATCACCTGCTGTATTAATTGTCGGTCCCAGGTTTTCGGGTTCACTCCACCTGCCATTGGGCAGACGGTGACTTACATAAATGTCACTGCCGCCATAGCCGCCGGCACGGTTACTGGCAAAATATAAGTCTCGCTTATCTGGCGATAAGGAAGCCGAAGATTCCCATGCATCCGTATTAATTTTATTGCCCATGTTCTCCGGTACACTCCAGCCATCTGCAGTGAGGTAGGATATGTACAAATCACAACCTCCATATCCTTCCGGAAAATTACAGCCGGTGAAAATGAGCCATTGACCATCCTGGGAAATATTCTGCGCGCCTTCGTTGAAATTGGTATTGATATTTCCCTCCAGCGCCCTTGCCATACTCCACACGCTGTCTTTCTTATAGGTTTCAAAGAAGTCTTCATTCATCCCATTCACTTTCCTGGTAAAAATAAGATGACCGCCATCAATAGTAAGTGCAGGAAAATATTCCGAGAAAGCGGAATTTACACTATCACCCAGGTTCTTTGGTTCAAAATGATAACCGCTGTCTGTATTGTTC
>Ga0209069_10001174_pt1 | contig 13138 bp, 11 predicted proteins | sample Str013_2_FD_187202 | JGI IMG/M metagenome (GOLD analysis project Ga0209069, IMG submission 187202) | Freshwater sediment microbial communities in response to fracking from Pennsylvania, USA - Straight Creek_MetaG_SC_2013 (SPAdes) (version 2) | ecosystem: Environmental > Aquatic > Freshwater >...
CCTTTGGATTGGCCTTCACCCACTTGCCTGTTTCGCGAAGCTGCTCGAAGATCAAAGCCACGACGTCGGGCCGCGAAGATGCGAACTTATTCGTCACAAGATAATAGCGCTGGTAGGACGCGACGCCGTTTTTCCCATCGGCGAGGATCCGCGCCTTTGCCTGGATCTGACCAGCGGACAAGAAAGGATCCCATGTCACCCATGCATCGACGCTGCCACGCTCGAACGCGGCGCGGCCATCGGCGGGCGACAAATAAACGGGCGTGATATCCTTGAAAGTCAAGCCCGCCTTGGCAAGGGAGGCGATCAGAAGAAAATGACCGCCCGTTCCCTTGGTTACAGCGACTTTCTTGTCCTTGAGGTCGGCCACCGACTTAAAGGGAGAATCGCCAGCCACAAGGATCGCTTGGGCGGTCGGAGACGGCGTTTCCTGCGCCATGTAAACAAGCTGCGCGCCAGCAGCCTGAGCAAATAACGGCACCGTATCGGCCACGTCGGCCGACATGTCGATGCCGCCAACATTGAGCGCTTCAAGGAGGGGAGGCCCGCTCAGGAATTCAGCCCACTGAACTTTGACGCCCAGCTTGCCCAGGCTTTCTTCTAGTTTGCCCTGAGTTTTGAGCACCGTGATCAGCGTGGACGATTTCTGGAAACCGATCCTAACGACTTGCGGCGTGGCTGGTGTTTGCGCGTGCGCCGAAACGCAGACCGCAGACATCAATCCAGCAAGCAACGTAGTTGCAAAGAATCGCATGTTTAGACCTCCTTCAGTATGAGAGCTTGGAATTGAGTGGCCAATGGATCAGCATGCTCCCGCCGCGGGCGCGGCAGATCGACGGGCAGGTCGAGTACGATTTGCCCGTCGCGTAGAACGAGCACGCGGTCGGCAAGCGCGACAGCCTCGGCTACGTCATGTGTGATGAGAATTGTCGTGAATCGATGTTCCTGCCAGATGCGCTCCGTCAATTGATGCATTTCAACGCGCGTGAGTGCGTCAAGCGCCCCATAGGGCTCGTCCAGAAGCAACACGCCGGGCTTCGACACGAGCGCGCGGGCAAGCGCAACGCGCTGGCGCTGACCGCCGGACAGGATGGCGGGCCAGTCATTTTCACGATCGGCAAGACCGACATCGGCGAGCGCTTCGCGCGCCGCTTCCCGCCATTTCGGCGTTCTTGCTATGCCGACATTGCCGATAACGGTTTGCCAAGGCAAAAGCCGGGCGTCCTGAAAGAGCAGGCGCACGCCGCCATGGAGACCGGCGAGCGGCATACCGCTTATGGTCAATTCACCGGATGTCGGCGCATCCAGACCGGCGGCTAGTCTGAGAAGCGTCGTCTTTCCTCCGCCGGAGCGGCCGACAATCGCGACGAACTGGCCCGCCGGTATATCCAGGTCGATGGCCTTCAATACCTCACGCGAGCCAAAGCACCGGCGGACGCCGCGGAAAGAAATCCCTAGCCCTTTTCCTTGGCCTTGACTTTCGACCGCCGCCCGGCCGAGAGATTTGGGACGGAACGGCACGGTGTCCGCTTCGCCGCGGAGTCGATCGACGCCCGGTTCCGCGCGCAAAAAAGAGGGTGCGGTTGTCATGCGGCAAATCCCTTCGCTGTCTGATAGGCGGGATGCCAAGCGAGAACCCGGCGCTCAAGCATGCGCGTTAACACGTCGGCCAGTTTTCCAAGCAGTGCGTAGATGATGATCCCGAGAAGCACGACATCGGTCTGCAGGAACTCGCGCGCGTTCATGGTCATGTAGCCGATCCCCGAGGACGACGAGATCGTCTCCGCCACGATGAGCGTTAGCCACATAATGCCGAGGGCGTAGCGAAGCCCAACCAGGATCGAGGGGAGCGCGCCTGGAAGGATTACCCGCCAGAACAATGCTAGCGGGCCGAGTCCGTAAACCCGGGCCATTTCGATCAAGCCCCGGTCGACCGTGCGAATGCCATGGAATGTATTGATATAGATCGGGAACATCACGCCCACGGCGACCAAAAAGATCTTTGCTTCCTCGTCGATACCGAACCAGAGGATGACAAGGGGGATCATCGCCAGATGCGGAACGTTACGCAGCATCTGCAAGGATGAATCCAGCAACGCCTCCGCAGGCCGCCATACGCCATTGATGACGCCAAGGATCAGCCCGATGCCTCCACCTATGACGAGCCCTTGGAACGCTCGCTTTGTACTGATTGCTGCGTTGACGAACAGCGCGCCGCTCTGGACGTTTTCCCAGAACGCGAGCGCGACTTGGCTTGGGGCTGGCAGAATCCTTGGCGGGATCATTCCGGACTCGGCGGCTATTTCCCAAGCGATCAGGAGGATCGCAGGAACCGCCCAGGGCGCGAGAACCGTTAGTAGACCAGATTTACGCATACGCGACTTTCATTAATTTGCCAGCTAGTTGTATCGAACATGTTTAGGGGCTGAGTGAGGCGCCAAACCGGAGACTCGTGCAGCTTTTAGATGTACTAGGACCCTGTGCGGGCACGCCAAGCAAGGCACGGGGCTCCGGCAGTTTAGGCGCTCACCTCGCGCCTTATTCGAATGCCCGTTCTCCCGTAGTCCTATCTCTGATTTAGAGCGTCGAGGTGAACTTTAGCGCCGGCGCCATCCAGCCGGCGGGCCTTCATATACCAGTCTCTCGCTTTGATTTCATCGGCCTGAAGTCCCTTAATGTAGAGAGATTTCAAAACGGCCGGGTCATAAGTTTCGCCCATGGCTTCCGCGGCTTCTGCGTGGCCCTTTATTGCAAGATATTCGAATGTCGCTCGCGCGGCCGCCACATCGCCCTTTTTGAACTGGGTATATGCATGATCGAGCGTGATTTTTTCTTCGGAGCTTAGCGGCTGAGGAACGATTCGATTGCTTTCGGAAGGTGGTTTTGTCTTTTCAGCGCTGGCCACACCGGCTTCTCCCGAAGATAGGCTGACATCGATATACAAGGTTTGGGGCGGACGCATTTGCTTTCGCGTCCGCGTAACCGCGATCCGGAAGCTGCCGGCGTATCCCGCTGGCGCCGTCAATGAAAGCTCCTGCAAATCTCTCCGCTTCATAACCCAGAAATCGTTGTAGCGCGCCCCAGCCGAAAGGCTTACTTCCGGCGGCAAATCCGACACTGTGAACAGATCGTCGCCCGCGGCATCGGCATTTGACATAATCGTAAGCCGCACGGGTTGACTCGGCCGCCCTGTCGCGTCGGCAACGCCAAAATCGATGAATTCCGGCTTCACCAACGCTTCGCTAACCGCCACGGGCGCGGACGGAAGCGGTTCTTCCTGGAGCCGTTCCGACGAGGCTGCAGGCACGCTGGGCGTCACGGCAAGCGTAACTCCCAAGGCGACCGCCGAAGTAAAAAGTAAAACACGGGGCAGAACAGGCCGGCCGCCGGGCGGCCGTGTTATTCCTCTCGCCAGACGGAAAAGCTCGCAGCAGGAGCCGGAATGCTTCACTGGCGTGCTACAGTCTTTTGCGACGACCACCACGTCATGAATTGTGCGAAGAGCGCATCCCTCTGCTCTTTCGATATGGTTTCACCCGGCTTGTGCCTCGCCTTGATAAACTCTTCGAACGCCGCGCGTACCGGCGTATTGGCCCCGCCTCCGCCGTCTGCTTGCTTATGTGCGTCGAGCCAAGCTTGCGCGGGCCCAAACCGCGTCCAGCCGGGAACTTCGGCTGCTATGTTAATTTCGGCCCATTTCGGCTGCCGTCCGGGACCCTGGAAGCGGGCGATATTGTCGAAGAATTTATTTATGAACTTCGTCACGCGATTGTAGCGATCGCCTCCCGCAGGCCAGTTATAAACGACAAGCAGGGTGCTTCCCGCTATGGTTGGAACCGCCTTGTCTGGAGCGATCAGCTGAGGATAATATTCGGTCTTAAGAAGCGCGGGCGAGTAAGTTCCGATCAGATCTCCGAATTTCTCAGGCGATACGCTCTGACCGTCTATAGGCAGGAAGTGAAAGCCCTCTTCCGCCTTGAACCCCTTAAATGCGCCATGAGGCGCGCCCGCATATCTCGCGAAAGCGTCGATCTCGCCGCTTTTTAGCTTCGCGGACGCCTCTTCCTGATCGAGATGAAGGGGCTGGATGTTGAGACCGAGCATCTTGAAAATCTTGTCGCAGGCGAGACCCGTGGAACTAAGGGCTTTAAAACAGCTCACCTTCTTCCCTTCGAGGTCTTTCAGCGACGCGATGTCTTTTCTCGCGAGGATCTGGAACTCGGAGTTCGAGAGTTTCGTAATATAGTGAAGCCGGGTTTCGGCACTCGCAAATACGAGGGGTTCTTTCTTTCTGGCGGCATTGACATCGTCCGCCTCGATCACGCCCATGTCGACGCCTTTGAGCAACAGCACGTCCAAGGCGCTTTGAGCGCCGCCGCGGCCCAAAATCGGGAGCACTCGAAGGCCATTTGGCACATCGGGCTCGTCGACGACGTTCTGGATATCTTCCGCGAACAAGGTGTAAGGACTTGCGGTGCCAGACCCCATGATCGTTACGACGCTTTCGTTGGCCTCTTTCTTGCGCTCCTGATAGTCGCCGGTGTGCTGTGGCGCAGAAGAACCGGGGCGCTGCTGCGCGAAAGATGCAGTACTTATCGCGCTAAATACCGAACAGACCGCCAGAAAAGACAGAGTTGCACCCGCAGATGTCGTGCGCCGCATTACAAAACTCCCAATTTTTGTACAGAAGCCAGACAAAGTTTGGCTAAAATTAGGCGCGTCGATTATACCGGGTATAGTAAATCTAAATAACAACCTGTGATTTACTTGACTTGGCTCGGCAACTGAAACGCAGCAGATTTTAGGGGCGCCGAGACACTCAATTCTGGACCCAACTGACTGGAGCGCCGTCAGAAAAGAGGGAGCCGGTCCAGCGGGTTGGACCGGCTCCACAGGCTGCTGTGTCCCGCGACACGAAGCTGCCCTGTAACCATCCCCGCGCGCATCTCAGATCCGGGCGTCCGCACCGGACCGTGGCGGCGGTGTCAATAAAACGATAGAAGTGCGCCCTCTCGCGAGCTCGGATTAAGAGGGCGCAAACGAACTATATCAGTGCGTTAGCTAGGCAGGCATGGACCAAAGTCCACAGCCTGTGTGCCGCGGTTTGTATACCGGATGGTGCACAATTAGTAGAGCATCGGCGGTTATAGGGCAGCCGGGATTGCGAGGATCGAGGGTGTATTCGAAGAAAATGAGGAGGCCTTCAGAGTCCTCTGAGCCATGGACTCCATTATTGCCCGAGTAAACAAGCGGCCTGCAGCAGGTATTATTTTAATCGGCTGTGGCCCAAAAAAATCTCTATTGTGAGGCGCGGCCATGTAAGGCTGCTCCCCTACTGGTTTACCGGTGGCCTATATGATAAGACCGTTTAAAAGACCTAGGCAGAATTACGGTCAGAAACAAAAATAAGAGGGAGAGATGGCGCAGGGGACAGTTTGGTGGAACGAGTTGCGGACAAGCGACGAAAAAGGCGCCACCGAATTTTATACGAAGCTTTTAGGGTGGGGCACATTCCAGCTTAGTGCAAGTGAGTCAGGTGAGACAGCCGGCGCTGGCGCTTACACGGTCTGGATGACCGGTTGGACGCAGGCCGGAGGAATGATGCGCGCAAATGGGGTGGCGCCGGGCGGCGCCGGCTGGCTTCCATTTATCTCGGTCAACGACGTCGATGAGTGCGCGCAGAAGGCGTCCGCATTAGGCGGCGTCATATTGGAGGGGCCATTCGATATTCCCAATTCAGGGCGGTTCGCCGTTTTGAAGGATCCTCAGGGCGCGGTGTTCGGGATCGCCAAACCGCTGGCGAGCGAGTAAGCCATTTTAAAAAGCCGGCTCCCGATCCCGGCCAGCGTCTCATTTCTCTCTAACTGCATATGGAAGCCAGTATTCGACGAAATGCGTGGCGATCCGGCGTCACCGCGCCCGTAAAACCCCCGGAGCTTGGCCGAGGGCATGAAAATGCCCTGTTTGATAGGTCATGAACCCAGTTGTCACCGGCGTATGTTCCGCTAAAAGAGATAGCGGGAATTAAGGGGCCAAGGGCGTATGAACGGGCAGGAGACACGCGCACTTTGGGAAATGGGGCGCGAGGCCTGGAACGACTGGGCCTCGAAAATATTAAGGTCCAAAGCGAATTTCGACGAACGCGGCGCACTTCACCTGAATTGGTTTGGGGAAGGCGAAAACGATGAGACGCGTCTTTGGCTTAAGGTTGCTAGCGCCGATTTCTCAACCGAGCATTTCGACGATGAAGTGAATTTCGATAATTTCGATTTTCCCGGACCGGTAAATTGGAGCGGCGCGCAATTTGAGAGGCCCGTTTCGTTTAACGGGGCCAGCTTTCAAATGCCGGCGAGGTTTGGGCATGCTCACTTTCATCAGGACGCGTCTTTCAAGGATGCAAAATTCTTCGGCCAGGCCATTTTCGATGACGCCGTCTTCGAAGGAGCGGTGGATTTCGAACGTGCTGAGTTCTTAAAAGAAAAAAACGGCCCGCTATCGCATGGGTGCAAATTTCAGCGCGCTCGCTTTTCGGGCAGGGCAGATTTCCGGTCCGCAACATTCACAAGCAGTTCGGATTTTTCCAAGGCGCAATTTGCAGCGACAGCCCGTTTCGATAGCGCGCAGTTTAAAGCGGAAACGGTATTCGAAGGCGCTGTGTTTTCGGAACCGGCCGGTTTTAATTCCTGCACATTTTCAGGCTTAGCTGGCTTTAAGGAGACGCAGTTCACCGGCGAAGCGCGGTTTGGCGAAGCTGTTTTCAAGGCGCCCTTTCATCTCGATCGGGCACAATTTTGGGGAGATGTTTCCTTTCGTGAAACGCGCTTCGAAGATGAAGCTGCGTTTGGAGATATGCGGGTTGAGGGTAAGGCCCGGTTCCGCGGCGCAAAATTCGCAAAGCGGGCCGATTTTCAAGAGGCGCGGTTCTCCGGCGAAGCAGACTTCGCGGGCGGCGATTTCGCGGACAATTCGCTACTTTGCGCGAGCCGGTTCGAAGGCGGCGCGTCTTGGGACAACTGCACCTTCCTTAGCGGCGTAGACTTTTCCGGTTTCACCTCGGTAAAAAGCGCAAGCTTCAAGGAAAGCCGGTTCGAAAGCAAAGCCGTGTTCCGGGAGGCTAGGTTCGAAGGGCCGGTTTACTTCGCAGGCGCCATATTTCAGGACGATGCGGATTTTTCCGCTATTCAAAGCAAAGTCGCGTTCGTTTTATCGGATGCTGACTTTATAAGCGTGCCGAGTTTTCTCGAAGCAAGCTTCCACGAGCCGCCGCGCCTGGACCATATGCGAGTGGCCGACCCATTGAAGCGCTTCCAGCGATGGAAGGCCGGTAAGGCTCCGGATCCCAGAACTCCGTTCTTCAAGCTTATGAAGGTCTGCGACGACCCGGATGCGCCGGCGAAATTCCGGCGGCTGAAAAAGCTGGCATACGAGGCGCAGGATCAAACGCGAGAGCAAGAATTTTTTTCGCAGGAACTACGTTGCCGCCGGTTTTGGTATGACAAGCCCTTCGGCCAGGGCGTCGCGAGATTCTGGTTGGGATGGCTGTACGGCGGAGTCGCTAATTTTGGACGTTCGCTTTTACGGCCAGTTGCTCTGTGGCTGGCGTCGATTGGGCTTTTCGCCTTTTATTACCTAATGCAGCATTCCGCCTTGCAACCGGCGCCAGCGGTGGCGGTCCCTGACTCCACGCGACATATGGCGGCTTTCGGCGAGCATGGATGGAGCACTTTTCTTGCCGTTGAGAAATCCTCCTGCGTCGCCGGTCCATCGAGCCCGGTCGGCGAGGCTTTCTACCTATCTTTCCGGAATGCGCTCCTTAAGATCGACTGGGACGATCTGACGAACGCACGCCGTGTTTTCGGATGCCTGTACGGAATTGAGCCAGGTGGATATCCGATTATGCCGCTCAGCGTCGCCAGCGTTAGTCTGTTCCAGTGCCTTGTCAGCGCAGCTTTGATTTTTATGTTTTTGCTGGCTCTTCGTAACCTTCTAAAGGTGCGATAATGGGCGTCTCTATTGCCGAAGCAAAGCCTTAAGGCGGCAACGGATTGCCGCCTCCCTTCGCTCAAGCTTTTACATAAGATCCGGGCGCATCCTCGACAGGGTTGAAGACGCCGCCGCCTGGCTGGCCCGGTTCGACCATTTCTCCGGAATAGGAACCCAGCCATTTTGCATAATCCGGCCACCAGGAGCCCGCGAATTCCTGCGCCTTCGAGACGAATTCGTCCACCGTCGCGATGCCTTTTGGGTCAGCGCCTTCAAGCAGCCAATGCATGTATTTCGGCTTTGCGGGCGGGTTCACCACGCCTGCGATATGCCCCGAACCAGCGAGCACAAAGCGCAGCGGACCGCCAAAAAGCTTCGAACTCAGGAAAACCGATTGGGCCGGTGCGATGTGGTCTTCACGGGCCGCAAGCTCGTAAATCGGGATCGTGACCTTGCTCAGATCGAGTGTGAGCCCGGCAAGCTGCAGCATGCCTTTCGCGAGCTTGTTATGCTGGTAAAACTCCCGCAGATAAAAGCTGTGATTGGCTGGCGGCATGCGCGTCGAGTCTGAATTCCAGTAAAGAAGATCGAACGGAAACGGCTGCTTTCCAAGAAGATAATTATTGACGATGTAAGGCCAGATGAGATCGCGCGGACGCAGCATGTTGAAGACGTTCGACATGCGCGCGCCGTCGAGAAATCCCTTCTGCGCCATCACTTCATCGAGCATCTTCAATTGTTGATCGTCGATGAAGACGAGAAGATCTCCTGCTTTGCTGAAATCCGCTTGCGCCGCGAGGAAAGAGGCCGAGCGGATGCGATTGTCGCCTTTCGCGGCCATATAAGCGAGGGTCGTCGAAAGGAGAGTGCCGCCGACGCAATAGCCAAGTGCGTTAATCTGCGGCGTGCCGGCTATTTTTTGGATCGCATCTGTCGCCTCAAGGACGCCCTCACGCATATAATCTTCGAAGGATTTATTCGCGTGCTTCGCGCCGGGGTTCACCCAGGACACGACGAAGACTGTGAAGCCTTGTTCCACAAGCCATTTGATAAAGGATTTCTGCGGCGTGAGATCGAGGATATAATATTTATTGATCCATGGCGGAATTATCATCAGCGGGATCTGATGGACGGTCTCCGTCGCCGGCGTGTATTGAATGAGCTGCATGACGTCGTTTTGAAAAACGACTTTGCCGGGCGTAACCGCCAAGTTCTTGCCGACCTCGAAGGCCGACATGTCGGTCTGGCGGATGCGGAGCAGTTCGCCGGATTGCTGCATATCCTGCAGGAGCTGCTTCATGCCGAGGGCTAGATTCTGGCCGTTCGTGGAGATGGTGGTCCGGATCACCTCTGGATTGGTGAAGGGAAAATTGGATGGCGAGAGCGCGCTCACGATCTGGTTGAGGTAGAATTCCGCGCGGTGTTTGACCTGCGCCTCGACCGGCGCTTTCTCCACCATATCTTCGGCCCAGTGGCTGGTCAGCAGATAGGCTTGTTTCAAAAAGTCGAAGAACGGGTTTTCCGACCACTCCTTGTCTTTGAAGCGCGCATCGTTGGGCGCTGGTTTGATGACCGGTTCGACCTCTTGGCCAAGCATTCGCCGATAGGCGTTCCCCCACAGGTCTATGAGGTCGCTATTGAGCTTCGTCTGCGCCGCCGTCCAGCCTTGCGGGTCCGTCATCCAATGTTCGGCGATAGGCGCGAATAATTTGGGAAGATCCCCCATGCCGCCTGCGACGGTAAATACGCCGTCCCGCTTTTCCTTATTTTCGAACATTTTAGCTAGAACTTGGCTGCCCGCTTCGAAGGCGCGCATCATATTCGCGGCAAATTGCTCCGGTGACTGCGCGATCGCAGTCATACTTGCAGGCGCACTACTCGTTTTGTCACGTGTTTCGGACATTTAGTGCCTCCCTAGCTCGCTACCCTTTTGCTTAAAATATAGACCACCCTCATAGGATTTCCCATAGTTCTCAGGTATCAGAGCGAGCGCGGTAACAGATTCTCTATCTTTGCTTAATTGAGGTCGATCGAGCTGAAGGGAAAATACCGCCGAGGCCGGTGTAAAACCGGCTGACTAGTAACGCCGCACGAGCGTAACCAGCTTGCCCTGAATTTTTACTCTATCGGGGCCGAAAATTCTGGTCTCGTAACCCTGATTTGCGGGCTCGAGCGCGATGGAATTGCCTCTTTTCCGGATGCGCTTCAAGGTGGCTTCCTCATCGTCGATCAACGCGACGACGATATCGCCATTATCCGCGCTTTGCGTTCTTTTCAAAATGACGGTATCGCCTTCGTGGATGCCGGCGTCGATCATCGAGTCGCCGCGTACCTCCAAGGCGAAATGCTCACCCGTGGATAGCAACTCCGGCGGCATCATGAGGACATGACTGTGATCCTCAATTGCGGAGCGCGGTACGCCGGCCGCGATGCGTCCCATCACGGGCACCGGCATGCTTGCGCCGTCCTCGCGCTCGCTCATAAAGGGTTCCTGCTCCAACTCTTCGAAGCCAGAGCGCTTTTGCCGGTGTCCCTCGATAACAGTCGGTATAAACCCTCGGGGGCGCACTTGAAAGCCCATGCTGCGCGATCTCTCAGGGAGTTTCAGCACTTCCAGCGCCCGCGCACGATGGGCGAGACGCCGGATGAAGCCCCGCTCTTCCAAAGCCATAATGAGGCGGTGAATGCCAGATTTCGATTTTAAATCGAGAGCCTCCTTCATCTCGTCGAAGGACGGAGACACGCCTGTCGTGTCAATCCGATCGTTGATGAACAGGAGAAGTTGCTTTTGCTTGGGCGTAAGCATTGAGGCTCCAAATTGACGGGGGACGCCGCTTGTACAAAGCAAGAACATGATTAGTCGTTCCCGCTAAGTTCCGCAAGGCAAAAAACGGCGGCGATCGCAGGCAGATCAGAAGTCGAGGGGAATAACCGGTACGAGCGCTCCCTTAGGTAGCGCCTCTCCGAAGGCTGGGCGGACGATAAGACAATCCGCCGAGGCGAAGAGTTTCATCAGCGAACTGTCCTGATCCGCTAGCGCGGCAACACCGCCTTCGCCGGTGCGCGCCCGCATGTAATGCTCACGCTCGCCATTCGCCTCCAAAGGCTCCGCGAGGGGTAGTTCCAAGTATGGGTCGGCCTCCGTTGCGCCAAGCAACGCATCGATCAGCGGTTTCAAAAAAACGCGGGCGCAGATGATAGCCGATACCGGATTTCCAGGAAGGCACAGCACGCGCTGCGCCCCTTTCAGGCCAAACATCACGGGTTTTCCAGGCCGCATCGCGATCTTCAAGACCTGGAAGCGAGTGCCGGCGTCTTCCATGGCGGCCCTGACCAGATCGTGCTCTCCTACCGACGCGCCGCCGATCGTGACTAGCACGTCCGCGCGTTCAGCTTCGGCGATACGACCAGCCAAGCTTTGCTTATTGTCGCGGGCGATGCCAAGAATAAGAGGCTCGGCGCCCCACGCTTCCAGCGCGGCTTTCATCCCTGTTGGAACGGAGGAGACGATTTGATCGGGCTGCCGACTTTCTCCAGGGGAGACCAACTCGTCGCCTGTGGCCAAGACCGCCGCAATCGGCCTCCGCGTCACTGCGATTTTTTCAAAATTCATCGCCGCCGCCAACATCGCATGCCTGCTCAGAAGACGTATTCCGGGCGCTATCGGCGTTTCTCTTTCCTGGAAGTCGTAGCCCCTTGGGCGAACATGCCGGCCTTTCGACGAGCTTTCGAGAATCCTCACATGCGATGCATTTTCCGAGCTTGTGTTCTCTTGGATAACGATTGTATCCGCTCCAGCGGGGACGGGCGCGCCCGTGAATATTCTAACGGCCTCGCCTGCCTCGACCTTGCCGCCGAAGCCGTGCCCGGCGGCGGAGGCGCCAATGACTTTCAGATCGGCCGGTACTTGCTGCTGGCCGGCAAATCGAACGGCATAGCCATCCATCGCGGAGGCGTCGAAAGGAGGTTGTGTAAGCTTTGCCTCAAGCACCTGCGCCAGGACGCGGTTGCGGATTGCGTCGACGCTGGCAAGTTCCGGGGGAAGGGCGGTAACGCCATCGAGAATAAGGCTACGCGCCTCGTCAACTGAAATAAGCGCCATGGTCAGCCTTCTGTTTGGCCGCTTGCGCGAAAGTCACCCGATTTTCCGCCTGTCTTCGAGAGTAATCTGACGCCTTCGAAGTGCATGGCTTTGTCCCGCGCCTTCAGCATATCGTAAAGCGTCAAACAGCTAACGGCCACCGCGGTAAGGGCTTCCATCTCGACGCCGGTCTGCCCAAGCGCTTTCGCCGTGGAGGTCACGCGGACCTTATTCTCTGCCGGAAGCATCTCAAAATTCACCGCAACTTTCGTGAGAGGCACGGGATGACATAGCGGAATAAGCTCATGCGTTTTTTTCGCCGCCATGATTCCAGCCACGCGAGCCACGGCGAACACATCCCCCTTCGGGGCTTCGCCGCTTTGGATGAGCGCCAGTGTTTCCGCGCTCATCACCACATACCCTTCAGCCGTCGCCGACCGCGCCGTCACGTTCTTATCCGCGACGTCCACCATGATCGCCTCACCCTTGCTATTGAGATGGGTAAGCTCGCTCATTGAATTGTCCGGTTTTCCCCGGCCTGCTGCGCCTGCGCGATATCGAGAAGTGTGCGCGTCGCTTCCTCGACATCGGCTTTCCGCATCAAGCTTTCCCCGACGAGAAAAGCATGCGCGCCGGCTTGCATCAGACGGACGATATCGCTGGATTTATCGATTCCGCTTTCAGAGATGACGATTGTGCCCGGTGAAATGAGAGGCGCCAGTTGCTCGGTCGTTTCGAGTTTGGTCTCGAAGCTGTTCAAGTCGCGATTATTGATTCCGATCAGATCGGCTTGCAGGGAAACGGCGCGGATCAATTCATCCTCGTTATGAACTTCGACGAGCGCGTCCATGCCGAGAGCTTCCGCCGCCTCCATCAACTCGCCTGCCAGCGCGTCGGACGTGCAGGCCATGATGACAAGGATGCAATCGGCGCCCATCGCGCGGCTTTCGATCGCTTGATACGGATCGACCATAAAATCCTTACGCAGAACCGGCAGCGTTGTAGCCCCGCGTGCGGCGATCAAGGCTTCGCGCGACCCCTGAAATGAAGGCGCATCGGTCAGAACCGAAAGGC
>Ga0209069_10001176_pt1 | contig 13134 bp, 11 predicted proteins | sample Str013_2_FD_187202 | JGI IMG/M metagenome (GOLD analysis project Ga0209069, IMG submission 187202) | Freshwater sediment microbial communities in response to fracking from Pennsylvania, USA - Straight Creek_MetaG_SC_2013 (SPAdes) (version 2) | ecosystem: Environmental > Aquatic > Freshwater >...
GTTCGCTCACGCCACATCTGCTTTGAAAGGAAACGCAATGCCTGCCAGAGGTCCCTGGATCGACCACTTCGGCGACAACTTTCTGTGGTCGAATGCAACGCTCATCATCAAGGGCATGGCGCCCTATGGGGTGGTCGCGCTCGAAGAGATGGATCGCGCCTGCGAGCGGCTGCGGCTGCGGCAGCACGAGCCGCAGGCCTGGTGGGAGGAATGGGGCGCGCTCGCGGCGCACGTCGAGCGCGCCGCCGACGCGGCCGCCGCAGAGGGCCGCAAGCACACCGCCGGCGACTATTACCTGCGCGCCGGCAACTACTACTACAACGCCGAGCGCTTCATCCTGCCGGGCGACGAAAAGCGCGAATGGGGACGCAAGGCCTATCGCTGCTATCATACGGGAATCAAGCTGCGCCATCCGAACATCGAGTTCGTCGAGGTGCCGTACGAGGGGACGACGCTGCCGGCGCTGTTCATGAAGGCGCCCGTCGCGGGCCCCGCCCCGACCGTGGTCATCGTCAACGGCATGGACAATGCCAAGGAGATGAGCATCTTTTTTGCCGGGCTCGAGTTCGCCCGCCGCGGAATCCACACGCTCGCCATGGACGGGCCCGGCCAGGGCGAGAGCCTGCGCATGCGCAACATCTACAGCCGCTTCGATTACGAGGTTCCGGGCGCTGCCGCCTTCGACTATCTGGCGGGCCGCCGCGAAGTCGATGCCAAGCGCGTCGCCATCATGGGCTACAGCTTCGGCGGCTATTATTCATCCCGCATCGCGGCCTTCGAGAAGCGCTATGCGGCCTGCATCGCGCTCTCCGCGCTGCACTGGGATCTGGCCGGCTGGCAGCAGCGTATCCTGGACAAGAACAAGAGCGATCCGAAATCGGTCGCGCAATCGAACTTCCAGTTCCAATGGGTAGTCAACGCCGCCACGCCCGACGACGCGATCGAGACCGCCAAGAAGTTCTCTCTAAAGGACGTGGCCCGGAACATCACCTGTCCGTTCCTGGTGACGCACGGCGGCAACGACCGCGTGGTGCCGTGCGAGAATGCCCAGAAGCTCTATGACGCGGTCGGCTCGACCCGCAAGACCATCAAGGTGTTCTCGGCCGAGGAAGGCGGCGCCGAGCACGCCCACGTGGACAATCGCCAGGTCGGCATCGATTTCGCGGCTGATTGGCTGGAGGCGAACATCTAGGGCAGCTTTCAGGAGAAAGCCTGCCCGGCGCGCATCCGTGCGGGGATGCGACGCGCCGACGGCAGTCGCCGTGACGATCGTCCCGCACCGATTCTGCGCTCCTCGAGGTCAAGGGTGAAACTTCTTGCCTTGAGCCATCATAGCCAGAATCATCGTCATTCGCTTCGCGCGCGTTTCGGGTTTCTTTGCCGTATCGAGGCGATACACGATCGAATAGACGTTTGCCTTGTTCAGGGTCTCGAAAAACGCCCTCGCCTTTTTGTCTTTCGCCAATTCCTTCAAGAAATCTTCGGGCGGGCGGGCACTCCGCTGCGAAGCGTATGCAGCCCTCCAGCGGCCGTCGGCCTTCGCGCCTTCGACAGCTTCCAGCCCCGCCGCAGCCATCACACCCGCTTCGGTGAGACGCACGACGTGCTGGGTATTGATTTTCGACCACCCGCTCGTCGGGCTCCTGCGTGTGAATCTCTGAAGCCAGGACTGTTCGTCGAATGGTTTCTTCTGACCGTCGATCCAGCCATAGCAAAGGGCCTGGTCAAGCGCCTGCGCATAGGTCAGGGATTTCTCGCCCGACGCATTCTTGAAGATCCGCAGCCAAATGCCGTCCGACCGGGCATGGTTTTTCTCCAGCCACCGTCGAAAACCGGCCGATGATCTGAATATTTGAATGGAGCCCATCCGAGAATACCACGCCCGCGCTCACCGCGATGTCAAGGAATGGCTCGCTAGCTAGCGTGGCCGCGGCGCGGCGTCCCAGCCGGAGCTGCGCAAGCGCGCGGCCCCGGCCGGCCCGGTGACGAATGCGATGAACGCCGCGGCCGCAGCGGGAAACTTGCTATCTGCCGCGACAGCCGCCGCGTAGACGGTGACGAGCTGCAGATCGTCGGGCAGGAACCCGGCGAACGCGAGTCCCGGCAGGCCGATCAGCTCGGCGGCTTGCGTCATGCCGAGGGTGGCCTTGCCGGAGGCCACGGCACGCACCACATCGGCGCCGGTGGCGCAAAGGATCCCCTTCGCCCGGACTTCGTCGGCAACGCCGAGCCGCTCGAACAGCTTATCGATGACCGGCCCCGAGGTGCCGCCGCCATGCGGATCGATCGAGGCGACGGCAGGCGCGGCACGCAGCACCTCGCGTAGCGCCGCGGAGGTCTTGATGTCAGGCAACGGTGCGCCCGACTTGACGGCGACGCCCAGGCGCATGCCGCCGACATCGACCTTGCTCGAGCCGACAACCCGCCCCTTGGCGGCAAGGCTGTCGATACCGGCCGACGAGGTCATGACCACATCCGCCGCTTCATTGGCGTCGAGCCTGGCGATGACGCCGCCGGCATTGGTGATGCTGAAGCGAACGTGTTGGCCGGTGTGCGCCGCAAACGGCGTGGCGAGATCCTTGAGAACGTGCTCGTAGACCCCGGTCGCGATGACGTGCAGTTCCGCTGGTTCCCCCATCGGGGAAACATAGCCTCCGGTCGCGACCGCTGGCAATGCCGCTCGTCAATGAACGGACGCGGAGGCTGATGAAACCGGATCGAGCACTGATGCGATATGCTTGAGCTTCGGGATCATGGAGCCTGACGTCGAGGAGAGGAGTGAAATGTGTTTGCATCGGCGGCTTTGCCGTCCCTCGGCTCGAGCGGAGGCGTTGCGGCGCAGCAGCCGGACATGACCTTTTTCGTCACCAGCGTCGGTCCCGGCCGGGGTGCGGACCTCGGCGGCCTCGCCGGCGCGGATGCGCACTGCCGGCGGCCGGCGGCGGCGGTCGGAGCGGGGAGCAAGACCTGGCGCCTACCTCGGCACCAATGCCGCCGGCGGCTCCCTCTACGCTCGCGATCGATGCGGCGGTGAACAAGAATATTGGTGGGCCCGGGAGGACTCGAACCTCCGGCGGGGAAGATCACGCCGAGCGGTATCAACTACACTTGGCGGTATCTGGCACCCACTCAAATGAAGTTGTGGGCTATGCGTTATTCCGCGGAGTGTTGCACGATAGGCACACCCATTGGACCGCCCAGGTGATAAGTCTACGCTTCAGGTTGGACTTATATTCCGGCGTCGAGGGCCTCCATGAACAAGTTGGTTCTAATTGCGATTGCTGCGATGGCGGTCACCGGTTCGGCCAAAGCGGCCGATCGCGCCCCTACGTACAAGGCGGCACCCCTGATGGGGGCTCCGGTCGTCCACAATTGGTCCGGATTCTATCTGGGCGGAAATGTGGGCGTCATATGGAGCGACACAAGTGCGGACCCCGGGTCGTTTACAACGGCTGGTCTGGACTTTCTCGGACGCCAAGCCGTGGGCCAATTGCCGAGCTTCAATGTCGGTAATACAGGGTTCATCGGCGGGGGGCAGATCGGGCACAATTGGCAATTCGCTCCAAATGGGTTGGCGGGGATTGAAGCCGACCTCGACTATACGGGCCTGAACAAGACTGACACGCGCGTATTCGCTGCGACTAATTTTATCGGCGATGGCCCCATCGACGCCAATACCGAGGCGGCGGCACAAAAGCTCACTTGGCTCGGGACCGTGCGCGCTCGCCTCGGAATTACGGTTCTGAACAACACGCTTCTTGCGTTTGCGACCGGCGGCTTGGCCTATGGCAGGGTCGTCGACAGCGTTCAGACAATTGGCGTGCCAAACGGTGCAGCCGGAATCCTGGTCGGGGCCAGCTCGGATACGGCTCGCACCGGGTGGACGGTGGGCGGTGGTTTGGAATACGCGTTCCTGAACGATTGGAGCGCCAAGATTGAATATCTCTACTACGATTTGGGGTCACACACCCTCACCTTGGATTTCGCCGCAGTTCCAGGCGATGCGGGGAATACCTTCACCTACAAGTTTCGCGACAACGGCAACCTCGTGCGCATCGGCCTAAACCGCCATTTCTGATACCAAGGCAAACGCGAAGGCGGTAGCGACGGGTGCGTGGGCGAGGCGGCGATCGGGGACCAACCGTCGCACCGAAAGTCGCGGTCACCGTTTTTGGGCTCCACGGACTTTCCCCAGCCTCAAAGCCACGGCCATGTGTCGATGGGCCAAGTCCGCCATAGCGGTTTTCAAAGCCGGTAAGTCACCAGCGCTGTTCGGTTGCGGATCGCAAGCTTCTGATAGATGTGATGCAGGTGAACTTTGACGGTGCCTTCAGAAAGGTAGAGCTGGCGTCCGACTTCTTTGTTCGACTGTCCGCCGCATACCAGGTGCATGATCTGGCGTTCGCGCATGGTCAGCGCGGTCGATAGGGATTCCAGAGAGCGTCCGTCCGACGAATTGGACATCGGCACCGGTTCCTGCTTGGACGCGACCTGTCGCAGAAACCGCGCCAGCAGCTCCGGCGTGGCGTCCCCGGGGATGACGTCGTATGCCGGCCCAACAATCGGATGCCCCGTGTCGGAAGCATCGGACGATGCCGATAGAGAAACCACTCGAGTGCTCAAGTGTTCCGACTTGATCGCCCCGAGCACCTGAAGTCGGCTGTGACCCGGCAGGGAGGCATCCAGGAGCGCCAAGTTCGGAGACAGATGACGAATGGCTGCGATGCAGGCCGCAGCGTCGCGGCAACTCGCAACGACACTCAAATCGCTTTCGGAACGCAACATTGTCATCAGGCCGCACAGAATTATGGGATAGCGGGCTGCGATGACGACACTGATGCAATGCGTGGCCATCTTCGAACCTCCGACTGACAGGTCGAATGCCTCGGTCCCCGGGGGAAAAGAACCGAGGCATTCATGGACGGAGCGGGGGTAAGCCAACGGGGGAGATCACTCCGTCCAGGCGACGAATCATGTACGCGCGAATACGTAGGGTAAATCAGCCTGATGTACCGGGTCTTAAGTACCGACGGGGCTTACGGGCGCCACAACGCGCAAGAAAGCGCCGCTGCGGCGGCGCGGAGCTGAATTTGCCCCAAGTGTCAAGTCCAAGATGTGAGTGAGAAGCTGTTCTAAATTTCCTGAGCAGTATTGAGTAAAATAATTGCGGTAGTATATTGCCGAAGAATGATGAAACCCAAAACAACAAATCGAGAAGCGCTAGAGCGCGTTGTCGTACAACTGTTGGGAGTATCGCAACGGTGTACCGACGTGGCTTGCCAGCGCGATTTGATGACCCTAGCAGACGAACTTGTTCACCTCATTGAAAGGTCTGAACAGTCGGAAACGGCCGAACAGTCTCGCCGCCAACTCTGAGGACCTCTGCCGACCGGAAGTCGAGCGGATTGCTGGATGGCCAAATTGGACTCTTCCGGCTGAAATGATCGAGCGTCAACTTATTAATAGTCAGCGCACTTCATGTTCAGCGGCAAAAGCAACCTGCTCAATTCCCATGCATTGCCTTCATAAAACTTGAAGAGTGACGTTAAGTTGTCGTTTTTGCGGCACGCCGGAGGTACGGCGGGAACCCCGAATACTCCCCTGCAATTCCTCGAAGGAATTGTTTCAACCTAGATCCTGGCATCTTCGTCAGTTCGAATTAGCTCTTGAAATCTCGCCGAACCTCTACCGGCATTCGCCATCATCGCACCGCACGCTCGCGAGACTTCGTACAGCTCACACGGCAGCTAATTCCATAAGAAACGCGGAATTCAACGCGTGGATTCAAGAGGCGTGAGGGGCCGCGGAACCTGCGCGACTTTCCGGAGGTACCGCCAATGTTCCGCACTCCAGCCATAATCGAGCTACAAGCTATCAGGATTGCGCATGATTATATTATGTACGCCAATTGCGAGCCGAAGAACACCGGCCAGCATAGTGGAGGTCAAGAATGGCATGGAACGCAGACGCAAGACCGCTTCTGAAGACGAGCTACCGCCACAGAATTGCGAGGACTTAGAAAGGATAGTGGTGCGACTTCTGGAGGTCGCGGCACGCTGCGGGGACCCCGCGATCCAACACGATTTGATGAAATTGGCCGACGAGCTCGTCAAATTTGTCGAAGCAAGAAAATAATCGGACACTTGATATCCCTTTGGCTGGAATCGTCATTGATGAAGCTGCGGCAGGTCCTGTTTGGATGGTTAGGCTCGTCAAATATGGAAGGCCTTTCTGAAGCCAACTTCGAGGCTCCGAGCGTCGTGACTTGACTTGGGGGGTGCAGGACCGATCTGGCGCCAAGTAACCCGCCCGGCGGCCCCACGCGCAAAAGCAGACCATAGTACCGCCGCAGACCAAATACGCCGATCACGGGCGCTGGATTCGGCGTGCCCGAATTCGGCGTGGCGCCGAACGTATTGCGCGGAGGGCTTGCGGTTTGACAATTTGCCGCATCTTGAACCTCCGGGCCTGATGCCACGACCAACTCACGCTATCTTACTTACGAAAATCAAAGGGCGATCGAGGCCGCCGGAGTACGATGGTATGCGACAACGCGCACCATAATTTCTTCACATAAATGACACAAACTGGAACTCAGACTGATGCTGGTTCACGAAAGTGTCTTAATCACGTAGGAGTTCCCACCCTGGTACGGCGCAAGTCGGAGTTTCGAAGGTGCCCACGCACTGCGTTAGTATCGTTATTGCGGCTCACTATCCCGTAGTTCTTTGCGGTCTAGCCACGATCTTACGTGCCGAAAAGGACTTTAATATCGTTGCGAGTTGCCACGACGTTGCGTCCTGCATCGCAGCCATTCGTGATCTGTCTCCGAACTTGGTGTTGCTCGATGCGTCACTTCCGGATCAGAGCGGCCTCCAGATAATCTCGGCGATCAACTCGGAGCACTTGTGCACCACGGCGGTGTTTCTTTCGGAATCCTCCGATGTTTCCGAGGAAGTTCAACCGATTGCGGGGCACGCGTATGGAATCATCCCCAGGGACGCCCCGCCGGATATCTTGTTGCGCTTGCTACGACGGGTCTCGTGCGGGCTGAACCTGTTGCCGAATCTTGAATTGTTGGACAGACACGGCCCGAAACACTCGCTGGACACTCCGACGGTTGCGTTGACGGAGCGCGAACGTCAGATCATGCCCCTGGTATGCAAGGGACAGTCGAACAAGGAAATCGGACGCCAGCTCAACCTTTCTGAAGGCACCGTCAAAGTCCACCTCCATCACATTTATCAGAAGCTTGCGGTCCGTAACCGAACAGCGCTGGCAATAATGGCTGCACCTTCCATCAAGGAACCTTCTTGACTGCAGCGGGTACAGGTCACGTCATGGCCGAAATCGGCCAGGCCGGATCCGAAACCAGGCCCAACTAACCGCTCCCGCGAATGTCGCGGCGGCCAATTCATCCGGACATCTCCAATTCCCGGGTGTCGCTGCGACACCGGAATTAGTTCGAGACCTTATGGCAGCGCGCCCTCACACCGTGCGGCAACTCCGTCCGTCCCGGGCGGCAATCGGAACATCGCGGCCAAGCCCGGCAGAAAATGCAGCCGGCGCCAGATGAACACCGCCATCGCCACATTCCAGGCGACCAGCGTCGCCGTTGTAGAAATCGCCGCTCCAGTCAATCCGAGGGGGCTGATGAGTACGATGCAGCCGACCACGTTGACGCCGGCGCATGCGACGAGAATCTTGACCGCACTGCGCTCGTGACCGGTCATTATCATGACATATAGTTGCGAGCCGGCGCTGGAAACGATGACTTGGCCCAGGAGAAGGATCCGCAGCGCCGGCACGCCGACTTCAAAACCCGGACCGAACCATGTCAGCAACGGCTCGGCCAAAACCGCGAGAACAAGTGCGATAGGAATCCCCGCACATAGCGTCCACGTCGCCGCCCGAGCGACCAGCACCTGCAGCATTACACGGTCGTTCCGGGCAAAGAGACCCGCAATCGTCGGAGCAAACAATGTATTGACGGCCGTTCGCGGCAGCGCGACCACAAAAGCGATGTTGAAGACGAGGCTATAAACCCCCGCGCCCTTGGTGTCTCCAAGCCAGCCCAGGAACAGCACGCCGGTCCGGTTCATCAGCGCCTCGGTCGCTCCAATCAGCACCAGCGGCAAAGCCACCCCACGCCACATCGCAGCCGCATATGTCGGCACGGCATCCCGGGCCGCACGCGGGCGCAGCCGGCGCATCGCAAGGCTTGCGAGCACGAGCCCAACCGACGAGCTGACCAATGTCGCCATCATGAGCTCGGGGGCATCGATACGCCATTTCAGCCAAATCGCCGCCAGCGTAACGAGGCCGATCAGCATGCCGTCACGGACCAGTCGATCAGGGGCGACGGCCCAAACCACCCCGCCGAACGCTCGCACGACTGCGCAGCGGATCCACAGCAGCGCCCAGACAGGGACCAGCACAAATCCAGCGAGAAACGTATTCCTAAGTTCCGTCGATATGCTCGGCGTCCGAATCATGGTGACGGAGATGCCGACCAATACGATGAACGCACCGACGACTGTTGCACGTCGTTGCGAATATTGAATTACTCCCCGCATCAAACTCCAGGCCCGCTCCGCTTCGTAGGCGGGCACGAACCGCAGGAGCGCGACATCAAAGCCGAGAGCCGAAAAGTATGCCAGCACCGCCATCCAGGCGAACACATAGGCGTAGACGCCGTAAGTATCCACACCCACAATTCGGGCAATCAGGAGCTGGGAACAATATGACAGCCCGACACTGGCGATGTAGACCGCGAACGCGGAAATACTGCCGAGAGCGACCCGCCTGACCGGAGCGCTGCTAGGAATTCTGAAGATCCCGTTTTTCTCCAATCCAGTTTCCGGACAATGGCCGCAATCGCTATCCCCCTTATTTCTCATGACGCCATTGCCTTCCGCTCGCCTTTGAACATCACGATGAGCTGTCTCTCGATATAGTCCACGCTTTCGCCAAGCGAGCGGCGGTCGAGGGAGGACGCATGCAACACGAGCTGTCCGCTGTTTCGCAAGAGGTCGTGCAATTGGTCGATAATCCGAACTGACGCATCATTCGCCGTCACATCAAGTTCGAACAGGCGCTCGATCGCGCCTTGCTGGCGCTCCCGATGTTGGAGACGGGCGGCCCTCAACTCCTGCGGCGCATCGAGCCGGATCAGCACATCCGCTTTCGGCGAAGACTCGAAGGCGCGGGCGATGAGCGACTCGTCTACCTCGCGTCCAAGCACCGCCAGGGAGAATATGAGTTGTACAAAGGCCTGGTCGAACAGAACGATGTGCCGCGACGCGGACGCATAGTACCAGGAGCGCGACAAGCGCAGAATATACTGACTGAGTCTGATTGCGGCAGACATGTTCCGGGGCGGAAGTATTCTCATGAGGCTCGCGGCGGCGCCGATGTCATGCGAGAGGACAAGCGGGTGACCAGCCATTGAGAGCATCTCGAGAAGCGGTCGAATCAGTCGGCGCGCTACGGCCGCGACGCGATATTGTGCCGGACTTGACGAGCGAGAGCCTGTAGACGAGCGACGTTCGGCCGGTCGGGAACTGAGCGTCGGCTCCACGACGTGACCGCATTCACGGAGTCGGTTCGTGAGCGCATGGGCAAAAGTGGTCTTGCCCGCCCCGGGCGGACCAAAGAGCTCGATGATCACGATTGGATCCTCCGCAATTCACCTAGAGCATGCGCCAGATTTCACGCTTGACGGCGCGAATGACCTCCACCAATGGCTGCTCCGCATCGACGCGCACGACGCTGGCGCCGGCGAACGTGAGGCGTTGCAGATCCGCAATGCGCTCGCTGATGAGCGCGGGGTCCATGTCCGGCTCGCGTCTTGCGGCGGTTTCAGTGAGGACGTCGAGCTTGATGACGAGATCGGGCACAAGACGGCGCACCAGTCTATAAGAATCGGCCTCGACCCTCCGCAGCCAATTCGGGACCGTGGTCAGACGGGTCAACAGCGGTCCATCGTTGAAGCCGATGATCTCGTCTTGCGGATATCGATCGGTGATGACAACCAGCCCTCGGTCGGCGCCGCGCCGAGCCGACAGCAGCTTGTTGCGCTTCTCACGAGCGACGATCGTCGCCCAGCCCATCATGAGAATGCTGTAGAGTGGGCCCGGAGCGCGACCGGAGACGTTGCCGTGGGATGCTCCCTTCGGCTTCTCCTTGAGGATGCGACTCATCAGCGGCACCAATAACTTAAACGGCCTCAACAAGAGTGACGGTCTGCCGGCGCCGGTCCCGAAATAGACCGGAACGACATCGATCTCCGATCCGAGCCACTTTCGGATCGCCGCCATCGTCGTCGTCTTGCCACTACCGTCGACGCCAACCACCGCGACCACGCACCCACCGCCCGGCGCACGCCGGCTCCACGGTCGGGGCACATGAAGAAGATGCTTGTTCATGTTGCCGAAGACCCACAAGATCGCACGCCACGCGCCACGCAGCCGTGCCTCGCATCCGTTGTAGGTTCGATGGATCGCGAGATGCCTGCCGATGGCTCGGCGGAACCGATGCTGATGCTCGAGCGCGCGGTCGCCGTAGATCGCGTCGACGATCATGTCTGCCAATTCCCCATTCACCAGCGTGGCCGCCATTTCGCGGAGCGCGCCGCGGTCGGTCCGCGCCGCAACATCGGCACGATCAAGCGCGAATTTGCGCGTCGCCTCCCGCCAGTTTCTCAGCATAACGGGATCCAGCCGCCGCAGCTCCAGGCTGCTCCGCACAGCCAACAGCACGGCCTCGATCATCGGGTCGAGCATTCGAACGGAGAGCGTGGGGTGGAGAACCGCTCGCGCCAAGATGATCTCTTCCCAGGGAAGACGGTAGTTTTTGAGCAGGGGCTCGCCAACGACAAGACGGACATGCAGATGGATATGAACGAGGCGGCCACTAGCTTCGTCATGGCCCAGAAAACTCATTACCGAGGGATGATCCCGGCTCGCCACCGCGGGAAAGAGCTTGAAGCCCAACGCCAGGAGAAGCATCGCGACACGGTGCTGATCCTGTCGCGCGACGAGCAGGTCGAGATCCCGCTCCCCCGCCAGCGCCGAATGGATGTTTCTGCCGCTTTTCCAGTAGCAATAGGAAATGTGATGTCGATTGAGGTCCGCGAGAGCAGAGCGCAGCACCGACAGGGTCAAGCTCTCCGAGCGTGGCGAAGGCATGATATCCATCTCGTGCTCATCGTCTAGCTTACGCATTTCCGACCTCGCGGTTGCCTTGATCCGTCTGTTGTCGCCGATCCGGCACTGTTCTTTGTCGATATGCTCCGGCGATGACCGTCAGGTACGGACAGACCCTTTGAGATAATATTTCCCGTAGTTTGTGAATGCCTCCGCGGCGTCGCCGTAATGATATCCGGCATGCTTCGTCAGATTGACTTGCGTCAATACAGCCGACACCTGGACGGCGCCGGTCCTTTCAGCCCGAAGTGGATTCCTCAGGAGGCTCAGCGCGTTCTGCACCACCTCTCGCTTGGTGCTGCCCCACTTTATGACGAAAAGACACTTGTCCGCGAAGGACGCGAGCAACCGAGCCTCGGTGATGCCGAGGAGCGGTGGGCTATCGATCAACACACAATCGTAGCTGTCTCGCAGCTGACGCATAAAGCTCTGCACATGTTTGTCGGTAAACAACGCCAATGGATCGTTGGATAAGCACGGCATGGCGAAGTAATCGAAATTCAGGTCAGGGAGATGGTGGACCAGCTCCGCAGGCGCACGATTCTGCAGATCCGAGGCAAGCGTCGCAGATTTGCTGTGCTGCCGGCGGAGAAGCGACGGATGCCTGAAGTCGAAATCGACCAGAATGACGCGCCTGCCAAGGTGCGCAGCATAGACCGCAAGGCTTCGTGCCATGGTCGTCTTGCCCTCCCCAGGAACGCTGGAGCTGATCAAAACAGTCACGGGCGCCCGCTGCACCGCGGCGAGCTGCAGCGCAGCAGCCACGGACCGGATTGCCTCGGTGTATGGCGTGAAGCGCTTGCTCAGGAGACAATGATCCGGCCGGGCCAAGCCGGAACGACGCAATTGCGGCGCGAGGCCGATGCACGGAATGCCGAGCGCAGCAATCACCTCTCGCTCAGAGCGCAATCCTCGGTCGAGCTGCTCCCTGACGACGGCCAACAAGCTCCCGAAAATTGCGGACACGATCAGCGCCGGAAACACGAAGAGGATCGGGTTCGGAGAGCTTGGCCTATCCGGCGGCGTTGCAAGCGATAGTATAGTGGCATCCGACGGGATGTTCTCCTGCTGATCGCGGACCTCGATTTGGCGCTGCAGAAGGCGCGCATAGCTCTGCCCGATCGCGGCGGCGTCCTGCTCAAGCTCGCGCAATCTCAAATCTCCCTCGCTACCTCCCGGGCCGGACGCCAGTCGTTGCTCGAGGCTCTTTTGCATCGCCTCGCCGGTCCGCTCGATATCGGCCTTGAGCTCGGCAGCGCGCTTTTCGATACGGCTCAATTCCTGCCTCGCTTGGACGCGCTTCTCGTCGGTTTGATGGTTGATGTGTAGCTCGACGACGCGATTGGCGATGGTCGCCGCTCTTTCAGGATCCGTGGCCGTGAAGGTGACCGAGATGACTCGAGATCGGCGCTCCTGCATGACTTTCAGCCGTCGCTCAAGCTCATCGAGCTCCCGCCCCGATGGATTAGTCTGGATGAAGGGCGCCGCCAACCATACCTTCAGGCGGTGACCCAGCTCCTCCACGCTCAGTTTGTCGGTCGGATTCGCAGATGACGCTGCAGCCCCCTCGCCTCCGATCGAAGTGGCCGGCTTGTCGCCGGCAGGGTTACCCGCAATCGCGGCCGGTTCAGTCCTTGCTTCGGGTACTGCAAGGATTTCCGGTTCCTGCGACAGACTGTCGAGGACCCGCTGCAGGTGAACGCGGGAACTCAGCATTGTTACTTGGGTGTCGATCGCTGATTCGTCCGTTGTCCGAATGGCGGCTGCCAGGCCGCGGACAAAATCAGCCTGCTGCGATTCGACGATGAGCTGGGCAGTGGCGGTGTATCTCGGCGGGATCAGCAATCCGGCGGCACCGGCCAACATTCCGCCGGCAATCGCTACAGTGAAGATCAGTCTCCTGCGGCGGAGAAGTATACTAGCGAGT
>Ga0209069_10001177_pt1 | contig 13133 bp, 9 predicted proteins | sample Str013_2_FD_187202 | JGI IMG/M metagenome (GOLD analysis project Ga0209069, IMG submission 187202) | Freshwater sediment microbial communities in response to fracking from Pennsylvania, USA - Straight Creek_MetaG_SC_2013 (SPAdes) (version 2) | ecosystem: Environmental > Aquatic > Freshwater >...
AATTATTACAGCAAAAGTGGTTACTGGTTTTAAGATTTGTTCAAATAACCTGTAATTTTATACCCGCGGCGCATGAGCCTTTTTTATAACACTTAACAATCCTTATATGAAGCCTTCCATTATTATTGAATACTGTCCCAAATGCCACTGGTTATTACGTGCCGCCTATATGGCACAGGAATTATTAACCACCTTTGAAAATGAACTGAAATCAGTTGCCCTGCAACCCAGCGAAGTAAGTGGCGACTTCCATATCACCATCAATGATAAGAGAATATTTGACAGGAAGGAATATGGCGGGTTCCCCGAAATTAAAGAACTCAAACAACTGGTTCGCGATGTAGTAAGCCCGGGTAAAAGCCTTGGCCATGCTGATACAAAACCTCATCACAACGAATCTCAATAAGTCTTATACAAACGCTTATGCAGGGTATTATTTTATGCGGTGGCCAAAGCTTGCGGATGGGCACAGACAAGGGTCTTCTTTCAACAGAAGCAAAAACCTGGGCCCAATCTGCTTATAATAAAATTACCGCATTAAATATTCCGGTTAAAGTTTCTGTAAATAAACAACAACAAGCTGGTTATTCTGCAATATTTTCAGGAAATAATCTCGTTACCGATGATCCTTCATTACAATTAAAGGGCCCACTACTGGGTGTACTGAGTAGCCATTTTCAATTTCCTTCAGAAGATTTGATTGTACTTGCCTGTGATATGCCACTTATGGAACCATCCATTCTCAAAGAACTTTATAATAATTACCGGCAACATCCTTCCTTTGACGCATATATTTATACCAATGATGGTGAACCGGAACCATTGTGTGGCATTTATACTTCCAAGGCACTGTCAGGAATTGTTGATATGCTACATAATGGAACCCTGGTTAAACACAGTATGAAGTTTATCCTCGACCACCTTGTTGTAAATTTCACTCCTGCAACAGATGAACAAAAAATATGTTTCAGGAATATTAATGCCCACGCAGAATTAAACGGACAATAAACCCAACTGTAATTTTTCTTTTTGTTCAAAATCATGCTTTGGCGCTTCGCACAAGGGACAACAATAGGTTTCCGGCAATGCATCAAAAGAAGTACCAGGGGCTATCCCATTCTCTGTATCTCCTGCTTCACCATCATATACGGTCAAACAATGCCTGCACTGATGAATCATAATCTTTGTTTCCACTTTTTGTTCTTCGGCAGGGAAATTTGTATAAGAACTTCCGGGCAATAAATCACCTTCACTGTCCTGCTCATAATAATACTTGCACAACGCAATCAAATAAGTTGGCAGGTGTTCCCGCTCCACATTTCCCCTGAACAATATATACTCTTTTGAATTGGGATTGAAATCGGGGGTATACAGGATATCAAATTTGTCCAGCGGCCTTAACCTTCCACGGATTAGATTGAATTGCCTGCGAACCAACACTGAGCCGAATACACCCGATTTTGGTTGCGTCTTTACAGCAAAGCACAACCCAAATGCACGTACATCTTCCTTGTCAAATTGCCGGATGATCTGCTTCTTAATGGTCAGGCCCTCATCATTACCATCTTCTACCTGCCAGTTTAATTCATTGGATGCATGGCGCACATTAATACGGTACTTACCTAAAATATAACCCCACAATGGACGGTGCTTTTCTTCGATGCCTTTAATAATAAGTGACTTCCATGGCGTGGTATATAGTTCACCTGTTTGGGTCTCCAGGCAAATACGGCAAATGTCTTTAAGGAAATTAATGTCGAACAATTCATCCCTCCTGTAAATGCCCAGCCATGATTTATTGCCATAACTGTTGTATCCTTCATAGTAGGGTAATTTAAAAGATGGCAACACCAATTTCTCTTCTACAGGCTTTGATACAAAAACATTGTTTGCCATTATCGTTTCATACAATTGTTGGCCATCAGCATGGATGTTATCAAAGTATAATGAACGCTGGTTAAGGATGTCTTTTTCAACTTCCTCCGACAATCTTCCTATATCATTGGTATAAATAAGATCCTTCCATTGGTACAATACATTTGTTTTTGGAAAACGGATATATAAATACCAGAAATGACTATTACCGGATGCGATCCAGTTTATATTACCTGTAAAGAATGGTGTAAAAGTTTGGTTAGCATCCGCAATATTCACTTTCAGTGTTGGTTTGTAATCAAACATATCGAATACATCTTTGTATACGCCTTCACTTAACCAGGATTCCCTGATGAATACTTCTGCGGCAGGATAAGAACTACTGATATTTGGATGGACATCATCGTTTACTTCATAGTCAAACCCGCCATCACTTAAAGCCGCCATTACTTTTTCATATTCTTTATTCGAAACATCAATGAGCAATTGCTGCCTTAGCCCAAATCGAACTTGTGATAAGCCTGCAACCTGTAGTCGATGTAACAGGTTATTCAAATAACCTGGCGATACTATACCACCTTTAAAATTCACCTTCAATTGATACGCGTACCTCATATTATTTCGAATTATACCAAACCAAATTCTTTTATTGCTTTTGGAAAATTACTGTTCTCATGCCCCGGCTTGCATAGTTTCATTAATACGAACCGCTGCAGGTTGGAAAGTATTCTCCATTGTTGTACTGAAACGGACCAGTTAAACTCTTTTAGTTTCTCCTCCAGCAAATAGGGAATTTCATTCCTGTTTGCCCATGCCGGGTTAGGTTCTATGGGTAAACTTGTTGCATCTCTACCGGTTCTGATAAATATTACCATTTGTAAATAGCAACTGAATTGCTGAACATCTTCTTTAGTGTCCCATGTAAATTCAGCCAGGGTAATCCTTTCTTCGCCCTTCATCTTACTCCACTCTCCTAATTTTAATTTAATACCACAGGCATCCAATTTAAACCGAACAATCATGGGAATACAACGGATATTCTCCTCTATAAAATCTTCTTCAAATTTAAAATACCGGTTGTTGTCCCCTTCGCTTAATGCAAAGCGAGTTGTTACAGGAATATTATTAGCTACTTTTTTCATTGATCCATTTAATTGATACTGTACAAGGGAGTGACATAACTACTGCCGCACAAAGTTATTAAAGCTTGTTCCAACATATATCTCTTTATATGTAAGAACCTGTTTCATCTATCTCAATTTCCTGTCTAGTGCTAATGCCGGATGCTTCAATTCATTTTCCAGTATAGTTTTTACTTCAGGACGACAACTGCCACATCCCATTCCTGCTCCGGATAATTGACATAATTGTACAAGGTCATTACAACCTTCCTGTATTTTATTTATGATATTGCCCTCTCCTACACCGGCACAACTGCATACCAATTTGCCCAACACCGGTTCCGCTTTTTTTCCACTTCGCAGGAGTTGCAACCTTTTCTCACTCAGTTCAATTTTATTTTCTATCAAATCCCTGAATTCCAAAAACTCTGTTTTATCGCCAATTAAGATCGCACCCACCAACCTATCGTTATGAATGATGCATTTTTTATAATAGCATTTAGCCTTATCAATAAATACTACCTCTTCATAAGCGGGATCATCAGGCGCCTCTGCCAAACCAAGTGAACAAACATCTGTACCATGCATTTTTAAAATATTCATAAGCAAGGAACCACTGTAATACTGCGCAATATCACCACTTAAATGTTTTGCTACAATATGAGCCTGTTGTTCCGCAGCAGCAGTAATACCATACAGCATTCCATTAAATTCAGCCATTTCGCCAATTGCATAAATGGAAGGATCATTTGTTTGCAGGTATTCATCTACCACCACGCCTCTTTTACAGGTAAGTCCAGATGCTTTCGCCATTTCAATATTGGGAACAGTACCTACGGCGATAACAATGGCCTGGCAATAAATAGTAAGACCACTTTTCAACCGGATACCATCTACTGCATCTTTTCCAAGGAACCGTTCAATCTCATCATTGTAATAAACCTGGATTCCTTTATCTGTTAATACTTCATGCAGTAATTGGCTGCCAAGCGGATCCAACTGCCTGTCCATTAATCGCGAAATACGCTGTATAATCGTCACCGCTACATTTACTTCCTGCAATGAAGCGGCCAGTTCAATGCCCAGTAATCCACCTCCTACTATTATAACCTTACCCTTTGAAGGATCAATATGGTTTTTAAACCTATCGGCATCCAGGCGGCTCCGCATGGTGAATATTCCTTGTAAAGGAGGTACATCTTTTAACATAGCGGCACGACTACCCGTTGCCATCAGCAATACATCGTATGAGTGGGTGTTACCTTCACTGTCCGTTACAAGTTTTTGCTCCCGATCGATTATTTCAATACTTACACCACGGCGCAATTGTATGTTGAAATCATATTCCTCCTCTGCTTTCATTTTCACCAAATGATCCCATTGCTGCGCACCAGTAATATAATCAGGCAACAAAACCCTGTTGTAAAAAGGGAAATTTTCCTTACTGAAAACGACTATCTCATCATCAGCATTAAAAGCACGATAACTTTTTATAAAACCAAATGCTCCTGCTCCTGCACCAATGATGACAATCTTTTGCTTTTCCTTTTTAAACAATCTTACCTGTACGGCGCTGAATTTAAAATCAGGCTGTTTCGATTGCGGATCAACCTGGTTGCTGGTAAGATTGTTTGCACGATTTAAATCACTGTTCAACACCTTGCCCCAATGCATGGGAAGAAATACAACTCCCTTTTTTATATCATTAGAATATTTTGCCTTTACCCTTACATTTCCCCTCCCGTTAAAAATTTCCACCAAATCGTTTTCCTTAATATTTCTATGTGCCGCATCTTCAGGATGAATTTCCAGAAACGATTCGCTGATGTGTTGTTTAAGCTTGTTTACTTTTCCCGTCTTACTCATGGTATGCCATTGGTCACGGATTCGGCCAGTAGTAAGTATCAGCGGATATGTTTTACCAGGCTGTTCACTTTCATTGTTATCAGGAAAAGAATGTATGATAGCCTTCTGCGAAGGGGTATAAAATTTTTTATCTGCAAATAACCTTGCCGTTCCATTTCCATTTGAATTCTTTGGATAGGGCCATTGCACAGATTGCTTTTGTTTCAATATATCATAGCTCAATCCGCTTATGTCAATATTGGTTCCTTCAGTTAATGCACAATGTTCTGCATATATCTCTGAAAACTTTTTATAATTAAACCCACTATAACCCATCTTTTGTGCAAAACGACAAATGATTTCCGCATCGGGCAGCGCTTCACCAGGAGCATTCGTTATTTTATTCAGGTAACTAATACGCCGATCAGCATTTGTCATAGTGCCTTCTTTCTCCAGCCACGAAGCAGCAGGCAAAACAACATCAGCATATTTCAATGTCTCCGGCTTACTGCTTACTTCCTGTACCACCACAAATTTTGCTCTCTTTAGTCCTTCTTCCGCTACCCGAACATTGGGTAAACTGATCAATGGATTGGTACATAATATCCAGATGGCTTTTAATTTTCCATCATTCAAGGCTTCAAACATTTCAGTAGCAGTCAATCCGGGTTTTGGATTGATTGTCCCCAATGGTATTTGCCAAAATTTTTCCACCACTTCTCTGTCAACTGCATTTGCTAAATTTCTATGTGCAGGTAATAAATTTGACAAACCGCCTACTTCTCTTCCACCCATCGCATTCGGCTGACCAGTTAATGAAAATGGTCCTGCGCCTGGTTTTCCAATCTGTCCAGTTATAAGATTTAGATTAATGAGCGACAGGTTTTTGTTTACACCAATCACACTCTGGTTCAAACCCATTGTCCACATGGTAATAAATCCATTTGCATTTCCGATATAAGAAGCGGCCAGGCGAATGTCGGCTTCATTCACACCACATATTATTGCCGCTTCTTCGATGATTCTTTCAAAAACTGTTTTTGCATATTTGTCAAATCCCTCCGTATGGTGATGAATAAAATCAATATTAATATCTCCCTGTTCAATTAAACAGCGGCCAATAGCATGATGCAATACAATATCTGTTCCCGGGTTCAATTGCAAATGCACATTGGCAATGGAACAGGTTTGTGTTTTGCGCGGATCACTTACAATTATTTTAAGCGCGGGGTTTTTCTCCCTTGCTGCTTCTACTCTTCTCCACAAAACAGGATGGCACCATGCAGGGTTTGCACCCGCAACAAAAATGCAATCTGCCAGTTCCAAATCATCATAACTTACCGGCACACTGTCTTCACCCAAGCTCATTTTATATCCAACTACGGCGCTGCTCATACATAACCGACTGTTGGTATCAATATTATTGCTTCCAATAAATCCTTTGATAAGTTTGTTGACTACATAATATTCTTCCGTCAAACATTGTCCTGAGGCATAAAATGCAACCGAATCGGGACCATATTTATCAATCATTGTTTTAAATACGGCGGCTGTTCTTTCCAATGCCGTATCCCACGAAACCCTTTGCCTCTGCTGATTTTTAGCATACCGCATTTCAGGATACAACAACCTGTCCGATTTATCCATCACGGTATAATGCAAATTCATTCCCTTGCTGCAAAGCATTCCTTTATTTACCGGGTGATCTTTATCTCCTTCTACTCTTATTCCGCCATTCTTTTCATTGTGTACTACAATACCACAACCCACACCGCAATAACAACAGGTTGTCTTTGCAGCGTCGCCCTGAACAGTAGAGGTGTTTACATTATTTTTTTTAACAGTCAAATTCAATTCATTTTATATAATCAACTTCAGTATATTATCCAACAGTTGTTGTGTCACTCCCTTGTACAGTTGTTCTTTATTCAACATCCATCATACTGCTTCCAGCATACTTGTATCTTCCGACATCACTACCACTTCTTTCCGGGCAACAGAAAACTTCGTCATCAATACAAGTAAACCAATAACAGCAACGCCAATTCCTATATAAGTAAAAGCCTGCGCATAAGAAATACTTTTTGATTTAAACAGGAACCCAACCAGCATGGCGCCAATATTTCCACCTGCACCTACAATACCCGCCACACTCCCGATGGCATCTTTGTTTACAAAGGGTACAATGGAGTAAGTGGTACCATTGGCCATTTTCAAAAACATGGCAAATAACAACATGCTGAATATGGCCATTGGTAAACTGCCCGACTTTGCAAACAAGGTAATGCCCAACCCTTCCATAATAAGGAAGCAAGCCAGTAACAGTCCTTTACCGCGAATACCATATACTTTTCCCACTTTATCACTGAAGATGCCACCCAATGCGCGTGCAAATAAATTCATAAACCCAAAAATGCTGGCTAGCGCTCCTGCCATTATGATAGTTGCCTTAAAGCTGTCAACAAAATAAAGCGCGGCTACATTGTCCACGGTGATTTCAATACCAAAGCAGGCTGCATAAGCCAGCGCCAGTATCCAGGTACGGTAATCTTTCATGGCTGCCAAAAAAGTTCCTTTCTTTTTTTCACTTGTTACCCTTTGTATGTCACTGTAATTTCCTGCAGGAGTATCTTTTGTGTATTTGTAATAAACAAAAGCCATTATCAATAATATCACTCCGGGGACAATCATAGCATATCTCCATGAGTTGGCTTTGTCGATATAGCTCAGTCCTACAAACGCAGCAGCAATCAATGGCATTACCAATTGTGTCACACCACCGCCCAAATTTCCCCATCCACCGGCAACTGCATTGGCTGTTCCTACAATATTTGGAGCAAACATTACGGATGTATGAAACTGTGTAATAACAAACGATGCGCCGATGATACCAATTACAAATCGAAACAGCATGAAACTCTCATAACTATTTGCCAACCCAATGCACATTACCGGTATTGAACCAAGCAGCAATAAAATAGTATAGGTCAATCGCGGCCCCAGTGTATCGCACAAACGGCCAATCAGCAGACGCGCCAGTATAGTAGCAGATACAGATGCAATGGTAATATTTCCTATCTGTGATTTATCAAGATGCAGTTGTGTGCGGACCAGTGGCATTAAAGGGGCAATACCAAACCATCCGAAAAAGCAAAAGAAAAATGTTAACCAGGTAATATGAAAGGTCTTCATTTGAATGCCTTTCCCGGAAAAAATATTCAGTTTATTAAGTGGCTGTTGTATGTTGGTTTGCATGTTTTATATTTTTGATAATTAATAATAGCTGCCAGTATATTATGATGCTCTTTTCTAATTCTCTATTTGGCAGCTACAGGTTTGGAATTAAAGAAATCGGGTGAAAACTTCAGCATGGCATAAAACCATGTTCCGGTTTTTCGGTAAGTATCCGCTATTGCATCCGTGGTAGCCTGTGCTTTTGCAAAAGGCATATTGCTGGTAGCATTCATAACAGCATATCCCAATTCAATATTGGTAAACTTATTCATGTTGTAGTTAAGCAGGATATCCAGTTCGGTACCCAATTGCTTACCCACCAGCGTACCATCAGCCTTTTTCATATCCTTATTCAGTGAAAAACTGTGCAGGTCTGCGCCAAAGGCAAATGTTTTACCGGTATACTTAACTTTCAGGTAGGGGTTATTCAATCCTCCAGCAGGGGACCCTGTTCCCACATAGAAATAATCCATATACCCCCAATGCTTATGAGGCGTACCATACAAGGGATCGAATTTTTCATCTTCAGTTGTATTTGCATCGTTACCACTTAATACATCGTAACCCGGTGTAACACTGATTTTTCCTTTTTGATAAGTAGCCGCTATGGTATAATGGTATGCATGCTTCATGGTCACAGCATCACGATTTTTACCCGACTGTGCATAGTAAGCCGCCTGTATGGCTATTTTTCCAAAACCTGCTCCGTTTCCAATGGTTGAGTTAATCATTAAACCATAAGTAAAGCGGCTATTGGCCCCTGTATAATCAAAAGCATCCATTGGGCCCGCAGATGAGAATCGTCTGCCATAGACGTACCCCGAGGCAGGACTGCCAACAGAATCAAGTTTGTATTTCCCAAAATTATCATTGAAGAATAAGCCGGAGAATTTCGTTTGTCCAAATTTCCGGCTAATGTATAAACTTGTAAAACTTTTATAATCCTGGTTACCCCCATTGGTAGATGGTGGGTTGTTCCATACTGGTGTACCTAATTTATTACTGCTGTTTACAGCATTACCAGCCATTGCCAGTGGTAGGATTCCAGCAGGAGTTGGTACAAGGTTACCCAATGAATTTTTTACATAGGCGGGTACGTTTGCTGGTATATACGAAGTACCGGTAACACCAAATGCATCCGAATTCTGGTTAAATGCATATCCAATATCTACCTGCCAGCCCTTGTGTACAGTTTTCAGCAGGGCCATATCATGTCTCCTGCCCTGTTGCAACCAATCCATGTTTCCAATCAACCTTACATCATCGTAATTCAATTCCTGCCGGCCAATTTTTATTGACATCAGGTCAAAGAGTTTAAACTTAATGGAGCTGTCTGCTTTATTCGCTAAAACAAGATCAGCCCAGGCTTCATGCAACATTAGCCGGTTGCCATCAGCATTGGAAACAGATGAGGCATCCTGCCCCCAGACCCTTACATCCTGTACGGCTACACCAATGGTTAGCCGGTCCCATTTGTAACCGAAATTCAGTCTTGTCCGCTGGGAAGTAAATGCCGCAGCTTTTGATCCTTTTACAACTAAATTGCCCAGGCCGTTACGGATTTCCGTTCGTGTACGTAACTGCCCCGTTAGTGTAAACTGCGCGTTTGCTTTACTAGTGATAAAGCCGCAGAGAAACAATACTGAACGGATTTGCCATGTTTTTAGTTTTTTCAGCATAGTTTTGATTGGTTTTAGGTTGTTTGTCAATTTAAAATCACACCCCCCGGTTAGACTTCCACATCGGCCGGGGTTTTTTAATTTTTATACTCTATTCAGAGTATTTGAATATTATTCTTTCTATAATCATTCTGTTTGTTTTCATTAATTAATATTTTGCTATTTCTAAATAGTATGCTGAGTTAATTACACTAATTAGTGTGCAGGATTATCTACACCTATATACACCTTTCCATCCTCTACTTTTACCGGGTAGGTTTTAATACTGCATACATCGCCACTTAAACATTCCCCCGTCTTTAATGAAAAAGTCTTTTTGTGAAAGGGGCATGCTACCTTGGGTTCTTCTCCCATTGCGCCAATCATACCACGACTCAAAGCCATCTGTTGGCGGTGCGGGCATTCATTTTGTGTGGCATACCATTCACCCCTGCGGGTAAAATGAAAAAGAGCAATTTGTTCTTCTTTGTACTTAACACATACGCCGCCATTTTCAGGAACATCCTCTGTATGACAGGCGGCAAACCATGATTGAATTTCCTGAGTGATGATTGTTTGCATACTGGTTCTTTAATGAATAAATCATTTTCAACCGGAATCAACCGGTCGTATTTATAAGTATAATGGCAAGAAATCGTGCAACAGCCCGGCTGCACTAAAAAGGCAAACAATCGTTTATGGAAGGCAATCGCTGAGGCGTATTAATAACAGGAAATTAATCCTGCAATAAAAATGATAATAACGTTGCTTGTTTTTTACAGGATACCAGCTTCAATAATTCTATTAAACATCGTTGCGTCGCAATCACTTCATCAGTAACGCTTCTATCGTCACTTTTTCCAGTCGCTCACTTTCTTTTGTTCCCGCATCTGCTCAAACTTTACAGAAGGATCTTTTTCCTCCGGTGCATTCACAAAATGGTTGAACCGCTTCCTGATTTCAGGGTTCTCCACTGCTTCCTTCCATTCACATTTGTAACTATCCACCAATACCTGCATTTCACTTTCCCAGGTGGCTCCCATACCCAGGCTGTCTTTGATTACTACGTTGCGCAAATAATCAATACCACCTTCCATTTTGTTCAACCAGGTAGCAGTTCTTGTTAATGGATCCGCGGTTCTTATATAAAACATCAGGAAGCGATCAATGTATTTAATACAGGTTTCATCGTCCAAATCCGTAGCAAGCAATAGTGCATGCTGGGGTTTGCTGCCGCCGTTTCCACAAACAAACAGGTTCCATCCCTTTTCTGTAGCAATGATACCAAAATCTTTGCTTTGCGCCTCGGCGCATTCGCGAATACACCCACTCACCGCTCCTTTTATTTTATGCGGAGAACGCAATCCCCTGTAGCGCTCTTCAATTCTAATTGCATAGCTAACGCTGTCGTGTAGCCCAAAACGGCACCAGGTACTTCCCACACAACTTTTTACTGTACGCAATGACTTACCATAAGCATGGCCGCTTTCAAAACCTGCGGCAATCAATTCCTCCCAAATCTTAGGTAAATCATTCAGGTGTGCACCAAACATATCGATACGTTGTCCGCCTGTGATTTTTGTATAGAGATTATATTTCTTAGCAACTGTACCAATGACGATTAATTTCTCCGGGGTAATTTCTCCACCCGGTATCCTTGGAACCACGGAGTACGTTCCGCCTTTCTGTATATTGGCAAGAAAACGATCATTGCTGTCCTGCGCCGTTGCATTTCCCTTTTTCAAAATCATTTCTCCCCACAAGCTGGCAAGTATTGAGGCAACCGGTGGTTTACATTGTTCACATCCATGACCCGTACCCAGTTTATCCAATACCTCATCATAGGTTTTAAGTTCATATATCTTCACCAAATCATATAATTCCTGGCGACTGTAATTGAAATGTTCGCAGAGCACATTCCTGATGTATTTTCCCTGGGCCTTCATGCTGTACTGCATCAGGTCCTTCACCATCGGTACACATCCACCACAACCAGTGCCTGCTTTTGTACATTTTTTAATAGCATCAATTGTTTCACATCCCTGTTCTGAAACAACATTACATATTTCAGCCTTGGTAATACTTTCACAACTACATATAATGGCTTCATCCGGCAAACCCTGCACGCCGGCTCCCGTTTCAGCTTCTCCTCCCCGAGAACCAAGAATAATATCCTCCGGATTTGGCGGTAACACAACTTTGTTTTTGCAGGTTTGCAGCAACATATTATATTGGTCCGCATCCCCTACCAATATTCCACCCAATAATTCTTTTCCATCTGCACTTATATTGATGCGTTTATAAATCCCTTTCAAAGTATCTTCAAATACCAGGGAACGTATATCATTGCCGGATGCAAAAGGATCCCCAAAGCTGGCAACATCTACACCAATCAATTTCAGCTTCGTACTCATATCGTAGCCTGAAAATGACTTTTCAGTTCCTGTTAAATTTGCAGCCACCACTTCGGCCATTTCATAACCTGGTGCTACTAATCCATAAATCATTCCTTTAAATAAAGCACATTCACCAATGGCGAATATGCAGGGATCACTGGTTTGTAATTGTTCATTCACTACAATACCACCCCTTTGACCTGTTTCCAAACCAGCTCGTTTTGCCAGTTCATCTCTCGGTTTAATACCAGCCGAGATTACCAGCATATCTACATCAATTTGGGTATTGTCTGAAAATTGCATTCCGGTAATGCAATCATTGCCGCATATCTCACTGGTATTTTTATTGGTATGAATTTTTAATCCCAAAGCCTTCAGCTTATTGGTCAATATGCCGGAACCAGCTTCATCAATTTGTCTTGGCATCAGCCTGGGGGCGAATTCAATAACATGTGTATCGCTTATTCCAAGATCCATCATTGCCTTGGCAGCTTCAAGACCAAGCAAACCACCACCAATTACCGCACCTGTTCTTGCCTTTCGCGCATAAGCAGTCATCAATTCCAAATCCTCAATTGTGCGGTAAATGAATACACCATCTTTATCTACGCCGGGAATGGCAGGTACAAATGCTGCGGAACCAGTGGCTAATATTAAATAATCATAAGAAGTTGTAAGACCTTTGTGGGAATGTACCTTCTTGTTGACGGGGTCAATACTTTGTACAGGGTCTCCCAGGTGAAGTGTTATATTGTTGGAATCATACCAATCAATGGGAGCCATTGAAAGCTCTTCTGCCGATTTTCCTGCAAAAAATTCGCTAAGGTGTACCCGGTCATAGGCGGGCCGGGCTTCTTCGCCAAAAACAACCAGCTGAATGCTGCCGAAGTTTTCCTTCTTTACAAGCTTTTCACAAAACTTGTATCCTACCATGCCATTGCCAATGACTACAATTTTCATAACAATTCATTTTTCCGGGTAAATAGTCAGGCAATCGTTATATT
>Ga0209069_10001178_pt1 | contig 13125 bp, 14 predicted proteins | sample Str013_2_FD_187202 | JGI IMG/M metagenome (GOLD analysis project Ga0209069, IMG submission 187202) | Freshwater sediment microbial communities in response to fracking from Pennsylvania, USA - Straight Creek_MetaG_SC_2013 (SPAdes) (version 2) | ecosystem: Environmental > Aquatic > Freshwater >...
GCCGGGGTCGGCCCCGGTACCGCAGCCGCGGACGCGGCGGGTGCCGCGGCGGCGATCGCCACGCACATCCTGCGGGCCGCACAGGAGGCGCTCGAGGACGGGCAGCACCTCCGGGACCGCTGGGCGGCCCGGCTGGCCGGTGCGGACGCGGTGGCGGTACCGGCGGCGTACCCGCCCGGCCGGCCGGGCCGCCTGGAGGTCGGCTGACGTGAGGGCGAGGTCGGCACGACCCGGGTCGCGGACGGCTGGCCCGGACGGTACGGGTCCGGAGACGCCAACGGCGCCGCGTCAGCGGCGCCGTGGCTCCTGCACCCCCCGCAGGCCTGTGTCTCCACCGGACCTAACGTGCCAGCGGGCGCAACGTGACGCCCTACAGCGTTAGGGTGATCCGATGGGCATGGTCTGCGCGGTCAGCTTCAACCGGTACGGGCGCCTGTACTACTTCGATCCCGGGACGACCCAGGTGGCCGTGGGTGACCGGGTGCTGGTACCGACCGCGGACGGCCCAGAGGTCGCCGAGTGCGTCTGGGCGCCGCAGTGGGTCGACGAGGACACCGCCGGGTACCCGGCGCTGCTGGGCCCGGCGACCGCCGCCGACCTGGCCCGCGACGAGCAGCTGCGCCAGCGCAAGGCCGACGCCAAGGTGGCCGCGAAGCGGCTGATCCGCGAGCACGAGCTGCCCATGAAGGTGGTCGGGGTGGATCACGTACCGGACGCGGCGCACGGTACCGGCGGGCGTACCACGATCTACTTCACCGCGCCGCACCGGGTCGATTTCCGGTCCCTGGTCCGGGATCTCGGCGCGACCCTGCACTGCCGGGTGGAGCTGCGGCAGTTGTCGGCCCGCGACTCGGCCCGGGTCCAGGGCGGGATCGGCTCGTGCGGGCGGGACCTGTGCTGCGCCACGTTCCTGGTCGACTTCGAGCCGGTGACCATCCGCATGGCCAAGGAGCAGGACCTGCCGCTGAACCCGCTGCGCATCTCCGGCGCCTGCGGCCGGCTGATGTGCTGCCTGAAGTACGAGCACCCGCTGTACCAGCAGTTCCACGCCACCGCACCGGCCACCGGCGCCCGGGTGTCCACTCCGGACGGTGACGGCCGGGTGGTCGGGCACAGCGTGCCACGGGACACGGTGACGGTACGGCTGGACGCCGACGGTACCCGCGCGGTGTGCAGCCGGGCCTCGGTGTGCGGCTCCCGCCGCGGCTACTCGGAGCGGTACGAGGGCTGATCGGCGCTGTGTGCGTGCCGCGGCCCCGGGTACGGCGTGGTGGCCGGCCGGGCCGGGATCAGGATCGGCGGCTCGGCGAGTTCGTACCCGATCGGGCTGACCGGCTCGATCCACGGCGCGCTGGCCGGCGCGACCGGCGCGGCCCGCCACCGCCGTCCCACCCGTGGGACCGCGACCGGGTAGATCGTCAGCCCCTCGGCGGTCAGCCGCAGCCGCAGGAAGCATTTCGCGTCGTCGATGCCCTGGCCGGCGAACAGTTCGTTGAGGTTGACCCCGAACGCGCTGGCCACCAGCAGGTACAGGCACACCACCTCGGTGGCGGCCAGGCCGCTGACGACGAGGTAGATCACCGCCGCGAGCGGGGGCAGCGGCCACGGCAGGTGGGCGAACGGGGTGTGGTTCCAGGCGAACGTACCGGCGATGCCCAGGCCCAGCTGGACGCAGCCGTGCCCGACGCCGAGCAGCCAGTGCCGGGCAGTGGTCTGCCCGGCCGTCGGCGGCATGGCGAAGAACGTCGTGGCCAGCAGGATGACCGTACCCATCAGCGCCGCCGGGATGGAGAACAGCCGCTGGTCGTTGCCCTGGGCGTGCTGGAACAGGCTCAACGCGGCGAGCATGAACAGCGCCTGCAGGGTACCGAGCAGGCCGACGAAACCCTTGTTGCGCCGGGGCAGCCGGGTGAACACCCCGGCGGCGTACCCGGCCGAGTCCGCCCGGGTCGGGAAGGTGGCCCCCAGCGCGTACCGGTGCGACGGGGTCGACTTGCGGACCAGTGACGCCGCCGGCGGGGCGTCGATCTGCGGCGGCAGCCGGTGCGTCGGGTACAGGTACGCGCCGCCGCCGCCGCAGGTGATCAGGTGCCGGTCCGGCCCGGTACCCGGGGTGGCCGGCTGGTAGTGGGCGTAGTGGTGCAGGTCACCGGACAGCATCAGCCGTACCGCCGCGCCGGTCGGCTCGACCACCTTGCGGACGAAGTAGTCGATCGTGTCGTACGCGCCCGGGTCCCGGACCGACTCGACCCAGCCCGGCGACGGGGTACACAGGATCACGTTGTCGCCCGGGTGCATGCTGGCCGCGGCGGCCCGGAAGTACGCCATCTGCGGGTCGTCGAGGTACGCGCTGAACTGCGTGTCGATGGCGAGCAGCCACCAGCGGTGCGGCAGCTCGATGGCGAAGTACGACCGCGCCTGCGCGTTGCGCCAGCCGCCGATGTTGTCCCGGCCGTTCTTCACGAACAGGCGCAGGAACGCGGTCAGCCCGTCGTACCAGTCGTGGTTGCCGGGTAGCGCGAACAGGTCCGGCGCCTCGGCACCGGGCGGGGGTGCCGGCAGCGCGGCCTGGTACGGGCCCTTGGTCTGGTCCTCGTACCGTTGGGTGCTCGCGGTCGGGTACACTTCGTCCCCGCCCATGATCAGCAGCCGACCCCGCGGCCGTGGCGCGCCGGCCAGGTCCAGGCTCGGCTGGCCGAGCAGGTACGCGACCGAGTACGTGGCGTCGAACCCGTCGCCGAGGTCGGCGACGTAGTCGAACCACAGCTCCGGGGTACCGGCGTGGGTGTGGTACACGTCGCCGGGCAGCGCGTTCTGCAGCTCCCGCTTGTCCAGGTAGGCGCCGAACTGTTCGGACAGGATCACCCGCATGGCCGTACCGGCGAGCTGGCGCGGGGAGAGCCACGCCACCGGCGGCCGGGGGGTGAAGCCGAGCTGCTGCGGGTCGAGGCTGGTCGGCCTGGGTTCGCTGTCCACGGCTCTGCACGCTATCGGGTCGGGGCACGACACGGCAGCCCGCGCGGGTACCGGCGGGGTCGGCCGTACGCCCGAAACCCCGCGCGGTGCGGGGTACCCCGTCGCGTACACTGGTCCGGCACCGCCGCCTTAGCTCAGTCGGTCAGAGCGACGCACTCGTAATGCGTAGGTCCCGAGTTCGATTCTCGGAGGCGGCTCGGGATGAGGCTCTGATCAGAGATGATGCTGACCAGAGCCGGGTAGGTCCGGGGTTCGATTCCCCGAGGCGGCTGCACCACGAAGGCCCAGGTCGGCACCCATTCTGGCGATCATGGCCGGGGCCGGGTGGTCGCCGTCGCGGGCGGGCCGGTGTTCGGATTCGGTCGGGATCCTGGCCTTCGCGCCGCCCGGTACCGGACCGTGGCCGCATGAGACGTCATCTTCTCGCGGTCGTCGCCACCGTAGCGATGGTCGTCGGCGTACTGGCGGGCACCGCCGCGCCGGCCTCGGCCACGACAAACCTCGTGGCAATGATCAACTTCGACACCGCCCAGTGCTCGGATGTGTACCTGGGGCAGCGCCAGGACTTGGTTCCTGTCGTGTCCGAGCCGTGCGCGCACTACGCCGAGCAGATGTGGTGGGTGTACCTCACCGCCGACGGCAGCGGCGCGTTCGAGTTCAAGAACTACCTGACGGACAAGTGCCTGGCCGTGACGGTGGACATCCTGTTCCGCAAGCGGGCCGTTCAGACAACCTGCCACGGCGGTACCGAGCAGCAGTGGACGTACAACGGATCCCCCACGTACACGTTGCCGGTACCCGGTAACATCCTCTACCACTTCGTCAACCGGCGCTACGGCTCGTGCCTGAGCTCCGATGGGGCCAACGGAGCCGGGCTGGTGCTGAACTCCTGCGGCGGCGCCAACAACCAGTTGTGGTTGGTGCGGAACTGATCGTGGTGGCCCGCCGTCGCTGAGTCCGTCCGGTGTTCCCGGCGCCTGGTGACCCGTACCCGGCCCATGAAAGTCCACAGTGGACGGCACGTGCGCCGGTACCGGATGCGACCAGCGCGCACTGCTGTGCCCCGCGTCCCGTTGGCCCCGTGGGGGCCGGTGGGACGCGGGGCGTACCCCGAACAGGATTCGAACCTGCGACACGCGGCTTCGTAGACCGCTGCTCTATCCACTGAGCTACCGGGGCATGGTCCCGCCGGCGGGAGTTGAACCTGCTGTGGCTGTCGGATCAGGACGGTGCCGGTACCGCTGGGGCCCGGGCGGGAGAAGCGGAGGGCCGGGCCTCGAACCTTGAACGGTGTCACACGCCACGGGCGAGCAACCCGCTTGCCGTACCGGTGGCGACCCCTCCATGCGCGGCGCTGGTACCCGGAGCAGGAGTCGAACCTGCAACACACCGGTTCTGAGCCGGCGGCCTCTGCCGTTGGGCTACCCGGGCATGACCTGCGTGGAGTGATGGGGTATCGAACCCCACCCGCGCTGTTTGCAAGGCAGCGCTGTGCACCTGCACCCACCCCAGGAGAGCCAACGGCGGGAATCGAACCCGCACCGGCCGGGTACGACATGGCTGCACGACCGCCGTGCTGCGCTGGCACCGGCGCCCACCGGGCGCCTCGTTCACGACTGCGGCCGTACCGGCCGCGCAGGCACGTCGAGCTCCACACCGCCGCGAACGGTCCGCAGCAGCCGCCGTACCGCCGCCCGTTCCCGGCGACGATCCACCCGGCGCCACACCCGGCCGGTGCACAGGTCGCAGCCGCAGAACACGTTGCGACCGGGTACACCCGGCCCCACCGAGCAGCGGGTCCGTACCCACCGGTCGGCGGCCAGGAACGCGGCCAGGTCGCACGGGCCGGTGCGGTGGTCGTGCAGTTCGCGGTAGTGGTGCCGCCAACCCGGATCCCGGGCCTTGACCCGGTCCGGGACGTGAACATCGGTACGGGACATGTGTCGACCTGTCCTTCAGCCGCCCGTGCGCCCTGCACGGGACTGACGCCTGTACCGCATAGCCACACCTCCCCGGGTCACCGTTGAGCCTGCCGTACCCTCGGCCGGATTCGAACCGGCAACCTCCAGGATCTCGACCTGGCGCCTCTGCCGTGGTTGGGCTACGAGGGCAGGAACGCTGGGGATCCAGGATTCGAACCTGGACCGACCGGGTCAGAGCCGGTCGTGCTGCCTGTTACACCAACCCCCAGAGGTGGCCGGCGGGTTCCCGGCCCGCCGGCCACCCATCAGCGCACGGAGAGCGCGGCCCACGACGGCGCCGCAGGCTGTACCCGCAGCGGCATCCCCGCCTGCGCCGGCAAGCGGTCACCCTTGCGCTGGTTGCACGGCCCGCAGGCCGCGACGGTGTTCCGCCACGTGTTGCGGCCGCCCCGCGACCGCGGCTGCACGTGATCGACGGTGCTCGCGTGGCCACCGCAGTAGCCGCACACGCCGCCGTCGCGGGCGAGGACACCCGGGCGGGACCATCGCGGCGTGGCCGCGTACCGCCACTTCGTTACCACGTACCGGACCAGCCGTACCGTGGTCGGCACCGGGTACCCGCCGATCAGCCGGTCCGGTACGGCCTCGTGGACCTCGGCGACCTGGCGGCACAGCATCCGTACCGCGTGGCGCAGGGTGACCCGGTGCAGCGGGCCGAGGTCGGCGTTGAGGACCAGGACGTCCACCGGTTCACCTCCTTGTCGTGGTGGGCGTTGGCGCGGCTGACCGGGATCGACCCGGCGAACCTGCGCCTTGGCGAGCAACCGCGAGTCGATTCGTCGGGAACCGGGGAGTCGAACCCCGTACGTCCTGGCCCCAAACCAGGCCCGGTCACCGTGCCGGGCGTTCCCGATCGGCCGGCCCCCGCGCCTGGTACGGCGCGGGGCCGGCCGTTCATGCCGTCCACTGTGGAGTTCTCAAGACCCGGCTGCGACCCCGCATCAGGGGGTGCCGTTCGTCGTGCGCAGGGGCGGTAGGGCTCGAACCCACTACCTCCGGTTTGGAGACCGGCGTGCAATCCCGTTGCACCTCGGCCCGATGAAGTTGTTGTGCCGGCACAGAAAGACCGCCCGGTTCCCGGTCGGGGCGGGCGGTCAGAAAGGTGCCTTCTGCTTCAGCCTCGCCACCGGGTCAGGTTGCGGTACTGCTCACGGTCGGCCGGGACGCCCGCGAACGAGGGCAGGGCCAGCCCGGCCTGCGACACCCGCGTCAGCGGGCTGCGCTTGCTGGTCCAGTGCCTCACGGTGGGCTCCTTGGTCGATGTGTGGTGGTCACCGTAAACGCGGCCGGTAGCCGCCGTCAACGAGTTTCGGCGACCGGTGCAGCGGTGGTACCCGCCCGGGTATTCCCTGTGGCTGACGCCCATTGCATCGACGGGTACGCGATCGTGTCGTTGCCGCCGGCGGTCGATCGCGTGGGAGAGTGGCCGGATGCATGTCGTGATGTTCAGGCCCGGCGTCGGTGGGCGGTGGCCCGCCGTACGGTGAACAGGTCGCCGGGTTGGCAGTCGAGGGCGTCGCACAGGGCGGTGAGGGTGCTGAAGCGGATCGCCCGGGCCCGGCCGTTCTTGAGGATCGACAGGTTGGCCAGCGTGATACCGATCTGGTGGGCCAGGCGCCGCACAGGGCGGCCCGGCGGAGCGGACGCGGCTCACTCCCCCCGGCGCGGGGGAGCACCGCCGCCCGGGCCGCTGGCCGCCGGTACCGGCCCGTGCGTACCTTCTGCCGTGGCCAGGTCCTGCTGCCGTAGCGTGAGCAGGGCCCGGGCGGACCAGCCGAGCAGGAAACCGATCATGAGTGCCATCCCGGCCACGCCGATGACCAGGCAGACCATGATGGTTCCCCCGTTCCCCGGCCGGGCCGCCGCCGGCTGCCCCGGGAGGCCGCGCCGGTGGTCGGCGTCTCGACGGTACGGCGCGGGCGCGTTCCGGGGTGGGTTTCGGTACCCGGATCAGCCGGTCGGGGCCCGGCGCCGGGGTACCCGGTCAGCCGCTCAGCGCGTCGTGGCTTGCCTGGGCCCCGGCGGCGAGCCGGGCGCGCAGGTCGGCGACGTCCCGGCGCAGCGCGTCGAGTTGGGGGGCGATGGCCGCGGTGACCTGGGCGGCCAGGGTGGCCAGCTGGGCGTCGGTCAGTACCGGCGAGGCGATGCCGGCGACCGCGTCCTTGATGGCCGCGACGTCCTGGGTGAGCTGCTTGTTCCGCTGCAGCGGCAGGTTCGCCTCGGAGAACCCGGGCGCGCCGATCGCCGCGTTCGCGGGTACCACGATCGGGTCCTGCTCGTGCAGGATCGCCTGCAACCGCCAGCCCGTGTTCCACTCCAGGACGGTGTCCGTCATGTTCGTACCTCCGGGTGTCGTGAGGCCCACCAGCGCGAGCAGCTGCGCCTGGGTGCCCCGGTACGCGTTGAAGTCGACCCGCCGCCCGTTGAACAGCGCGGAGTCGGTGTACTGCCAGATGGCCGGCGTGACGCCGCCGTACGCGGCCCACCCCGGCCCGGTGTCGCTGTACCCGGCCGCCGGGTAGTTGCTGGACACCAGGGCCAGCCCGGCCGCCGCGAGCGGTCGCAGGTCCGGTGAGCCGATCTGCTGCCACCACCAGTGCGGCAGGTAGCACAGGGGTGGCCCGGCCGCCCAGGCGCCGGTACGCGGCGGTGACCGCGAGGATCTGCCCGACCGTGGCGCCGGTGGCCTCGGCGTCCCACATCACCGGCGTGCCGGAGCCGATCACCGCGAAGGCGTGCGCCGCCTGGGTGGCCGCGGCGGTGCCGTTGATCCAGTGGTACGCGGCGAACGGTACGCCGAGCCGGCCGGCCTGGGCGCGGAAGCCGGCGTACGAGGCGTCGGTGAAGGTACCGCCCTCGGTGGCCTTGGCGACCACCAGCGCCGCACCGGCCAGGGACAGCCCGGCCTGGAAGCCCGAGACGTCCGGGTAGCGGATCGTCACGCGGGGCTCCTGCGGGTACGGGTGCGGGTCGGGGTCCGGTTCACTGCACCGCAGCCTGACACACCGGCGCCGCCGGGGACACACCCCGGGTCCGTCGGACCGGCCGTGGCGGCGCGCCGGTACCGCTGGGCCGGGCACAACGGGCGTTCCCGGCACCTGGTCGGGTACCGCCGCGGCCGGCGTACCTCCCCCGGGCCGCCGCCGGGTCTGGTTTGGCGTGACCTGGGCCACTAACGTGGCGATCATGCGTAGCACGATGATGGACTCGCCGCTGCAGATCGCCCAGCTCCTCCGGTACGGCAGTACCGTGCACGGCCGCTCCGAGGTGGTCACCTGGACCGCGCAGGGACCGCGCCGCAGCACGTACGCGGAGCTGGGCCGGCAGGCGGCGCGGCTGGCCAACGCGCTGCGCGACGAACTCGGTGTCACCGGCGACCAGCGGGTGGCCACGTTCATGTGGAACAACGTCGAGCACCTCGTCGCGTACCTGGCCCTGCCCAGCATGGGCGCGGTGCTGCACACGCTGAACCTGCGGCTGTTCCCCGAACAGCTGGTGTACATCGCCAACCATGCGCAGGACCGGGTCGTCATCGTGGACAACACGCTGGTACCGCTGCTGGCGCGGGTCCTGCCGCAACTGTCCACAGTGGAGCACGTGGTGGTGGTCGGCCCGGCCGACACCGCGCCGCTGGCCGCCGCGGCGCACGTGCGGGTACACGACTGGGAGGCGCTGCTGGCCGGCCGGTCCGACCGGTACGACTGGCCCGAGGTGGACGAGCACGACGCCGCGGCGCTGTGCTACACCTCCGGTACCACCGGCAACCCCAAGGGTGTGGCGTACTCGCACCGGTCCATCTGGCTGCACTCCATGCAGATCTGCATGGCGCAGGGCTTCGGGCTGTCCACGCACACCCGCGAACTGTGCATCGTACCGATGTTCCACGCGATGGCCTGGGGCATCCCGTACGCGGCCATGATGTCCGGCTGCTCGCTGATCATGCCGGACCGGTTCCTGCAGGCCGCCCCGCTGGTGGAGATGATCCAGGCGGAGAAGCCGAACTTCGCCGGGGCGGTACCGACGATCTGGACCGACGTGCTGGCCCACCTGGACGCGCACCCGGAGGCGGACGTGTCCTCGCTCAAGGAGGTCGTGGTGGGCGGCTCGGCCTGCCCGCCGGCGCTGATGCAGGCGTTCTCGCAGCGGTACGGCATCGAGATCATCCACGCCTGGGGGATGACCGAGATGTCCCCGCTCGGCTCGGTGTCCCGCCCGCCGGCCGGGGTCGACGGCGAGCAGGCGTGGGCCTACCGGTACACCCAGGGGCTGGTGCCGGCCTCGGTGCAGGCCCGGATCGTGGACCCGCTGGGCGAGGTCGCGCCGGCCGACGGCACGGCGGTCGGCGAGCTGGAGGTACGCGGGCCGTGGATCACCGCCCGGTACCTCGGCGAGGACGGGCCGGATCCGGACAAGTTCCGGGACGGCTGGCTGCGTACCGGCGACGTGGGGGTGCTGTCCGCGGACGGGTACCTCACCCTGACCGACCGGGCCAAGGACGTGATCAAGTCCGGTGGTGAGTGGATCTCCTCGGTGGACCTGGAGAACCACCTGATGGCACACCCGGCGGTGCTGGAGGCGGCCGTGGTGGGGGTACCCGACCCGCGCTGGGACGAGCGCCCGCTGGCCACCGTGGTGGTCCGCGAAGGGGCCACCGTGGACGCGGCCGAACTGCGGGAGTTCCTGGCCGACCGGGTGGCGCGCTGGCAGCTGCCCGAGCGCTGGGCGTTCATCGACGCGGTACCGAAGACCAGCGTGGGCAAGTTCGACAAGAAGGTGCTCCGGTCCCGGTACGCCGACGGCGACCTGGACGTGCAGACGCTCGGCTGACCCGGGTACCTCAGCGGTCCGGGGTGCCTCACCGGTCCTGGGTCAGGGCCGTGTCCACGGTCAGCGCCGCGGCCACCACCAGTACCCGCAGCGGGTCGTCCAGTGGCCGGTGGATCCGTACCACGTAACTGTCCGCCGCCGTGAACAGCGCCCGGGCCAGCCCCTCCCAGCTGCGGGTGATCCGGGCGACCTCGGTACCGGCGTGGTCCACCACGGCAAAGTCCCAGGCCCGCCAGTTCTGCGCCCGGATCGCCCCGACCGGTGGCCCGCCGCCCGGCGGGTGCAGCCCGAAGGTGATCCGGCCCAGCGCGTTGCGCTGCACGATCTGCCCCGCCTCGGTACCGTCCGGCCAGGTCAGTACCGCCCGCGAGTGCAGCAGCGCGGCGGGCCGGGTCAGCAGCAGCAGCGGGCGCCCGGCCGGGTCGCGCAGCTCCAGCCGGTGCGTGAGGTACCGGTCTAGGCTGGACAGCAGCCGCAGCAGCTTGCGCGCCCGGCTCTGGCCCACCTCGGTGACCGTACCCAGCGGCTGCCCGTGCAGGTCCCGCACCGCGTACCGGTTGCTCACCTCCACCAGCCGGGCCTGCTGGTGCACGACCAGCACCGGGCTGTCGAACAGCGGGCGCGGCACGGCCATCCGCACCTACGCCGACCTGCGGGTCTTCTTCTCCGGGGCGGCCGCCTTGGCGGCGGCCTTGCGCGCTTCGGTGGCGGCGCCGCCGGCCGCCTTGCGGCCCCCGGTGGCGGCCTTGGCCGCGGTCGCCGCGGCCCGCGGCGCGGTGGCCCTGGCCTTCCCGGCCCGGGCGGTACCGGCGCCGCGGCCCCGCGCCGGTGCCGTGTCCGCCTCGTCCGCGGGCTCCTCGCCGCGGGCCCGGCGGGCCCGCTCCACCGAGGCGCGCAGTGCGGCCATGAGGTCGATCGCGCCGCCGACCGGCTCGTCCTCGGCCTCCGGCGCGACCACCTCCCGGCCCTCCACCTTGGCGTCGATGACCTCCTGCAGCGCGGCCCGGTAGTTGTCGGTGTACCCGTCCGGGTCGAAGTCGCCGGCCATCGAGTCGATCAGCGAGCCGGCCATCGCCAGCTCCTGCGGGCGCAGGTCCAGATCGGTGTCCAGGAAGCCGAAGTCGGGGGTACGCACCTCGTCCGGCCACAGCATGGTGTTGAGCACCAGCACCCCGTCGCGTACCCGCAGCGTGGCCAGCTGTTCGCGCTGGCGCAGCGCCACCTTGACGATGGCCACCCGCTGCGAGTCGGCCAGCGCCTCGCGCAGCAGCAGGTACGGCTTGGTGGCCGGCCCCTCCGGTTCGAGGTAGTACGCCTTGCTGTACAGGATCGGGTCCACCTGGTCGGCGGGGACGAACTCCATCACGTCGATCGCCCGCGACGTGGTCAGCGGCAGGTCGGCGAAGTCCTCGTCGGTCAGTACCACGATCTCGCCGCCGCCGGCGTCGTACCCCTTGGCGATGTCGTCGTACGACACCTCCTCGCCACACACCGAGCAGGTGCGTTTGTACCTGATCCGCCCGCCATCGGTGCGGTGCACCTGATGGAACCGGATGTCCTTTTCCTCGGTGGCCGAGTAGAGCCGGACCCCGATCGCCACCAGGCCGAACGAGACCGCGCCCTTCCAGATCGCCCGCATCCAGCCAGGATATGGGCCGAACGGCGGTAACGGCACAGGTCAGCGAGGATCCGTGGGGCGGCGGTCCGGGCGGGTACCTCCCGCGGGCCGGTCAGCCGGTACCGCCGGCGCCGGCCAGCACCCGCGCCAGCGCGTCCAGCGCGCCGGGGTACCGGGCCTCCGTGGGGGTGCCGTAACCGACGATCAGCGCGGCCCGGTGGGTACCGGGGGTGTGCCAGTGCTCGCCCAGGCCCTCGATGGCCAGGCCCAGTGCGGCGGCCCGGGCGATCAGCTCCGCCTCGCCGGCGCCGGTACCGGGCAGCCGTACCAGGGCGTGCAGGCCGGCGGCGATGCCGTCCAGCCCGTACCGGTGCCCGGCGCCCGGGCCCAGGCGCTGCACCAGCCGGTCGCGCCGCCGCCGGTACCGCAGCCGGCAGGCGCGCACGTGCCGGTCGTACCCGTGGCCGTCGATGAGGTCGGCCAGGGCGAGCTGTTCGATCACCGGGGTGTGCAGGTCCGCGTACCGCTTGGCCTGCGCCACCGGCGCCACCAGCCGCCGGGGCAGCACCAGCCAGGCCAGCCGCAGGGCCGGGGACAGCGTCTTGGCGGCCGTGCCCACGTACGCGACGTGGTCCGGGGCGGTACCCTGCACCGCGCCGACGGGCTGCCGGTCGTAGCGGAACTCCCCGTCGTAGTCGTCCTCCACGACCAGGCCGCCGCCGGTACGGGCCCAGTCGGCCAGCGCGCCGCGCCGGGCCGGGTGCAGCACGGCGCCGGTGGGGTACTGGTGCGCCGGGGTGAGCACGGCCGCGGCCACCGGCGGGTACCCGGGCGAGCCGAGCAGGTCGGTCCGGGCGCCGTCGGCGTCCACCGGCAGCGGTACCACCAGGCCGCCGGCCCGGCGCACGACGTCGCGGTGGAACGGCATCCCGGGGTCCTCCATTGCGAACACCGCCCCGGCACCGAGTACCGCGACGAGCAGGTTGAGTGCCTGCACGTACCCGGAGGTGACCACGATCCGGTCCGGCTCGGCCCGCACGCCCCGGACCCGGCCCAGGTACCCGGCCAGCGCGGTACGCAGTTCGGGCCGCCCGCACGGATCGCCGTGGCCGTACGCCTGGGCCGGCGCGGCGGCCAGCGCCCGGCGGGTGGAGCGCAGCCAGGCGGCGACCGGGAACGTGGTCACGTCGGGCAGCCCGGGGCGCAGGTCGTACCGGGGCGGGGCGGGCGGCCCGGCCGCCGCTGCCGGCGTGGCGCCGCCGGGCCGGCCCGCGGGCAGTTCGGCGACCACGGTGCCGGCGCCGGTACGGGCCCGCACGTACCCCTCGGCGGCGAGCTGGTCGTACGCGGCGCTGACCGTACCCCGGGCCAGGCGTAACTGGGCGGCGAGGGTACGGGTGGCGGGCAGCCGGGTACCCGCGGTGAGCAGCCCGGTACCGATGGCCTCACGCAGCGCCCGCTCCAGGGCCGCCCGCCGGCCCACCCCGGCGTCCCGGGCGGCCAGGTCCAGGTGCAGGTCGACTCCGGCAATGGCCCAATCTGCAATGGCCCAACCTGACTGCGTGTCAATGGCCCTGATTCTAGGGCCAACTGCGGCCTACGGTGAACCCATGAGCGTTGACACCGGCAACCAGACCCCGACCGCGACCGATCGCGGCACCGCGACCGGCAGTGCCACCCCGACCGGCAGTGCCACCCCGTCCCTGACCACCGGCCCCGGCC
>Ga0209069_10001180_pt1 | contig 13120 bp, 11 predicted proteins | sample Str013_2_FD_187202 | JGI IMG/M metagenome (GOLD analysis project Ga0209069, IMG submission 187202) | Freshwater sediment microbial communities in response to fracking from Pennsylvania, USA - Straight Creek_MetaG_SC_2013 (SPAdes) (version 2) | ecosystem: Environmental > Aquatic > Freshwater >...
TTCTTAATGATGTTTAATGTGTAGACATGGAAATGTTTACAAATAATATACCGCAGTCTAAACCGGAATAATTGTCATTTGTAGCATGTGCGTACACGCAATAAATGCAATTGGCAGCTTATATGGCAGCAATGTAATCAATGACTTCTGGCAGGGATGTCTTAAAACTGACTTTTGAGGGGAGTTGTTTTTTGTAAGTGGCAGTAAGTTGCCCGGAAATGACCAAAGGGAAGTTTTCAAGTTTTGACTGTGCCTGGTTCAGGAACTTTTCAAAATTGAAATTGCCAGCAGCGGCGGTGAGGTGGGTGTACAGGTAGTCGGGCTTTTTAAATTTGCTTACGTATTCAAGGTCGCTAATGGGTACATTGGCACCAAGGTAGAGTGTTTTGATACCCCTGGCCTTTAGCAGGTAGCAGATATACAGCAAGCCAAGTTCGTGGTGTTCGCCTTCCGGCAGAAACAGCAGTACAAGTTTGTGGGTGTGGATATGCGTAAAAACGGTTTCTATACCGGTAATCAGTTTCTGGCGGATGATATTGGTGACCAGGTGTTCCTGTGCCGGGTTGATGTGATTGGTGACCCAAAGGATGCCGATGCGTTCAAGAAAGGGAAAAATAATTTGTGTGATGGCTTTGTCGAAGCCGCGTGCAGTAATGTAGTTATCCAGAATTTCCTCAAATCCATCAATATTCATGTCTACCATAAACTGGATCATCTCATTTACAATGCGTTCCTGCTGTGCCTGCAAATTGGAAAGTGAGATGATTTTTTCATGGATCTCCGTATTGCTCATTTTATTGATATGCGAGATCTTGTACCCGTATTTATTCAACAGCGAAACGTTCAGGATTTTTTTTAACTCTTCGTTGCTATAGTAGCGGATATTGGTTTGGGTGCGTTGGGGTTTGATGAATGCATAACGCTGCTCCCAGATACGGATAGTATGGGCTTTAATGCCCGATAAATTTTCCAGATCTTTTATGGTGAAGGCATTCATGCTAATCATTACAGTTGTATTCCGGAAATGTTTACACTTCCGGCAGATTTATTTAACAACCCGGTCTTGGCAAGGCATAGCAGCACAAAGAAAAGTTAAAGCAAAGGAATTCCGGCAAACAGAGAAGGAATAAAACGGGGGGCTGCCAAAAACTGTTGTTTTGGCATAATAGCCTTGCCGGCTAGAAAATAAAAATGCATTGGCGGGGATAGAAAGCTATACTGGGCCGTTACAAACTCCAGTATTGCCTGCTTTTGATTTTGCCTTTGTAAATACCTTTCAGGTCAAATATCATAGCGGCGGGGGTAGAGATAGCAGCAAACCACGCATCATCCAGTTTACAATAAGGGGCATGCGGCACAGTGATGATAATGGCATCATAGACTTTGCCGGGATTGGTGGTCAGTTGCAAACCATATTCTTCATGCACATCTTCCGGCAACGCATAAGGATCTTCCACGTCTACTTTTATATTAAACGCCAGCAGTTCTTTTACGGTGTCCACAATTTTTGAATTGCGGATATCGCTGACATTTTCTTTAAACGTAACGCCTTTTACCAGCACCCTTGGTTCGGTTGCATTGCGGAGTACATGCGTGATAACTTTACGCGCCACATATTTTGCCATATCATCGTTGATAGAGCGGCTGGCGGCAATCACCTTTGAATCGTAGCCAAGAGAGGCGGCCTTATATGTAAGGTAGTAAGGATCTACGCCGATGCAATGTCCTCCTACGAGGCCGGGTTGAAACTTAAGAAAATTCCATTTGGTGCCCGATGCTTCCAGCACATCAAAAGTATTGATACCGATATGATCAAAGATGAGCGACAATTCATTCATCAGGGCGATGTTGAGGTCGCGTTGTACATTTTCAACTATTTTACTGGCTTCCGCTACTTTGATAGAAGGCGCCCGGTGAACGCCGGCATCCACCACCAGTTCGTAAGTTTTCGCAATGGTGTCCAGTGCTTCCGCATCATTACCAGCAACTACTTTTACAACTGTTTTCAACGTATTCTTTTTGTCGCCCGGGTTGATCCTTTCCGGTGAGTATCCCAACTTAAAATCCACACCCATTTTTAAACCCGAGTATTGCTCCAGTACCGGCAAACAGTCTTCTTCTGTGCAACCGGGATAGGTGGTGGATTCGTACACAACATAGTCGCCCTTTTTTAACACACAACCCACTGTCTTTGACGCTTCCATCAGCGGACCCAGGTCGGGTACATTGTATTTATCAATGGGCGTTGGCACCACAATGATGAAAAATACTGCCTGACGCAATTGCTCAGCATCGCTGGTAAAAACAATATCACCTGCCGCAAAATCTGCTGATCCGGTAGTTGCTTCGCCAGTGTTAGCTTTCTGCAAAAGTTTTATCTTTCGTTCATTGCTGTCGAACCCAATTACCGAAAGTTTCTGCGCAAATGCCATTGCCAGTGGAAAGCCCACATAGCCCAGGCCAATAACCGCTATTTTACTTTTTTTATTTAGCAAAGCCTCCTGCATATTTAACGTCCGTCAATTATAAACAACACTTATACAATACGCTCACCCAATCCGGAAATGGGTTTCCCAGCCAGCTTTAAAGCGAAAGTTGAGGGTTTAGCAAACGGCCCGCGTCCAGCAATTGCTGCACAAACGGCATACTATTTTTACTGTTGCGGAGTGCTTCCAGGTGGCGTTCATGGTGCAAATCAGTGCCCAGCAAATCAACATATTTTTTTGAAACAAGCCAGGCAGCCAGCTCCTGCGGTATTTTTCCGTAATAGCCTGAAAGTGAAAGCAGGTTGACCTGAAACAAACAGCCCATGCTTTTAAATTCATCATACACTTTCCTGTTACCGGTAAAATAATTGTACCGTTCCGGGTGCGCCAATACAGGCTCGTATCCTTTTATTTGCAATTTAAACAATTGCTCTTTTAAATCAAACGGAGGTGCTACAAAGGAAAACTCCACCAGCACTTTTTTGCCCGAGATGGTCAGCAAAGGTTTTTCTTCATTCAGCAAACCATCAAAATAATCGTCCATAAAATATTCTGCCGCCCCGCGGATATTGTCATGGCCCCTTCCAGTGGCCTGCAGCGTTTTTAATGCAGCGTCAATGGTAGTACCCGTATTCTTGTACAAATCCCACATAATATGCGGGGTTGCAATAAACTGGCTGTATCCAAGATCTTCCAGGCCCTTTTTTAGTTGTTCAGTTACTCCGGTATCAGGCGCCCCGTCGTCGATGCCCGGCAACAGGTGCGAGTGCATATCGGTTTTAAGGCCGCTGAAATCTACCGGTGCGGAAGGATATTTTCGTTTGAAGATGGAAAACATAAGGCTGAAAAAAATGCAGGTTCTGCTTTAACGGGGTAAACGGAATGATAACCTTACACAGTAGAGACGCTATTTTACCAGGTATTGCGGAATCTTTCTGAGAGGCTTTAAATACAGGGTAAAAAAATGGGGTCTTTTGTTGATCAGTTTCCAGGCCCTGGCATCTTCGCGGTTGGCCCTAAAACGGTTGCGCAATGATGCATTGCTGATACCACCGGAACGCATCTTAACCAGTACCGAAGGAATATACGCCGCATTAAATTCGTACTTGTATAAAATACGCAGCATCATCTCATAATCCGCCGCACTTTTTAGTTCAGTATTAAACAATCCAACTTTATCATATACTTCCTTTCTCACAAAAAATGCGGGATGCGGCGGCATCCAGCCATATAGGAAATTATTGCGGTTGAATTTGCCGGCTTTCCATGTACGCACCACTTTATTAAGATTGTTTGCCAGTACGTACTGCAGATCGCCATACACGCAATGAATATCTTTATCGTTAAACGCCACCGCCACTTTTTCAAGCACGGTATCATCGGCATATACATCGTCACTGTTCAAAATACCAATGATGTCACCTGTGGTCATTCCCAATCCTTTGTTCATGGCATCGTACAAGCCTGCATCTGTTTCAGAAACAAACCGGCGCACATGCGCATACTCGTTTACAATAGAAGCGGTGTTGTCTTTGGATTTGCCATCTATAATAATGTGTTCTATATTACCATATTGCTGCTTGCTGATACAATGCAATGTATCCTTTATTGTGGCAGCGCTGTTGTACGATACGGTAATGATTGAAATACGCATTGAAAATGATTATCCTCTTTTACTAACAAGAAACAATGCAATTGCTGATAAAAAAATGGAGGCGAACAGCAGTAACCAGGCCAGGCCCGGCATATTTCCGGATTTTGCCGCAGGGCCTGCAATCAACGCCTGCTTTACAGTAAGCTGGTTATTACGCACCGGCAATGCTACTGCCACCGCAATTTCATCGGTATGAGTGATTGACAGATTAAACCCGGTAAAAAAAGGTTTACCTGAATCAAAGTGCCGTATCACAACATTTTTAAACACTGTATTCCTGAAACGGTTATCGGCCTTAACAATGGCTTCCTTTGCCGCAAAAAGACCAGCAAATGAAACGTATGGTTTTGGTTGCAGTATACAATATGAGATTTCACTTGGAGAAAAATTCATGGTATAAAATGGCTCCTCCCTAAAATCTCCTGCAACTGGCATGGCACTCACCATTTCTATATCTATACCTACTCCCGGCATGTCTTTCTCTTCTGGCTGCGTAAAGGCTGCTTCGGCAATGCCTGGCGCAACAGAAATTATAACCGGCATCTGATCTCTGGTAGCAGGTACATTGCTTTCCAATTTTTGTAATAAGTCGCCCAGGGTACGCACTTGCTGGTAATCTTTTACCACAACGCCTTCTGCCGCAAGCTTTGCATACATCCGGTGCACCAGAATAGAACTGCCAAGCACAGAGCGGTCAATTACGGTAGCGCTGTTAATTTGTTCTTTGGGCTGTTTCAAAAAAATGCCCAGTATTGTTGTAATTTTTTCCTGCATTGTTAAAACCCTTTGAAGCAACGCTGGCAAATATAACCTGCCTGCCCATCGGGCATTATGCAGGCCGCAAAGCCAACATCCGTTATATCATCTGCCAGTGTAGTATAGCATTTAAAACAAGAAATGATTTTTGTCTTATACGATTCGTCCGGCCGGTACGATTCGATTCTTTGTTTCAGTTCATTTAAAAAAACAGCCACTTGTTTGCCTTCGGTAACGCGGTGATCGAAAGTAATCGTAAGCACGCAGCGGTTTAGTTTTTCATCAATAGAAGAAACACCCAGGATTGCGCTGTTCAAGGTATTGATTAGCGGTCTGAAGAAAGCCACGTTCTCTGCAGACAAATCAGTGATGGTGAACCCTATTTCAGTAAGATCGGTAATGCCGAGCTTGTCGTCCAGGTATTTTCCAGAAAGTTCCATGATACTTTCCTCAATGGCCTGCAGGTCTTTTTCATTGGTAGCGGGCAACTTTAAAACCTTAAGTCCCTTATCAATATCAATGGCAAATCCAATATTGACTTCTTTATAAACAGCCACCTTGTCGCCGGCAAAAAAGGCATTGAGCAATGGATATTTCTTTAGCAACCTGGAAGTTTCATAGACTATAAGGGGCAACAAAGAATCTTTCAGGTACCTGAGCGAAGCATTGAGGTTGATAAAAATTCCACCCGTTTCCACATACGTATTGATAGTACTGGTTAAACCGGTGGATTGTATATCGGACAAATATTCAATCTCCCTTTTTTTACCGGAAGACAATCTTTCAACAGTTGTTTTGTGATTGTCGGGCGTTATCGCTTGTTTCGTTTTTGTGACAACGGGCAACGGGTTGTTTGTCTTTGCAGCCAGCCTGGGTGATATTCCCAGTATTTCTTCAGCATCTGTACAGCTTACAAAATCTCTCCCTGTAAACAAGGAAAGATCCGCACCAGCAGTTGCTATCAGCTTGGTTGCCTCAACTGAAAAAACAGTATCTCCATTCCAGTCTGACGCGGCAGCGACGGCCCGCTGCTGACCATTTTGCGCAGCAGGTGAAACCGCTACCGGCTTCACCAATTCCAGTTCGGGCAAGGCTTCCACAATTTTTGCCACTACTGCATTCACCTCATAGTCATTGCCTGTTTCACAGAAATACTGCACATAGCCATCCGCTTCGGATTCTACATCATAAGTAGTTTTAGATGTTTCGAATACCATCAAAAGATCGCCTTTCTTAACTTTTTGACCGCTTACGAAATGTATTGCTACAACGGTAAGTGTGGTATCGTTGACGGCCAGTAAGGGAACTTTTATTTCCTGTAATAATGCCATTAACTGAAAGTTTCTTTTATTTCCCGGATAATTCTTTCTTTACCGGGCACTACAATATTTTCCAAAGATTTAACGGAAGGGATGGGCACCGGGTAAGCGCCAATACGTTTTATTTTTATTCCTGTTGCCGTCAGTTCTGCAACCGCCGCTATTAGTTCACTGCCAATACCTGCAAAGGAAGTTCCTTCTTCTATTACCAGCAATCTTCCGGTTTGGGCAGCAGCTGCGGCAATAAGATCAACCGGCAATTGCGAAATAAGCGAAGGAACAAACAGTTCCGGTTTCAAATCCGTTTGCACAAAAATATCATCCAGCGAAGCCGAAACAATATCTGCCATGCCACCGTAAGCAACAATGGTAAGCGTTGGTACAGAAACGGCAGGGCGAATGCGTACTACCGGAAAAACATCGTGGTTCCGTTCGTACAAAAAATTCTTTGCCGGGTGCTGCAGCATCTTTTTTCCATAGTCGGTTTTGTTTTCTATCACAAGTACCGGGTGCTTTTCTGCATAGACCGATTCGTATATAATGGCCGGGCTGACAAACGTATTTAAGGCAACCGTTTTTACATTGTCGATGCCGACCAGGAATTTATCCAATGTTTGTGAGTGTGTTGGCCCATAGCCTCTTCTTGCCCCCATGGGTGTGCGGATAACAACCGGGCAGTTCACCTTTTTATTGAACATGTGGTGAAACTTGGAAGCATGGTTTACAATCTGATCAAAAGCCAGTGTCATAAAGTCGCCAAACATAATCTCTGCAAAGGGTTTGAAGCCGTTCAGCGCCAGCCCGTTTGAAATGCCGGTAATGGCAGATTCTGAAATGGGCGTAGAAAATACCTGGCCCGGGCGCAACTGTGATAACTCTTTAGTGACTTTAAAAGCCCCGCCATACGGAGAAAGTATATCCTCCCCCAGGAATACGGTTTTTTCATCCTGCTCAATCTTCTCCCTGAAAAAATGGTTAATGAGTTCTACCTGGCGTTTATTGATGGGTTCCAGTGTTGACCATTGCTTGTTTGATTCTGTTGACTGGCGTTTGTAGTAATCCCCGATGGGAAGGTCTTCTTCCTGCAGGATTTCTTCCACCAGGTGATCTATTTCTTCATTAATAGAATCGTTGTATATTTTATAGTAAGAGGGTGACTCATGCTGAAAAATTTCCAGGAAATCCCTGTCTCGGAAACTTTTTACCTCGGCAGGATCGCGGTCGTCATCACCTTTTGAATGAGCGTTTAAGCGATAGGTTTCTACCAGGAAAAAAACAGGTTTAACTTCCTCACGTACATGGTCAATTGCTTTTTTTGCTTCCTCAATCAGCAATTCCGGGTTCCAGGTATCTGCTTTGAATGTTTTAATTCCGAAAGCGGCGGCCCTGGCCCTGATATCACCGGCAAGATTGATGTGCTGGGGTGTAGACTGGGCAAAGAAATTGTTTTCGCAAACAATCAGCAGGGGAATTTCCCATTTGGAAATAATATTCATGGTTTCATACAGGGCGCCTTCGCCCAGTGTACCATCGCCAATGTAAACCACGCCAATGGCGCCGTTCTTTTTCAGCTTATTTCCCAGTGCATAGCCTGCCGCAACAGGTACAATACCACCCTGTATACCATTGGAGAAAAAATTATTATTGCACAAATGCTGGCTGCTGCCAATGCCACCGCTGGTGCCCGAAGCCTTGCCAAGCAATTCTGCCAGCAGGCCGCGGGTATCGCCGGTAAAGGCAATATAGTGGCCATGACAGCGATGATTGGAAAAAACGAAATCCTTTTTCTTTAGTTGCCCTGCAAATGCGATGGCTGAGAATTCCTGTCCCACGCAGGTATGCACGGTGCCGTTCAATTTTCCTTCAGAAAAAAGTTGCAGAAATTTCTCTTCCACTTTGCGGATGCGGATGGCTTCCTTTATCTGGCGGTGGTGTATTTTTGTTTTTTCAACATCCATAATAAAAATCCATTGCTGTCAACAGAGTTTCTTTAATAATAAAAATTATTGAATCAGGAAATGATTCTTTCTATAACCGGCACTGCCGGGTTTCCTTTGTAAATAATATAAGGCTGCAGGTTTTTTTCGGCCACCGAATTCATACCCAGTATACTGTGAGAACCTGCGGTAACGCCTCCAAAAACAATCGCCTTTGCACCTATCCAAACACCCTCCTCCAGTACTACCGGCAAAGAGATAAAATCAAATTTTTCACTGGTATGATCGTGGCTGCCGGTTAACAGCAGTGCCCCCTGCGACAAGGTAACATTGTTTCCAATGGTTACCTCAGAAAGGTTATCGATCCAGACTTCTTCGCCAATCCACACATGATCACCAATGTTTAATTTCCATGGGTATTTTATGTTTACCGCCGGCTTTATCAATACGCCCGTACCCAAACTTGCACCGAATAATTTTAAGAGCGATACCTTCAGTCCCGAAAAGATATTAAACGGGTTTTTAAAGAAAATAATATTCACCATGTACCACAACAGCTGTTTGGGTTTTGAAGCCCCTATCCGGATAGTAGTTTGGTATAATTCGTTATTTACTTTTTTTACACTCATGAAAACAGTTGCAGGTAGCTCTTTTTTAAGGCCGGGTTTTCAATAAAAGTTTTTGCGTGATGCCAGGCGGCCTGCCCCCAGTCATCAAAGTTAAACTGATCCCAGTCAGCAGCTGTTTCAATGGCTGCAGTAAAATCACCGGGGTTGCTTAGTGGTAAATCCCAGCCTGTTTTTATCGCTGTCAACTGAAGCCAGGGTGTTTGATCGCTTATCAGCACCGGCCGGCCGGCAAGAAAAGATTCAAAAATAGCGTGACCAAAGTTTTCACCTTTGGTGGGCAATACAAACAGATGATGATCCTGCAGTACCGGCAACAGGGCGTCATTCGGCAATGCCCCTGCATAATCTGCCCTGATATTGGCCGGCAATAAGGCAATTTGTGCTTTGCATTTCTCCCAATATGCGGGGTCTTCCAACGGCCCAATAATGGTTAATTGTGCCGCCGATTTTACCTGCTGCAGCGCCGTAAGCAGGAACAATAAATTTTTAATGGGGTGAATGCGTGCAATAAAAACACATTTCAGAATACCTTTTTCTTTGCGTGTGCTTTTATATGCTGGTTGTTTTGTGTTGGGCAGATCATCGGCTACCAGCACTTCGCTCCCCGGAAAATAATGAAGCAGCGCATTTTGCTCTCTATCGCTGGTGGCATGAAACCGGAGTTTTTTATGAACGCCCATCTGGCGAAATAATTTCAGAAAAGGCATTTTCTTATAGGGCTTCACGGCCAATGCACTTTCATACAAGGCTCCTCTTGGTGCCAGTACCACCCTGCATCTGATAAATCCTTTCCATTTTAACCAAAGCGGGTACAATACAAATTTTGGCGAAAACAAGTGGTTGAGATAAACAAAATCAGGATTTATTTCAGTGACAGCATTTCTTATTTGTTTCAGTACCGGTTTGCTGCTATCAGCATAGAAAACCATACAATCATTACTGCCGGCTGTTATCCATTTGCCTGCAGTAATATTCTGATAGGGAGTTGTTTCTCCCAAATCCGTATCCCCTGTAAAAACAAAAAGCGAATAATCATCCTTCATTAAATGAATAAAGTTGAGGCATGATGCAATAGGGCCGCCAGCCTTAAAACCCGGTGCAAACCAGTCTATAAATATCAGGATTTTAGGACCTGTTTGTTGCTTCATTCACTTTCTATTAGTTCTTCCGCTGCTTTTATTACGGTGCCAGGCAAAATGGCTTTCATACATATATTATCGTCGCAAGGTTTAAAAAAACAAAGCGAACAGGCCACATCTGGTGTACGGAATACGCGGTGCACAGACTGCAAGGGCGGAAACCATTTTCCATAAAAATCCCTGGCCGCAAACAAACCAATCAGTGGCGTGCCTACCGCGTATGACAGGTGAAGCGGGCCCGTGTCGTTGGTAATAGCAAGTGAGGATTTTTTTATCAGCAAGGCACTTTGCATCGGTGTAAATATTCCACAACAGTTGTATACGCCCGGTAATTTGACAAAAGGTTCCACCAGCGCATTGTCTTCCGGTCCGCCTACCAGCAAAACAGGATTGCTAACACGAAAATGGTTGATGACTTCTGCAAAATATTTTATTGGCCAGCGGTTTTTAACGCTGTTGGCACCCACCGCAATGGCAATGACTTGTTTGCCATCCAGACTTTGCGCATTAAAATAGTCATTTACTATCTGTTGATCTTCGTTTGTAAAATTTAACCTGAATGCTGTGTCCGTTGCCTCCAGTCCATTGTCGCTGCAAATCCAGAGCAGGCGTTGAGCCTCATTTGGGTAGAAAACATATTTCTCCAGCTGTTTGCGAAAGAGCAAAATCCGCGAAGTCTTCCAGCCCCATCCGGCAGGGGCCACCATTCGCAGGAAAAAAATATCCCTTATCAATCTTAGAAAGGGAGCTTCCACCTGCGGTAGTTGAATTACCATATCAAATTTTTGTTTCCGCAACAATTGCAGCAAATGCCTGAGTGAGAGGCCCAGGTAATCGATCATATCATTGTACAAACCCGGATCGATTACATTCTCAGGGCTTACCAAACTTTTGCCTCCTGCATTTGAAAGAAGCGAGATGTGTGCACCGGGATAATGGGTTCTGATAAGCTGAAGTGCCGGCGTTGCGCATACAGAATCCCCCAGTGAGCCGGTTCTGAATACCAGTATTTTTTTAGGGTCTTTTATTTTTTTATACAGCAGTTTTTGAAGGCCCCGCAATACAAGGTTCATAAAAGCAAGACCACTTGCGGCCAGCTTTATCTTCCTGGCTTCATTGGCAGGCAAGGCGGCTTTCAGGTGATCAGCACCCAGTCTTTTTAATAATTTTTCGGAATTGTTTTGCAAAATATACAAGTACAATTAAAACACGTGTGTCTTTTCCGGGCAAATACCAGCCTTACTGGGTTTTTGAAGGGAAAAGTTTCGGGAATATTTTATACATGATCACCATAAACACCAATCCCTTTAACAAAGAATTAAATACTTGCAACGAGTCGGCCTCAATTGAATAAATGGTTTGAAAAAAAAGTGGTGGCATCCATAAAAGTAAAATGGGCATTTTGCGGCAAACGGCAATGAACTTTGTATAGGCAAACCGAATAAATGCTGCAAATGCCATAATGTACAACCAGCCTCCCCAGTAACCAAAGTTTCCATACGCTTCTCCAATAGGGCCCACATTGGTTGACCAGGTAGTAACAATATACCCGGTATAAATCCGCATGTTTTCTTTTCCGCCCGCCTCTGGTTTGTCGGCCCAAAACAGCCGCGGCACAAATGCGGAAGCAAAACCAAGTGCCAGGTAGCTGCCATTCAAATAATCTACTTTGGCAGGTATTCTGCGCTGTACCAATGCAATGTTGAAGCCCTGGTTCATACGGAAGTACAAAGGGAAAAAAATATCGTCAAATTTTGCTGTTTGAGTATTTGCAACAACCCGGGCAGCAACTTCCGTAACAGAGGGGTCCTGCCCTTTTTTTCTCGATTTTCTTAAATCCAGTTTAAACAACTGGAGAAATGCGATAAATATGATGCCTATAACCAGGATACCCAGTTTCTGGCTCATGTACACCCGTTTACCCGCCAACAGCAAGATTAGAAAAAGGCCGCCCATGTAGGCTATGATGGTAAACATGCCATACCGCAGTGCATCAAAAACCAGGAATAATACAAAGCCAACAACAAAATACATTTTAAACGGAAAATCTTTATAGAAGATAATGTAAAACAGCATGGCAAAAAGACTGTAGTACAAAAATGAATTTAACTGTTGTAAAGAACCGGGCAGAAAATTCGATATATTATAAGCAACAAGCGATATAAATGTTAGTGTAAGGATTGATTTTACCGGAATAGTCAGGATATCTTTTCTTACCTGCGTAATCAACTGATTAATGACAGGTGCATCGTCGGGACTTTTTGTCCTGAAAAGGAAAAAAACTAGTCCCAATAATATTACCGCAGGTAGTGTAAAGGAAAAATACTGTAACTCTGAAACCGGCATAAACCTTACCCACATTTTAGCAATGCCATTGGAACTTGGGAAATAGATATACCCGAACAAAGGCATCAGCAGGCAGGTAAACGAAGTATAAACATACAGTAACTCCAGGAAGAATGAGCCATCCCCGATTTTTAGTATCAAACGGAAAAGTCCCGTAAAGAAAACTAAAATAGCAATGGTGCTGTATGAGTCCGGGAATACGCAAAAAACCAGTAATCCCAGATCTACAAAATCCAATATTTTCGAACTTTTAAATTTCATTTTTATTGAATAACCGGTTTTCGTCAACCCCGGCACCTTACTGATAAATTATTTTATTTGTTGTACCAGTTTGTTCATGATTTCAAAATAACTAAACCCTCCGTTCATTATTTTAGCATGACCGTTTGCTGCAAGCTTTCTTAGTGCTACCCTGTCTGATAAATAATATTTTACCTGCGCTGCAATGTCCGTTGCTTTCTCAAAGAAAATCGCGTCTTCTGCTGCAAATATGGAACGTATTTCATCGTTGCTTTCTGTCAACAGCGCCGTATCGCAGGCCGGGATTTCAATGGTGCGGGTAGTATGCAGTTCGGGTATCCATTTCGATAAAAAACCCAGCCCTATCAGCGCGGCCGATAATTGCTGGCCGTATTCATCGCCGTAAATTCCTTTGCCCAAATAAGCGAGCGACGAATTGTTTTTGTATTTGCGGGCAAACCTTTCCCAATTATTCCCTGCTATTGTTACGGGAATGTTTTCTTTTAGCAAACTGGCAATCGTTTCTTCCCGGTCGTCTTCATTGTGACCCACAAAAACTACCCCTTTTTTTTCTTCAAATGAATGCCAGGGTTTGTGCAGGGCCGGGTCGTATC
>Ga0209069_10001181_pt1 | contig 13118 bp, 14 predicted proteins | sample Str013_2_FD_187202 | JGI IMG/M metagenome (GOLD analysis project Ga0209069, IMG submission 187202) | Freshwater sediment microbial communities in response to fracking from Pennsylvania, USA - Straight Creek_MetaG_SC_2013 (SPAdes) (version 2) | ecosystem: Environmental > Aquatic > Freshwater >...
GATAAACGCTGCCAGCGCAACAAGCGTTACGGGGATCGCCAGCGCCTGCCAGGGAATGAATCGTGGAACAGGCTCAGTGCCGTCGCCATTCAGGACAAACGCTGCCCAATACTTAGGATGGCTTAGCTCCGTCCCTGACCGCAGAAACTCCAGCTTGGTTAAACGCAAAGCCTCGGCTTTCGGCTTCCGCTCTTTCAGTAGAAAATAATAGAACTGCTTCATGAATTCTTTGGTTGGCCCGTCAGGGACGCGCCAAAGAGTGGTGAGCGCGGAACGTGATCCGGCAGCCAGCAAGGCGCGACTAAATGCCTGCACTCCTTCGCCAGGGACCAGCCTTCCACGTTCGGTGTCGCAAGCCGAAAGCGTGGCCATGTCCACGCCGCGAAGGTCGAGATCGTAAAGCTCTTTCAGGAACAAATAATTGTTCGGTTGACCCGGCGAATCCGGCGAGAACAAAAGTCGTGACCGTTCGGGATTGTCCATATCGGCAATCGCGTGCGTGCTTACATGCAGCAAAGCAGCGCGGGAATACGCGGAGTCAAAGAACCTTGACTTGATATCTTGGGCGCCTAGAAACAATTTGGCACGGCCCGGACTCATGCCGGCAATAGCGCGGATCTCTTCTCCCGAATTAGGGAGGCTGCCGGTTTCACCACGCCCGGCTTGCATCAAAAAACTTTCGCCGCTGCCCACGACCGATGGATCTCCGAAGGCAACGAGTTGCTGCTGCCACGGCATTCCAAGTGGCGCCGATTTCCGCACCGCACCCCGCAAGAGCAGAACAGCGCTGGGAAGATAGGTGACATCGTGGCTTTCCAGGAGAGGACTTCCCTGCTGCGTTGTCACAAGTTCATACGGCACCAGGCTCAGCAAACCATCGGGCACGATCAGCAGATGGGGATAACGAGCGTCAGAAAACGGCGCGATGCCTTGTGGCACCAGCGCGATAATCTTTTGAAAATCATTTTTCCAATCAGTGCCAAGATTTTCCGGCAGCGCGGAAATTGATTGTGCCAGCTTTTCGGCTTCGCCGGCGGCGAACTTTTTAATCGCGATTCCGGATGACTCGCGCGTGGCCCAAACCGCGGCCACACCATCAGAGCCGGCCCAGAATTCGATTAAAGCCGTATTGCCCGACAATCGGCCTTGCATGGCGGACAGCGTCAAAGAAGCGGGGACCACGCTCGCATTCCAGAAACGGTCCTGGAAAACGCGCGCGCGGCTGCGTTCCATGAATTCAAAAGCGGAGCTGACATCGTAGCGGTCAAGCAAAAGCTTGATAAGAGCATCGTAGACGTCACGCTTGTCGGCCAGAAAATCCGTACGTAGCCGTGACAATTGGAGTTTCGAACGCAAGCTCTCAATACGTTGAATGGCCTGGCGAAACTTCTGTTCGGCGATATCGAGATGGCCCTGGCGTTGCGCAATCCTTCCCATGGTGAACAGGGCTTTCCACTGTTCCTCCACAGTGCCCAGTTGTTCGGCGGAGGCCAGCGCCATATCCAGTTCCCTGGCGGCATCAGGGAAGCGGTCCATGCGGTATAACGTCTCGGCGCGATACAGTGTTGCCTGCATAGCTTCGCGCAGGTTGCCAGTTTTTTGCGCCAGACTACGGACCTGGTCAAAAGTCTTGAGTCCCTCCTGCAGCTTGCCCTGGTCCAGGACCTGAAAGATGCCGATGTTCTTAAGCACGCCCAGTTCGCCGTCAAAATCTTTTTCGCGAGCATACAGACGCTCAGCTCCCCGATAATTAACGAGCGTACTGTCGGCGTCTCCCAGATGGCGGTACAACACGCCGAGGTTGGTGTGCATGTGGGCCACGTCGCGTGGAGTAAGCCCCTGGCCCTGCGAGGTTTCCAATATGTCCAGATAGATGGCGATGGCCCGCCGATCATTGCCCACACGCTGATAGAGCGTGGCCAGATTCGCCTGCGTAATCTGCCGCCAGAATGCCGTCCACGATTGCCCTGGCGATTTTTCAACATATTGCGCCGCAAGCTCATAGCTACGCAAAGCTTCAGAGTATTTGGCTTCGTAATATTGGACGTTACCCAGGTTGTTGAGAATCAGGATAATGGTTTGTGCGTCACCGCCGTCCATAGCCAGCTTCAAGGCGGGTCCAAGCTGTGCGTCCGCTTCCGGATATTTCCCTGCGTTCAGGTAAGCATATCCAGCATCATTGCGGGCCTCTGCTTCGCAGTTCTTATTGCCAAGAGTCTGGCAGACTTTTGTGCTTTCTTCGGCCAGCGCCACTGCCTGGTCATATTCGCCGGCGGAATTGGCAATATCACTCAGATTGTTAAGCACGGACGAGAGTTCAAGACTCGGTCCTTGAGCACGCAGATCGTGCAGAGCGGACTCGAAGATCTTCTTGGCATCGTCGGACGATCCGGCATCGCGAAGAGACTTGGCTTTGGCGATCTGGGCTTTTACGGCATCAGAAACACTCGACTGTGCCAATCCGGAAACGGTACAAACGCACACAGCTAGCAATACGGCGAGCAGGATAAAAACTCGCCGTGTAATGTGGGAAAGCGTCGGGTAAGAACTCGAATCAGGTGCATGCCGTTCTGCACCGCGGACGAGGGTCGCAAGGGAGACTTCTTTGTAAGCCGCCATAGGAGAGGGCCGCTGCTCAAGTTTCGTTTCTCTAGCGCACCAGAACTTCCAGGACTTCATGAACCGCCGGCAGGATCGCCTGGATTGACAAGACGTACGCAAGAATTACCAGGCCAGCCAACGGTAAAATTCCAGGCAGTTTGGATTTGCGGTTTGGCTCCACGAACGACGGCTCGTTTTCCAGGGCTTCCTGCAACCGTTGAACGCGCACTTCCAGCGACGTACTGCACGAGGGCGGAAGCAGATGCGATGCAGCGGCGGCGTTCATCAGAATAGCCGGTCCTTTAATTCTGCCAACTTTCACGAGTGCCGACGAAAGATCGAGCGCGGTGGCACCGCTAGTGAGCGCAGCTTGATCGGCGGCAACTTCTGAAGCGCCCGTCCAGGCAGCGTCCGCAAGGGCATACATCTTCAAAAAAGCCGGCGGACGAGTGATACGCAGCAGCAACAGCTTCAGATTGTCGAACGAACTTACGTGGGCCATTTCATGGGCAAGCGCCGCGGACAACTCTTCCGGCGAAAGGCGTTCCACAATTTCACGGGCAATATAAATCTGCGGCTTTAAGATACCCGTTACCGCCATCAAAGAACTCCGGCTTTTGACCTGATATACAGGAACACTAACGCTTTCAGTCCTGATGTCTTCGAAGACTAGCGGCTCGCTTTGGGACTCCAGTTGCCGACGCGTTTCCCCGGTGGCGTAAAGAATCCGGGCGCTACGTACCGATATAGCGAGGATGACCAGTCCACCGGCGATGGCCAGAACAGCCAGCCGCGAACTTAAACCTTCACTTGTAGAGTCCGGTTCAAATGCAACAAATGCTGGCAATACGAACCCAATGGTTACAAGGCTGGCAAGCCCCAGGGGCAGAAGGCGGACGGCAAAAAGCAGGTTGGCGGCAAGGGCAGGTGAAAGAGTTGCCGTCCTGCTGCGGACTAACTTGACCGCAGGCACACACAATAAGGATGCGGTGGCGAATACGAGGAACAGCGTGGCCAGACAAAGCGTAACGGCTAGCGCATAAAACATGGGTTACTCCTCGCGGCGCAACGCCCGCCGTTTGGCTTTCACCAGTTGCTCCAGGTGGTCCAGCATTTCTTTGTCCCTCTGGCTCACAACGTCCACAAAACTGGAAAGAACGGTTTGCTGATTCACTCCCTCGTTTAGCACCATGCCAAACAGATGTTCTGCCACGCGCTCCTGGTACTCCTTGACAGTGAACGCGGCGACATAAAAAAATGCTTTGCCCACTTTGCGACGCTGCAGTAGACCTTTCTTATAGAGCCGGTCCAACGTGGTCATGACCGTGGTGTAAGCCAGACGCGTTGTGAATTCCTCATGCAGGTCGCGGACGCTGGTTTCACCCCGCGCCCAAATCCGTTCCATCACTTCAGTTTCCAGCTTGCCCAGTTGGTCAAGGGCAGCGCGTCTTGCTCCGAAATGTCGTTTTAGCCACATATGTTTATCAATTCCTGAGGCCTCACTTTATCAGAAGGCCGAGCGGACACGAAACACCAAATCTATCGCAGACGTAAGGGCACGATTGCCGTCAAATTTCATTTGCCTGATTGCTGATTGCTGGTACTTTTTCAGCGAAAATTGGGGGACTGCGTTTCTGCCTCCGTCACATAAAACGGCATAATCTTCTGCAGCTTTCAGATAGACGATCCCGTAATGATTCTGCACGGTGCCTTACACTTTAAGAAACGCTCGTGCAGCACCACAGCTGGGTCCTTGTTGTAAACGTCCGGCATAACCCGGCATAACGATGATGTTTGAGTTGCCGGTTTCGTCTTCAAGGGTCACAAAAATCTGGCATTTGGCTGTTCCCGGTCTCTGCCTGGTGTTTACACATCCGGCCACCACTGCTAGCTTGCGATGGGGCGTTTCGCGCAGTCCGGTGGCGGATAATATTCCCAACCGTTTCAATACTTTGCACTGGTAGGCCAGGGATACGGCCCGACGGTAAGCTCGGTACCGTGAATAGTCGGCAATGAGGCGACCCTCGGTTTCCATCCTGTACATTAAGGAGAGTGCGAGTCCGGCTCCACCACGTCCTTAAGCAGCGGTCACGCCGGACGCGCCGCTTTTCGATCTGCCACACGGCATCCCTGTGATGAAGTTGCGCTTGAGTATCAGTCATGCTGTTCGTTCCATTTTGTTGAGCTCTCAATCAGCGCAAAGCTTGCAGAGTGCGATTCTGGAAACCCATACAGCGAAAATGAATCGATGAACTTTACGATGCCGTCTGACTGATTTTGTCATAATAGTTCCGCCAGTTGCTCTCACCGTGACAATTCCATCTGTTGGTTTTGGAATAACAACCACACTGTTTTTTTGATCATAACGGATTGGCTTCCCGACACTTTACCTACAAATAAGCGAGTCAAATCCGCGCCCGCTGTTTTACTTATCCCAGGATCGAACCCGTCACTGACGTCTATCAGTGCACAATCTCTTCCCTCCCCGGTCACATTTACCAGCACGGAAAATAAAACCGGGACAGGGCAGGAAAAGAAATCAGTCAATTCCTGGAGGCGCGGGTCACTATTCGGAACCACCGCCGCTGAGCCGAACTTCCTCTGAGAGTCATCCGCACCTAAGCACGCCTTGACGCGGAAAGACCAAGGCATACGGCTTACCTGATCTTTTCGTGTTTCAATGCACAGGCGGACCAAATCAAAAGAATCGGAGATGGAACGCATCTGATCAAACGAAATTGGTTCGAGAATGCGCGGCTGGATGTTGGTGTTGTAAGCCGTGGGATAGTCAGTGAGGCGAACCGGCGTCCCGACAGGGGCGCTAGGCTGCATGGGCTGATCCGGACCAAACCAGACGTCAAGCGTGCTACGGAGACGGCGGCCCATGCGAGCGATAATCCCGGGCTCGATTGGAGTTGTCCTGGCACCTTGTGTTTCGTAAGACATGCTTAAGCCATTCCTGTTCTGACGCCCATCGACGCGAAAGTTTCAATCATGAATTCAAGGAGAAGACTGCTCTTGTAGGCCGCTTTCAATTCGATATTCTGAATGCGCAAGCCATCGTGCCAGTGGCAAAGGCCACTCGAGTCAATTACGTATTCACCAGTCCAGTTCATAGGCACCTAATGAAAGAAGGATTGAGCGGTTCGCGTTTCCTAGTAGCCGACGAGCAAACGGTCCGTACACGTACCAGGTGTGGCAACCGTATTGGTCTCAAGAAATGAAAGAGCCAGCTGCGGAAGACGGAAATTTGCATTCGCGGTACCAGAAGTTGCGCTCGGCGCAAGTTCGGTGGCTACAAAGACTTGCTGCGGCCCAGATCCGAGATTAGTAACCAGCGGGAAAGTGACATAAGAAGTCCAGTTAGGAGTGGGACTGGATTGATCATCGGCGGTGTAGACGGTTACGCTTACATTCGCAATCTGGGTGCAGTTGACGAAAAGCGTCATCTTGGTGGCTTCGCCCAAGCGGATAATGTTGGTATTGGGCGTTACAGCAAGGTTAGGCAAGGTCACTGCGTTGTGTTGCAAATCGGTGGGAGAATACATCACGTGAGGCGAAGGACGCGGCAACACCGGCTTGCCGTTCTTATCGATTTCGGGGATTTGGGTGTAAGTCTGGGCCACCAAAGTGAGGGCCAAAACCAGAACGAGACCAAGGGCTACAAACCAAACGCTGATTTTTTTCATTAGTTCCTCGTCGCTTCGCTCCAAAACCAATTGGGAGCATTGTTTTTGTGAAGTGTATATTTTGATCGTCATTGAGGCCACCCGGCGCGGAATCCGCCCAGCGAGGCCATTCAAGAAGAATGAATTTAAGGGCTGGTTCGCGTAGGCCGCGCCGCGAGAAGATCCGAGGGATCGCCGGCAGCAAGACAGTCCGAACACAGGAACTCCGCGGAGCCAAGATCAATGGAGCCATGGAGGACCAAAGCTGCTTCGTCCGATCCGAGTGGGGCGTTGCACTCCAGACAGCGAGGCGGGCCGACACGTCCGTTGTAATCACGTTGTGGGAACACGAGGTTTCCTCCAATCCCGATTGGGGCAGCAATACAAAAGCTCCACGACCAAGCCAAAAGACAGGCAAGAGTGGAGCTCAAGTTTGAGATTTGTGGGAGAGAGCACGGACGAATCCGCGCATAGAACTTCCAGACGGCAAGCTGGAGCGCTGAGCTCCAAGCTGCGGAGATAAAAGAAACCCGCGTCAGGAAGATTGCAGGCCGTTTGGGACGCGCTCAGCGCTCGTGTATCAACGCGTAAAGGCTTGTCCGTTTTTTAAGCCGGCGCCGCTCCCGGCTGTGTGTCGCTTTACTGTACAGACAATTTATACGACATATTTTATACTTTGTCAATAACAAACTTAAATTTAAATCGAAAATAATTCCGTATATGTCCATTATTAATGGAATATTTGACGCATTGGTAACGCGTGATTCATAGAGACATTTATTTAGACATTATGCTAGACTAGCTCCAATGAATCGCACTGCCTACAAACAAACGTATGAAGTCGCCAAACTCGACCTGATCAAACGGCTCCAGGAACGAGATCTTCTGGACCAGGAAATCCGCAAACTTAAGCAGACAGTGAAAGCCCTGGGCGAAGTATGTGGCGCCGCGCAAGAAGAAGTTGACAAGCTCCTGCTAGCGGAAGGCTTTGCGATTGATGCAGGCATGGGATTTACGGAAGCAATACGGCGGCTTTTCCGAATCCACAATTCCCCGCTCAGTCCGACAGAACTGCGCGACGACCTGTTAAAGATCGGCATAGGCCGGGAGCAAGTTAATTTGTTGTCGTCGATCCACACGGTACTGCGCAGGATGGTGGAAGCAGGTGAAATTGAAAGAACCAAAGACTCACTCTTTCGCTTACCGGGTTAGAGCACAATCGGCAGTTACCTCGTGTGACGATCACAGCTTGTTGAAAAGATGGTCCAGTCGCTGCACCTCGCTGGCAACAAACAGGTAACGACCAACGTCCTTTGGATCCTTCCACAGCTCCATTGCCCGCAGCAGGACTTGGCGAATCTCAACATATTGCCTCTCGCTGCATTGGATTTGATGTCCGTCGGTCAATGCTTCCAATATGACCCGGGTGGCAGGAGAATCAGAGAAAACCTCCTGCAAGGTGGGCCGCTCAGGCTTGACGACGGTCTTCTTACCTTCAAGCCGATAGAACTGCAAGATTCCATCGACCATGGTCCCGCGCATGTAGATCAGCGCCTGACTGGTAGCGTCAACATCGTCATCATGCGCAGCTTTAGGGAACGTGCAAATGTTGTGGATGTAGCTTTCGATCCACGGAACGTCAAAAACCTGCGGATCCGGCAGCTCAATGCTTCCCGCCTCCCAAAGAGGTGCCATGGCTTGAGCCCGGGACATCTTTCCACCGCCCGGCGCGACGGCCACGATACCTGGAATCTCCTTTTGCAGTTCGCTGATAATGGCCGGGCCGTTGGCTTTATCCTCAATCAAGACGGCGTTGGCATGCGGAAAGAGAGCATGACAGCTCTTGATAGCAGCCTTGATTGGCGCGAAATCCAGGCGCTCATACACGCGATACGGCAACATGAAATATTTGCCGCCTCCACGAGCCCAGACCTGGCCAGCGACAAAATCACTGCGATCGCTACCGGTGAAGGTGCAGTCCCAGGATTGCACCATGAAATCAAGCTGTGGCAGCTCACGGTAAAACTTTATCCACTGCCGCTTGATAATTCCGCCATCCATGGGCGCGGGGTTCTGCTGGTACTGACCACTGAAAGCCCAGATCCCCATCCCGATTTTTTGACTATCCAAAAAGCTTTGTGGCAAACGCTGCTCCCAGAGTAGAGCGCCCGGCGCGAATGTGTGGTCAATGTGGGTAAGCGGTGAAGACCAGTTTTCCGCTTTTTCCATGATTGCCGGAAGGGAAAGATGAAGCCACCGATCAGACTCTTTTCGTAGAATGTGCCCGGTCAGATCCTGCTCGTGAAGCCGCTGCATGATTACGATCTTGACGCCAGTAGCGGCGTTGTTGATCCGACTGCGAAACGTAGCGTCAAACCGTAAATTGACGGCCTCCCTCTCCACCTGGCTCAAAGCTTGCTCTGGATTGAGAGGATCGTCAAAGATGAGAATGTCTCCCCCCATGCCGGTGGCCGTAGCCTGCATTCCGGTAGAGAACATCACACCACGCCGCGAGTTTTCATAGTGGCTTTTCAGATTTTGGTCTTTGTTAAGTTTGAAGACCCGTCCCCAACGCTGGCGATACCAATCTGATTCCATGATGCATCGGCGATACACGCTGTGTTGCGTACTGACTTTTTCAGAATACGAGACGAACATGAAACGGCGTGATGGGTCGCTCGTCCAGAGCCAGCACGGGAAGAAAACAGTAATGAGCAGGCTCTTCATGGTGCGTGGAGGCACATTGAAGATCACGCCTTCAATCTTGGTTCCGACCGCGGTCCTGAATGTGTTGTTCTGAACCAGAGAAAGATGATCACAGATCAGATCAAGATGCCAGTTCCATTGGAGGTCGGTTACGGGCTCTAATATGCTCCATGCTTGACGGACAAATTCTTGCAAATCTAGCTTGGATAACGACTGCCCATGAAGGGAGGCCTTGGTTGATCCTTTGGCTTTGGGCCCCGTTGTTGATTTGGGGACCTTGCTTACTAATTCGGCACTTTTGTTGTCTAGAGTTTTCTTTGCAGTACGCCGGACGACCGAGGTTACCTGCTTTTTCTTCATCCTGATATTCGCCACATTTCTAAATAAATGGATAACAAGGCTGTTCTGGGCAAATCTTCTCAACCGTTACAGGACCGCGTCCCCAACCGTAGATGGCTGCCCGAGCGCGCCGCGATCCGGAAAGGTACTCAAGAATCAAACGTTCGTCGGGCTTACTGCTTTGATCGCGTAAATGAGCCAGTCTTGAGTAGTTCAACTGCACTGCGGTATTGCGGTTGATAAAGCTGGCCAATCCGTTTTTTACAAGGCTGATGGCGTCCTTGATTTGCAAAGTGAAAGCGGGAGCGGAAGGAACAGCGCGGTCGCATTCCACGTGCTTACCTCGACGACAAAGGCGGCATGGCCGGCCAGTCTTACACACCAAATGCTTGGCACAGCTTGAACAAAGGTCGCCGGCGACACATGGTGAGATCATGGTGGACTGATGTCGGCGATAGACTCCTACAACTTTGCTTGACACACGTGTGCTCATAAACTCCTCAGATTTGCTGGCCGTTGGTTACAGTCCGCGATTGAACCGCGGTTGCTCCGGCGCCGCTCCCGGCGACAAGAAACCACCTAAACAGTTTGCTTTGTCAAATACCGTTCAAAGATCTTCTGAGCGCAGGCTTGTCCACAAACAGGCTTCTCAGTAGTGGCGATCTGCGCGTCATGTAGATAAGGCCGGCAAAAGAAAGCATCCTCTTGTTCGACTGCTACAAACCAGTGGTTCGCCTGGCGACGCAAATTGGAACATCCAGGCGCTGCACATCTGACTGTTGTAACTTGGTAAGGATTACGATTCGACGTGCTCATTGAGTACCTCCTCAAGCAAGTTTTTCTGTCCCAGCTAACCAATGAATTTCAGTGCCAATTTCAATTCGATTTTTTTGGTGGAAATAGCACTTAACACTTTCACCTAAGACTGCTCCAGCATGTTCTTACGAAAGAACAAGGCCTCTGCGGCCTGATGACAGTTCGTTGGCGGCATGAGCGTAGGCAAAATGGCAATCTGATTTGTCGCGGTCATAGCAATGTCCGCAAAGGAGTTGGGTGCATTCATCGCAAACATACGAGTGTTGAGGACACAACCAATCAGCGCAAGAATCGCACGTTCGGCCCGCAGGCCTGTCACACGAAATACAGCAGCGATCTTCGAATTCGTTTGCCGCAAGCGCTGTAACTGGACAATTTGGAACCCCTGGCTCAATACCGATAGGGTGCGATGAGGAGTTGAGCTCCCCAAACTGGGTTCGCATGAAAGCCGACCCGCGACGGTAGAAACACCGACAAATGGTTTTTGTGAGAGTGTTAACCCAGAATAAGGGCGGGGAGCAAGCACCATTTCTAGAATGCAAGGCACCATTAGCTCTGGGACTGTGGGATGTTAATGCCAGATGTTGCGGTATTGACGACGTTGGCTGATAGGGCGAGAGAACATGAACCCACCGAATGTGGCCCTCGCCGTTACGATGCGCTGCAGGTTGTGTTTTTGAGCTCGCTGGTGAGCCCGGCAGGATTCGAACCTGCGACCCTCTGCTTAGAAGGCAGATGCTCTATCCAACTGAGCTACGGGCCCACGCAGGACATATTTTACCAGTGTCAGCCGCGGTTTTTTGATTGTATCCGTGGACTACAGGCGTGCGTAGAGCGAACCCTTCTGCAGGCCTCCGTTCCCTGCCATTCCGGTTCTTTTGGTGTTGGAGCCCCTCACGCCGAGAGAGACGAGGCGGCTTGCAGACTCAAAAGGTAAAGCGTTTTGTCTCAACCATCCGTAGATGTTGGGTGATTCCCGGTCGCTGATGGAGTTTGATCCGGCCTTGTTCGTTTTCTGCCGGAGGGTGGCGCCCGTCCATTCCGTGACATTTCATGGGTAGGAATCTAATTGTTACCACTCGAGATTTGCATCGAATGATGCCGTCTCGTCGAGAGCGCAATTCAGAAACTCTATCTACAAAGACTTTTATTTTTCCGTCCGCTCTGCGATCTCGCAATTCTGGAACGCTATCAAGGATGACAAATCTAGCGTCGCCGGCTGCTCGTCGTCCTCTCCATCGGATCGCAATCGCGAGGTTCTTAATTACCGACGTCCGCTCGTCGATACTCGTAATTCCGGAACGCCATCAAGGATGACTATCTAGCGTCGCCGGCTGCTCGTCGTTCTCTCCATCGGATCGCAATCGCGAGGTTCTCTATTGCTGACGTCCGCTCGTGGATACTCGTAATTCCGGAACTCCATCAAGGAAGATTTTCTAGAGTCGCCGGCCGCGGTCGGTCGCGCCATCACATCGCTATCGGTGAGATTGTCTATTGCTGACGTCCGTTCGTCGATCTCGCAATTCCGGAACGCCATCAATAAAAACCCTCCAGGTTGCGGGCCGCTTGTCGATCTTGCAATCTGATCAATAATCAAGCAGCTCTCTAGCGCTGCTGTCTGCTCGTCGATCGCGCCATCGGATCGCTATTGGTGAGGTTCTCTATCGCTGACGCCCCCTCGTCGATCTCGCGATTCGGAGCGCTATTAAAGAAGGTTCGCTAGCGCCGCCGTCTGCTCGCCCTTCTCGCAATTTGATCGCGGTCAAAGAGAAGTTCCTTTGGCATCGCTGTCCGCCTTGCCCGATGCCACATCTCCTCGGCATGACCATTGGCCCCCTAGCGGTTCGCCCACTGAACTAACGCATGTTGGACCAGCTTGAGAGCGATCCCCCAGCGTAATAGCGCCTCTTGGTGGCCATCGTCGAAACCTGAGACGTAGGCTGTAATGTAAAAGCCCGCCTTGGACGCATCCCGTTTACTTGACTCATCCATCTCGTTGGATTCTTTTCGTACACTTACCTCACTCTTCCCGCTGGACTCACCCCTCGCGTTAGACGCATCTTTTGCTTGGTGCTCTTCCCTTTCACTGCGCTCTTCTCCCGCACTTGACTCCTCTTCCATATTTTGTCCGACGGGTGCGGTCCTGGAACCATGGAGGTCCGCGTGGTAATGGCACTGACGAATCACAAATTCCACAGATGCCGGCATTTCCGGAGCGCGTTTCAGCAGGGCGCAGAGTTCTTTCACCAGAGATTCATGTTGCTCAAAAGAAAATCGCTGTGGTCCGTCGACGAAGAGAAGATCAATGTAAGATCCGCATTTGCTTTCGGCGTTAAATATCTCTTCTTCCGCTGATAACTCGTTTGTCTGCCAGAGATCGCACTTTGCGGTTTGCAGGGGAAACCCAGCAGCATTAATTCGGCCAAGAAAGGCGGCAAGTTCGGGACAGTCTTTGGCTTCACGCAAGTGCGCGAGTAGGAAGAGGTTGGATTTCAAATCAATGTAGCGCAGCCTTCCGTCGTCAGAGATCCAAGGAAACTCCAGAGCAGGTTGTTCCGGGCCGATCTCAACCGAGTAGTCGACCAGCATTGTCACTCCGCTCCGCGTGATGAGAAGAAGGATACGATCTGGCGCTCAGCCCAACGCCCGTCATAGCCGTTAGGATGAGCCAAGAAGGCGCAGTGACCGCCATGCTCGGTTTCAATAAACGTGATGTTCGGATTGGCGGCTATTTTCCCCCGAGTGCTGGGCAGCAGGCGGATGAACGGGTCATCGTTCGCGTGAATCACCAGAGCGCGGGTTGTGATTCTTTCCACCACTCGCGACGCACTGGCCCGATCGTAGTAATCCTGGGCTCCGGCAAAGCCGCAATAGTGCGCGGTAACCATCTCGTCAAAGTCGCGAATACTGGTAGGCGTCCGGGAGAGCTATGAGACGCTGGAGTTCGACCTGCGTAGCCTTGAGGCGCAGCTGAAGATCGCCATCGGG
>Ga0209069_10001182_pt1 | contig 13112 bp, 13 predicted proteins | sample Str013_2_FD_187202 | JGI IMG/M metagenome (GOLD analysis project Ga0209069, IMG submission 187202) | Freshwater sediment microbial communities in response to fracking from Pennsylvania, USA - Straight Creek_MetaG_SC_2013 (SPAdes) (version 2) | ecosystem: Environmental > Aquatic > Freshwater >...
CGCCACCGCGGCGCGCACCCGCGTGTCATGCGGCAGCGCCCAGCCGGGGCGGGTGACCGGAAGCGTCGTCTGCACGCCGCCGAAGCACAGCTCGGCGTCGTCCGGATCCAGCTTGCAATGTGCCGCGTGCAACGACAGGTCGGGCTGCGCGCCGGCCATCACGAGAGTCGTGTAGCCGCCGGCCGAGAAGCCGGTCATGCCGATGCGGCACTTGCAGCCAGTATTTTTCACTTCAAAGAGATATCCATTCCCCAATTAAAAGGATATTTGCAGGAATATGGCTTGCCAGTCAGAATTAGTTAAGCGGTTCCGCTAAAAGAAAACCGAAACCACAATCATTAAAGCAAATGTCATGGAGATCGATTTTAAGAAGTATGCCGATGGACTGGTTCCCGCTATTGTACAGGATCATATAACCGAAAAGGTTTTGATGCTCGGATTTATGAACGAAGAGGCATTAAATGAAACCATGCGCCAGCAGAAAGTAACATTCTACAGCCGGTCGAAAAAACGACTTTGGACCAAAGGTGAGGAGAGTGGGAATCTTCTGCTCGTACGGGATATCAAGGCCGATTGTGACCAGGATACACTGCTCATCAAAGCGGAGCCGCTGGGTCCCGTTTGCCATACCGGCGCGGATACCTGTTGGAACGAAAAAAATCACCGCGAAGATTTTCTGAGCTACTTAGAAGAAGTAATAGAATCAAGAAAGAAAGCGGGCGAAGGGTCATATGTGCGACAACTTTTTGAAAAAGGAATCAATAAAATTGCACAGAAAGTGGGGGAAGAGGCGGTGGAATTGGTCATTGAAGCTAAAGATCATGACGACGAATTGTTTGTGAACGAAGCGGCAGATCTGCTCTTTCATTATTTGGTTCTTCTTAATGCTAAAGGATATAATTTGCAGGATGTAGTAGACGTTTTAAAGCAACGTCACTCAAAATAGATGCTATGAAAAAGATTATGTTGATGGTTTTGGGGTTACCGCTGGTCGCGATAGCGCAGAATCAGCATGTGGATGAATTTACGATTTCGGGTACGGTCAAGGGGCTTGGCGAAAAATCGAGGGTATTTTTAACAGATGCCAACAATCCAACGGATACACTGGCCAGGGCAACAGTGAAAGAAAGTACTTTTCAATTGAAAGGAAGTATCAGTGAGCCCAATATGTATGAATTGAGTTTTACCGGTCACCCGGAAAAAATTCCCATTTTCATGGGGCACGACAAAGTGAAAGTAGCGGGGATGATGGGCGATTTGAAAAATCTTACGGTAACAGGGTCACCTACAAATGATGATTTCATTGAGTTTCAAAAAACTTTTAATCCCTATTTTATGAGGCTCAATGCACTGAGCCAATTCGCGAAATCTCCTGCCGGCGCGGGCAAAGGTGATTCCATTTCTAAAGTGTATATGAACACCGTGTCTACAGTACAAGCGGAACTGGATAAATTTATTGCGCTAAAAAAAACATCTTATGTCAGCCCGTTTATCCTGGTAGCGGTCAACCAGCTTTCTGAAGATGTTTTTGTATTGGAAAGAAGATTCAATATGTTATCGCCTGAAGTGCAGGCTGGCTATTATGGTAAATACCTTAAAGAACAGATTGATATCGGTAAAATTGGTGCAGTAGGAACAGAGGCCATTGATTTTACGCAGGCCGATACTACCGGTAGACCTGTAAGCCTTTCGTCCTACAAAGGCAAATATGTGCTGGTCGATTTTTGGGCCAGTTGGTGTCACCCTTGTAGAATGGAAAATCCAAACGTCGTTGCTACATATAATAAATTCAAAGACAAGAATTTCACGGTACTCGGCGTTTCGCTGGATCGTGCCCGTGATCCATGGATCAAGGCCATCCACGAAGATAATTTAGTGTGGAACCAGGTAAGTGATCTCAAGTTTTGGAATAATGAAGTAGCGGTGAAATACAAGATCTCAGCTATTCCTCAAAACTATCTTATCGATCCATCCGGGAAAATTGTTGGGCGCAATCTCCGCGGAGCGGAATTGCAGGCTAAGCTGTGTGAGTTGTTGGGATGCACCAATTAGAATCACGGATTAAGCGGATTAATGGATTTCACGGATCAACAGAAATAACAACTTGATAAAATCTTTGAATGTATTCCGTGAAATCTTTTAATCCCCCTAATCAGCGATCCTAGTTAATATCCTTCCCATCCAGCAAAGTCTTCAAAGTTTTTTCCACATTCACTTTATTCACCGGATCTGGTGCCTGCACAAGCGCCTTTTGTGCAAACTCCAATGCTTTTTTATAGTTACCCAATGCTGAGTAGCCCCTGGCCATCCCCATATTGGTGGTGAAGTCGTTAGGATTTTTCTCATAATTGTATTTGAATACATCCATGGCATCCGGGGATTTTTTTTGTGCGATAAGTTGTCTTCCATATTGATGCAATTCTAATTTGCTTCCCAGTGGCAGAACTCTTTTCATAATGGTGATGGACTCCTGGCTGCGTCCCATTTTATCCAGCACTGCCGCCTTGGTCGTCCAGGCCTGGAAACTGCGATCGCCGCCGAAAGTAGTGCTGGTGGCCGAGTCGGCCCAGAGCAGTGCCTGGTCGAGATTGGTGTTATGTTCGGCACACCATTGAGCCGCCTGCGACCAGCTTTCCCATACAAAGCCCTTATCGGTTTGCAGTTCACTTCTGAAGGATTCCAGTTGCTGAGCTGTTACATCAACTTCCACTTTAACAGGGATCATCAATTTTTCCCACTTCAAAGCAATGACCGCACTGTTTTCTGTTTGCTGTGTGAATTCATATTTCAGCCATTCAACAGCTTCTTCCAGCCGAGATGGTTTCACTTTTACTCTTAGCGCATCTTCGGCAGGGTTGTAATAGAAACTTCCCCAGGATCCGTTGTTTTTGGAGAAGATGAGCGTGCATTCATTAGGATCATAAGCTATGAAAAAACCGTATTTCCCCGCAGGCAGCGCCTGGCCTTCAATCGTAACGGGCTTTGAGAATTCGATGGTTGTATTTTCATTAGCCCCGGCTCTCCAGGGAGCTTGTTTGGTGTTCCCAAATCCCTGGTCAGCATAGCCCACAGGAATCAGGTTTCCCCAGATCTGTCCTTCTCTTTTCTTTACTCCGGGACGATCATAGTGAATGGTGATATCGGTGAGGCCTACCCGCTCGCCCACCATGGCTTTTTTATTTCCACCGCTGGGTGTCGTAGTAAGCTGAGCATTGGAACTAAAGAAGCATAATAGCAGGGCGAGCGCCTTGCAGAAAGCAAAAACTTTTTTCATAAATCGATTTTAAAGATTAATGCAAAATGTAGCAGCCCTCAAATATAGAGGCTCTTTTTGGGTGACAGCCGGAATTTATACCAGAGAAGTACAAACGGGACCTGGAGGCGGATTTAAGGATGGATGGCGAGTTCACGGAGCCGGACGTAGCACACTCATATGAGCGCATACTCACCGGCAAATAAATACAAAACCAGTCTTGCCTTTGGCGTTACGAATTTTCAAAGGTACTCGCGAGTAAAGTCTTTACTTTCAAGGTCTGGACTTGAATTTTCCGGATTTACCCGCAGCTCCCGGTTTCCATAGCGATTTTTTTTTCGGCGAATGGCATTGGACTCACCGTAGATGCCGTTATTTCGATAATTTTAAGCAACGCTGGCCTTCTAATACTCCGATTAATTGAAACAAATCAACATTTATCACCAAAACTCAAAACTATGAAGAGGTTGATCTTTCCAATGATCATGTCGTTATTTTTTGCCATCGCCGCCCAATCCCAGGGCTGTGTCGCCATCAGGAACCTTGCAGGCTTCGGATCCTTCGCTTCTCTCGGATATGCACAGACGCAAAATACCTGGAGCCTGGATGTCAACAATCGCTATTTCCAGGCATATGATGTTTTTGAGGGAAAGACAAATAAAGGAGGTGATGACTCGATCAATCTGTATGAGTACATGATCAATTTTGAGCTCAGTCATGTTTTAAAAAATGGATGGTCTATTTCACTGGATGTGCCGATTGCCTCGAATACCGTAGTCAGCAGAGCCGAACACGCGTCAGGTGAACGGCATTCCACCCACGCGTTTGGGATTGGTGATGTTCGGTTTACTGTATATAAGTGGTTGTTGAATACCAATGTTCCGAGAAGAGGTAATATACAGGTAGGTCTTGGGATCAAATTGCCAACAGGTAATTATAAAACGGAGGACTATTTCTATGATAATCCCAACGACAAAAATGCGAAAGATCTTGCACCGGTTAATGTGGCGATTCAATTGGGAGATGGCGGCACGGGTATTACTACCGAGCTGAATTCATTTTACATTTTCAACAAGATGGTAAGTATTTATGGAAATTTCTTTTATCTTATCAACCCCAAAAATACCAGTGGGGTTGCCGCTTTCCCGCCGAATATCCTTCCAGCACCGGCGATAGCACTTTTTCACGCCACAACTTATGACGTGAACAGCGTACCTGATAATTATACACTCCGGGCGGGTGCTAATTTCACGTTTGGTAAATTGGTTGGCACTGCGGGTCTTCGTTATGAGGGCGCGCCAGCACATGATTTGTTTGGCCAAAATGACGGGCTGAGGAGAGTTGGGCACATATTCTCGGTGGAGCCCTGTGTTCAATACAAGTTCAAAAGGTCATTCGTTTATGGGTTTGTAACTATCCCGGTTGACCGCGCAACAATTCAAACAGTTCCAGACAAAAGGATTACGGAGATTACCGGACAGTATATGATCACACCCGGTCATTTTGCGAAAGCATTGTTTTACCTCGGCTACACATTCACTTTCTAAAATCTCACTTTTGTCTTAAAGCCAAAGGCCGGGATGCCGGCCTTTTTTCATTTACTAATTTTTTAGGGTCTCTTCAACTGTCTTTTGTAAAGTTGAACAGCGTTCTCGTATCCGAGATACAGGGCGTCGCAAACGAGGGCATGACCAATAGAAACCTCATCCAATGCCGGAATATGATTAGCAAAGAAGGCGAGATTTTGGAGGTCCAAATCATGACCGGCATTAATGCCTAACCCAAGTGTATGGGCTCGCTCCGCCGCATGCACATAAGGCTTAACAGCATCTTCCTTTTTTCCGGAAGCGAAAACCGTAGCAAAATGTTCGGTATATAATTCAATCCTGTCCGTTCCCGTTTCAGCTGCACCTTCAACCATCGCTACTACAGGATCTACAAAAATGGAAACACGTATGCCTGCTTTTTTGAAAATTGAAATCGTCTCCTGCAGGTAATGTTTATGTCGGATGGTATCCCAACCATGATTGGAAGTGATCTGGCCAAGCGCATCTGGCACCAGCGTCACCTGGTCGGGCTTTACGGCCAGCACAAGGTCAATAAATTTCTGTTCCTGGCTATTACCTTCGATGTTGAATTCCGTGCGGATGATTTTCATAATATCGTATACATCCTGGTAACGGATATGGCGTTCGTCGGGCCTCGGATGCACGGTAACACCATCAGCACCAAATTCCTGTGCATCTACTGCCGCCTTCACTATATTAGGATTGTCGCCCCCACGGCTGTTCCTGAGTGTGGCGAATTTGTTGATGTTTACGGAAAGCTTTGTCATACTGCAAAATTACCAAAGCATTGGCACTTGCATAAAAACAAAAGGGGCCTTTGGAAAAAAGCCCCTTTGTATTATCCTAAGAAATTACTCGTCCTATTGCTTGATAAGTTCTGTTGTATATAAAGATTTTCCTTGAGTGGTAATTACATGCAGGTAATAAGGTCCTGATCGGAGGTATTCAAGGTGGTCAACCCAAAAGCGGTTAGCCCCCGCCGATAGATTGATGCCAAGCATTTTAAAAATGGTGCCTTCATCATTTACCAGGCTGATAATACAGTTACCCTGCTCCTGCGAGTGGATTTCTATATTGATCCGGTGCTCAAATTCCCTGGCGATCGAAGCTATTTTCATAATGATTAGGTTTAATGGTTAAGGTTCAGATAGAGTTTATCTGCCTCCCATGGCGTTGCGTTGGTTGTTTTCTGTGTTCCTGTTGGCAGGAATCGGGATCAGTATCAGACCCTGGCCATATTGATAGTCGTCTGATTCGTTTCTCCGGTGATGGTTAGGCTTTGGATTAAACAGCGCCTCTAAAATTGAATCCATAATGTCTTTCATAAGGTTGATTTGGATAGCATATATCCATTAGCTAGCCAAAGTATAAATAGATGATTATCAATCATATAATGGCCAGTAAAGTCATCAAAGACTCTCAATATGGGAAGCAATTTCTACTATTGGGGGTAAAAAAAAATTACTCAGAATCGTGCAATGAGTTTGAGGTTTAGCAACCTTGGTGTAAGGCGTTGTGGCATGGCATAAATCGTGTTGGAAAAATCTTTAATAAACATATAAGAGATGGTATTCGCCCGGTCGATCACATTAAATACTTCGAGCGTGGCCCAGATATTTTCAAAATTTCGGAATGGGCTATGGCTTCTTCTTTTACTTTTCTCACTATCGAGCAACAAGGCACTAAAACCGAGGTCAACTCGTATATAAGGATCGATGATGAGCGCGTTGCGATATTTAATGCTTCCGGGAAGATTGTAAGGAAGATTGCTTCCATACAAAAGGTTCATCGAGAATTTGAAATTCTTGTTGGTGCTGAGATAGTCCTGGAAGAAAATACCGAGTGTGAAAAACCTGTCGGTCGGGCGTCGCACCCATCCCTGCGATACCTTTACGCTGTCTACCGGCTGGTTAAGCGAATCGAGTGTATAGTTGTAATAATAAGCATTGTTTATTTTTTCCTGTGTCTTCATGAAGCCGATACTGATCCAGCTTTCCGCATCTTTTACGAGTTCGCCAAACAGGCGAAAATCAATACCGGCAGCGTATGCCTTGGCATCATTCTCCCCAAAATAACGAATACGAACATTATCGACATCATAAGGAACTACATCCCACATGTTTTTATAATAGGCTTCGGCACTGAAGCGGAAAGGCCTATCGGCTACTGGAAAATTATAATCAAAGCCGGCTGTCACCTGCCAACTTTTTTGCGCTTTCAGATTGGTATTGATCGTGCCGTCGGGCCTTCTCATCTCCCGGTAAAAAGGAGGCTGATCGTAGATACCAATCGCTGCACGATAGATGACATCTTTTGATGATTGCCGGGGTCGCCAGGATAACCCGAGGCGGGGCGAAAGCAGGAACTCGCGATTGAGTGTATTGTAATTGTATCTGAGTCCCGCCTGGAGGATAACATCACGGGAACCCTTAAGCGCAATATTGTCCTGGATAAATCCGGTAAATCGCCCGATGTTCAGGTCCGCCTGGGATCGCAGAAAACTGCTCAGGGGTAGCGAATCGGAAACATGCGGCAGCGAATAACCTGCAGAGTCCTGGTATTCCCATTCATGAAGTTTATCTTTTACCGTTTGTAGCTCAGCGCTAATGCCCCATTGCAGATAATGCTTACCCAGGTCGAGGTATCCTTTATAGGTTCCATTCCAAACCCTAATGTTGAGGCGGTCACGGGCATAATTTTGATACAGTCCTGCACCTAGCGGATTCGTAATCAGACCATAGGTCGAGCTATTTTTATCAAAGTCGCGCTCACCGAAAAGATAATCACCTGTTATATCAAATGATTCCCGTTCATCGTCCTCAAAGCGCGATACCATAAACTTGAATCGGAGATTCTTTTTGATCTGCCTGGAATAGGAAAGCCCCAGCATATTCGTTTGGTAGCGATCCTTTTCCTGGCCATTGAAAAAAATATTTAATGCCAGATTTGAAGTAAAATAAGGAGAGAAGACTGAGGAAGTAAGTTGGCTCGACTCAGGGATTAAACTAAACCTGGTTTGAGAAATCGTCCCCATCATTTCCAGGGAACTCTTTTCATTGATCTGATAAGTCAGCAGTGCTTGCAGATCGGATGAAGAGGGAACATAATTTCCCTGTGTTTCCTGGCTGCTCAGCAAACTTTTGTTCGACTTATTGCGTACGCCCACCAGCCAGGTGAATTTATTTTTTGCGTCTGTGCCTTCCAGTTGTAATCCCTGTTCCAGCAATCCAATATAAGCTGAGCCGCCAAAACGTTTCGGTTTCTTGTATTGGATGTCGAGAACAGAAGACATCTTATCACCGTATTTCGCCTGGAATCCCCCGGTATAAAAACTTACGGATTTTGTCATCTCCGGGTTGATAAAACTTAGTCCTTCCTGCTGGGCATTGCTAACCAGGTAGGGACGAAATACTTCAAAGTCGTTTACATAAATGAGGTTTTCATCGTAGTTGCCGCCTCTTACAGAATATTGTGAAGTGAGTTCATTGTTTGATCCCACAAAGATCTTGATAAGGCTTTCAATGCCTCCTGTAGGAGTGGGAATATTGATGGCATCTTTCGGATTGATTTTTACCAGGCCGGCTTCCCTTCGTCCCTTTTCATCTGTCACTACCACTTCTTTAAGGGATTGTGTTCCCCTTTCCATTCTTATGACAATATGCTCTTCCTCGCCTTCATTCAGCAATAAATTTCTTTGCTCTGATCTATAGCCGGTAAATGAAAAGACAAGTGCAAAGGCTTTGTTTGCAGGTACCTTTAATCGAAAACTTCCCGAGTCTGATGTGGCGATACCCGACGGGCGTCCCAACACAACCACCGATACTTTGGACAGCAATTTTTCATTCTCATCGAGAACCAGGCCCGAAACATAGGCGGCTTTCTTCTGCGCAAACCCTATCTGGAAGAGGAACATCAAGTGCAGGAAGAGGAACGACCTCGCGGTTTTCAATGAATTTGTATTTGGATGACCGAATTTAGTCAGAATTGACAAGTACAAAACGTAAATACTTGTAAATTATGTTTATTTGTCATGCTGATTTCTATTAAAATAATTGCCTGACCCATGTTGAAATACCGGTCCGCTCTTTTTGTATGGACATTGTGTTTCACAATATCCTGCCAGAATGTATCCGTCAAACAAACAATCAGGAATCGTCGGCAGACTGATAGGCCCGACAAAGACAGTATTCTACCTGATACCAGCATTTTTCGGCTTTTGAAACAATCCCGTGCGATCTCTATTTACGACCTGATGAGTCAACATTGGGAGTTGGAGGATGTTGATAAAAAGCATTGGAACGAATTTTTCTGGGACACACTTCGGGACAAAAGAATTTATTCAGGACTCTATTTGTTTCCGGATTCGACCTTTGCAGAAAATCCACGTACACTTATTGCTTTGGGCAAATGGATCCTCGATAAGCCAGCCAGTGAATTGAGCTTATTATATCCAAACAGGCAGGAAAAAACTTATCGGATCAGCGACTTTAGACCCACGAGGCTTTTTATGCGCTATGAGATCGGCAGCGAATTACTGAACTTTGAATTTTCTGCCGATAACCTCGTTTATAAAAAACCAATCGATGATCCTTTTCACCCTGCTCACAATGGATGGCGTATTAGACCCAATTTATCGGAGTCTGCGGAACAGATTCGTAAACGGATAAAGGGTTGCGTACAATTCTATGCACTTTTTTTCAAAGACAACCGTGCACGGAAAGACAAAACCATTTCTTTTTCCGGACTTCCTAATTGTTTTACCTGGTACAATGGCGGTATTGCACTGCAGTCAACCTTCGAACTCGACAAAAAATGGATGGGTTGTTTTTACTCCGAAGAACAGGCAATGGAGGGATATGAGATGATTAAGACTGTATTGGATAAACACGCATTGAAATGGCCTTCCCATGCCGGTGGATGGATCGAAGAACTGCGGTCGATTCTGGGTCAAATACATGACCAATTATAGTAATTTTTACGCTTGCTATCGAATAGCTTAGCTAAAAAGATCACCACCTCTTTAAATTGATCAGGAAAAGGCAATTGTCAGTAAAAACTGGAACAGAAAGATCCTGGTTTTGCAGATTCTGCAAATGTTGGAAATCCTGTTGAATTAATCGATTATAGATTGTTTAACCGGAAACGTAGTTTTGACTATAATTCAGCGTTTATGAAGAAGACTACTTTATTCCCGTCTATAGCAGTCATAGTGATTTTTACCAGCATCGCCTGTAAAAAAGAAATCAACTCTATAGATGATCTTAATAGTATCGATCTTTCTTCACTTTATACCGGCAACGGAGCGGGTAACAGGGATCTTTCATTTAAAGTCGTTGAGTTTGGATCCGGAAATAAAATAGCCGATAGCAAATTGAACTTTATCTTGCCGACTTATATTCCGGATTCTGTTGGGCCGGTTCAAAACACCTGGTACACGGACTCGTCAGGTGAAATCCGCCTGATGCACGGTCAGTTTCCTCCCCGATTCGCTTACACATCATATTACTATGAAGTGGAAAAAAATGGTTACTGGAATAATGGAGGGGTCACTTTAGAAAACAATACTCCCGTTGATGGATTCGAGGCTGATTCGGTTATAAGCACAGTCAATAAAGACAGTCTTGTGGTAAGTTTATTTCCTATATCCTGGTTAAAAATTCATCTCAAAGCGGTTAATACTTACGATACCAGTGTAAGCCTTGTTCTGTATGACCATATCCTTAAATACCCTGGTTATGTGGGGAAATATTACAATAATATAGAAAACGGCCTGATCTTACCTCATGCCGGCCAGATCGACACCACCTTCACGATCATGACCAAAGGCAATGTCAACAACGAATTGATGATTGCCCTATATGGAGCGAATGGCGTTCCCATAACCGAAACGCGTTATGTTGCCAAGGGAGAAACAGTGAACTGGGAATTGCAGTTTTAGAGAGGAACTATTTTACAATGTTGCCTATCCGGAGAAATATCGGAAATGAAAAAGATTTTTTTTCCGAAGCATCGCGCCAGATAGCCCGCCACGATTCAGCGAATTGAGTGACCGGGTTGTGGTTGTTGGCTTTGATATAGTGTTGAACGCTCGACCAGGTATTGAGATATCCTTCAAAATCATCGCGGCTCCATTCCACATTAATTTGAAATGACTTAGATGGAAGTTCTTTAAAAGGAAAGGGTATGGTGCGATAGAGCTCATCGACATATTTTCGCTCTTCATCCCAATAGTTGCCCACGATTTCTTTATAAAAATGCCGGATGATTTTTGTCAATGGATTATCTTTTACTGTGATCAATCCATATCCCCAAACCGCCACAACAGCATTGTTCTTTCCCACCCTCGTTGCTTCCGCAAAAAAATGCTGAAAATTAAACCAATGATAGGCCTGAGCGACCGTAATGAGATCAAAAAAATTATCCGGGAAGGAAGTCTTTTCCTCAGCGCTCACTGAATATTCAATATTGGGTGCTTGTTTTGCCTGGCTGATTTGGTTTTCACTCATGTCTGTGCCGAAAACTTTCTTAAAGTGACCGGCCAACAAAAATGCAGCCTGCCCGTTTCCGGTCGCACAGTCCCACGCGGTATTTTTCTCTTGAACAAAGGAGAGGATATAGTCTATCAGGGTTGAAGGATAGCCCGGACGATGTTTTGCATAGATATCTACTTGAGTTGAGAAAAGATCCTTCATAACATTACCGGATTTGCTTAAGATCGTGGATGACCTTCTTCGGATCAGGGGATTTAAAAACCGTATTGCCTGCAACCAGCACATCGGCGCCTGCATGGACAATACTTTGAGCGTTTTCGAGATTAACGCCTCCATCTATTTCTATTAAAACGTGAAGTCCGCGCTCGTGAATCAATCTTTTCAGTTCCCTTATTTTTTTGAGGGTATGGGGAATGAAGGCCTGACCACCAAAACCGGGATTCACACTCATGACACAAACATGATGTATATCTTCTATGATATCGGTTAGTGATTCTATCGGGGTATGCGGATTGATGGCTACTCCGGCCTTCATACCAAGTGATTTGATCTGTTGGATGTTGCTGTGTAGGTTTCTGCAGGTTTCAATATGCACTATGATTTGGTCCGCGCCTGCTTTGCTAAATGCTTCGGTCAGCTTCTCTGGTTCCTCGATCATCAAATGTACATCGCAGGTTTTGGTGGCCACCTGTCGAATATGTTCGATGACAGGGATACCAAAACTAATATTGGGAACAAAGCGTCCGTCCATCACGTCGAGATGAAACCAATCGGCCTCACTTTCATTGATCATCCTGCAGGCTTCTTCCAATTTCAAAAAATTTGCGGCCAGTAGTGAAGGGGCGATGAGTGGCATAAGAATTTATTTCGGCGATGTATGATCCGGGTTCATCAAGTTGGCAAAAAAAACAGGATCTTCAAAATATATTTTCAAAATCAGTTACCCGAGCGAACACGTTGTAATGCTTCGCGGGCCTCAGAAAAATTTTTATCGAGTGCAACGGCGCGTTCATAATTCAATATTGCATCATCTTTTTTCTTAATAGCCTCATAACAGCGCCCAATCCAATAGTAGGCATCTGGGTCCGTATTGGACACGGTGGCGCCGAGTCGAAAAGTGTTCAGCGCCTCATCATAATTTTTCTGTTTAAAGAAAGCAATGCCCTTTTCAACATAAGCATCGGTAAATTTCCAGTCCCTTTTGATGCAGGAGTCGAATTGAATAACCGCGGCATCAAATTTTTTGATATTGGAATAGTAAATGCCTTTGATAAAAAATGGATCTGGGAGCACTTTTTGAAAATCGTTTGCAATAATGTCGTCACAAAGTTTGAGGGCTAGCGGGTTTTGAGATTCGGCATAAAGATGTGCCAGCTCCAGTGCGTAAGTGTTAACCGGTTGAAGTGCGACGGCATTGCGAAGGGCTTGCACGGCTTGAGCAGTGTCTTTGAGTTGTTCTAATAAAAGCCCTTTTTCGTACCAGGTTTCAAAATCAAGAGAATCCTTTTGCAGTAAATCATTGTACAGCGTGAGTGCCTCGCTGGTCTTTCTTCCTTCTGCCAAAGTTTCGCCAAGCATTCGTGGGAAATCCCTGCTGGCGGGGAACTTCAGGATGCATTCCTGGAGAATTTTTATTTTTTCATCCCGTTTGCCCAGAACCGAAAGACAAGCGATCCATCCCTGGCCACTCTGTTCGGACGGATTGAGTTCCCAGGATTTTTTATAATCAAGCGAAGCTAGTTCGTACTTATCAGCCCTTGATACCAGCTCCGCGCGACGCAAATAGATCGTCGCCTCCTT